>Ga0182749_1000009_pt1 | contig 351098 bp, 341 predicted proteins | sample eDN3rd37CKraftMG_FD_128875 | JGI IMG/M metagenome (GOLD analysis project Ga0182749, IMG submission 128875) | Enriched Miracle-Growth compost microbial communities from Emeryville, California, USA - eDNA 3rd pass 37_C Kraft MG (version 2) (version 2) ...
CGCATTCGGAGCCGCCGGTGAGGGTGGGCTTGGCGGGGAAGCAAGGGCGCAGCTGTTTGAGGGCGGCAGTAGGCACAGTCCGGGGGACTGTGCCCGCCCGAGTTCTGCGCCCGCCCCGCCAAGTCTGCCCTCACCGGGAAGTCCCGCGTAGCGGGACCGGCTTCGCTGCGCCCCAATGCGAGCCGCCCCACCCCACCGATCAAGGACGGTTCAAGAACTCAATCCCCGCCACTGAGGACACCCCCATGCATGGCGATTCAGCCCAGGCTAGCCGATCATCTTCGGCAGCCAGGTGGCGATGCCCGGCAGGAAGAACACCGCGCCCAGCAACAACAGGCTCATGACCACGTAGGGCACGACCGCGATGAAGATCGTCCCCATGGAGACCGACGGCGGCGCCACGCCGCGCATGGTCATCAGCAGCAGCCCATGCGGCGGCAGCAGGAGGCCGAGCTGCATGCAGATCAGGAACATGACCCCGAACCACACCGGGTCGATGCCCAGCACGCCGACGATGGGCATGAAGATCGGCAGCGTGATCATCATCATGCTGATCTGGTCGACGAAGATGCCCAGGAAGATCAGCATCAGCATCATGCCCAGCACGATCATGCCGGTGGACAGGCCATGGCCGGTGATCGTCTCCACCAGGCCGTTGCTCGCCCCCGAGAACGACAGGATCTGGGCGAAGGTCGTGGCGCCCAGGATGATGAACAGGATCATGCCCGAGATCGCGGCCGTTCCCTTGAGCGACTTGACCACGGCTTCCCAGGTCAGGCGCCGGTAGAGCGCGGCCAGCAGCATGGTGGCGAAGGAACCCAGCGCCGCGCACTCGGTGGGCGTGGCCCAACCCGCCGCCAGCGCCCCCACCACGACGCCGAAGATGGACAGCGTGGGCAGCACGTAGGCCACGAACAGGTTCCATCGCGCCCAGCCGGTGCGCCGCTCGCCGGTATCAGACGCCGGCGCCCAGGACGGCGTGATGCGCACGCGCACCACGATCCACAGCACGAAGGCCACCGACAGGATGATCCCCGGCATCACGCCGCCTATCAGCAGCTTGGAGATGGAGATGCCCGACAGCGAACCCAGCAGCACGGTCAGCGCCGACGGCGGGATCAGCATGTCCACGGCGCCGATGGCCATGATGGGGCCGGTCGCGATGCGGGGATGGTAGCCGCGCGACAGCATGACCGGCAGCATCAGCGATCCCAGCATGGCGGTGGTGGCGATGGTCGATCCGGAAATGGCCGAGAACACCGTTCCGGCCACCACCGCGACCACGGCCAGGCGGCCCGGCACGCGCGTGATCAGCCGTTCGATGCCGTCGATCACCTTGAGCGCGAGGCCGGTGTGGAACAGCACCTCGCCCATCAGCACGAACAGCGGAATGGGCGTGAGCGAGAAGGCCGCCACCGAGCTGACGCTATTGCGGGCGAGCTGCATCAGCCCGATCTCGCCTCCCATGTACAGCCACGCGCCGATGATATTGATGGAGATGAAGGTCAGCGCCACGGGCATGCCGATGAACAGCAGCACCGTGGATCCGCCCAGCAGGATCCAGGCCGCGATCTGCCAGCTCATGATGCGCTCACCGCTTCGTTGCGCGGGCCCGCCTCGGCATGCAGCAGGCGGTGCATGCGGAACAGCATTTCCACCGCCAGCAGCAGGAACACCACGGGCAGCGGCGCCAGCATCCACCATTCCGGCGTGACCAGCGTCTTGATGTTCATGGCGCCCGACTGGTAGCTGGCCCAGGCCGACTGGGCGCCATACCAGGCGATCGCCAGGCAGCATCCCAGGCCCAGGACGTCGCCGAGCCATTCCAGCCCCCAGGCCACGCGGCGCGGAATGGCCTGCAGCACGATGTCCACGCGAATGTGCTGGCCCTGGCGCAGCAGCCAGGGCGCCAGGCACAGCGTAAGGAGATACAGCATGGCCTCGGACACCTCGTTGCTCCAGGCCAGGCCGCGGGGCAGGCCGGCGATGGCGAGGTTGCGCAGCAGCACGTCGGCCACGATGATGAGCATCATGGCCAGCAGCAACGCGCATCCCACGGCGGCCAGCGCCGTCAGCAGCCGCCCGTAGGCGGCGGACACGCGCGCGATCATGGACGGCTGCCGGCGGCCGGACGGGACAGCAGCGACTTGAAGCGCGCCGCGACCTCGGGGCTCTGCCTGGCCGCGGTGGCCCAGCCCACTTCGTAGGCCATGTCGCGATAGCGCCTGGCGGTGGCATCGTCGAACTTGATGGTCTGGATGCCGGCCTTGGCCTGCCGCGCGGTTTCTTCCTCGGCGTAGCGGTCCCAGAAGCCGTTCTGCCCTTCCAGGGCCAGCAACTGCTTGTTCAGGTAGGCCAGCTGCGGCGGGGTCAGCTTCTTGTAGGCCGGCAGGTTCATGATCAGCGAGACCTCGGCGTCGTAGAAACCCGGGTCCACGCGGAACTTGGTCTTCTCCTGCCAGTTCAGGTCGAAGATGCCGCCTATCGGCCAGCCATAGCCATCCACGACGCCGCGCTCGAGCGCGGTGTAGACCTCGCCCGGGGGCGTGGTGATGACGTTGGCGTTCAGGGCCTGGAAGAACTCGCGGTAGACCGGCGTGATGCGGATCTTCATCCCCGTCAGGTCCGGCTTGTCGATCTTCTTGTTGATGTACAGGTGGAAGGGCTGGTGTTCGACCATGCGGGCCAGGTACTGCATGTTGCCCTTCTCGTTCCAGACCTTGTTGATGGCCTCGAACGCGCCGTTCTTGCGCTGCTCGGCGACCGGGACGTCGCTGAGCTTCAGGAAGTCGGCCTCGGGCAGCACGTTGGTGTAGAAGGCGCCGGTGTTCAGCGCGATGTCCACCACGCCGGTCTTGACCGCGTTGCCCACCTCGAACGGGGGCATGGTCTTGGGGCCGCCCAGGAAGTTGAGCTGCAGCACCCCCTTGCCTTCCTCGTTGAACTTCTTGACCCATGCCTGCAGGTGCTGCACGTAGATGCCGTTCTCGGGAAAGGCCGAGATCAGCCGCAGCGTGGCCTGCTGGGCCTGGGCGGGGCCGGCGGACATGGCCGCGCAGGCCAGGAAAGCGGCGGCTGCCTTGACGAGCGGAAATTTCATGCGTTGTCTCCTGTCTTTTCTTGTACCTACGAAGTGCTGCGTGATGGCGCCGCCTCATCCTAGACGGTCGCGAGTTTTTCCTCCAGCGCGCGGCCGCTGTCGTCCGACAGGGCCGCCTTGACCAGCGCCCGCAGGCGCGGGGGGCCGTCGTCGGCCTGCCGCAGCGCCGGCAACACCGACATGATGCGCTGGAAATTGCCCCAGCCGCGCACGTGGGTGTCGCCGTAGCCCTTGATCAGCCGCTGCGCGCGCGCCACTTCCACGGCCAGCGCCGGCTGCCCGGCCGCCAGCGAGACGATGGCCTCCATCCACCGATCCATGCGCTCGCGCTCGACCCGATAGCGCAGCGACGCCCGGCGCATGCCGCGCAGCCCCGCCACCGCGTACAGCAGCAGGAAACCGCGCAGCGAACTGGTGCGCACCACCCGGCCCTTGCGCGTGAACGGCCCGATGCAGGTCCGCGCGAAGGCGCTGCGCATCATCCACCGTCCCAGCCAGGCGGGCATGGCGTCGGCCAGTTCCTCGAGCCGGGGGTGCATGAATTCATTGATCTCCAGTTGCTGCGCCGGCGTCAGCCGCACCTCGGCGGCCACGCGGGCGAAGCGCGCGCCGCGCGTCTTCAGGTCCGCCACCCGCGCCACGTCCTCGTAGGTCATCCACAAGGCCAGGTGGCGCGCCGTCTCGGACAATACCTCCATGCTGGCGGCGCCGCGATCCGGCAGCGCGGACAGCAGCGGGACCAGCCGGTCCAGGTACTCGCCGGCATAGGCCACGTCCTGGTAGTCGGCCGCGCGGACCAGGCCGGCGCGCAGCACCGCGTGGCACTTGGCCGGGAATTCACGCGCCATCCGCTCTTCCAGGGACGCCAGCCGGGGGCCGACGGCAGCGGGCAGCCGGCCGGGGGCCGCGAATGCCTCCGCCGGCGAAGCCGCCGCCGGCACCTCGCGCCGCACGGTGGTCTCGTGCAGCACCGTCTCCTGGCCGGCCATGGCGGCGTCGAAGCCCGCGGCGAAGGCCTCCAGGCTGGCCTTCACCCCCACGCCCCCGCGGCGGATGGCATCCTCGAACCGTTCGCGCCCGAAGGGCAGCGCGCCCGTCGCCGCCAGCGCCCCGTACAGCGCCGGACTGATGGGACTGCCGGCGTCCTCGGCGATCCGGCTGAAGTCGGCGGCCACGAAACGCCGCGCCGCCACCCGTCCGCCTTCCAGCAGCGCGGCCGAATCGACCCGGTCGTCGCCCATCGCCGTGCGCTCCGTCATGGAATACACCCGGTGGGTGGACGCGATCAGCGTGGTGCGGTCGTCCGCCACCAGGCCCCGCTGCAAGGCGCGGCCCGCCTCCATCAGCTCGGAGGCGATGACCACGTCGACCTCGCCGGGCACCGGCCCCAGCGCCATGACCGGCGCCTTGCCCGGCGGCACGTCCGCCTCGCGGAACATCTCGATGTAGTACACCGTCGCGCCCGTGCGCTGGGCCACGCCCGGCACCGAGGTGGTCTGGGCCAGGTAACCGTTGTGCTCGGCCAGGTCCACCAGCCAGTCGGCCAGCACCCCGCCGCCCTCGCCGCCCATGGCCAGCACCGCGATGGTCAGCGCGCGCGGCGCGCCTGTCTCGTTGCCGATGCTCATGCCGCCAATCCCTCCAGCCGACGGTCGATGCGGCGCTGCAAGGCGCCGATGACGGCCTTCCTGACGCGCGCCTTGAATTTGTCCCAGCGTCCCGGGTTGTTGATGATCTCGGCCCGGTAGAACGATGGGCACAGCACCGCCGCGTGCGACACCTCGCCGCACAGTCCGCAGCCCACGCAACTGTCCACCACCGCCGCGACCGGATCGGTGCGCAGCGGATCCGGATTGTCCCGTATGGTCAGCGAGGGGCAACCGGACAGGCGGATACAGGAATGGTCGCCGGTGCACGTATCGGGATCCACGCCGAAGCGCTCGCGCACGACCCGCCGGCCTTCGCCTATGGCCTTGCGCATGAGCGGACGCACGCGGCGCTGCTTGTTCAGCATGCATTCGCTTTGCGCCACCACCACCTTCGGCCCCTTCTCGCGCGTGGTCAGCGCCTCGCGCAGCGTGTCGCGCATCTGCGCCACGCTGTAGGTGCGCGTCACCGTCCGCACCCACTTCACGCCCACCCCCCGCACGGCGTTCTCGATGGGGTTGTTGGTGCTGCGTATGGGGTTCTCGGCCTTGGACGACAGCACGTCCTGTCCGCCGGTGGCGGCCGAATAGCCGTTGTCCACCACCAGCAGCACGTTGTCGGTCTCGTTGAACACGGCGTTGCCCACGCCGCTGGTCAGGCCGTTGTGCCAGAACCCGCCGTCGCCCATGATGGAGATGGTGCGGCGGGAAGTCTCGCGCGTGTTCAGCGCCGAGGCGCCGGCCCACCCCAGGCCGTAGCCCATGGTGGTGGCGCCCAGGTTGAAGGGCGGCAGCACCGAGAACAGATGGCAGCCGATGTCGCAGCTGATGTGGTGCCGGCCCAGTTCGCGCTCGACCAGCTTGATGGCGGTGAAGATGGGCCGTTCCGGACAGCCGGTGCAGAACGACGGCGGCCGGCCCTGGACCTGGTCGGAAGCACGCTGGATGGCGAAGGCCTTGGGATTGTCCGGCATGCGCGCGGGCGAGGCCGGCCGCGCGGCGCGAGGCAGCGTCCGCCCTTCGAGCAGGCCGGGCTCGTAGCGGCGCACATACTCCGCCAATCCCTTGAGCAGCACGCCGCCGGTGTATTCGCCCGCCATCGGCAGCACGTCCTTGCCATGGACGCGCGTGTTCAGGTCGGCACGCCGCAGGATGGCGTGCACCGCCTGCTCGATGTAGTCGGGCTGCCCTTCTTCCACGATCAGGATGCTGCGCTTGCCGGCGCAGAAGCGGACGAACTCCTCGTCCACCAGGGGATAGGTCACGTTCAGCACGTACAGGGGAATCCGCGACTGGCCGAAGGCATCGGCCAGCCCCAGCAGCTCCAGCGCGCGCAGCACGCCGTTGTACATGCCTCCCTGCATGACGATGCCGATGTCCCGGTCGTCGGCGCCGAAGAACTCGTTCATGCCGTGCTGGACGATGTAGCGCACCGCCGCCGGCCAGCGCTTGGCCACCTTTTCCTGTTCGTGCAGGTAGGAGGCCGGCGGCAGCACGATGCGGTTGACGTCGCGCTCGGGATTCTCGATGGCGTCCTTGAGCGTGAACGCCGGCCGCTTGTTGGCCCGCGTGGTGAAGCGGCCATGCACGTGGCAGGCGCGGATGCGCAGCTGCAGCATGACCGGCGTATTGCTGGCCTCGGACAGCTCGAAGCCCCGCTCCACCGCGCCCACCATGCTTTCCAGGTTGGGGCGGGGGTCCAGCAGCCAGACCTGCGATTTCATCGCGAAGGCATGCGAGCGCTCCTGCATGATGCTGGAGCCTTCGCCGTAGTCCTCGCCCACGATCAGCAGCGCGCCGCCGGTCACGCCGCCCGAGGCCAGGTTGGCCAGCGCGTCCGAGGCCACGTTGGTGCCCACGGTGGACTTGAAGGTGACGGCGCCGCGCAGCGGATAGTTGACCGAGGCCGCCAGGGTGGCGGTGGCCGTCGCCTCGGAGGCGCTGTGCTCGAAGTGCACGCCCAGCTCTTCCAGGATGTCGTTCGCGTCGGTCAGCACATCCATCAGGTGCGAGATCGGCGCTCCCTGGTATCCCGCCACGTACGACACGCCGGACTGCAGCAGGGCCTTGGTCACCGCCAGGATCCCCTCGCCGCGGAACTCCTCGCCCTCTCCCAGCTTCAGCTTGCCGACCTCGTTCGTGAACGAACGCTCCGCCATGGTCCCGTTCTCCTCTGCCTGGTGTCAGCGCATCATTCTTCTCCAGCGGCGGGCCGTGGGCTAATGGTTTATTCGTATATCCCACATTTGTTTTGTGAATACTCCGGATAATCCCTATAAGGATCATCCATGAATATCGGCCCGGCCTGTCTTGATTCCCTACATTTTCCGGTATTGATAAATCCATCCTTTGCTGCCAGCATGACAGCTGCGGTTTTGCTGCAAGGAGCGTGCTGTGAAGCAAGATCCTGCCTGGAACCCGACGGCCCGCGCGGACTCCACCGGAGCCGGCATGTCCCGCCGTGGCTTCCTGAAGGCCATCGCGGTGGGCGGCGTCACGGTGTGGATCGCCCCCCTGTACAGCGCCGCCTTCGGCGCCCTGTTCGAGGAACGCATCTTCCGCGGTCCCGAATGGAACCGGGCCAGCGGCCGCACCCGCTTCCGGGTCGACGGCCACGAGAAGGTGGTCGGCGGCAAGGTCTTCGCCCGCGACATCCGCGCCGCCGACATGCCGCACTGGCCCAAGCAGCAGTCCCACGCGCTGATCCTTCGCGCCACGCTGGCCGACCGGCTCTACGAGGGTTTCGACCTCGCGCCGCTGGGCGATGACCTCAAGCCCGACCGCGTCGTCACGGCCGAGGATCTGGCCCGCGACAAGCTCGCCTTCCCCAGCTTCTACGGCGACGACATGCTGCTGCCCGCCGGCAAGACGCCGGCCTACCTGGGACACGCGGTCGCCATCCTGATCTTCCACGACTTCGCGCGCTACCAGCTCGCCCGCGGCCGGCTGCGCGCCGCCCGCGACGTCATCCGCTACGGCGCGACCACGGGGCCGCTCGACCGCGAGCCCTGGGGCGTGTTCCGCTACGTGCGCGTGGGCGGCGCCTCGCCCGACGACGAAGATGCTTATTCCAGCCTGAAAGACAGCCCGCTCTTCCCCACGGAAAAGAAGACACTGATCTGGCCCTCCACCAAGGCCGAGGACAGCATCGACGCGCAGGGCATGCGCGCGGCCGAGCAGATCGGCGCGGAACTGGCCTCGCCGCCCGCCGACTGGCTGGTCATGAAACGACGCTACACCACGCAGTCCATCGACACCGCCGCGCTCGAGCCCGACAACGCGAACTGCTGGTATGACCCGGCCACCCGTTCCCTGCACATGGTGCTGGCCACGCAATCGCCGCAGGAAGTGGCCGAGGCCGCCGCCAAGATGGTGGCCGACAGCGGCTTCCCGCTGGAACACCTGTTCGTGCACCCCTGCTACACGGTCGGGTACGGCTCCAAGGACCATTGCAACGTGCCGTTCTACGGCCTGGTCGCCGCGCTGTACGGCGACGGCCATCCGGTGCGCTTCGCGGTCGACCGCTTCGAGCACTTCCAGACCTCGCTCAAGCGCCACGCCTTCGACATGCAGTACACCATGGCGGTAGACCGCAAGACCGGCAAGCTCCAGTCCTTCCAGGGCACCCTGACCGGCAACGGCGGCGGACGCGCGAACTTCTCGCCCTCGGTGGTCATGGTGGCGGCCACCGCCGCGCAGTCGGTGTACTACTTCCCCAAGAACGACCTGATCGCCGTGGCCGAGGCCACGCGGGCCATCGACGCGGGCTCGGCGCGTGGCTACGGCACGCTGCAAAGCATGGCCGCCACCGAGATGATGATCGACGAGATGGCGGCGGAACTCGGGCTCGATCCGATCGAGTTCCGTATCCGCAACGCACTGCTGTCGGGCATGAAGAACACCCAGGGCGCCATCGCCGGCGGCGCCCTGCGGGTGGACGAGGTGCTCGAGCGCGCGCGCCGCCATCCGTTGTGGGCCGAACGGGCGCAGCGCAAGCTCGACTACGAGGCCGCCCATCCGAACGAACGCTATGGCGTGGGCTTCGCCTGCGTGCAGAAGGACTTCGGCACCGGCGGCGAGGCCGCCTTCGTGCGCGTGGAGCTGACAAGCGAAGGCCGCATCGTGCTGCACCATACCGGCGTCGAGATCGGCACCGGCATGAGCACCTCGCAGGCCGTGATGTGCGCCGAATGGTTCGGCCGCCCCGCCGACGAAGTGCGCACCGCCGTTACCGACTGGTCCGACCTGCCCATGGTCGGCAACGTCGATACCTACACGGTCAAGCAGGAGGAACAGGACCGGCTGGCCGCCGATCCGATGTGGACGCCGGTCCACGCCTCGCCCTCCAGCGCCAGCAACTCCGTCTACTTCTTCGGGCACGCCACGAAGGAAACGGCCCGTGTCGTGTTCGAGCACGGACTGTGGCCGGCGGCGATGGCCATCTGGACCCGCGGCGCGGGTGGCGGCCAGGCCGCGCCCCTGGTCGTGCGGCGCGAGGACGCGCGCTGGACCGAACGCGGCCTGACCGCGAACGGCCTGGAACCGCTGCCGCTCGAGCGCCTGGTCAAGGCCGCCTACGAGGCCAACCTGGTGACCGCCGCCGTGGGCCATACCTTCAACCGCTGGCAATGGGCCGAGGCCGACTTCGACGTGGGCGGCACGACCGTCCGGCGCCCGCTCGACGGCCTGGCCGTGCGCTACGGCGACGGCGGCCGCTCGGCCAGGCCCTACGACGTCGTCAGGCGGGCCAACGTCTTCTATCCGCCGGCCCAGCGCAACAACGCCGGCGTCACCTACTACAGCGCCAATGCCGCCCTGGCCGAGCTGGCCGTCAACCCGACCAGCGGCAAGGTGCGGCTGCTGTCGCACCACTCGGTGCTCGAATGCGGCAAGCCGGTGGTCGAGGAACTGGTGTCGGGGCAATTGCAGGGCGGCATCGCGATGGGCATCGGCCACGCGCTGCACGAGTACCTGCCGCTGTACGAGGACGGCCCCGGCAACGGCACCTGGAACTTCGACCGCTACCACCTCCCGCGCGCGCATGACGTGGCCGTCTGGAGCCAGACCGGCGACATCCTGCCGCCCATCTCCGACACCGATCCGCCCAAGGGCATCGCGGAAGTCGTCATGATCCCCATCGTCGCCGCCATCGTGAACGGCATCGCGCATGCCATCGGCCACCGCTTCACCGACCTGCCGGTCACGCCGGAGAAAATACGGGAGGTCCTGGAATCATGACGATCACGACCTCGCCCCTGACGCTGACCATCAACGGCAAGCAAGTCGGGCCCATGGACGTGCCCGACACCTTGATGATGGTCGACTTCCTGCACGAGTACCTGGGCCTGACCGGATCGCGCTTCGGCTGCGGCATCGGCGTCTGCCATGCCTGTACGGTGCTGCTGGACGGTCCGGACGGCACCGAGGAGATCCGTACCTGCATCACCGGTGCCCACTACTTCAACGGCAAGCGTATCCGGACCATAGAAGGCCTGGCCGAGCGCGACGACAAGCGGAAGATCATCGCCATCACCCCGATCCAGCAGGCCTACCTGGACCACTACAGCTTCCAGTGCGGCTACTGCACGCCCGGCTTCGTCATCGGCGCGACCGCGCTGATGGAACGACTCAAGGCCCACCCGGTGCGCGCCGACCAGCTGGAAGACACGATCACCGAGCACCTGGGCCGCCACATCTGCCGCTGCACCGGCTACGTACGCTACTTCGAGGCGGCCAAGGCGGTGATCCTCGCCACCCCCGGCCTCGTCCTCAAGGAGAACTGAGATGGCCCGCCCGTCCCCCCGGCGACGCGGTCCCATCGTCGCCCTCGTCATCCTGGTCCTGATCGTGGTCGCCGTCGCCGCGGCGATCCTGGGCAACCGCGACGATCCGCCCGACCGCCCGCCCCAGCAGGTCCAGGCCACGCCGGAACAATTACAGCTGGGCCGCTACCTGGCCCGCGCCGCTGACTGCGCGGCCTGCCACCAGACCGCCGACGGCGCCGCCTACGCCGGCGGCTTCCCGCTGCAGACTCCCTTCGGCACGCTGTACGGCACCAACATCACGCCCGACCCCGACCACGGCATCGGCCGCTGGACCGCCGACGAATTCCACCGCGCGCTGACCCGGGGCAAGGCCCCGCACGGCCGCAACCTCTACCCGGCCATGCCGTACACGGCCTACCACGACATCCCGCGCGCCGATTCCGACCTGATCTACGCCTACCTGATGAGCGTGCGCCCCAGCGCCCAGCCCAACAAGAAACCGGAGATCCCCTTCCCGCTCAACCTGCGCATCCTGATGACGGGCTGGAACCTGCTGTTCTTCGACCACGACCCGCTGCCCGCCGCCTCGCAGGGCGACTCCGCGCAATGGGTGCGCGGCCGCTACCTGACCAACGTCCTGGGGCACTGCGGCGAATGCCACACCCCGCGCGGCAAGCTGGGCCAGCTCCACCGCGACGACTGGCTGCAGGGCTACACCCTGAACCGCTTCGAGGCGCCGTCCCTGACCCCGCAGGCCCTGGCCGAACGCGGCTGGACGCCTGAAGACCTGCAACGCTTCCTACGCACCGGACTCGCCCCCCAGGGCATCGCCGCCGACGAGATGTACCCCGTCATCCTGCACAGCACCCAATACCTGAGCGACGACGACCTGAAGGCCATGTCCGCCTTCCTGCTGGGCGACCAGCCCCCCAAGCCCGCCCCCGCCCCACAAGCCAAGCCCGACAACGCCGCCCCCTCCCCCGGCCGCCGCGTCTACCTGAACACCTGCGCCGCCTGCCACGGCGTCGACGGCGAAGGCCACCCGCCCGGCATGCCTCCCCTGGCCAACAACAGCACCGTCCGCCTGGAAAACCCACGCAACCTGCTGCTCTCCATCCTGGACGGCCTGCCCGCCCAACGCCTGCCCGACGGCACCACCATCGGCGACATGCCCGGCTTCGCCCGCCGCCTGACCGACGACGAGGTCGCCCAACTGACCAACTACCTGCGCACCACCTGGTCCACCCGCGAAGGCCAGGTCACCGCCGGCGACGTGGCGACACTGCGCGAGGGCAAATGAAAGGGGGTAAGCCCCCTTCATTTGCTCGCTGAATATTCCGTAGAATCCCCATAAGGCCCCAGGATACCCGCCCGCCCCTCATCCAGGACGCTCACCACCATCACACAGGCAGATGGCGCAGGCCGGTGGCAGGGGCGCAGGCCATGGGGGCGCATTCGGAGCCGCCGGTGGGTGGGTAGTCGGCGGGGAAGCAAGGGCGCAGCTGTTTGAGCGCGGCAGTAGGGACAGTCCGGGGGACTGTCCCCGCGCGAGTTCTGTGCCCGCCCCGCCGGCTGCCCACCCACCGGGAAGTCCCGGCAACGCCGGGACCGGCTTCGCTGCGCCCCCATGGCCTGCGCCCCTGCCGCCGGCCGTCTCAAGAACTCAAACCATCATGAACTTCCGCCAACTAGACCTGAACCTCCTACGCGTCCTGGTCTCCATCCACCAAACTCGCTCCGTCACCGCCGCCGGCAAACTCCTCTCCCTCTCCCAACCCGCCACCAGCAACGCCCTGGCCCGCCTGCGCTACTTCTTCGACGACGAGCTCTTCGTGCGCCCCCCCCAGGGGCTGGTCCCCACCCGCATCTGCGAACAGGTCGCACCCACCGTCGCGGCGGAATTGCGCGCCCTGGAAACCGCGGTGACCGGACGCGAAGCCTTCGATCCCCAGCACAGCCACGTCGAGTGGCGAGTCTCCATGTCCGACCTGGGAGAAATGACCTTCCTGCCGACCCTGGCCGCGGCACTGCACACCGAGGCCCCCCACTCCCGGCTGACCAACATTTCCGTGCCCGCCAACGATGTCGCCGCCGCCCTGGAAGCGCGCGAGATCGACTTCTGCCTGGGCATCCTGCATCCCAAGCAGCGCGGCATCCAGGCCGACGTGCTGTTCCACGAGCCCTATGTGGCGATCACCTCGCCGGACTGGACGCCCACGCCCGGACACAAGGGCAAGACACTGAGTCCCGCCGAACTGGCCAGCGCATCGCTGCTGGTGGCCTCGCCCACGGCGACCTTCCACGACAGCGTCAGCGAAATGCTCACGCGCATGAAGCTCGACGACCGTATCGCCGTGCGGGCACGCCATTTCGGCGCGCTGCCCGAGATGGTCATGAATTCGCGCATGCTGGCGATCGTACCCACCACGTACGCACGCAACGCGCAGCCGCGCTATGGATTCAAGGTATGGACCCTGCCCTATGCGCCCGCCTACGACGTGCGCCTGCTGTGGCACGCCAGCACGGCGCGCGATCCCTCGCTGCAATGGGTACGGGCGCTGGTGCACAGGCTGTTCCGGGTGCCCGCGGCGGGCGAGGATGGCGCCGCTCCGGCCAAACGCGCGCGGCGGCGGGCGGCGCCTCAGTGATAGTCGTCTTCGCGCTGGTGGCGCACGGCAAGGATGGTGACGGAATCAGGCCCATCGATCTCGAACAGGGCGACGTAACCCGTACGGCCGAAAGGAATCACCAGTTCGCGCAGGTAGGGCGAATGCGGCGTCGCTTTTCTGCAGGTATAGGGCGAACGCTCGAGAATCTCGACGCCACCCTGGATTGCGACCAAGGCCTGGGCGGCCAGGCCCGGATCATCGGGATCCCTCTCCAGGACAAAATCATAGAGCCGCAGAAGGTCCTGCTCGGCTTCCCGCGTGAAACGAACGCGGTACATCAAGACCGCTTGCGCCGGTCGACCTTCGCTGCCTCCAGGCGCTGCTGCAACTTGTCCAATACGGCTTGCGACGATGCGTAGTCCCCCGACTCCCGCGCCTGATCACGCGAGGCCAAGGCCCGGGCCAGGAAAGCAGCCTGCGCCTCGCGGCGCGATACAGCCGAACGAACAGCCTGCTCGACAAAGCTGGACAAACTCTCCCCTGCTTCGAGGACTCTTTCAGCAGCCTCGCGCAGTTCCGGCTCTACCCGCAGGGGAGGAAGCGTGGCGGTTTTCATGGCAACTCCCAAATGCATCGCATTTGCAATACATTAACGCAACGCAGGGCCATCGGCAAGCCAGGGGACGTATTCAATCCGCCTGGCGCACCTCGGCCCGTATGGCTTCCCGCACCCGCGCCGCCATCGCATGGCGATGGTCCTCGTCGCCGTTCTCGGCCGTGGCGGGCGGCAGGTAGACGACCTGCACCGCCACGCCGGTCGAGCCCAGTACCCGCCAGGCATTGCCCATCAGCGTTTCTTCGCCCACGTAGGAAGGCAAGGTGCTGCGCGCGCCATGATGGAGATAGCGCAGCGCCACCGGCAGCACCGGCACGCCGGCGCGGCGAGCGGGCTCGAACAGGCCGGCGTGGAAGGGCAGCACGTCCAGGCCGTCTGAGGTCGTGCCTTCGGGAAAGAGTCCGATCAACTGGCCGCGCGCGAAGCGCTCGCCCATGGCCTGGGCCACCTGGTGCAGGGCGCGCCGGTTGCCCCGTTCGATGAACACCGTGCCCACGCCCGCGATCAGCCAGCCCAGCACCGGCCAGTCGCGCAGCTCGCGCTTGCCGACGAAGATGGTGCAGCGCACGCTGCTGAGCGCGTAGATGTCCAGCCACGACACGTGGTTGGCGATCAGCAGGGCCGCGCCCTCGACCGGCGGATGGCCGCTGACGTAGACGCGGACGCCGCACCAGCGCAGCAGCCAGCGGGACCACCAGCAGTTGATCCGGTCGCGCCGCGCCACGTCGAACCGCCGGAACACGGTGGCCAGCACGATCAGCCCGAATATCACCCACAGGGTGACGAGCAGGAACCGCAGCGAGAACCGCAGCAGGTGCGCGGCCAGGCGAAACCAGGCGCGCACGATCAGGCAGCCGCCTCATACGCGACGTGGCCCGCGACGATGGTCATGCGGACTTTGCCCGGCAGTTCCATGCCCAGGAACGGCGTGTGCTTGCCCTGGCTTTGCAGGCTGTCCTCGCTGACCAGCCAGTGCGCGTCCAGGTCGACCAGGCAGAGGTCGGCCAGCGCCCCGGCGCCCAGTTGACCGCACGAGGCCAGCACCTTGGTGCCCAGGACCCGGGCGGGTTCGCTGGTGACGCGCGCCACCGCGCGCGAAAGCGGCAGATCGGCGTCGCGGGCCCATTTCAGCGCCAGCGACAGCAGCAGTTCCAGGCCCGTCGCGCCGGGCTCGGCCTCGCCGAAGGGCAGCAGCTTGTAGTCTTCGTCCACCGGCGTGTGGTCCGAGCAGATCGCGTCGATCGTCCCGTCCGCCAGCGCGGCCCGGATGGCATCGCGGTCGCGCTGGCCGCGCAGCGGCGGAGTCAGCCGGCAATGCGCGTCGAAGTAGCCGATGTCCACGTCGGTCAGGTGCACGTGGTGGGCGCTGACGTCGCAGGTCACGGGCAGGCCCTCGGCGCGGGCGCGGCGCACCAGTTCGATCCCGGCGGCGCTGGAAATGCGGCACAGGTGCAGGCGCGCGCGCGTGGCCCGCTGCAGTTCGAACAGCGTGTGCAGGGCGATGGTCTCGGCCTGCTCGGGGATGCCCGCCAGGCCCAGGCGCGAGGCCATGGCGCCGCTGGCGGCCACGCCCTCGCGGGCCAGCCAGGGATCCTCCGGGCGCAGCCACAGCGCATAGTCGAAGGTGCGGGCGTACTGCATGGCCCGCAGCAGCACGTTGGTGTCGGTGACGTGCGCGTCGGCCTGCGAGAACGCCACGCAGCCGGCCTCGGTCAGCTCGGCCATCTCGGTGATGATCTCGCCCTTCAGGCCGACCGTCATCGCGCCCAGCGGATAGACGTGCGACTGGTTGAGCTGGCGGGCGCGATGCTTGAGCATCTCGACCAGGCCGGGCTCGTCCAGCACCGGATCGGTGTCGGGCGGCAGCACCAGGCTGGTCACGCCGCCCGCCAGCGCCGCCTGCAGTTCGGACTCCAGCGTGGCGCGGTGCTCGAAGCCGGGCTCGCGCAGCCGGGCGGACAGGTCCACGAGGCCCGGCAGCACCGCCAGGCCGCGCGCGTCGATCAGGCGGTTGGGCACGAAACCGGCCGGCGCGTGGCCGATGCCGACCACGCGTCCGGCGGCGATGTAGATGTCGTTGACGGCGTCCACGCCGTTGGCCGGGTCGATCAGGCGGCCGCCCTGGATATGGATTTTCATGGGTCAGGCTCCTGCGACGATGCTCATGACGGCCATGCGGACCGCGATGCCGAACGTGACCTGGTTCAGGATGACGGCCTGCTTGCCGTCGGCCACCGGGGAATCGATCTCCACGCCGCGGTTCATCGGTCCGGGGTGCATGACGATCGCATCGGGCCTGGCCAGCGCGAGCTTCTCCTGCGTCAGGCCGTAGTGCTTGAAGTACTCCTGCGCGGAAGGCAGCAGGGCGCCGCGCATGCGCTCGTTCTGCAGGCGCAGCATGATGATGACGTCCACGCCCTTGAGGCCTTCGGCCATGTCGGTGAACACGCGCACGCCCATCTGCTCGAGGCCGGAAGGCAGCAGCGTCAGCGGGCCGATGGCCCGCACCTCGGGCACGCCCAGCGTGGTCAGCGCATGGATGTCGGAACGGGCCACGCGCGAATGCAGGATGTCGCCGACGATCGCCACCGTGAGCTTGGTGAAGTCCTTCTTGTAGTGACGGATGGTGTACATGTCCAGCAGCCCCTGCGTCGGGTGCGCGTGGCGGCCGTCGCCGGCGTTGATCACGTGCACGTGGGGCGCCACGTGCTGGGCGATCAGGTGCGGCGCGCCGCTGGAGGCGTGCCGCACCACGAACAGGTCGGCCTGCATGGCCGACAGGTTGTTGATGGTGTCCAGCAGCGACTCGCCCTTGCTGGCCGACGAGGCGTTGATGTTCAGGTTGTAGACGTCGGCCGACAGGCGCTTGGCCGCGATCTCGAACGTCGTGCGCGTGCGCGTGGAGTTCTCGAAGAACAGGTTGAACACGCTCTTGCCGCGCAGCAGCGGCACTTTCTTGATCTCGCGGTCGGCCAGGGGCACGAAGGATTCCGCGGTATCGAGGATCTGGTTCAGGATCGCGCGCGGCAATCCCTCCACGGTCAACAGGTGGGTGAGTTCGCCGTTGCTGTTGAGCTGCGGGTTACGCATGGTGCGGCTCCTGGGGCGGCAGGGTTTCGAAATCGATCTTGAAGGCATCCCCGGCGCGCGACAGCACGAGGCTCTGTCCCGGCGCCAGATCGACGGTGGCCGCGGCGAAGTCGGCCGCCACGGGCAGCTCGCGCCCGCCCCGGTCCACCAGCACGGCCAGCCGGATGGAGGCCGGGCGCCCGTAGTCGAACAGTTCGTTCATGGCGGCGCGTATGGTGCGGCCGGTGTAGAGCACGTCGTCCACCAGGACCAGGTGCTTGTCGTCCACGTCGAAGGCGATGTCGGAGGGCTTGACCTGGGGATGCAGGCCGATGCGCGCGAAGTCGTCGCGATAGAAGCTGATGTCCAGCTTGCCGGGCGCCTCGGGCAGGCCCAGGTCGCGGTGCAGCCGCTCGGCTATCCACGATCCCCCGGAATGGATGCCGACCAGGTGGGTGCGGTCGGCCGGCAGCGTGTCCAGCAGCTTGCGCACGGCATCGCGCAGCCGCGCATACAGCGCCTCGGCGTCGAGGTTGGGAGGAGTTGGGTTCATGGCAGTCTCGGATCAGGGAGAACGGGGCGTGTCGAAGTAGCTCTGCAGGATGATGGCGGCGGCCACCGCGTCCACCCGCAGCCCGTGGCCGGCCGCCCCCATCTCGGACTGGGCGGCCAGGCTGGTGCCGCGCTCGTCCACCAGTTCCACGGGCAGGCCGTAGCGGCCGTTCAACTGGTTGGCGAAACGCCGGCACAGGGCCGTCATGGGCTGCTCGCCGCCGTCGGCATCCAGCGCCAGGCCCACCACCAGGCGGGACGGCTGCCATTCGCGCAGCAACTGCTCGATGCGGCCGAAGCGCGCCTCGCGCGTGGTGTTGGCGATGACTTCCAGCGGACGCGCGTGGCCGGTCAGCGTATTGCCGACGGCAACGCCGATGAACTGGGTTCCGTAGTCGAAGGCGAGCAGCGTTTCGTCAGGCATGGCCGGCTTCGCCCGCCAGCATGATCGGGGCGATGCCCAGCAGCGCCAGCGCGGCGTCGAAACGCTCGGACGGCGGAACGTTGAAGATGATGTCGGACGATGCCGACACGCTGAGCCAGGCGTTCTCGGAGATTTCGTCCTCGAGCTGGCCCGCGCCCCACCCCGCGTAGCCCAGGGTGACCAGCAGCTTGCCGGGCCCCTGGCCGTCGGCAACCGCCTGCAGCACGTCGCGCGAGGTGGTCAGGGCGAGGTCGCCGACCTTGATGGAGGAGTTGTAGTCGCCCACCGGGGCATGCAGCACGAAGCCGCGGTCGGTCTGGACCGGCCCGCCGAAGAACACCGGGGACGCCGCCTGGGGGGAATCGTCCAGCGACAGCTCGATCCGCTCGAACAGGCCCGCCAGGGTCAGGTCGGTGGGCCGGTTGATGACCAGGCCCAGCGCGCCCTTGGGGGTGTGTTCGCATACATAGATGACCGCGCCGGCAAAGTTCGGATCGGCCATGGCCGGCATGGCGATCAGGAACTGGTTCGTGAGATCGATATTGGCGCGTTCGCTCATACCTGAATTGTAAACGCCCGCGGCGGGTCAGATCTCGACCATCTCAAAATCTTCCTTGCGGGCGCCGCATTCGGGGCAAACCCAATTGGGCGGCACGTCTTCCCACTTCGTTCCAGGAGGGATACCCTCTTCCGGCAGGCCGGCCGCCTCGTCGTAGATCCAGCCGCAAATCAGACACATCCAGGTACGCATCGTCGCTCAATCTTACCAAGCCCTGTCCCCGCGGACCGGGAACCATCGGGCATCCATTAGAATCTCGCATCTTACCGAAACACCGTGGGCCCCGCCCGGATCCCGCCGGACGGCCCCGCCTTTCGAGACTTTTCGTTGCCAGCCGCCCCCACGCCTCCCCTCGTTCTGACCTTCGCCCCCTCCGACCCCAGCGCCGGCGGGGGTATCCAGGCCGACCTGCTGACCTGTGCCAGCATGGGATGCCATGCGCTGACCGTGCTGACCGGCTATACCGTGCAGGACTCGGCCGGGCTGGAAGACGGCGAAGCCGTCGCGCCCGAATGGATAGACGACCAGGCCCGCAGCCTGCTGGAGGACATGCCGGTGCGGGCCTTCAAGATCGGCGGGCTGTTCTCGGCCGAGGCGGTGGCGGCCGTGGCCGAGATCCTGGCCGACTACTCGGCCGTCCCGGTGGTGCTGCACCTGGGGGCGGATCCCCCGGACGCTGACGACGCGGAAACCGAGGACTCGGCCGAGGAAATCATGGCCGCCACCATCGAACTGCTGGTGCCCCAGTCGACCCTGGTCGTGGCCGACAGCCTGCGGCTGGAGCAACTGGTGGCGGACGGCCTGCTGGACCTGGACTCGGCCGACGAGACCGCGGCCCAGGCGCTGCTGCGCCGGGGGGCGGCCTGGGTGCTGGCCACCGGCCTGCACCAGCCCGGCGACATCGTGGTCAACACGCTGCGCGGCGGCGGCGACACGGCCGCCGAACCGGCGGGCGAATACCGCTGGCCACGGCTGCCCGGCAACTTCCGGGGCGCCGGCCCGACCCTGTCGGCGGCCCTGGCCGCCCTGCTGGCCAGCGGCATGGACGTGCGCGACGCCACGGCGGAGGCCCAGGAATACACCTGGCAGGCGCTGGCCTCGGGCTTCCAGCCCGGCATGGGCCGGCTGCTGCCCGACCGTTTCTTCTGGGCCAAGCAGGGCGAGCAGGCGGCGGCCGGCGACGAGGCAGCGCCCGATTCCACGGAGTCCGCGCCATGAGCACCGATCCCGCCCTGAACCACCCGCTGCGCGGCCTGTACGGCATCACGCCCGAATGGGACGACACCGCCCGGCTGGTGGCCGCGGTGGAAGCGGCCGCCCGCGGCGGCCTGCGCGCCGTGCAACTGCGCCGCAAGCTGGCCGAGCCGGCCAAGCGGCTGGAACAGGCACGGGCCTTGCGAACCGCCTGCGACCGCCTGGGCGTGCTCCTGGTCATCAACGACGACTGGCGGCTGGCCATCGAGGCCGGCGCCGACGGCGTCCACCTGGGGCGCGAGGACGGCGACATCGCCCAGGCCCGCCAGGCCGGCGGACCGGCGCTGCTGGTGGGCGCCTCCTGCTACGACGAGATCGGGCGCGCCCGTGCCGCGCTGGCCGCGGGCGCCGACCACGTGGCCTTCGGCGCGGTGTTCGACTCCCCCACCAAGCCCGCGGCCGTGCACGCCCCGCTGTCCTGCCTGACCGAGGCACGGGGGCTGCGGCGCCCCGGCGCCGGCCGGCCGGCCATCGTCGCCATCGGCGGCATCACGCCGGCCAACGCGCGGCTGGCCGTGTCGGCGGGCGCCGACGCGCTGGCCGTCATCACCGCGCTGTTCAGCGCCGACGACATCGAAGCCGCCGCGCGGGACTTCGCCCAGGCCTGGGCCGAGGACCCCGCCGGCAACCCCAACAAGGCATGACCATGATCCGCAACGCAGAACTCTTCGAACGCGCCTGCCGCACCATTCCCGGCGGCGTCAATTCGCCGGTGCGCGCCTTCCGCTCGGTGGGCGGCACCCCTCCCTTCATCGAACGCGCCGCCGGTCCCTACACCTGGGATGCCGACAAGAAGCAGTACATCGACTACGTGGGCTCGTGGGGCCCGGCCATCCTGGGCCACGCCCATCCGGAAGTGATCCGGGCCGTGCAGGAGGCCGCCGTCAACGGCCTGTCGTTCGGCGCCCCCACCGAGGCCGAGGTCGAGCTGGCCGAGATGCTCGTGCACCGCCTGCCCTCGATCGAGCAGGTGCGCCTGGTCAGCTCGGGCACCGAGGCGACCATGAGCGCGATCCGGCTGGCCCGCGGCTACACCGGCCGGGCCAAGATCATCAAGTTCGAGGGCTGCTACCACGGCCATGCCGACAGCCTGCTGGTGAAGGCCGGCTCGGGCCTGCTGACCTTCGGCAACCCGACCTCGGCCGGCGTGCCGCCCGAGTTCACCTCGCACACCCTGGTACTGGACTACAACGACATCGCCGGCGTGGAAGCCGCGTTCAGGCAGTACGGCGACGAAATCGCCTGCGTGATCGTGGAGCCCGTGGCGGGCAACATGAACCTGGTCCAGCCCGTGCCCGGCTTCCTGCAGGCGCTGCGCGACCAGTGCACCCGCTACGGCGCGGTGCTGATCTTCGACGAGGTCATGACCGGCTTTCGCGTCGGCCCCCAGGGCGTGCAGGGCCGCACCGGCATCGTGCCCGACCTGACCACCCTGGCCAAGGTCATCGGCGGCGGCATGCCCATCGGCGCCTTCGGCGGCCGGCGCGACATCATGGCCCACATCGCCCCGCTGGGCGGCGTCTACCAGGCCGGCACGCTGTCGGGCAACCCGGTGGCGGTGGCCGCGGGCCTGACCACCCTGCGGCTGCTGGCCGAACCGGGCTTCTACGAGAAGCTGGAAGCCCAGACCGGCAAGCTGGTGCAAGGCCTGCGCGCGGCCGCCGCCAGCGCGGGCGTGCCCTTCAGCGCCGACCACGTGGGCGGCATGTTCGGGCTGTATTTCCGTGACACGGTGCCGACCTCGCTGGCCGAGGTCTCGGCCTCGGACACCGCCGCGTTCAACAAATTCTTCCACGCCGCGCTGGTGCGCGGCGTAAGCTTCGCGCCGTCTGCGTTCGAGGCCGGTTTCGTCTCGATCGCCCACGACGACGACGTCATCGCCCGGACCGTCGCCATCGCCGGCGAGGCCTTTGCCGAACTCAATCCCTGATCCGGCGGGGCGCAGGCCGCGCCCCGCCCCTTCCGCTCCGCGAGGACAGCCATGGCCGTCAATCTGCACATTCCCGCTCCCGAACTCGTCTTTCCGGTGGACGGCGTCGAAATCGGCGTCACCGAAGCCGGCATCCGCAAGGCCGGCCGCCGCGACCTGACCGTGTTCAGGCTGGCCGAAGGCACCAGCGTGGCCGGCGTATTCACGCGCAACCGCTTCCGCGCCGCCCCGGTCCAGGTGTGCGAGGAACACCTGGCGCAGTCGCTGCCCATCCGGGCCATGGTCATCAACACCGGCAACGCCAACGCGGGCACGGGCGAGCCCGGCCTGGCCGCCGCCCGCGCCACCTGCGACGCGCTGGCGAAGCTGCTGGGCCTGGACCCGCGCCAGGTCCTGCCGTTCTCGACCGGCGTGATCCTGGAGCCGCTGCCGGTGGATCGCATCGAGGCCGGCCTGCCGGCCGCCGTCAAGGCGCTGGCGCCGGGCAACTGGACCGAGGCCGCGCACGGCATCATGACCACCGACACGCTGCCCAAGATCGTGTCCAGCAAGGCCAACATCGGCGGCCACCAGATCACCCTGACCGGCATCAGCAAGGGCGCCGGCATGATCCGGCCCAACATGGCGACCATGCTGGGTTTCCTGGCCACCGACGCCGCCATCGCCCCCGCCCTGCTCAAACGCATGGCGGGCCAGGTCGCCGACGTCTCGTTCAACCGCATCACGGTGGACGGCGACACCTCGACCAACGATTCCTTCATCATCGCCGCGACCGGCCGCGCGGGCCTGCGCATCGAGTCCGAGTCGGATCCGCTCTACCCCGAGCTGCTGGCCACGCTGAAGGCCGCGGCAACCGAGCTGGCCCAACTGATCGTGCGCGACGCCGAAGGCGCGACCAAGTTCATGACCATCCGGGTCGAGGACGCCGGCAGCCAGGAAGAGGCGCTCAAGGTCGCGTATTCGGTGGCGCATTCGCCGCTGGTCAAGACCGCCTTCTACGCCTCGGACCCCAACCTGGGACGCATCCTGGCGGCCATCGGCTACGCCGGCATCGACGACCTGGACGTGGGCCGGGTCAACCTGTGGCTGGACGACGTGTGGGTAGCGAAGCATGGAGGACGCAATCCCGACTACCGGGAAGAAGACGGCCAGCGCGTGATGAAACAGGCCGAGATCGCCGTGCGTATTTCGCTGGGCCGAGGGAAAGTGACCGAGACGGTGTACACCTGCGATTTCTCGCACGAGTACGTGAGCATCAACGCCGACTACAGATCTTGATCCTCCACGCTCCGGTGGCGCGGGGTTGTGCATACGCATGATCTGCTCTCCTGGTGATGACCCTGATCGTCCACCAGGACAGCGTCCCCGTTCTCGACATAGAACAGGTGCGGTGCCGTTTGCCTGTAGCCAGGCAGGCAATCCGGCCCTGCGGGCGCGCCCTTGAAAAAAATGGTGCAATACCCGATGCCGTAGGCGGATTTCGATCGGACGGCGCCCCTGCCCGGGCCGGAATCCGTCGTTCAAGAACACGATCCGGGGCCTGCGCGGCTCCGGCCGAAGATAGGAACGCTGCTGTGCCGAACGAGTCTTCCCCACCTGTCGATCTGGCCTCTTTCCTGAAACGCGCCGAGGGCGTCCTCGCCCAGCTCGAAGCCTGGCTCCCCCCCGCCCCGCCCCCCGTGGACTGGAATTCCCACGCCTTCCGCTGGCGCAAGCGCGGAACGCGAGGCTGGCTGGAGCCGGTGCGGCACATCGCGCGCATCGACCTGGACGACCTGCAGCACATCGATCGCCAGAAGGAAGTGATCGACCGGAATACGGTGCAGTTCCTGGAAGGCAAACCGGCCAACAACGTGCTGATGACCGGCGCCCGCGGCACCGGCAAGAGTTCCCTGGTCAAGGCCATGCTGGCCACGTATGGCGATCGCGGACTGCGCCTGATCGAAGTCGACAAGAGCGACCTGGGCGACCTGCAGGAGATCGTGGAGACCGTGGCCGAGCGGCCCGAGCGCTTCCTGGTCTTCGCCGACGACCTGTCGTTCGAGGAAGGCGAGGCCGGCTACAAGGCGCTCAAGTCGGTGCTGGACGGCTCGATCGCCGCATCGACCCAGAACGTGCTGATCTACGCCACGTCCAACCGGCGCCACCTGATGCCGGAGTACATGCACGAGAACCTGCAGGCCAAGCACCAGAGCGACGGCGAGATCCATCCCGGCGAGACCGTCGAGGAAAAGATCTCGCTGTCCGAGCGCTTCGGACTGTGGTTGTCGTTCTATCCGTTCAAGCAGGACGACTACCTGGACATCGTGGCGCACTGGCTGCGCGACCTGGGATGCAGCGAGGAATCCATCGCGCGCTCGCGTACGGCCGCGCTGCAATGGACGCTCGAGCGCGGCTCGCGTTCCGGCCGGGTCGCCTGGCAGTTCGCCAAGGATTGGGCCGGGAGGGAGGCCCCCCCCCCTTCGCGCTGACAGGAGGGCTCCCCCCTACGCGCTTGCGCGCGCCCCCCAGGGGGCGGCACTGGCGGACCGGCGGAGCCGGATCCGCTGTGCCCTGGGTATTGTTCTTGTGTGGATTGCATTTTAGGAAGGATTATGGGGTCTCTGGGTTCTGGGGTGAAAGTCGTCGATGTCGCGGTGGGCGTGATGCTGCAGCCGGACGGGCGGTTGCTGCTGGGCCAGCGGCCCGAAGGCAAGCCTTACGCGGGATGGTGGGAGCTGCCCGGGGGCAAGCTGGAGCCGGGCGAGACGATATTGCAGGCCCTGGCGCGGGAATTGAAGGAAGAACTGGGGGTGACGGTGCTGGAGTCGTCGACCTGGGTCACGCACGTGCACGCCTACTCGCACGCCACCGTCAGGCTGTATTTCTGCCGGGTCACCCGCTGGGAAGGCGAGCCCCGGGGGCTGGAATCGCAGGCCTTGCAATGGGGGCGGATACGGGACGCGAGCGAGGCCGAGGTGCAGGCGGCGCGGCGCGATCACGGGGAACGGCTGAAGGCGCTGGAAGCGCGCATCGCCCGGGGCGAGCAGCCGACCGACCTGGAAACGGCCCAGGCGCGCGCGCAGTCGCCGGAGGACGCGCTGGGACTGGCGCTGGAGCCGCGCATCGGCCCCCTGCTGCCGGCCACGCTGCCGCCGCTGCGGTGGCTGCACGTGCCCGATACCTATGCCATCACCCATATCGGCTCGCCCGGCAACGTCGATGCCTTCCTGCGGCGCCTGGATGCCGCGCTGGCCTCGGGCCTGAAGCTGGTCCAGTTCCGTGAACCGGACTGGCCCGGCGGCGCGGCGGACGACGCGCTGCGCCAGGTGCTGAAACAGGTGGTGGCACGCGCCCGGCCGGCCGGCGCGCGGGTACTGGTCAACAGCGCGCATCCGCGCGACTGGATCGCCGATGCCGACGGCGTGCACCTGCGCGCCGCCGACGTCCCGGCCCAGCGCCCCAAGCTGCCGCCCGGCGCGATGCTGGGCGTATCGGCCCACGACGCCGCGGAACTGGAACGCGCGCGCCAGCTGGACGCCGACTTCGCGGTGCTGGCGCCGGTGCTGCCCACGCGCTCGCATCCCGGCCAGCCCGGCCTGGGCTGGGAGACCTTCGGCACGCTGGCGCTGCACGCCGGCCTGCCGGTGCTCGCGCTGGGCGGGCAGTCGGCGGACACGCGCGCGACGGCCCTGGCGCACGGCGCGCATGGCATCGCGGGCATCAGCGGCTTCTGGGGCGGCTGACCCGGGCGACGGACCGGCGGCCCCCTCCGCCGGCCTCCCGGCCGCGTCACTGCACGGTGATGCTGGCCTCCTTGATCACTTTCTCCCAACGCGCGGCCTCGGTGTCGATCAGGCGCTTGAACTCGGCGGGCGTATTGCCCACCGCGATGCCGCCGTGGGCCTGCACTTTCTCCTTGATGTCCGGCGACCGCGCGATGCGGGCCAATGCGTCGGCAAGCTTGCGGACGATCTCCGGCGAGGTGCCGGCGGGCGCGACCACGCCGTTCCAGACGGTCGCCTCCAGGTCCAGGCCCTGTTCCTTCAGCGTGGGCAGTTCGGGCATGGACGCCAGGCGCTCGCCGCTGGTCACGCCCAGGCCGACCACCCGGCCTGAACGGATCGGCGCCATGCCCGAACCGGTGAAGGCGAAATGGATGCGGCCGGCGTTGAGATCGACCTCGGCCGAGGCGGTGGACTTGTACGGCACGTGCAGGGTGTCGACCCCGGTCATGGAAGCGAACAGCGCGCCCACCAAGTGCGGCGACGTGCCCGACCCGGGCGACGAATAGTTGAGCTGCCCCGGCCTGGACTTGGCCATCGCGACCAGTTCCTTCACGTTCTTGACGCCCAGCGTGGGGCTGGCCATCAGGTAGAACGGCAGCGCCGCGACCATGGAGACCGGCGCGAAGTCGCGCTTGGGATCGTAGGTGATGTTGGGATACAGCGAAGGATTGATCGACAAGGTGGTCACCGAGGCCATCAACAGCGTGTATCCGTCCGGGGCGGCCTTGGCGACGTACTCGGCGCCTATCATGGTGCTGGCACCGGCCTTGTTCTCGACGATGACCGGCTGCTTAAGCTCGCGCGCCAGCGCATCGGCGAAGATGCGCGACACCGTGTCGGCGACGCCCCCCGGCCCGTGCGGCACCACCAGCTTGATGGGCCGGTCCGGATACTGGGCGTGCGCCGCCAGGGCCGGGACCGCCGCGAGCATCATGGCCGCGACGAAAGTCTTGATGCGTGTCTTCATGCTGTCTCCTATTTTGATGCGCCGGACGGGCACCGGCCTCCCGGCTCCGTCCGGCGAAGGCTTATTGCGCGCCCGCGTCCAGGGACACGTTCCAGGCGTCGTAACCGTAGACCCAATCGGGATTGGTGGACTCGCGCATCCAGTTGTTGGCGCTCGATCCGGCCTGCACCGCCGACGTGCGGGGCTTGCGAACCTGCTCGAACAGGCGGAACGCCGCATCGAGGTCGGTGCGGTGGGCGGCCACGCAGCGCGCCAGGACGACCGAGTCCTCCAATGCCATGGCCGCGCCCTGGGCCATGTAGGGCGTCATCGGATGGCAGGCGTCGCCCATCAGCACGATGTTGCCCCGTCCCCAGCTCGGCAGCGGATCGCGCTGGAAGATCGCCCATTTGTGCACGTCCGGGCATGCCGCCAGCACCGCGCGCACGTCGGGATGGAAATCGGCATAGGCCGCCCGCAGCACCTCCAGGTCGCCCTTGGCCGACCATGATTCAGGGGTCAGCCAGCCGGCGTCCTCGGGTTGGCTGGTGACGAAATAGATTTCGTCCTGGTTCCGGGTGACGTAATAGATGACGATGTGGCGGTCCGGTCCCCACCATTTCGTGCGCGACTGGCCGATGTCGAGCGAGCCCAGCCGGCTGGCCGGGAACGTCGTCCGGTAGGCGACGCGGCCGGTGAAACGGGGCTGCTCTTCGCCCAGCAGCAGTTCGCGCACCAGCGAATGCACGCCGTCGGCGCCGATCACCGCGCGGGCGCGGGCCTGGGTGCCATCCTCGAAGCGCAGCGCGATCTCGCCATCGCCCTGGTCCAGGTGCACCAGCTTCTTGCCCAGCGCGATGTGCGCCGCCGGTACCCGCGCCGCCAGCGCCGCGTGCAGGTCGCCCCGGTGCATGGCCAGGAAGGGCATGCCATAGCGCTCCAGGACCGCGCCGGCCAGCGGAAACTCGTTCGTCACGGCGCCGGTGTCGTGCGCGCGGTTCAACGACGACCGGGGGGCGAAGGCGATCGATTCCAGTTGCGGGCGCAGCCCCAGCCCATCGAGCACCCGCATGGCATTGGGCGTCATCTGGATGCCCGCGCCGATGCGCGCGAACTGCCGCGCCTGTTCGTAGACCTGCACTTCCACGCCCTGGGCGCGCAGCGCGGTCGCCGCCGCCAGCCCGCCTATGCCCGCGCCGATGATCGCAACCGGCAACTCCGACTTCTTCATGAAACGCCTCCAATGGGTCCGCCTTTGCGGAAGCGCCCATTATTGAAGTCGGGACATATCGAGTAAATTGCAGAACAGCTCTAGCAGCTATAGAACTTCTCTATGTAACGCGAGACAGGCATGGATATCAAGCAACTCGAGTACTTCGTCCAGGTCGTCGATGCCGGCAGCTTCACGCGCGCCGCCATGGTGCTCGAAATGACCCAGCCTTCCCTGAGCCGGCAGATCCGCCTGCTGGAGGTGGAGCTGCACGAGCACCTGCTGTACCGCAACGGCCGCGGCGTGGAGCCGACCGAGGCGGGCAGGTGCCTGCTGGAGCACGCCCGGATCGTCCTGGCCCGCCTGGCCACCGCGCGCCAGGAAATCCACGAACTGAAGGCCGTGCCCCGCGGCAAGATCGTGGTCGGCTTTCCGCCGCGCATCGCCCACCTGCTGGCCCCCAGCCTGGTGCGCGGTTTTCGCGAACGCCTGCCGGGCGCCGCGCTGACCGTGACCGAGGGGTTGAGCGTGAGCCTGAGGGAATGGCTGCACGAAGGCCGGGTCGACGTCGCGCTGCTGTACGATCCCGCCCCCGGCGAGACGCTGGACTACGAACCGGTATTCCAGGAGGAACTGATGCTGGTGGGATGCGTGCCGGGTCCGGGCGAGCGGCTGCCCGAATCGCTGCCGGTCGATGCCCTGGCGGACTATCCGCTGATCCTGCCCTGCGAGCCCAACACCATCCGCGCGGTGGTGGACGCCGCCTGCCGCCGGCGCGGCATCGCCCTGAACATCGTCGCCGAGGTCAACGCGGTCCACACCATGGTGGCGCTGGCCGAAAGCGGCGAAGGCTACGCGCTGCTGTCGGCCAGCGCCATCGGGCCGCAGCGGCGCGCCGGCACGCTGGCCACGGCCCGCGTACACACGCCGTCCATGCACAACAATCTGATCATGTGCACGGCACGGCTGCAGCCGCTGACCCGGTTGACGCGGGAAACCATGCAGTTGCTGCGGTCGCTGGACATCCGGGCACTGCTGGCCAACGCCTAGGGCCCGTTCAGTTCACCGATTGCGGCGGAGGAAACAGGCGCCCCGAGGTGTCGCCGCTCAGGTCGTCGGTCTCCAGCGGCGCGCCGGGAATGGAGAATTTCTCGGCCGCCCACGCCCCCAGGTCGATCTGGCGGCAGCGCTCGGAACAGAAGGGCCGCCAGGCGTTCTCGGGGCTCCACGGAGCCAGCTTGGCGCAAGTGGGACATTTGACGTTCTTGACCATGGCAGCATTGTAGCCAGCGGACGAAGGGGCCGCCGCGCTTAGAAACTGTTGCACAGCGTCAGCTGGAAGGGCACGTCGGCCACCACCGGCTGGGGCTTGAGGTCGCCCCCCTGCGACGAGAAGCGCACCGACACCATGTACTTGTTGGCGCTGACCTCGGGAAACACGCCCAGCGCCTCGTCGACGTAGATGCGCAGCAACTGATAGGCCTTGCCTCCCAGCATCTGCTGGAAGGCGCCGCCCTCGGCCACCACCGCGACCTGGCGGCCCGATTCGCGCAGCATCTTCAGCACGATGGCCAGGCCGTCGCGTATGGGCAGGAAGGGCTCGACCCACTGGGCGAGATCCTGGACCCGATGCTCGACAGGCTTGTGCTTCCAGGCATGAAAGGAAGGAACGTCGAACTCGCACGCCCCGCCCGGGATCGCCAGGCGGCTGCGTATGCTGGTCAGCCATTCGTTCTGCCGCAACGGCTGGCCGGTCTTGCCCTGTGCCACCAGCGAACCCGTGGCCTGCTCGATGCTGGACAACATGACGTCCAGGGTCTGGCGATCGACGCCGGGATGCTCGCGCAGCGAGCTCAGGGATTGGCGATAGCGCTCCAGGTCCTGCAGCAGGTCGGACTTGAGATCGGCGCGCGCCGATACATCCAGGATTTCGAACAGCGTGGTCAATGCGACGTGATGCCCGCGGGCATCCGGTTGCCGCACGAAGAAGAACAGATTGTCGAAGAGGCTTTCCAGACGCAGCAGCGTACGGACGCGCTCGTTGAATGGGTATTCGTAAAGAACCACGTAGACCGTCCGGAATCGGAATTTCGTAGAAATATACCTGTACGGCATGGACACGGCGACACTTGCCGCGCCCGCTTCCGAACGGCCCTTGCGCGGGCGCTTCGGAACACCTCCATTGTAGGTACGGAGCCCACCGGAAAAACACTCAACCGTGGCCCGATCACCCCTTACTTTGAAGCAGGCGGCTCGGCAATGCGGTTTCGAGTTGTGACGCCCGCCGCGCCGGCCGCTTCCAGCAAGGCCTCGTGGAAGTCGCGATGCAAGGCGGTGTCGGGCGCGTCGCGATGGCGCAGGATGCCCACCATGCCCTGCCGGCGCGTGGGCAGGTCCAGCGCCACGAGCTGCCCGGCGGCCTGGAAGTAGCCCAGCACGCGGCGCGACAGCGCGGTCAGCAGGTTGGCCCGCTGCATCATGGCCACCAGCATCAGGATGCCGACCGCCTCGACCCGGTAGCGCGGCGCGGGCAGGCCGGCCAGCGCGAACTCGGCGTCCAGCTCGCGGCGCAGCGGGTTGCCCTGGGGCGGCACCACCCAGCCGCATCCTTCCAGATCCGTCCAGGCCAGGCCGCGGCGGCCGGCCAGCGGGTGCGAGGGAGGCGCGGCCACCGCGATGCTTTCGCCATAGACCGGCGTGCAGCGCAGGCGATCGTCGATGGCGTCGCCCTCCAGGCGCGTGACCACGAAATCCAGGCGGCGCTCGAGCAAGGGCGGCAGAAGCTGGTCCAGCGTCGACTCGGTGATCGACAGCCGGGTCTCGGGACGCCGGGCCAGCAGCAAGGCCACGCTGTCCGGCAGCAGGCCGGTCGAGACCGTGGCCGTCACCCCGATCGACAGGTGCCCGTCCGCCCCTTCGGCCATCAGCGCCATGGCGTGACTGGCCCGCTCGACCTCGGCCAGCATGACGCGGGCATGTTCGGCCATGGCGGCGCCGAAACGCGTGGGCACGAGGCCGCGCGAATGGCGCTCGAACAGGGGCACGCCCAGTTCGGTCTCGAGCTCGGCCAGCCACTTGGACAGGGCCGGCTGCGTCATGCAGAGACGTTCGGCGGTGTGGCTGAGATTGCACGTGTCGGCCAGGCTGCTCAGCACTTCGAGCTGCCGGATGCGCAGGCGCCGGGTCCAGTCCATTGCCATGAATTTTATGTATGACAGAGCGGCATTTTATCATTGGAAACAAATACCTCTCCGTTCCCATAATGCCGGCACGGCGCCGACCAGACTGGCTCCAGCCAGCCCGCCCCCCTTCCACGGAGACACCCCATGCGACCGCTTGCGCGCCTTTTCCTCGTGCTTTCCCTCGTTGCCGCCGCGCCCTCGGTGCGGGCCGCCGACTATCCCGACCATCCGGTCAAGCTGGTCGTCAACTTCGCCGCCGGCGGGCCGCTGGACCTGATCGCCCGCTTGATCGCCGAACAGGCGGCATCGCGCCTGAAACAGCCCGTCATCGTCGAGAACCGGGCGGGCGCCGGCGGCAACATCGGCGCCGAATACGTCGCGCGCTCGCCCAAGGACGGCTATACGGCGCTGGTCAGCGTCGACCACCTGCTGACGATCAATCCGTCGGTCTACCGGAACATGGGACTGGACCCCTACCGCGATCTCGTGCCGGCCGGCATCTTCGGCACCACCTCGCAGGTGCTGGTGGCCCACCCCAGGCTGGGGCTGAAGGATTTCCGCGACTTCCTGGACCGGGCCAGGAAGGAGGACCTGACCTACGCCTCGGCCGGCCTGGCCTCGCCCGGCCACCTGACCTTCGAACTCCTGAAGGCCCGCACCGGCATACGCGGCACGCACGTGCCCTACAAGGGCAACGCCCCCGCCCTGTCGGACGTGGTGGCCGGCCACGTGCCGCTGGCCTTCGTGGCCTCGTCCAACACCCTTCCCTATGTCCGGTCCGGCGCGCTGCAGGCGCTGGCCACGTCCGCCGCCATCCGCAATCCCCAGTTGCCGCTAGTCCCCACGGCGCAGGAACAGGGCGTACCCGACTTCGACGTGCGATTCAGCCAGGTGGTCCTGTTTCCCGCCGGCACGCCGGCGGCCGTGGTGACGAAGTGGGAAGGCCTGCTGCACGACATCCTGGAAAGCGCGGAAGTGCGCCGGCAACTGGATCAGATGGCGGTGACGCCGTTCTGGGCCGACTCGGCGCAGACCACGGCGTGGTTGCGCGACACGCGTGCGCGTTGGGACGCGTTGATCCGCAAGCTGGACATCCAGTAAAGCCCGGGCAGCCTGCTAGGGCAGCGCCAGCAGGTCGAGCCACGCGCGATGCCGGGCCAGCGTACGCTCGGACAGCTGGCCGGGCGTGGTCTGGCCATCGTTGAGGATGACGTCGTCGGCCACGGCCAGCCGCTGGGCGCGCGTCGCCTGGGCGGCCATGATGCGGGCGACCATGTCGGGAGCCAGGCCGCTGCGGCGCTGCACGCGCCGGACCTGGGTGGCCTCGTCGCAATCGACCACGCAGATCCGGTCCACCCGGTCCCGCCAGCGACCCGACTCCACCAGCAGCGGCACCACGAAGACCTGATAGAGCCCCTGGCGCCGGGCGGCCTCGCGCTCGACCTCCTGGCCGATGAGCGGGTGGATCAGCGCCTCGAGCCGCGTCTTGGCCTGTGCGTCGGAAAACACCAGGGCCCGCATGCGGGGACGGTCCATCGCGCCGTCGGGACCGATCATGTCCGGACCGAATTCGCGCCGCAGCGGCTCGATGGCGAGTCCGCCCGGCGCGGTCAGCGCATGCGCGATGGCATCGGTATCGATGACGGCGGCGCCCTGCGCCTCCAGGATATCGGCCACGGCGGTCTTGCCGGATCCGATGCCGCCGGTCAGGCCCACGCGCAAGGGACGGGCGGGGAAGGAAGGAAGTGTGCCTACCATGCCAGCAGCTTAATCCATGCGTCGCCCGCGAACATCGCGGCCACGCCCGCCGCCGCCAGGTACGGCCCGAATGGCAGCGGCTGGTCGCGCCGCACGCGGCCGGCGATCATCAGCACCCCGGCCACCGCCACACCGGCCAGCGAGGCCGCCACCATGACCAGCGGCAGGCTCTGCCATCCGAGCCAGGCGCCGATGGCAGCCAGCAGCTTGAAATCGCCGTAGCCCATGCCTTCCTTGCCCGTCAGCAGGCGGAACAGCCAGTACACGGACCACAGCACCCCGTAGCCGGCCATCGCGCCGATGACCGCGTCGGGCAGGAAGGCGAAACCGCCCCACAGGTTGACGAACAGGCCCGCCCACAGCAGCGGAAGCGTCAGGTCGTCCGGCAGCAGCGAGGTCTGGTGATCGATCACGGCCAGCGCCAGGCAGGCCGCGCAGAATGCCATGGCGGCCAGGCTGGTCCAGGTCACGCCGAACACCGCGACGCAGGCCGCGAACAACGCCGCCGCCGCCAGTTCCACCAGCGGGTATTGCCAGGAGATGGGCGCGGCGCAATGGGCGCAGCGGCCGCGCAGCGCCAGCCAGCCCAGCACCGGGATGTTGTGGCGCCAGGCGATCGGATGCCGGCAGGCCGGACAATGCGAGGGGGGATAGGCCAGGTCGAAGCGGGCCTGCCCGGGTTGCGCGGCGCCGTGCAGCTCCGCGCACTGCTCCTGCCAGGCGCGCTGCATCATCTGCGGCAGGCGCGCGATCACGACGTTGAGGAAGCTGCCCACCACCAGCCCCAGCACGGCGGCGGTCGCATAGGCCAGCCACGGGGTGGCCGCGAGTATCTGCACGAATGACATAGACAAGGATGTAAACGCCGCCACGGCGGCCCCCCGCAAGCTTAACCGCCCCCGGGGCCCCGCGTGGGACGGGCACGGCAATAAATGTCCTGCCCCCGGCACGGCATCCGTCGATGCCCGCCGCGCTTCCCGTCGCATGCCGGCAGACGCAACAGGTTAGACTTGCGATAAATCTCAAGAGCCGGAGCCGTCATGACCAACCCGCCCCTTTCCTCCCGCCCCGCCCCTTCCCGCCTTGCCACCCTGGCCGCCGCCCTGGCCGTGGCGGCCGGATTGGGCGCGTGCTCGATCCCCCTGCCCGACCGCGAGCGCTCCGGCACCCTGGCCGCCGCCGACGCGGTGAGCCCGCCGCCGCCCGCCGTGACGCGGGAACAGGCCGAGCGAGGCGGACAGGATAGGGGCGTGCCCCTGGCCCAGCCGCAAACCTTCCGCGGCGTGATCCCCTGCGCCGACTGCGCCGGCCAGCGCGTCACGCTCACGCTGCTGCCCGACTGGACCTGGCGCATGCGCCGGGTGTATTTCGGCACGCGCGACAACAAGGAACAAAGCTTCATCAGCACCGGCCGCTGGGAACGCCTGTTCGACTCGCCCGACCAGATCCGACTGATCGGCGACCGCAACGAGGGCGGACTCTACGAGTTCATCTCCGGCAGCACGCTGCGCATGCTGGACCAAAACGGCGAACCCATCCAGTCCACGTTGAACTACGCCCTGACCCAGCAGTTCGAGGTGGACTTCATCACCGACACCTTCACCATGCGCGGCAAGGTGGTGGCCAAGGACGGCCAGCCCACCTTCGCCATCTGCAGCACCGGCAAGCGCTATCCGGTGTCGCCCACCGGCCAGGCCCAGGCCCTGGCCGACGCCTACGCCAAACTGCGCGTGGCCCCCGGCACCCCGGTCCTGATGTGGATAGACGGCCACATCGCCCGCAGCGGCGAACCCCCGGTAGAGTCGGTGGTCGTAGACAAGCTGGCCCGCGGCACCTTGGACAGCCCCTGCGAGGACTGATAGGCCCACCCCCTACGCCCTTCGGGCGCCCCCTCAAGGGGGCGATGCGGGTGGACCGGCAAAGCCGGATCCACCGCATCCTGGGTCTAGTTCCTTTATCTTGGGTTGTGGCGCCGGTGCTTCGCTGGCAGCCAGCGAAGCACCGGCGCCACAACCCAAGAAACGGGTACTAGACCCAGGAAACCGCGGATCTGGCTCCGCCAGTCCGCCGGTTTCGCCCCCTGGGGGGCGCGCGTAAGCGCGTAGGGGGGGGCTTCTACCTCGCCCGAGAGATACGGACTTCGGCGCCGCGGCGCTTCACTTCCAGGCCTTCGGAGGGCAGGATCTTCAGGCCTTCCAGGCCCTTGGCGTAGCTCGAACCCTGCATCTGCATGACGCGGATCTTGTTGCGCATCACGCTGGGGTTGTGCACGGGCATGCCGAACAGCCAGACCTCGTCCAGGATGCGGGCGGAGTTGAACTCGCCGGTGTGCTGGGCGGCGGGGCCCAGGCACAGCATGTGGCCTTCGCGGCCGAACACGGGCAGGCGGTCCAGGCCGCATTCGAAGGTCCAGGTCGTGCCGCCCTCGTAGCGCCAGCCCGTGTTCAGGTCCCACCAGGCTTCGCCCTTGGGGAAATAGACGCGGATCTGGTTGCCGGGCTGCACGGCCGGCGCGACCAGCAGGGCCGGGCCGAGCAGGTATTGCAGCTCGTGGGCATGCGCCTCGGGATCGTCCGGGAAGGACAGGGCCATGGAACGCTGCACCGGCAGGCCGGTGCGGGCCGCGTCCTCGATCACCCCCAGCACGTAGGGAATGAGCCTATAGCGCCACTGCATCAGCGTCTGCGCGTGCTGGAAGGCCTCCTCGCCGAAGTCCCAGGGCAGCAGCCCCGGCACGGCGTGAAAACGCAGGTGCGAACTGAACACGCCGGCCGCCAGCCAGCGCAGGTACAGCTCGGGCGTCATGGCGTCGCGCGGATGCTGGGGCGAACCGATGTCGTGGGCATGGGCGGGCAGCCCGCTGGCCCCCGCCGTCAGCGCGGCGCGCAGCGATTCGGCCAGTCCTTCCCAGGTGTTGGGCACGGACACGGGGGCCTGCATGGGCAGGCGCTGGCCGGTCGGGAAGAGATCGCGGCTCCACACCACGCCCTCGGGCGGGGTCTTGTTCCAGGCCGCCGCCTCGAACAGGCAGCGCTTGACCAGCATGGGATAGGCCGTGCGCAGCCGCGCTCCGGTATCGCCGTTGCGCGCCTCGACGCCGTCGGGGATGTCGAACTGGATGTCGCAGGACACCGCATCGACGCCCTCGTCCATGACCTGGCGGATCTTGTCGCGCCAGAAGGTCCACACGTCGCGGTGGGTCAGGTCGAGCAGGCCGAAGGCGACGCCCGCGCTGGCGGGCACGCCGGCGAACACCTGCGCGGCGCCGGATTCGTCGGTCAGCAGCCAGCCCTTGTCCTCGAGTTCGGCGAACATGGGGCTATGGGTGGGCACGCCCGGGAAACCGGGTGCGCACACCTTCAGGTCCAGGCCCTTGAACTCGCCCAGCACCTGGCGCGGATCGGGGAAGCGGGCGGCGTCCCATTCGAGGTTCAGCTTGGCGCGGATCTCCCAGGCCGCGGGCGGCCGGAACGACACGGCGTCGAGGGGCACGCCGCGGCTGCGCATCTGGCCGGCCACGGCGGCGAGCTGCTCGGCGCCGGTATCGGGCGCCTGGTGCAGCCACGTGCCCATGCTCCACAGCGTGGGCTGTCCCGCGCGGCCGGTCAACTGGGTGTACTGGTTCAGGATCTCGGCCGGCTCGCCCACGAACAGGAACACGTCCAACTGGGCGTCGGCCACGGTCACCACGTAGCTGTCGGGCGCGAACTCGGGCAGGCCGATGTCGTGCACGACGGATTCGAGCGTATTGACGTACAGCCCCCAGCCGCGCGGGCTCCAGGCCAGCGGCAGGGCGCGCGACTCGGCCTCGTCGGACACCACGCGCTCGGCGCGGCGGTCCAGCATGATGCGGCTTTCGCCCAGGCCGTGGACGGCTTCGCCAACCGCGAGGTCGAAGCACAGGGCCCACGACGTCGGGGCCGCGGCGTCTTCGGTGCCGAGCGGGCACAGGTCCTGGTCCGCGGACGAGGCCAGCACCTGCTGCCCCTTGCGGTACAAGGCCAGCCGCACGGGATTGGCGGCGATCTCGAGTACGTTGTCGCCCTGGACGATGCGCCAGCCGGGCTGGCCGGCCACATCCGCCTGTTCAACCACGGCCTCGCCTATGGCCTCGTCCCGGGCCAGCAGATCATGCAGGGCGGCGGCGCGCGTGGCGGAGCCGGAGGCCGCCTTGCCGGTGGCGGCGGGCGTGCCCATGCTCAACCTGAACACGCCTGGCGCGCTGGCCTCGACCAGCACCGGCTGGCCCTGATCCGTCGTGAAACGGACGGCGGACGGGCTGGTCGTGTTGAGAGACAGGGATTCCAGACGCTGGTAGCGGGAGGAGTCGAATTGAAGTGGCACAGGTTTCCCTCGATCGCTTTCGACAGATTTGGCAATAGCAAAGACGCAACCCTCGCGAGGCCCCGCTATCCGCCCCAAATGCGGCAAATGACCGCACTTTTTCGCCAAAACCTCTATTTTGACGGATTCGGGGAGGCAAATAAACCGTGGAAGAAGCCGTCTCCCGCACGGACGCGCTTCGCGGGGCGCCGCGAGAGGCCCGGCAAGGCCGTATCCGGGGCCATCCCGCGCCCCTGGAAGCAGCGGATCGGGACACGCGGGCCGGGCACCGCGCGCCCCCCAGGCACGTCTTTTTTGCTGTTAATCCCGCTATTTTCCCACGATTCGGCCCGGGATCAGCGCCAGGCGATCATGCGCAGCAAATCCCCCTCCAGCACCATGGGTTCTCCCTCCAGGGAAGCGGCCAGTATGTCGCCTCCCAGCGCCGACCAGCTCAGGCCACGCGAGGCATAGCCCGAGGCGGCCCAGAGCCCGCCATGGACAGGCGATTCGCCGATCACCGGCAACCTGCCGGGCAGCACGGCGCGCCACCCGGCCCAGCCCGTGAACGCGCCGGGATCCAGGCCGGCCCCGGCCAGTTCCGGCAGCAGCCGCGCGGCCCGGTCCAGGTTGACCGCGTGGCCCTCGGCCGTGACGACGGCGCGCGAGGCATCGTGGACGTACGTGCTGCCGGCCACGCAGGCGCCGTCCACGGCGGGCAGCACGTAGCCGTCGCCCGCCACCACGCAGCGCGGCGGGCGCCAGGCGGCATCTTGCGCGGGAAGCAGCGTGATCTGTCCCGCTATGGCCTTTTGCCCGAAGAAACCCGGCAGTTCGCCGTCGGCGGCCAGTCCGCTGGCGGCAAGCAGCCGCGGCGCCTCGGCCGCATTGGCCAGCACCACGATCTCGGCCTCGGCCAGCGTGGCGCCTTCCTGGTCGAGGGCCCGCCACCGGCGGCCCGACGGCACGTCCGCCGCCAGCGCCTCGATGCGGGCTACCCGGGCCGCCCGGACTTCGATGCCCGGCCGGGACAGCAGCGCCGCCCCCAGCAGGCGCGGACGCACCCGCAGTCCGCCCGGAAAATAGACCCCGCCGCGCGCCGTCGGGCAACCCGCCAGCGCGCTGGCTTCGTCCCGCGTCACCGGTCGCACCCAGTCGGCCGGAAAACGCAGCTCCTCCAGCATGGCGCGCATGCCGGCCTCTTTGTCGTCGGATTTGGCCTGCTGCACGGTGCCGCAGCGGGCGACGATCCCGCCGTCCATCCACGGCGCCCAGCGCGCGGCCGCGCGCAAGGCCCCGGCACGGCTCAGGCGCGCGCGGGGGCTGTCGTCCCGGGCCAGCAACGGCGTCAATGCGGCGGCCAGATGGCCGCCACCTTGCGGGGGAAAAGTCCAGGCCGCATCGAACACGGACACGCGCCAGCCACGCAACGCCAGCGCATGCGCCACACCGGCCCCGGCGATGCCCGCTCCCACCACGATGGCATGGCGCTCGGCGAAGGACGGCGGCTCGGCCGGCGCGTGGCGGCGCTCGAAGCGCGGCGCATGGCGCGCCACCGTCATGTGCAGCTTGCCGCCGAAGCCCTCCCTGCGCTCGACCTCGAAACCCGCCGCCTGCAAGGCGCGGCGCGCCGCGCCGGCGCTCGCCCAGGTCGCCGCCGTGGCATCCGGCGCGGCGAGCCTGGCCAGCGCCTTCATCAGCGGCTCGGACCACATGCCGGGATTCGCGGACGGCTTGAATCCATCCAGGAAAAAAGCGTCCGCGCGCAGGACCAGCCGGGGCACGATCTGTTCGGCCAGCCCGAAGGCCAGGGTCAGCGTCACCGCGCCGCCATCCAGGTCCAGCCGGTGCAGGCCGGGAAGAAGAGGCGGCCACTGCGCCAAGAGTTGCGCCGCCATGTCGTCCCACCCGGCGGGCACCCGCGCGCGCAGCAGCTCCGCCAGATCCTCGCGGGCGAAGGGATGGGCCTCGACGGACACCACATGCAGCCTCCGGCTGCGCCGGGGATCGTCGCGCCAGGCGCGCCATAGCGCCAGGAAAGTCAGCCCCAGCCCGAATCCCGTCTCGCACACGGTGAAGCGCTCGCGTCCGCGCCATCGCTCCGGCAGACCGTTGCCCGCCAGGAACACATGGCGAGCCTGCTCCAACGCCCCCTGGGCGGCATGGTAGATGTCGCCGTAGAGCGGGCTATAAGGCAGGCCGTCCTGATCGAAGGCCGGGCGGGAAGGAGTCAGGGGGGTAAACACGGCGAGGATGATAACCCCCCCTACGCCCTTCGGGCGCCCCCCAGGGGGCGATGCGGGTGGACCGGAAGGGAAGCCCACCCCCTACCCGCTACGCGGGCCCCCTCAAGGGGGCGATGCGGGTGGACCGGCAAAGCTGGATCCACTGCATCCTGGGTCTAGTACCGTTATCTTGGGTTTGGCACGGGTGCTATCGCTGGCTGCCAGCGGTAGCAACGGTGATCCAATCCAAGAAGCGCGTACTAGACCCAGGAAACCGCGGATCTGGCTTTGCCAGTCCGCCGGTTTCGCCCCCTGGGGGGCGCGCGTAAGCGCGTAGGGGGGGTACACTCCCTGTATGAGCATCCCCGCAGCCGCCACCATGGACAAGCCCGTCCCGCTGGATCTCTTCAAGGCGCTCGAAGCCGCCGTCACAGCCGCGCACGCCGGCGCGGCGATCTTGCAAGCCTATGCGCACAAGCGCTCGGAACTGGTGATCGACCTGAAGGCCCGCAACGATCTGGTTTCGCAGGCGGACCGCGAAGCCGAAATCGCGATCATCGAGGTCCTGCGCGCGCGCACGCCGCAATACGGCATCGTGGCCGAGGAGACGGGGGGCTCGCCTTCCGGTCCCGCCAGCTGGTACATCGACCCGCTGGACGGCACCACCAATTTCGTCCATGCCATTCCCCACTACGCCGTTTCCATCGCGCTGGTGGCCCAGGAAGGCTGCGGCATCGCCTTCGAAGAGACGCGGTGCGAGCCCGGGCCCGTGGTGGGAGTGATCTACGATCCCTGTCGTGAAGAGATGTTCACCTCGGTACGCGGCGTGGGCGCCTGGCTCAACAGCCACCGCATCCAGTGCTCGCGCACGGAAACCCTGGCCGATGCCCTGCTGGCCACCGGCTTTCCCTACAGCGACATGTCGTTCACCGAAAGCTACCTGCCCATGCTGCGCGACGCCATGCACGGCACGCGCGGCGTGCGCCGCAACGGCGCCGCGGCGCTCGACCTGGCCTGGGTGGCCTGCGGGCGCTTCGACGGCTACTGGGAGCTGCGGCTCAAGCCGTGGGACGTCGCCGCCGGCACGCTGCTGGTGCGCGAAGCCGGCGGGCAGGCCTTCGACCCGTTCGGGCGGGCTCCCTGGCCCGAGCAAGGCAACATCGTCGCCGGCGGCCCCGGCGTGGCCAAGGCCTTGCACGACCTGATCGGTCCCAACCTCAAGGCCGCCGGCGCGGGCTGAAGACCGCTCAGCGCACGATCATCAGGCCGATGCGCACCTGCGACTTGGCGCGCACGTTGTAGTCCAGCAGGGTCTCGCCGTAGCCGTTGAAATACTGCACGTGCAGGAAGCCGTTCAGGCGGCCCAGGCCCAGCTTGCGCAGCGGGTAGGCCATGTCCAGTTGCAGCGATCCCTTCTCGTGGCCCTTGCGCACCAGCGCCGACACCATCAGGCCGTCATCCTTGGCCCAGCGCAGTTGGTAGTCGACGTGGCCCCGATAGTCGGCGATGTCCGGATTGCCCTCGCGGGTCATGTAGTACTTGATCTTGGGGCCGAAGCTGAGCGTGCTGCCGTCGTCCAGGCGATAGCGCAGCGTGGGCCGGGCGTACAGGGAATTGATGGCGCGCGAGGTATCGCCGTCGCGCCCGTTGGATTCGTGCTCGAAGCCGCCGTCGAAACCCAGCGACTTGCGGCGGTCCTGCGACTCCCAGACCCGGTCGGACAGCCAGAAGACCGCGGGGCGATAGCTGCTGTCGCGGAACGGGGCCGAGTTCTCGCCTATGTCCCACAGCGAGGTCTGGCTATAGCCCAGGTACAGGTTGTTGAGAAAACCGGTTTCCTCGCCGTCGTAGGGCTGGAACAGCCGGAACTTCAGGCTGACCTGGAAGCGCGCGTTCAGGTTGGGGCGGGCGCCGAAGCTGAAATACACGGGCTCGTAGGGCGACAGCGCGCTGCGGAAGCGGCTCAGCACGTCATGCTCGTCGTTGCCCGGGGCGGTGGCGTCCGACGGCGCCGGCCCCGACAGCGCGGTGCTGCCCGGCCCCGAACCGGCCGACAGGCCGCTGACCGCCGCCAGCACGCCGTTGTCCGGCACCTGCGGCACCGCGCCGGGCGCGCGCGGATCGACGATGGGACCGATCGCGCGCGACCCCACGATGGCCCCTTTCTCGGCGGGCGTCGCATCCAGCGCCAGCAGCACCGGCTCGCCTTCGATCGCGATGGCCTGCAGGCCGCGCGCCTGCTCGGGCACCACGGCCGACCAGGTCGCGCGCGAGAACTGGCCCACGGGAATCTGCAGCACGGCGGTGCCGCCGTCCAGCCGCGCGGGCGCGCGCACGACGCGGCCGGCGGCATCCCGCCATTGCAGCACCAGTTCGCGCGGCGCGTCCCAGGTCGCCGTGGCGTTGCCGTCGTTGAAGAACATGGCCTCGATGCGCACGGTCTCGCCCGGCCCGGCCTGCATGCGGTCCAGCTTGAAGGTCACGCCCGCGTCGGCCCGCAAGGGCGCCGCGGCCATCAGGGCGAAAAGGCCCGCGGGCGCGAGCGCGCGGCGCACGATGCCATGCTGCGCACGAAGACGATGGTCAGCCATCCGACCTGGCATGTGGACTCCCGGACAACGCCCGCGATGGGGCAGACGCCGCCATTGTAGGGGCATGCCGGGAATAGTCCGTTACGCGGCGGCCTCGGTGCCGGTCCGCAGTTCGCGCCGCAGGATCTTGCCCACGTTGGTCTTGGGCAGCTCCGACCGGAATTCCACATAGCGCGGCCGCTTGTAGCCGGTCAGGCGATCGCGGCAGAACGCCTTCAGGTCCTGCTCGGTCAGCGCCGGGTCGCGCTTGACCACGACCACCTTCACGGCCTCGCCGGAATGTTCGTCGGGCACGCCGATGGCGGCGCACTCCAGCACTCCCGGGTGCTGGGACACCACGGCCTCGACCTCGTTGGGATAGACGTTGAAGCCCGACACCAGGATCATGTCCTTCTTGCGATCGACGATGCGGATGTAGCCGCGTTCGTCCATGATGCCGATGTCGCCGGTCTTGAAGAATCCGTCGGCCGTCATCACGCGGGCGGTCTCCTCCGGCATGTTCCAGTAGCCCGGCATGACCTGCGGGCCGCGCAGCGCGATCTCGCCGCGCTCGCCGATGGGCAGCGCGGCGCCGTCGTCGTCCAGGATCGCCGCGTCGGTGGACGGCAGCGGAATGCCGATGGTGCCGGAATATTCCTTGATATTGATGGGCGTGCAGCAGGCCACCGGCGACGTTTCCGACAGGCCGTAGCCCTCGCACAGAGGCGACTTGGTCACCTCGCGCCAGCGGTCGGCCACCGCCTTCTGCACCGCCATGCCGCCGCCCACGCTCACGCGCAGGCCCGAGAAGTCCAGCGACCGGAACTGCTCGTTGTTGAGCAGGGCGTTGAACAGGGTGTTGACGCCGGGAAACAGCGTGAAGCGGTAGCCCGACAGCGTCCTGACCAGGTCGGGAATGTCGCGCGGATTGGGCACCATCACGTTGAGGCCGCCGGCCCGCATGCCGAGCAGGGCGCACACCGTCAGACCGAAGATGTGATACAGCGGCAGGGCGCAGACGAAGATGTGCTGGGTGCGCTGTCCGCCCTGCCTGGCGGGCTGCTCGTCGGTCAGCAGCCAGGCATCGCATTGCAGGACGTTGGCGACGAGGTTCCGGTGCAACAGGACGGCCCCCTTGGCCACGCCCGTCGTGCCGCCGGTGTACTGCAGGAAGGCGACGTCGTCGGGCCCGATCTCGGGGCGCGCCAGTTCCCGCGCCGCCCCTTGCGCCAGCGCGCGCCGGAAGCTTACCGCGCCCGGCAGGCTGAACGGCGGGACGAGCTTCTTGACGTGGCGCACCACGGCGTTGACGAGGGCCCCCTTCACGCCGCCCATCAGGTCGCCCATGGACGCCACCACGATGTGCCGGATGGCCGTGGCGGACAGCACCCGCTGCAGGGTGTGGGCGAAGTTCTCCAGGATGACGATGGCCTCGGCGCCGCTGTCCTTGAGCTGGTGCTCCAGTTCCGGGGCGGTGTAGAGGGGGTTGACGTTGGCCACCGTATAGCCGGCCCGCAGCACCGCCGCGATGGCCACGGGATACTGCAGGACATTGGGCATCATCAGGGCCACGCGCGCGCCGCGCGGCAGTCCGCGCGATTGCAGCCAGGCTCCCAGCTTGCGCGACATGGCGTCGATGTCGGCGTAGGCAAGCGTCCTGCCCATGCAGACGAAGGCCGGGCGCTCGGCGTACTGCGCGAACGATTCCTCCAGCAACTGGATCAGGGACCGATAGCGTCCCGGGTCGATGTCGGCGGGAATGCCCGGCGGGTAGTACGCCAGCCACGGTCTTTGCATGCACGTCTCCTGGTCTAGTCTGTGCCGCGTGGTGTCGGCCTATGGGGCCGATGATAGCCCAGCGGCCTGCACGCGGTCGGTTTCCGCCTGCAATCGCCGCCGGCGCTCGGCATACGGCAGCCGCGCCAGCTCGCGCGCCTCGTCCAGGAACGGCGTCAGGCTGCCGTCGCGGCAACTCTCGCAGCGGCGCGCCATGGCCCGCAGCGCCGGCACCCACTGGTGGTACGCGCCCATGGCCGCGAACTGCGCGTTGTTCAACGCCTGCGCGAACCAGGCGTCGTAGCCGGCGTAGCCGTTCCAGCGCTCGCGCTTCATCCGTTCGTAGCGGGACCGCAGGTCGGCGATGATTTCGGCCTTGCGCGCGCGCCGCCGCTCGATCTCGTCCGGCCCCAGGCCCACCGGATCGGGCGTGGTGGGCGCCGGACCCTGGCGGGCGCCGGTCTCGCCATAGGCCTGCGCCAGTTGCCGCCGGGTCTCCAGCAGCAGCGCGACGAAATCGCGCCGGCGCGCATCGAAGGCCTCGTAGGCCGGCCGCAGCGACTGGTTGCGGGGCTCCCGCAGCCAGCGCTCGACGCCGATCTGCTCGACCGCCGTGGCCAGCGACTCGTTGAACGTCGTGTCGTTCTTCGCGTAGACCGCCTGGTGGGTCAGTTCGTGGAAGACCAGGCGCGCGACCTCGGCCGGCGGCAGGCGGATGAAGGTGTTGACGAAGGGATCGGGATACCAGCCCAGCGTCGAATAGGCGGGCACGCCGCCCACGTGCACGTCCCAGCCCCGTGCCTTCAGTTCGGCGGCCGTCCGCCGGGCCTCGGCTTCGCTGTAGTAGCCCCGGTAGTCTATGCATCCCACCACCGGAAAACAGGACTGCTTGAGCCGCAGGGACAGTTCCGGCGTGGCGAACACGTTCCAGACCACGTAGGGGCGCTTGACGTCGGCGTATTCGGTGTAGCTGCGATTGTCGGGCAGGCCCAGCACCTGGCTGGCATAGCGGCGCGCGCCTTGCGCATGACGCAATCGTTCGCGCAAATCGGGGGAAGTGGCGGGATCGGCCAGGACCTCGTCGACCGGCCGCGCCGCCTGCAGCAGCGACGAATGTCCGCCTATCGACTGCGCGTAGTAGCGCAGGTCGGCGCACCCGGCCAGCGCCGCTGCCAGGACCAGGGCGCCCCAGGCCGCCCGGCCCCTCGTCGTTACACTCGCCATGGACAAGCTCATTGGAGATAATGGCTATGGTAACCGCCGGCCCCGGGGCACACGACCCCGCCGGCGACGCCGGACACGGCGCGGCACATCGGCCCTTCCCGCCTTCGCGACCGCCTGGACAAGGCGCGGCGCGCTCGCACCCGCGGCGGGGCAACGTTCAGGAGTTCCACATGAATCTGCTCGAACCCATCGTCGCTTTCCACAGCGACCTGAAGACGATCCGACGCGACCTCCACGCCCACCCCGAGCTGTGCTACGAGGAGCACCGCACGTCGGACACCATTGCCCGCCTGCTGGAGGGATGGGGCATCCCCGTCGTGCGCGGCCTGGGGGGCACCGGCCTGGTCGGCGTCCTGGAAGGCACGGACAGGAACGGACCGGCCATCGGCCTGCGGGCCGACATGGACGCCCTGCCCCTGCAGGAACTCAACACCTTCGAACACGCCAGCGTGAACCCGGGCAAGATGCACGCCTGCGGCCACGACGGGCACTGCGCCATGCTGCTGGGCGCCGCCCGCCACCTGGCGGCGCACCGCGACTTCCCCGGCACCGTCTACCTGATCTTCCAGCCGGCCGAGGAAGGCGGCGGCGGCGGCAAGGCCATGATCGACGACGGCCTGTTCACGCGCTTTCCCATGGAAGCCGTGTTCGGCATGCACAACTGGCCCGGCATCCCGGTCGGCAGCTTTGCCGTCACGCCGGGCCCGATGATGGCCTCCAGCAACGATTTCCGCATCGTCGTCCGGGGCAAGGGCACCCACGCCGCGCTGCCCCACCTGGGCATCGATCCGGTCATGATCGCGGTGCAGCTCGCGCAGTCGCTGCAGACCATCCTGACCCGCAACAAGAAGCCCATCGACACCGCGGTGCTCAGCATCACCCAGATCCACGCGGGCACGACCACCAACATCGTGCCCGACGAGGCCGAGATGGTCGGCACGGTGCGCACCTTCACCATCGAGGTCCTGGACCTGATCGAGCAGCGCATGCACGAGATCGCCCGGGGCATGGAGCTGGCCCACGGCGCCCGCATCGAGGTCGACTTCCAGCGCAAGTACCCGCCGCTGATCAACCATCCCGACGAGACCCGTTTCGTGACCGACGTGCTGCGCTCGCTGGTCGGGCCCAACCAGGTGGATGCCGCGACCGAACCGACGATGGGCGCCGAGGACTTCGCCTTCATGCTGCAGGAAAAACCCGGCTGCTACGTCTTCATCGGCAACGGCGACGGCGCGCATCGCGAGGCGGGCCACGGGCTGGGGCCATGCACCCTGCACAACGGCAGCTACGACTTCAACGACGAACTGCTGCCGCTGGGGGCCAGCTTCTGGGTGAAGCTGGTCAGCGACTGGTTCGCTCGGCCTCGATCAGTATGACCCGGTAGTCGTTGACGTTGGTCAGCGTGGGCCCCGTCGTGATCAGGGTGTCGAGTTCCCGGAAATAGCCCCAGGCGTCGTTGGCGTCCAGCCACGGGCCGGGCGCGACGTCCCGGGCCGCAGCCCGCCGCAGGCGCTCGCTGTCCCACCAGGCGCCGGCGTTGTCCTCGCTGCCGTCGATGCCATCGGTGTCGCAGGCCAGGGCCGAGATCCTGGCTTCGCCGCACAGCTCGGCGGCCAGCGACAGCAGGAATTCGGTGCAGCGCCCGCCACGGCCGCTTCCACGCACCGTGACCGTGCATTCTCCTCCGGATACCAGCGCCACCGGCGCATCGAAGGGTTCGCCATGCCGCACGATCTGGCGCGCCAGCGCGGCATAGACCTTGGCCACCTCGCGGGCCTCGCCCGTGACGGTGTCGCCCAGCACCACCGCCTGGATACCCGCGCGGCGCAGCACGCGCGCGCCGGCCTGCAGGCTTTGCTGGGCGGTGGCGATGACGTGGTTCTCCACCCGCTGGAACACCGGATCGCCCGCCTTGGGCGTCTCGGGGTGGCGCCCCGCGGCCCCGCCCTCGAGCCAGTCGACCACCGGCCGCGGCGCCTGCACGCCGTGGCGGCGCAGGATGTCGAGCGCGTCGGCATAGGTGCTGGGATCGGCCACCGTGGGGCCGGAGGCGATGGCGGACGGATCGTCGCCGGCGACGTCGGAGACGATCAGGCCCAGGACCCGGGCCCGCGTCGACGCGGCCAGGCGTCCGCCCTGCAACTGCGACAGGTGCTTGCGCACCACGTTCATCGATTCGATGGGGGCGCCGCTGCGCAGCAGCGACTGGGTGACCTCGCGCAGCGCGGCCATGGGCACCGCCGGCACCGGCAGCGACAACAGGCTGGAACCGCCGCCGGACACGAGCACGATCAGCAGGTCGTCCTCGCCCAGGTCGCAAGCCAGCCGCAGGATGTCGCCGGCGGCCCGTTCGCCGGCCGCGTCGGGCACGGGGTGGCCGGCCTCGACGCAGGCGATGCGGTCGAGCGGCATGCCGTGCCCGTAGCGGGTCACGACCAGGCCCTCCAGCGGGGCGTCGGCGGGCCAGGCGGCCTCGACGGCGCGGGCCATGCTGGCGGCGGCCTTGCCCGCGCCGACGACGACCGTGCGGCCCCTGGGTGGGGCCGGAAGGTGGCGGGCGGTGATGTGGAGGGGGTCGGCGGCGGCGACGGCCGCTTGAAACGATTCCAGGAGGAGTTGATGCATACGCGGGGAACGGCTGATGTCTCTTTTCGTGGTGATAGCCATTATGGCTGCCCGCCACCGCTTGGCTAGCTGGATGAAATCCCTATTCCACCCATCGCGCCGACATGCACCACGCCCCCGCGTGGCACCTGGTCGCAGCCGTCCTCAGGCGCCGGGCGCCGCCGGAATCTGCAAGCCCCGCTGCACGGCGGGACGCGCCACGAAGGCATCCAGCACCCGCTTCACGTTGGCGAAGTCGGCGAACCCGACCAGCTCGCCCGCGCCGTAGAAGCCCACCAGGTTGCGCACCCAGGGGAAGGTGGCGATGTCGGCGATGCCGTAGTCGTCGCCCAGGATCCAGGCCTTGCCTTCCAGGTGGCGGTCCAGCACGCCCAGCAGGCGGCGCGACTCGGCCACGTAGCGGTCGCGGGGGCGCTTGTCCTCGTAGTCCTTGCCGGCGAATTTATGGAAGAACCCCACCTGGCCGAACATGGGGCCGATGCCTCCCATCTGGAACATCACCCACTGCATGGCCTGGTAGCGGCCGGCGGGATCCCGCGGGATGAACTTGCCCGATTTCTCGGCCAGGTAGATCAGGATGGCGCCGGACTCGAACAGCGGCAGCGGCTTGCCGCCCGGGCCGTCGGGATCGAGGATGGCGGGAATCTTGTTGTTCGGGTTGAGCGACAGGAACTCCGGCGACATCTGGTCCTGGGTGTCGAACGCCACCCGGTGCGGCTCGTACGGCAGGCCGGTTTCCTCGAGCATGATCGAGACCTTCACGCCATTGGGCGTGGGCAGCGAATAGAGCTGGATGCGGTCCGGATGCTGCGCGGGCCATTTGCGGGTGATCGGGAAAGCGGAAAGATCCGTCATGGGGAATCCTTGCTCGATGGAAGTGTCGGTCCGCCCGACTATACCAGCCGTGCACGGCAGCCACGCAGGGGGGCGGGGCCGTAGAATATTGATGAAGATCGATCAACCTTGAAGACCATGCCGCACAAGGACTATCTCAGCGCCAAGGAAGCCGTGGAGCTGCTGGGCATACGCATGCAGACCCTCTATGCCTACGTCAGCAAGGGATGGATACGCAGCGTCAAGCAGCCGGACACGCGCCAGCGCCTGTACCTGCACGAGGACGTCCTGCGGGTCAAGGCGCGCTCCACCGCCCGCTCGGGGCACGGGGCGGTGGCCGCCTCGGCCATGAACTGGGGCGAGCCCATCATTCCCACCTCGATCACCGAGATCCGTTCCGACGGTCCGCACTACCGCGGCCATTCCGCGGTGCGGCTGGCCCGCGGCCACGCCAGCTACGAAGCCGTGTGCGAGCTGCTGTGGACCGGCGTCTGGCACGATGCGCCGCGCCGCTGGGATACGGGCATCACGCCCCGGCTCCAGGAAACCCTGCTGGAATCGCTGGCGCCGCCCAAGTCCAACAGCGGGCTGCTGGAGATCATGGCCATCGTCACCCTGCGCCTGGGCATGTCGCGAGGATCGGTGGAAGACCGCATGCGCGGCGGCCACATGCACGAAGCCGCGCGGCAGCTGATCAAGACCCTGGCCGGCTGCATGGGCCTGGTGTCGCGCCGGCGGCGCTTCCATGCCATACCCGACGAGGCGTCCATGGCCGAGGGCCTGCTGGCGGCCCTGGACCTGCCCGCCAGCCCGGCCAACCTGCAAGCCATGGAAGCCTTCCTGGTGCTGTTCGCCGACCACGAGCTCTCGCCCAGCACCTTCGCCGCGCGCGTGGCGGCCTCGGGCGGATCGACCCTGCACAGCTGCGTCGCATCGGCCATCTGCAGCTCGGCCGGCGTGCACCTGGGGCGGATGTACGACCGGATCGAAGACTTCCTGCGCAGCGCCGACGACGCCGCCGGCCTCATGCAGCGGGCGCGCGCGCAACACGAGCGCGGCGCCAGCGTGCCCGGCTTCGGCCACCCGCTCTATCCCAAGGGCGACGAACGCGCCGAGCTGCTGCTCGAACTGGCCCGCAACCGGCCGCGCAAGAAGGCGGCGCTCGAACAGGTCCATCGCTTCATCGACGACGTGCGCGGCGAGTTCGGCCTGCATCCCCGGCATGAACTCGGCGGCATCGTCCTGGCCATGGCCATGGGCGTGCCGCGCCAATCGGTGGGCACGCTGTTCACGCTGGCGCGCATGGCGGGCTGGGTCGCCCACGTGCAGGAGCAGCGCCTGAGCGGCATGCTGCTGCGGCCCCGGGCCAAGTTCGTGGGCGCCGCCGGCGACCCCTGAACCTCAGTCGGCCGCGGGCCAGAACGACTCGATCTCGGCCCACAGCGCGTCGGGCGCTTCCTCGGCGATGTAGTGGCCGCAGTCCAGCGCCCGGCCGTCGACCTGCGAGGCCTGCCTGCGCCACAGGTCCAGTACGTCGAAATAGCGCCCCACCACGCCCTTCCCGCCCCACAGCACCCGCAGCGGGCAATCCACGCGGTTGCCCTGGTCGCGGTCGGCGCGATCGTGTTCCAGGTCGATGGTGGCGGCCGCGCGATAGTCCTCGCAGATCGCGTGCGCCCAATGCGGATGGCGCGCGCAGCGTTCGTACTCGGCCATCGCGCGATCGGCGAAGGGAGCCAGGCCCGCGTGGCGGCCGCCCATCACGGAACGCAGATAGAACGCCGGATCGGCGCCGATCAGCTTTTCCGGAAAAGGCGCCGGCTGGATCAGCCAGAACCAGTGGTAGTAGGCCTGCGCGAAACCGCGCGTGGTGCCCTCGTACATGTCCAGCGTGGGCGCGATGTCCAGCAGCATCATGCGCTCGACCCGCTCGGCATGGTCCAGCGCCAGCCGGTGCGCGACGCGCGCCCCGCGGTCGTGGGCCAGCACGCCGAAGGTCTCGTAGCCGATGCAGCGCATCACCTCGACCGCGTCCACCGCCATCGTGCGCTTGGAGAAGGCCTCGTGCCCGGCCGGCTCGTCCGCCGGCATGCCGCTGTCGCCATAGCCGCGCAGGTCGATGGCGACGCAGGTATAGCGGTTGGTCAGCCGGGCCCACAGCTTGTGCCACATGGCATGGGACTGGGGATGTCCGTGCATCAGCAGCAGCGCCGGCCCGGTGCCGCCCACGCGCGTGGCGATGTCCACGCCATTGACGTGGAAGTGCTGCAGCCGGTCGTTGAAGAGCGAGATCTCGGACATGGCGGCCCCTAGCTTTTCGCGACGATTTCCGCCACCGCCTTGCCGACGTCGGCCGTGACCGCCTTGCCGCCCATGTCGGGCGTGCGCGGGCCGTCGGACAACACGGTCTCGATGGCAGACAGGATGGCGTCGTGCGCCGCCTTGTGGCCCAGGAACTCCAGCATCAATGCGCCCGACCAGATCTGCGCGATGGGATTGGCCACGCCCTTGCCGGCGATGTCGGGCGCCGAGCCGTGCACCGGCTCGAACAGCGACGGGAAGCGGCGGTCGGGATTCAGGTTGGCCGAGGGCGCGATGCCGATGGTGCCGGTGCAGGCGGGTCCCAGGTCGGACAGGATGTCGCCGAACAGGTTGGAAGCCACCACCACGTCGAACCAGTCGGGGTGCAGCACGAAATTGGCGGTCAGGATGTCGATGTGGAACTTGTCCACGCGCACGTCGCCATATTTGCCCGCCATCGCCTCCACGCGCTCGTCCCAGTACGGCATGCTGATGGCGATGCCGTTGGATTTCGTGGCCGAGGTCAGGTGCTTGCGGGGACGCGACGCCGCCAGGTCGAAGGCGAACTTCAGCACCCGGTCGACCCCGGTGCGCGTCATGACCGTCTCCTGCAGCACGACCTCGCGATCGGTACCCTCGAACATGCGGCCGCCCACGCTGGAATACTCGCCCTCGGTGTTTTCGCGCACCACGTAGAAATCGATGTCGCCCGGCTTGCGGTTGGCCAGCGGCGACGGCACGCCGGGCATCAGCCGCACGGGGCGCAGGTTCACGTACTGGTCGAACTCGCGGCGGAACTTCAACAGCGAACCCCACAGCGAGACGTGGTCCGGCACCGTGGCCGGCCAGCCTACCGCGCCGAAGAAGATCGCGTCATGGCCGCCGATCTGCTCCTTCCAGTCGTCGGGCAGCATCGCGCCATGCCGCGCGTAGTACTGGCACGAGGCGAAGTCGAACCGGTCGAACGACAGGCCGATGCCGAAGCGCGACGCCGCCGCCTCCAGGACACGCAAGCCTTCTGGAACGACCTCGGTGCCGATGCCGTCGCCGGGGATCACTGCAATGCGGTGGGCCATGGATGAAACGTCCTTGTCGTGATGGCGCCGGCACGCAAGCCTGTCGCGAAAACCGGTGCGGGATGGAATGGATCAAGTGTATCTCGCGCTTGCCCTTCATAATTGAACGAGATAAAAACCATTGTTGAATGGAGGTTAATAATGGACACCATCTCCGACCTCGCCTTCTTTTCGCTCCTGATGCGCCAGGGCAGCCTGTCCTCCGCCGCCCGCGAACTGGGCCTGTCCACCCCGGCCGTCAGCAAGCGCCTGCAGCGGCTGGAGCGGCGCCTGGGCGTGCGCCTGCTCAACCGCACCACCCGCCGCATCGCGCTGACCCACGAGGGCGAGCTCTACCTGCGCGAAGGCAACCGCATCCTGGCCGACGTCGAGGAACTGGAACATACCGTCGGCCGCAGCCGCGACGAACCCCGGGGCCTGCTGCGCATCAACGCCACCCTGGGCTTCGGCCGCCACCACATCGCCCCCGCCCTGTCCGATTTCCTCAAGCGCTTCCCCGCCGTCCAGGCCCAGCTGCACCTGACCGACCGCCCCGCCAGCCTGCTGGACGAATCCTTCGACGTCTGCATCCGCATCGGCGACCTCCCCGACGCCCGCCTGACCGCCCGCGAGATCGCCTCCAACCGCCGCCTGCTGTGCGCCTCGCCCATCTACCTGAAGCGCCACGCGCCCCCCGCCTCCCCGCGCGACCTGGCCCGCCACCCCTGCATCGTCATCCGTGAAAGCGATACCGCCCACGGCACCTGGCACCTGCGCTCCGGTACCCGCGCCGAAACCGTCAAGGTGCGCGGCCCCCTCAGCGCCAACGACGGCGAAAGCGCCCTGTACTGGGCCCTGGAGGGCCACGGCATCATCATGCGTTCGGAATGGGAAGTCGGCGCCTACCTGCGCTCGGGCAGGCTGGTCGCCGTCCTGGAAGAATGGCACACCCCCTCGGCCGACATCTTCGCGCTCTATCCCGAACGCCAGAATCTGTCCGCCAAGACCACCGCCTTCGTGGATTTCCTGGCGGAACGGTTCGCGCATCGGCGACGGGACAGGGAAGAAGGGTTGTCGTGGTAACGGGAATACCTCGCCCCCTGCCGCCGTACAGACCGCCCCCCTTTCTAAATCAATGCGGCAGGATCTTCGACAGGAAATGGCGGGCACGCTCGGACCGCTGCGCCGACGGATCGAAGAACGTTTCCTTGTCGGTGTCCTCCACGATCCTTCCCCCGTCCATGAACACCACCCGATGCGCCACCTTCCTGGCGAACCCCATCTCGTGGGTCACCACCATCATCGTCATTCCCTCTTTCGCCAGATCCACCATCACATCCAGCACCTCGTTGACCATCTCGGGATCCAGCGCCGACGTCGGCTCATCGAACAGCATCGCGACCGGGTCCATCGACAACGCCCGCGCGATCGCCACCCGCTGCTGCTGCCCCCCCGACAACTGCCCCGGGAACTTCTCCCGATGCGTCTTCAGCCCCACCCGGTCCAGCAACTTCTGCGCCCGCTCCTCGGCCTCGTCCTTCCCGCGCCCCAGCACCTTCACCTGCGCCAGCGTCAGGTTGTCCATCACCGACAAATGGGGAAACAGCTCGAAATGCTGGAACACCATCCCCACCTTCGAGCGCAGCTTCGGCAGATTCGTCTTCGCATCGCCCACCGAGATGCCGTCCACCACGATCTCCCCTTCCTGGAAGGGCTCCAGCGCGTTGACCGTCTTGATCAACGTCGACTTGCCCGACCCCGATGGCCCGCACACCACCACCACTTCGCCGGTCGCCACCGACGTCGTGCAATCGGCCAACACCTGGAAAGACCCGTACCACTTGCTGACATGCTTGATCTCGATCATTCGAGACTCTCCTGAAAATATCCCCGGGCCGGGTCAGCGGACGATCGCCACCCGCTGCTGCAAGCGTCGCACCAGCCTGGACGCCGCAAAGCAGATGATGAAATACACCACCGCCGCGAACACGTACATCTCGACCAGCCGCCCGTCGCGCTGCGCCACCTTCGACGCCGCCCCCAGGAAATCCGTGATCGACAGCACATACACCAGCGACGTGTCCTGGAACAGCACGATGGTCTGCGTCAGCAGCACCGGAATCATGTTGCGGAAGGCCTGCGGCAGAACCACGCTGCCCATGGTCTGCCAGTAGTTCAGGCCCAACGCGTAGGCGGCATAGGTCTGCCCGCGCGAGATCGACTGGATGCCGGCCCGCATGATCTCGCAGAAAAAGGCCGCCTCGAACATCGTGAAGGTGATGACCGAGGACCAATAGGCGCCGACCTTGATCGGCGTGGACGACCCGATGATCCACGCGCCGATGTAGGGCACGAGGAAATAGAACCAGAAGATCACCAGCAGGAGGGGCAGCGAACGCATCAGGTTCACGTAGGTGCCCGCCACCGCCGACAGCCAGCGGAAGCGCGACAGCCGCATCATCGCCAGCAGCGTGCCGAAGACGATGCCGCCCGCCGTCGCCATCGCGGTCAGCGTCAGCGTGAAGGTCATGCCCTCCTTGAACAGGTAGGGCAGCGTGCGCCAGATGACGTCGAAATCGAAATTTCCGAACATGTCCGCCCCCGTTCAGTGCGAGCCGCCGCGCGCGGGCCCGATGAAGCCGGGTACCGCCACGCGCCGCTCCACCCAGCGCATGAAGGTGACGACGACCAGGCTGACGATCAGGTACAGCACCGTGGCCGCGGCGAAGGCCTCGAACACCTGGAAGCTGAATTCCTGCATCGACCGGGCGCGGCCCGTGAGTTCCAGCAGGCCGATGGTCATGGCAACCGACGAGTTCTTGATGATGTTCATGAACTCGGACGTCAGCGGCGGCAGGATCACACGGTAGGCGATGGGCAGCAACACATAGCGATAGACCTGCGTGCCGCGCAGCCCCAGCGCGGTGGCCGCCATGCGCTGCCCGCGCGGCAGCGACTCGATGCCGGCCCGCACCTGTTCCGCTACCCGCGCCGAGGTGAAGAACCCCAGGCACAGCACCGCCGGCCAGTACGCGCCCCACGGCGGCGCGATCTGCTTGATCGCGTTGCCCAGCGCCTCGGGCAGCAGCTCGGGCAGCACGAAATACCACAGGAAAAGCTGCACCAGCAGCGGGATGTTGCGGAACAGCTCCACGTAGGCCCCGGCCAGGCGTACCGCCCACTTGAGCTGCGTGGTGCGCACCACGCCGACGATGGAGCCCAGCACGAAGGCGATCACCCATGCCGCCAGGGCCGTGGCCAGCGTCCACTGCAGGCCCGACAGCAACGTGTCCATGTAGGTGCCCTGGCCGTCTGGCGACAGCTCCCAGAAGATCTTCCAGTTCCAGTTGTAGTTCATCGCGGCTCCGCCGTGCTTACCCGGTCCGGCACGGGGCCGGCCCCATGGAAACAGGGGACCGCTCGGGTCCCCTGGAATCCTGCTCGATCATGCGCAGCGCATGGCCGGCTGCCTGGCCTTCCGGCCCGGCAATCAGCGATAGGCTGCCGGGTCTCCCGAATCGGTGGGATTGGCGATCACCTTCTTGAGCGAATCGCTCATGGGCACCTTCAGGTTGACGTTGCGCGGCGGAATGGGCGAGTTGAACCACTTCTGATAGAGCTTCTCGACCTCGCCCGACTTCATCATCGCCACGACGGCGTCGTCCACCACCTTCTTGAACGCCGGGTCGTCCTTGGGCTCGATCATGCCGTAGGGCTCGACGGTATAGGCCTTGCTGCTGACCATCCACTGGTCCGGGCTCTTGGAGTTGGCCACCAGCCCGTACAGCAGGATGTCGTCCATGAAGAAGGCTGCGGCGCGCCCGCTGTCGACCATCAGGAAGGCATCGGCATGGTCCTTGGCGGGGATGATCTGCATGCCCAGGTTTTCCTTGCCGTTGGTCTCGGTCAGCCACTTCAGGTTGCTGGTGCCAGCCGTCGAGACGACGGTCTTGCCCTTGAAGTCTGAAAGGTCGTTCAGTTTCGAGCTTTTCTTGGCGACGAAACGCGTGGCCGTCACGAACGTGGTCGGCGCGAACGACACCTGCTGCTGGCGCTCGGCATTGTTGGTGGTCGACCCGCATTCGAGGTCCACCGTGCCGTTGGCGATGAGGGGAATGCGGGTGGCCGAGGTGACCGGCGCAAGCGCGACGTTCAGCTTGGGCAGCTTCAGGTGGCTCTTGATCGCGTCGGCGATCTTGTAGCAGATGTCCATCGAGTAGCCGATGGATTTCTGGTTGTCGTCCAGGTAGGAGAAAGGAATGGAGGAATCGCGATAGCCAAGCGTCAGCGTCCCCGTGTCCTTGATCTTCTTGAGCCGGCCGGTCAGGTCTTGCGCCGAGACAGACGACACGGCGACCAGGGTCAGCGCGGCGGAGAGCAGCACGAGTTTCTTCATGGAATCTCCCTTCCGTAACTAGTAACGATGTCGGCCGAGTGTAGCAACAAGCCGACAGTACGGACATGGATTTTTACCCGAGCCGAGCCCGGGAACGTGCCGTCACCCTCCCGGACCACCCCTCATCTCAAACCGCCACTTTCTTGAACCGGTAGGGCCGCGTCAACACCTCCGGCTTGAGGACCTGCTCCAGGGTCTCCGCATCCAGCAGCCCCGCTTCCAGCACCAGATCCGCCACCGGCCGGCCCGTCCGCATCGCATCCCGCGCGATCCGCGTCGCCGCCTCGTACCCGAGCACCGGATTCAGGGCCGTCGCCAGCCCCGCCGACCGCTTCACGGCCTGCGCCAGCCGCTCGCGATTCGCCGTGATCCCCTTGACGCAGTTGTGCGTCAACGTGGTGCATGCCGCTTCCAGGTGCGAAATGCTCTTGACCAGGCTCCACGCGATGATGGGCTCGAAGGCATTGAGCTGCAGCTGGCCGCTTTCGGACGCCATCGTGATCGTCATGTCGTTGCCGATGACCTCGAAGGCCACCTGGTTGACCACTTCCGGAATGATGGGGTTCACCTTCCCCGGCATGATGGAGCTGCCCGCCGCGCGCTCCGGGAGGTTGATCTCGTTCAGCCCCGACTGCGGTCCCGACGACAGCAGCCGCAGGTCGTTGCAGGTCTTGGACAGCTTGCAGGCCACGCGCTTCAGGACGCCGGACAACTGCACGAACGCGCCCGTGTCCTGCGTCGCCTCGATCATGTTCGCCGCGCGCACCAGCGGCAGCCCCGTGATCTCGGCCAGGTACCGCACCGCCAGCGGGCTGTAGTCGGGATCGGTATTGATGCCGGTACCGATGGCGGTCGCGCCCAGGTTCACTTCCACCATCAGCGTCCGGGCCTCGCCCAGCCGCGCCTCGTCCTCGCCCAGCATGACGGCATAGGTCAGGAACTCCTGGCCCAGCGTCATCGGCACCGCGTCCTGCAACTGCGTGCGCCCCATCTTCAGCACGTCGTCGAACTCCAGCGCCTTGGCCTCGAAGGCGCCGCGCAGTTCGGCCATAGCCACCAGCAGGCGCTGCAAGGAAAAGCACATCGCGATGCGCAGCGCGGTCGGATAGACGTCGTTGGTGCTTTGCGAGGCGTTCACGTCCTGGATGGGGTGCAGGACGTCGTACTGGCCCTTCCTGGCCCCCAACAGCTCCAGCGCACGATTGGCGATGACCTCGTTGGCGTTCATGTTGGTCGAGGTGCCGGCCCCGCCCTGGATCACGTCGACGATGAACTGGTCGTGCAGCGCGCCTTCGATGATCTCCTGGCAGGCCTGGACGATCGCCCCGGCCCGTTCCGCGGGCAGCACGCCCAGGTCCTGGTTGGCGCGGGCCGCCGCCAGCTTGACGCAAGCCAGGGCCCGCACCAGGTCGGCCTGGCCGCCTATGGTCGAGCCGGAAATCGGAAAGTTCTCGCGGGCGCGCAGGGAATGGATGCCCCAGTAGGCGTCGGCGGGAATCTCGCGCTCGCCAAGCAGGTCGTGTTCGATGCGGAAGAGGCCGGAAGCGGCATTGCTGCTCATGTTCGATGTCCATCGGAAAGGCCGCCGCACCATGCGGCGCCCGATGGAAAACACTATAGGCAGGCGCCCCGCGATAGCGCCAATGCCGTGTTCGCATTGGCCAATGTTTTTTTTGCATTGCCAGGAAAATGCCCGGCGGCCAGGGACGCGTCAGCGCGCGGCGGACAGATAGTCCCAAAGGGCGTCGACCAGCGGCTTGGCGGGAGCGCCGGCCGGCGCGCGTTCGCGGTAGAGCCGGATCTCCATGGTCTCGGTATAGGCCTCGCCCGCGCAGGCCAGGCGGCGCGAGGCCACCTCGCGGCTGACCGCGCTCTCGGGCAGGAAGGCCACCCCGTGCCCCTCGAGCGCCATGGCCTTCAGCCCCTCGGCCATGTCGGTTTCGTAGCGCTCGTCCAGCGGCGGCCGCGGCTGGGCGCCCGCCAGGATCAGGTCGACGATGCGGCCCAGGTAGGCGTTGGGCGCGTAGGCCAGGTAGGGCACCGGGCCGCCCCCGCCCAGGACGTACTCGGGCGTGCCGTCGGGCTTGCTGCGCGCATAGGGGTAGACCGCCTCGCTGCCCAGCACCAGCATGTCGTAGTGGCGCGGATCGAGCTGGACCGGCTGGCGCGGATGGTAATAGACCATGACCAGGTCGCTGCCGCCCTGCACCAGGCTGATCGCGGCGTCATGGACGTTCAGCGCCATCAGCCTGGCCGTGAAATCCGGCAGGCCGGCCTCGGCCCGGATACGGCTCAGCCAGCGCGGGAAGAAGGTCAGCGACAGGGTATGGGGCACGGCGAAGTCGATCACCGCCTGCGAGGCGGGACGCATGCCCCGCAGCATCGCGCGGGTCTCGTCCAGCTTGGCCAGCATGGCGATGGCTTCGGCGCGGAAGGTCTCGCCGGCGGGCGTCAGGCGGGTGGGGTAGACGGCGCGGTCGACCAGATCGGTGCCGACCCAGGCCTCCAGGGCCTGGATACGGCGCGAGAAGGCGGGCTGCGTGATGTGTCGCAGCTCGGCCGCCCGCGAAAACGAGCGGGTCTCGGCCAGCGCGATGAAATCTTCGAGCCACTTGGCTTCCATGCTTGCAACCGTGGAGGAACCGGCGGAAATTGTACCGTGGGGCCGGTGCCGCGCCCGGCCGGGCATACACTTGCCGCATGGCCCCGCGCCGCACCGACCATCTTCGTGGAGTCCAGCGTGACCGATTCGCTCCCCTACCCGCCCCCTGCCCCCAATTCGCTGCCCGCCGGCCAGATGCCGGTGCTGCGCGTCATCCCCATGCCCGCCGACTCCAACCCGTCGGGCGACGTGTTCGGGGGCTGGATCATGGCCCAGGTCGACCTTGCCGGGTCGGTGCCCGCCCAGGGCCGCGCCAACGGCCGCGTCGCCACCGTGGCCGTGACCTCGTTCGTGTTCAAGGAACCGGTGTTCGTGGGCGACCTGCTCAGCTTCTACGCCCACATCGTCAAGACCGGCCGCACCTCGATCACGGTCGCGGTCGAGGTCTACGCCGAACGCATCCGCCTCAACTCGGAAGTCGTCAAGGTCACCGAGGCCACCCTGGTCTACGTGGCGACCGACCACCAGCGGCGCCCGCGCCCCCTGCCGGACCTGCCCGCGGACTGAACCCGTCTGGACACCCATGGCGATTAGTGGCACATTGACCACAAGGACGTCACCGCCCCAGCCCAGCCGGCACAGACCGGCCGGCCAGCCAACACGGCAGGCACGCAGGCCCTGCCCCCAAGGCGAAGGAGACTCACCATGGACATATCCGGTTCGCGCCTGATTCCAGCGTCCCAGGAACGCACCTGGAACAAGCTCGTCGCTCCCGAGACCCTCAAGGTCTGTATCAGCGGATGCGAAAAGGTCGAGCGCCTCTCCGAAAACGAATACCGGGTCAACCTGCGGGCCGAGGTCGGCCCGCTGTCGGCCCGCTTCCACGGCCGGCTGCAGCTGACCGACATCCGGCCCCAGGACTCCTACCACCTCACTTTCGAGGGGGAAGGCGGCGTGGCCGGATCGGCCAAGGGTTACGCCGACATCCGGCTGACGCCGGAAGGCGACGGCACGCGGGTCTCGTACACCGCCCACGCCGACCTGGAAGGCAAGCTCGCCCAGTTGCGCACGGACCAGGCCGAGAAGATCGCGCGCAAGATGATGGACAACTTCTTCGCGCTGTTCTCGGTCTGCGCGTGCCGGGCGCTGGAACGTCCCGCGCCCCGTCCGCCGCGCGTGGCCAGGCCGATGGCCGCCGGCGGCGCGCATGCCCTGCACCTGCCCTCGCAATGGGTCAACCGGCTGTCGTGGCTGGCCGCGCTGGCCGTCATCGCGGGCCTGGTGGTCTACCACACCTTCCTGCACTGAGCGCGGCAACGGCGCGCCGCGGCGTTCAGCGGCGCACGTTCTTCATCTTGATGCGCTGGGACAGGGCCATCATCGCGACGCAGAACACGATGGCCATCACCATGCCGGCCTCGATGCCGGTATTGACCGACGTGCGGGCGATGACCAGCCCCACCAGCGCGGTGCCCACCGCGCTGCCCAGGGTGCGCATAGTCTGGATCAGCGCCGAGGCCACGCCCACGTCGCGGCGCTCGGCGATCATCTGCATGAACAGCGTCAGGTTGGGGATGATGAAGCCCATGCCCACGCCGGCCAGGCCGAACGAGACCACGGCGAAGGCCATGGACGATCCGCGCTCCAGGAACATCACGCCCAGGCAGCCCACGGCCAGCAGCAGCGCGCCGAACACCATCAGCCGCTGAGGCTGGCTCTGGCGCGGGAACAGGCGCCCGTTGATGACGCTGCCCACCGGTATGCAGGCCACCAGCGGCGCGAGGATCATGCCCGCCTGGGTGGGGCTCAGCCCCACCTCCACCTGCAGCAGCAGCGGGCCGTAGTAGATCAGGATGAACATCACCGCGCCGGTCATCACGCCGACGACGTTCAACAGGCGCGACTCCCTGCGCTCGAGCACGCGCAACGGGAACATGGGCTGTTCCAGGCGGCGCTCGTACCAGACGAGCAGGAAGACCGACACGGCGGCCACTGCCAGGAACACCAGGCCCAGCACCGGACGCGGGTGGGTGGAGAAGCCCAGCTCGAGCGCCGCCATGGGCGTGCCCACGGCCAGCGCCAGCAGCGCCCCGCCCAGCCAGTCTATGCGCGGCGGCGTGTCGTGCCGGGGCTTGAGCGGCGGGAAATACCGCCACAGCATCACGAAGGCGATCACCCCCATCACCGGGCTGACGAAGAACGCCGCCCGCCAGCCGAAGGATTCGGTGATCGCCCCGCCCAGCAGCGGCCCCACGCCGCTGGCCACCGCGAACGACGTCGAGATCAGGGCCTGCCAGCGCACCCGCCGCATGGCATCGGGAAACAGGTCGGCGGGCGCGGCGAAGGCGGTGGCGATCATCATGCCGCCGCCCACGCCCTGCAGGGTGCGGGCCGCGATCAGTTGCGGCATCGACTGGCTGATGCCGCACAGCACCGAGCCCAGCGACACCAGGCCCAGCGAGACGAGGATGAAGTACTTGCGTCCGAACAGGTCGCCCAGGCGGCCGAAGATGGGAATGACGATGGCCGAGGCCAGCAGATATCCGGTGCCGACCCAGGCGTAAAGCGGCATGCCGCCCAGTTCGGCCACCACGCGCGGCAGCGTGGTGCCGACGATGGTCGAATCCAGCGCCACCAGCATCACGACCGCGCAGATGCCGATCAGCGCCAGGATCAGCTGGCGCTGGTCTTCTACCGGTGAAGCGAGGTCGGAAGGCGGGTGGGGGCTGGCGTTCCCGGGCGGAGATGGCGGGTGCGGCGGGTTCTCGGACATTTGCGCATAATCATATACCGCCCAGGGTATACCCCTAGCCCGGTTCGTCCTCGGGCACGTCGATTGCTGGCGCCTACGGCCGCCGATGCGGCGCCCTACATGGAGATCGACATGGCCAAGCCGTTGCAAGGACTCACCGTTGCCATCGTGGCAACCGACAATTTCGAACAGGTCGAACTGACGAGCCCGAAGGAAGCGCTGGAACGCGCGGGTGCCACGGTACACATTCTTTCCTCCCAGGCCGGCGAGATCCGGGGCATGAAGCATGACGAGAAGGCCGACCGCTTCCGCGTGGAGGCGAGCTGGAACGACGCCGACCCGACCCGCTATGCGGGCGTGGTGGTGCCCGGCGGCGTTTTCAACGCGGACGTCATCCGCACCGACAAGGGCGCACAGCGCTTCGTGCAGGCGTTGCACGACACGGGCAAGCCGGTCGCCGTCATCTGCCACGGCCCCTGGCTGCTGGTGTCGGCCGGCATGGTCGACGGCCGGCAACTGACCAGTTGGCCATCGTTGCAGGACGACATCCGCAATGCCGGCGGACAGTGGGTGGACGAGGAAGTCGTGCTGGACGGCAACCTCATCACCAGCCGCAAGCCCGACGACCTGCCGGCATTCAACGCGAAGCTGATCGCCGCGCTGTCCAACGTCGAGAGCGCCGACACGCCCTCGGGCGCGCAGCCTACCTGACCCCGGGTATGTGCCCGGCGCGGGGGCGGCCGGCAACCCCTATACTTGCCGCGACCAGGCAAGTATAGGTAGCGCCGCCGTATGAATGTGACCCTGCGCCAGATGCGCGCGTTCGTCGAAGTCGTGCATTGCGACGGTTTCACCGCGGCCTCGCGCCGGCTGCACCTGACCCAGTCCGCCACCAGCCTGCTGGTGCGGGAGCTCGAAGGCCAACTGGGGTTGCAGTTGCTGGACCGGTCCACGCGCAAGCTCGCGGTCACCGAGGCCGGCACGGAATTCCTGCAGCACGCGGAACGCATCCTGGGCGAGGTGGAACAGGCCATCCGCCGCACCCAGGACCTGGTGCAGATGCGCCGCGGGCGCGTCACGGTGGCGACCACTCCGGTCATGGCGGCCACGCTGCTGCCGGATGCCATCGCGGCCTTCCAGGCCGCCCATCCCGCCATCGACGTCAGGATGTCCGACGCCCCGCCCGACGTCATCCTGCGGCAGGTGCAGCAGGGCGAGGCCGACCTGGGCGTGGGCGTGTTCACCGGCAACGAGGTGGAGCTGAACCGCAGCCTGCTGCTGCGGCACCCTTTGGGCGCCATGATCCCGAGCGCGTGGCCGCTGGCGCGAAAGAGACGGGACCTGGCATGGGCCGACCTGGCCAGCCAGCCCATGATCGTGGTGCCGCAGTTGAGCGGATCGCTGCCGCAGATGGACCGCGTGCTGCACCAGTCGGGAATCGCGGCCCAGCCGCGCTTCGAAGTGCACTACCTGTGGTCGGCCATCGGCCTGGTCGAGGCCGGCCTGGGCATCGCGGTCATGCCGTCCTACGCGGGGCTGCTGGCCCGATCGAAACGCGCGCGCTTTCGCGTGCTGCACGACCCGGTGGTGTATCGCAAGATCGAACTGGTCACGCAGCCCGGCCGTTCGCTGTCGCCGGCGGCGGCGTCCTTCCGCGCCCACCTGGCGGCGCACTGCAAGGAATTCGAGGAACGCGGCTGATGCCGCGCCGGCCGTCCCGGCCGGCGCACGTTCACCGCGCTGCCAGTTCGCGCACGGACTGGGCCGCGTCACGCACGATCTGCGCGGGATCGCAGGCGGTCCACTGCCCGTGCCGGCGCAAGACCCGCCCGTCGACGATGACGGTATCCACGTTGGCCGGCTGGGCCGAGTAGACCAGCGAGAAGGCCGGGTCCGCCACCGGCGCCATGTTCAGGTCCGTGGTGCGGACCAGGATGACGTCGGCCCGCTTGCCCGCCTCGAGCGAACCGACGCGGTCCGCGATGCCCAGGTCGCGCGCGCCGTCCAGCGTGGCCAGCCGCAGCAGGCGGCGCGCCGTGAGCGGGACCTCGGCGCCGAAACGCTGGCGATGCGACCACAGCAGGGCGCGCATGCAGGCAAAGAAATCGGCGTTGGCCGAGGCCGACGAACTGTCCACCGACAGGCTCTGCCGCACGCAGGCGCACTCCAGCTCGTGGAACTGGATCACCCCGCGCGATGCCTGGGCGTACAACACCTCGATCACCGGTGAACACGAGAACGAGACGCCGCAGGCGGCCAGCCGCAGCTGTTCTTGCTGCGACACGCCCTGGGGGTGCACCAGTTGCAGGTCGGGCCCCAGCAGGCCGTGCGCGTCCAGCACCGAGACCACCCCCGGGCGCGCGTGCATGGTGATCGGCAGGCCCAGGCGCCGCACGCCCGCGAACTCGGCGCGCACGATGTCGATGGGCACGGTGCCGCGCGGATTGGATACCGGCGTCCGCAGCGCCGCACCCAGGTGGATCATGGGATCGCCGCCCTCGGCCCGGGCGATTTCCGCCAGGCCATCCAGGTCCATCGCGCGCCCCAGCGGCAGGTCCTGCCCCCAGCCATAGGCCATGCGGCCCCGTATGCCCAGGCTGCGCATGGCCGCCAGTTCAGCGCGGGCGTGATCGGGCGTGCGGGTGTTGTGCGACCAGTTGTGGACCGTGGTGATGCCGCTCGCCAGGCCCTCGGCCAGCCCCAGCCTCACCGAGTGGTAGGAGTCGTCCGGCGTGAAGCGCGGCCCCATGGACAAGGTCACCGGAAAATAGCCGCGCGCCGCTTCGTCGCCGCTGATCAGCGCGCGCAGCGAACAGTTCCACAGGTGCCAGTGCGTGTCGATGAAGCCCGGCATCACGATCATGCCGCGCGCATCCAGCTCCCGCGCCCCCGGCGCGCGCAGTCCGCGGCCGATCGCCACCAGCGTTCCGTCGCGGACATGGACGTCGGCATCGGGCAGGTCGTCCATGCCGTCGGCCATGGTCATCACATGGCCGCCCCGTATCACGAATTCCTCGCGCGCGGGCAGGCCGGACACGTGTCCGGCCGCCTCGTGCCATCTTGCTGACTGCATGCCCATTAGTCGGCCTTGGCTCCGGTCAGGCGGATCAGGCGTTCCTTGTGGCGCATTTCGTCGCGCAGCGCGGCGGCGAATTCAGCCGGCGCCGAGAACACCGGGTCGAAGCCGCGCGCGGCCACGAAGCGCTGCTGGAATTCCGGATCGGCGGCGATCGCCTTCACGTCGGCATGGATGCGCTGGATCACGGCGTCGGGCGTGCCGCCGGTGGCGAACAGGCCGAACCAGGATTCGCGCGGGTCGACGTCGGCATAGCCGGCCTCCGCCAGGGTAGGCACGTCGGGCTCGGACGCCAGCCGGCTGGCCCGCGCGATGGCCAGCGGCTTCATCTTGCCCGCGCGGATGTGAGGCTCGGCGATGGCCGCGCCCACCATGGCCAGTTGCACCTCGCCGCCGATCAGCGCCGTCACGGCCGGCATGATGCCCTTGTAGGGCACCTGGGTGATCCGTATGCCCGTCTTGTGCCGCAGCCCCTCGAACAGCAGATGGGGCAGGCTGCCCGATCCCATCGAGGCGTAGTTCAGCTCGTTGGGCCTGGCCTTCGCCAGCGCGACCAGCTCGTCGAGCGTGGCGGCCTTCACGGACGGATGCGCCAGCACCATCTGCGGCAGGCTGACCAGCTGCGAGATCGGCGCCAGGTCGCGCACGGCATCGTAGGGCAGCTTGTCGTACAGGAAGGGGTTGCTGGTGATGGTCGATTCGCTGGTGACCAGCAGGGTGTGGCCATCGGGCGCCGCCTTGGCGACGGCGTCGGCGCCGATGATGGAAGCCGCTCCCAGCTTGTTCTCGACGATGACCGGCCGGCCCCATTTCTGCCCCAGGCGCTCGGCCAGGGCGCGGGCGATCACGTCCACGCCGCCTCCGGGCGCATAGGGCACCACGATGCGCACCGGCCGCGCCGGCCAGGCCGGCTGCCCCATCGCCGGCGCCGCGGCCGCGACGCCCAGGGCCGCGGCACATGCCGCCAGCCACCGGCGGCGACCCTGCGCCGCCGCTGTACTTGCTTGCCTCATCACTTCTCCTTCCCGCCGGACGGCCCGGAAAGCAAGGCCCGCCTTCCGATGTCCCGCGGCGACATGGCAGGCATTTCACCCGCGGGCGGCGGGACAGGCAAACGAGAAAAATTTGTAGTTCTATCAGTTGGCCATCTAAATACGTGCTCCCGCCGCGCTTACACGCTGTCATGAAAAAAGACGCGAAATCTGCAAGAATCGGGCGCTCCGCCTTCGCCGGCCGCGCCCCGCGGCCCTCTCTTGCGAGTCCCCATGGCCTACATGCTGCTCATCGTCGAACCCACCGGCCAGCGCGCCGAACGCAGCGAGGCGGCGGGCCGCGACCTCTACGACCGCATGGTCGCCTTCGGCGCCGACCTGAAGACGCGCGGCCTGCTGCTGGCCGCCGAATCGCTGGCCTCGCAGGACAGCGCCGTGCGCGTGCGGAAACAGGACGGACGTGCACGCCTGGTGGACGGGCCCTTCGCCGAAGCCAAGGAAATGATAGGCGGCTTCTTCCTGCTGGACTGCGCCACGCGCGAGGAAGCGGTGGCCATCGCGCAAACCTGCCCGGCGGCGCAATGGTGCACGGTCGAGGTCCGGGAAGTGGCGCCGTGCTATCGCTGAGCCGCTCGACCTGGTAGTTTCCCTAGGTCGCCTCCGCCATGTCGATTCCGGCACGCGCCGATCGTCGTAGGGTCAGAAGCCCACGTGCGGGCTTGCAACCACCGGAGAAACCGCCATGCGATTCATGATCATCGTCCGCGCCACCGCGGACACCGAGGCCGGCGTCATGCCCGAGGAACCCCTGCTGGCCGCGATGACCGCCTACCACGAGGAACTGGCCAGGGCCGGCGTGCTGCTGGACGCCAACGGCCTGAAGCCGTCGTCCCGGGGCTGGCGCGTCCGCTACCGGGCCGGCAAGGGTACGGTCATAGACGGCCCGTTCGCCGAGACCAAGGAACTGATCGCCGGCTACACGCTGATCCAGGTCCGCTCGCGCGAGGAAGCCATGGAATGGGCCCGGCGCTTTCCCTCGCCCATGGCGGATGCCGACGGCGAGATCGAGGTGCGCGAGCTCTTCGAGCTGGACGACCTCGGCCCGAGCGAAGCGGTGGACCGCTTCCGCAAGCTGGAAACCACCAGCCGATAACGCGCCCATCTTCCAAGGAACCCGCCATGCACAAGCAGATCTTCGTCAACCTGCCCGTCTCCGACCTGCCGCGCACCCAGGCCTTCTTCGGCCAGCTCGGCTTCACCTTCAACGCCCAGTTCACCAACGAAAAAGCCGCCTGCATGGTCATCGGCGAGAACATCTACGCCATGCTGCTCACCACGGATTTTTTCCGCGGTTTCGCCAGCAAGCCGATCAGCGATGCCCGGCAAAGCACCGAAGTCCTGGTGGCCCTGACCTGCGACAGCCGGGAGGCCGTCGACGACATGGTGCGCAAGGCCCTGGCCGCCGGCGGCACGGCGCCGCGGCCTCCGCAGGACCACGGCTTCATGTACAGCCATGGCTTCGACGACCCGGACGGCCATGCATGGGAGGTCTTCTACATGGACCCGGCCACGGTCGAGCAGGGCTGAGCCTGTGACGCAGGCCGCCACCCACCGGGCCATCGAAGCCGTCTGGCGGATCGAATCGGCCCGCATCATCGCGGGCGTCGCGCGGCTGGTGCGCGACGTCGGCCTGGCGGAGGAACTGGCGCAGGACGCGCTGGTGGCCGCGCTGGAGCGATGGCCCGGGGATGGCGTGCCGGACAATCCCGGAGCCTGGCTGATGACCACCGCGAAGAACCGGGCGCTGGACCGCCTGCGCCAGGCCGCCCTGCACGCGCGCAAGCACGAGGAGTACGGCCACGAGACCGAAGTGCTGGGCGCGGGCCATGCGCCGGATCCGGCGGCCCTGGTCGAGGCCGCACGCGACGACGAAGTGGGCGACGACCTGCTGCGCCTGATCTTCACCGCCTGCCATCCCGTCCTGTCCACCGACGCCCGCGTGGCGCTGACGCTGCGCCTGCTGGGCGGATTGACGGCCGGCGAGATCGCCCGCGCCTTCCTGGTGCCCGAGGCCACCATCGCCCAGCGCATCGTGCGTGCCAAGCGCACCCTGTCGGCGGCCAGGGTGCCGTTCGAGGTGCCCCACGCGCATGAGCGCGCGACCCGCCTGGACTCGGTGCTGGAAGTGATCTACCTGGTCTTCAACGAGGGCTATTCGGCCACGGCCGGCGACGACTGGGTGCGGCCGGCGCTGTGCGGCGAGGCGCTGCGGCTGGCGCGCGTACTGGCGGGACTGGCACCGGACGAGGGCGAGGTGCATGGCCTGTGCGCGCTGCTGGAGATCCAGGCCTCGCGTCTGCCGGTCCGCACCGACGCCGACGGGCGCCCCGTCCTGCTGATGGACCAGGATCGCACGCGCTGGGACCCGCTGCTGATACGACGCGGCCTGGCGGCCCTGGCCCGGGCCGAAGCCCTGGGCGGAGCGCACGGCCCCTATGCCTTGCAGGCCGCGCTGGCCGCCTGCCATGCCCGGGCCCGGACGCCGGACGAGACCGACTGGGAACGCATCGTGGCCTTGTACGACGCCCTGGCGCAGGTGGCCCCGTCCCCCGTGGTCGAGCTGAACCGCGCCGTGGCGGTCGGCATGGCCTTCGGCCCCGCCGCCGGCCTGGCGCTGGCGGACGCGCTGCGTTCCGAGCCGGCCCTGGCGAACTACCACTGGCTGCCCAGCGTGCGCGGCGACCTGCTGCAGAAACTCGGGCGCCGCGCCGAGGCGCGCGAGGAATTCCTGCGCGCCGCCGCCATGACCCGCAACCTGCGGGAACAGGAACTTCTCCTGGAGCGTGCTGCCCAAGCCCTCCCTTCCCACTGATCCTCCCATGACCTCATCCCCGTCTCCCAAGGCCACCCGCAAGGAATGGATAGGACTGGCCGTCATCGCGCTGCCCTGCATGGTCTACGCGATGGACCTGACCGTGCTCAACCTGGCCCTGCCCGCCATCAGCGCGCAGTTGAACCCGTCCAGCTCGCAGCTCTTGTGGATCATCGACATCTACGGCTTCCTGGTCGCGGGCCTGCTCATCACCATGGGCACCCTGGGCGACCGCATCGGGCGGCGCAAGCTGCTGCTGATCGGCGCCGCGGCATTCGGTGTCGCCTCGGCCATCGCGGCCTTCTCCGACAGCGCGGGCATGCTGATCGCCATGCGGGCCCTGCTGGGCATCGCGGGCGCCACCCTGGCGCCGTCGACCATGTCCCTGATCCGCAACATGTTCCACGACGAGCACGAACGCCAGTTCGCCATCGGCGTCTGGATCGCCAGCTTCTCGCTCGGCAGCGCCATCGGGCCGCTGGTGGGCGGGGTGCTGCTGCAATTCTTCTGGTGGGGATCGGTCTTCCTGGTCGCGGTGCCGGTGATGCTGCTCCTGCTCGTGCTCGGCCCGGTGCTGCTGCCGGAATACCGCGACCCGGACGCCGGCCGCATCGACCCGCCCAGCGTGGCGCAGTCCCTGTTCGCCGTGCTGGCGATGATCTACGGACTCAAGCAGATCGCCCAGCACGGCGCGTCGTGGACCGCCGCCGCCATCATCGCGGCGGGATTCGCGGTGGGCGTGGCCTTCGTGCGGCGCCAGCGGCGCCTGCCCTATCCGCTGCTGGACCTGAACCTGTTCATGCGGCCGGCCTTCAGCGCCGCCATCGCCGCCTACGCGCTGTCCTGCCTCGCCATGTTCGGCGTCTACATCTTCATCACGCAGTACCTGCAACTGGTGCTGGGCCTGGACCCGCTGCGGGCGGGCCTGGTCACCGTGCCCTGGGCGCTGGGCTTCGTCGCGGGCTCGCTGCTCGCCCCGAGGCTGGCCCGGCGCGTGCCGCCGCTGTCCATCTTCGTGGGCGGACTGCTCGCGGCCGCCGCCGGTTTCCTGATGGTGCTGCTGGCCGACCGCCCCTACGGACTCGAAGCCATCATGGCGGGCCTGATCGTGATGAGTCTGGGCATGGCGCCGGTGTTCACCATCGGCAACGAGATGATCATCACCTCGGCGCCGCCGCAGCGGGCGGGCTCGGCCTCGGCCATCTCCGAAACCAGCGCCGAATTCAGCGGCGCGCTCGGCATCGCGGTATTCGGCAGCATGGGCACGATGATCTACCGTTCCGGCCTATCGGCGGGCATGCCGGAGGGCATCCCGGCGCAAGTAGCCGAGACCGCCTCGTCGACGCTGGGCGCCGCGGTGGCGGCGGCGCATGCGCTGCCCACGCCGCAGGCCGACGCCATGCTGGCGGTGGCGCGCGGGGCGTTCGTCGATGCGCTGCAACTCTCCGCGGCGGTCGGCGCCGTACTGACACTGTGCGCGGCCGTGGCCGCGGCCTGCATCCTGCGCGGCGGATCCGCCCGCGCCCAGGCACTGCGCGACGACGCGGCGTAGCGCGGCCGGCCGCCGCTCAGCCGCCGAAGGCGAGCACCAGCGCGTGCAGGCCGATCCCGATCAGCCCGCCCACCAGCGTGCCGTTGTAGCGGATGTATTGCAGGTCGGGGCCCACGCTCAGCTCCAGCGCCTGCACCAGCCGCTTTTCGTCCCAGCCCCTGACGGTCTGGGCGATATGCTCGGTGACCCCTTCGCGCAGCCGGGCCGCCAGGCTGCGCGCGCCGGTCATGACATGTTCGTTGATCGCTTCGCGCAGGGCGGGATTGGCGGCCAGCTGGCGGCCCAGTCCCAGCAGGCTCTGCTCCAGGTGCCGCGCCAGCGGCGAGTCCTGCGCATCCAGGTTGCGGCGCAGGGCCGCGTGGATCTCTGCCCACAGCCCCTGCACGTACGCCTGCACCGAGGGGTGATCGATCAGCCGCGACTTGATGCCGTCGATCTGCTCGCGCAATTGCGGATCGTCGCGCAGCCGCGCCACGTAGTCCGCCACCCAGGCCTCGTAGTCCTGGCGCAGCGGATGATCGGGCCGCGACAACACCTCGTGCAGTTCATCCAGCAGCGCGCGCGCCAGCCGGTCCGCCAGATTGTCGGCGATCCCTTCGACCGGTTTCACCAGGTTCACGGTCCCGACGATCCTGGGCCATTCCTTGCGCGCGTATTTCACCATCAGATCCGACACCCGCTCCTTGACGCCCTCGTCGTCCAGGTAGCCCCCCAGGCGCCGCAGGGCCTCGTCCAGCAATTGATGATGGCGGCCGTCGCGCGTCAGCAATCCCAGCACCTCTCCCGCCGTCGCCCCGGCATCCCAGGCCCGCAGGCGGGCGACGACGAAAGACTGGATGGCCTCGCGCACGACCCGCTCGTCCAGCAGGTCCAGCGCCTGCGACAGCCACGTGCGCGCCATGCCCGCCGCCATGCGCGCCTGGGCCGGCTCGCTCAGCCATGCGCCCAGCCGGCTGGCCGGGTCGAATACCTGGAGCCTGGCCAGCAGCGCGTCGGGCGCCAGGAAATGATCGCGCACGAACACGGCCAGGTTGTCCCCCAGGCGCGCCTGGTTGGCGGGAACGATGGCGGTGTGGGGAATCGGCAGGCCCAGCGGCCGCTTGAACAGCGCCACCACGGCGAACCAGTCGGCCAGCGCGCCCACCGTGGCGGCCTCGCAGAAGGCCCGGACCCAGGCCCAGGCGCCCTGCCCGCCCATCGCATGGCTGAGCCCGAAACCCGCCAACGACGCGGCAAGCAGGCCCAGCGCGCCCAGTTTCATGCGGCGCAGGCGGGCCAGGCGGGGATCGGCGGATGGGGAAGGATTCAAGACGGCGGTGCTTCGGTGGGCAAGCCTCCACTTTACCCACGGCCGCGGCGCGCTTCCAGCCGCGGGGGTCGCGGGCGATAGAATCTCCGGTCAAGATTCGCTTCCGGAGCACGACCGCCATGACCGTCCGCCGCATCGTCGCCAATCTCTCCACCCCCGACCCCGCCCTCGCGCGGGAGTTCTACGGCAGGCTGCTGGGCCTGGACGTGGTCATGGACCACGGCTGGCTCATGACCTTCGCGTCCGGCGGCAGCCAGACGCCCCAGGTCAGCGTGGCCAGCGAAGGCGGTTCGGGCACGCCCGTGCCGGCGCTGTCCATCGAGGTCGACGACGTGGACGACGTGCTGGCCCGCGCCCGCGCGCACGGGGCCGAGATCGTCTACGGGCCCTGCGACGAAGCCTGGGGCGTGCGGCGCTTCTACGTGCGCGACCCGTTCGGCAATCTGGTCAACATCCTGACGCATCGCTCGTAGGCCGGCACCCGGCCGAGCAGGCGTCCCGACGCGCGACGCCCCTATGTTCTAATCTGCCGGCAGGGCCGTGCCGGCCGCCGACTCACAGGACGCAAACCATGGCATCCCAGATCCACATCCTTTCCTCGATGGCAACCAAGCAGCTGCTTGCCGATCTCGTCGCCCAATTCCAGCAATCGCACGCACAGCAGGACATCCTCGTGGAATCCGTCGGCGGCGTCGATGCCGCCCGGCGCGTGCAGTCCGGCGAAGCCCTGGACGCCGTCGTGCTGGCCGCCAACGTCATCGACCAGATGACCGAAGCCGGGCATATCGTGGCGGGCAGCCGCGTGGACCTGGTCGTATCGGGCGTCTACGTGGCCGTGCGCGCCGGCGCGCCGCGCCCGGACATCGGCTCCGAAACCGCCCTCAGGCAGGCCGTGCTGGACGCTGGCACCATCGGCTACTCCACCGGTCCCAGCGGCGTCTACCTGTCCAAACTGTTCGAACGCTGGGGCATCGCCGACCAGATCAAGGACCGCACCGTCCAGGCCAAGCCCGGCATCCCGGTGGGGACCCTGATCGCCAAGGGCGAAGTCGATCTCGGATTCCAGCAACTGAGCGAAATGATGAACGTGCCGGGCATCGACATCGTGGGTCCCCTGCCCCCCGGCCTGCAGGTCATGACCACCTTCTCCGCCGGCGTGGCCGCCACCTGCACCCGGCAGGACACCGTGCGCGAACTGCTGGCCTTCATGGCCAGCGCCGACGCGGCCGAGATCAAGCGCAAGAACGGCATGGACCCCGCCTAGGGCCGCCATGAACGCCGCGGCGTCCCTGTTCCAGGCCGACCGGCTGACGCTGGGACTGGCCCTGCCCTGGGTCGACGCCGCCGAACATGCCGGCCGGCGCGAAGTCGATTTCCACCATCAACTGGAACTGGCGGCCCAGGCCGAATCGGCGGGTTTCGCCGCGCTGTGGGTGCGCGACGTGCCGCTGAACCATCCCGGTTATCCCGAAGCCATCGGCCATCTCGATCCGTGGACATGGCTGGGCGCGCTGGCCGCGCGCACCCGGCGCATCGGCCTCGTGACGGGTGCCGTCGTGCTGACGCTGCGCCATCCGCTGCACGTCGCCAAGGGCGCCGTCTCGATCGCCTCGCTGGCGCCGGGACGCTTCGTGCTGGGACTGGGATCGGGCGACCGGCCGCCCGAATACCTGGCGTTCGGCCGTGATGCCGCCACCCGGCGCGAGGATTTCCGCGCGCGCTGGGAACAACTGTCGGCCGCGCTGGGGACCCCGCCGCGCGTCGTGCCCGACGTGCAGGACGATCCGCCCGTGGCCTTCAGCCTGCGGCCGCTCCCCGCCACGCCCGTGCCCATGCTGGCCGTCGGTTCGGCCGGCCAGAGCCTGGACTGGATCGCCCGCCACGCGGTGGGCTGGACCACCTACCACCGTCCGCCGGAAGTACAGCGCGGCCGCCACGGGATGTGGCGCCAGGCGGTGGAACGCGCCGCGCCGGGCCAGTTCCGTGCCTTCGGCGTCGCCATGCGCGTGGAACTGCTGGACCGCCCCGAAGCCCCGGCCGAAGCCATCGAACTGGGCTATCGCACCGGCGCACGGGCGCTGGCCGGCATCCTGGCGCGCATGCGCGAAGCCGGCACCCACCATGTCAGCCTGAACCTGCCCGCAGGCGCCCGGCCGCTGCCGGATGTCATCGCCGAGCTGGCCCCGCTGAACGCCGAGCTGTCCTGAACGGCCTTCAGGACAGGCCCGTCACCGGCAATGCCGCGCCGTGGACGGCGCGGGCCGCCGGCGAAGCCAGGAAGCGGATCACTTCGGCCAGGTCGGCCGGCGCCACCCAGCGCGCGGGATCGGCATCCGGCATGTCGCGCCGGTTCTCGGGCGTATCGATGATGGTGGGCATGACGCAATTGACGTTGATGCCCCGCTCGCGCAGCTCCGCTGCCATGGACTCGGTCAGCCGCATGACCGCGCTTTTCGAGGCGCAATAGGCGCCCATGCCGGCCGTGCCGCGCAAGGCGGCATGGGCGGCGACGTTGACGATCCGGCCTTCACCCCGTGCCACCATGCCGGGCACGACGGCGCGCGCGGTATGGACGATGCTGCGGGCGTTCAGGTCCAGCAGGAAATTCCAGGTGGCGTCGCGGATCTCGTGCACGGCCTCGCCCATGCGGAAACCGCCGGCGATGTTGCACAGCACGTCGATCGCGCCGAAGCGGTCCCGCGCGCGGTCCGCCGCATCCGCGACCTGCCCGGCATCCAGCAGATCCACCGGCGCGATCAGGCACGAGGCCGCGCCCAGCCCCGCCGGCGGTTGCGCCTCGCGGCGGTCCAGCAGCACCAGGTTGGCGCCCTCGGCGGCAAAGGCGGCGGCAACGGCGCCGCCCAACGTTCCAGCCGCGCCGGTGACCATGACCGTGCGCCGCCCCGTATGTGTCGATGCCATGTCAGTTCCCTTCCGCCCGCGCGGCATGGTAAGCGCCCGTACCCCGGGTCATGATGTCGTCCCCCGGCAGCAGGATGCCCGGCTCCAGTTCGGATTGCTGGCGTACGCGCTCGTAGACGGGCGCGAAATCGACCCGCGCGAGCTCCAGCAGTTCTTCCAGGTCGTGCAGCACGAAATAGGTTTCCTGGAAATCGTCGATGCGATAGCGCGTCCGCATCACGCGCTCCAGTTCGAAGCGGACCCGGTTGGGCGAGGGGTCTGCCAGCGCGAACAGGCTTTCCGCGTACGACGAGATGATGCCCGAGCCGTAGATGCGCAACCCCTCGGTCTGCTGCACCAGGCCGAACTCCACGGTGTACCAGTACACGCGCGCCAGGTTGGGCAGCACACCCATGCGCTGGGCACGCAGCCCGCCTTCGCCGTAGGCCTGCACGAAATCCGCCAGGATGGGGTTCATCAGCATGGGCACGTGGCCGAAGACGTCGTGGAAGACATCGGGCTCTTCCAGGTAGTCGAGCTGGTCGGCGCGGCGGATGAACTGCCCGGCGGGAAAACGCCGGTTGGCCAGGTGCTCGAAGAACACGTCGTCGGGCACCAGGCCGGGCACGGCCACCACCTGCCAGCCGGTGCGCCGCGACAGCACGTCGCTCAGGCGGCGGAAATCGGGAATCTGGTCCGCGCCTATGGGCAGGTCGCGCATGCCCTCCTCGAACTCGCGGCAGGCGCGGCCCGGCACCAGCCTGGACTGCCGCTCGAACAGGAACCTCCAGACGGCGTGCTCTTCCTGGGTGTAGCGCTCCCAGCCCTGGTCTATGGTCCAGTCCGCCCGCTCCGGCCGGCCCGCGTCGCCGGCGGCAAGACCGTGCTTGGGCGCGGTCGATGGGTGCTTCATCCTGGCCTCTTATCCGGAATGGGCGCGCGCAGCCTCGTCGGCGTGGCGCGCCAGGTCGATGTCGCGCTGTGTCAGGCCGTTCGCGTCATGGGTGGTCAGCGTGACGTCCACCCGGTTGTAGACGTTGGACCACTCGGGATGGTGATCGTTCTTTTCCGCATACAGGGCGATGCGCGTCATGAACGCGAAGGCCTGGCTGAAATCCTGGAACTGGAACCGGCGCCGGATGGCGCCCCGCTGCGCGTCCAGCTGCCACTCGGGCAGCTTCGCCATCGCCTGCTCGATGTCCTGCGCACTCAACTTCTGCATGGCCTGCTCCTTGCGCCGGGAGATCGCACCGCAGCCGCGCCCCGGCTGTCGCGCGGCCTGCGCTCCCCGACAAATCTTATTCCGTTGCCTGGAAACCGGAAACCCGCATCCGGTCGCGCCACTGGCCACGTTCGCGCTCCAGCCTGGACCCGAGCCCGGCGGTGGGCTGAGCCGGCAGGGCGTAGCCGAGGTCGGCGATCGCCTTGCGATAGGCGGGGCTGGCCAGCACCGCATCGGCCCGCGCCTGCCACTGCGCCAGCCGGTCGGCCGGCGTTCCCGCCTTGGCGAAAAGGCCGAACCAATCCACCGCCTCGAGCTGCGGCAGGCCGGCTTCGCGCGCGGTCGGCACGCCCGGCAGCTTGGCATTGCGCTGCGGCGAGGTGATCAACACGGCGCGCAGCTTGCCCTGGGCCTGGTAGGGAACGAGCAGTTGCTCGGTGGTGATCAGCGCCGCGACCTGCCCGCCCAGCACGTCGGTGACGGCATTGGCGCCTCCGCGGTAGGGCACGTGCGTCAACGGCGTGCCGCCCTGCCTGGCCAGCTCCGCGCCCAGGAAGTGCTGCGGCGTCCCCAGGCCGGGCGTCGCGTAGTTGGCCTGGTCGGCATGGCCCTTGGCCCAGGCCATGAACGCCGCCAGCGTGGCGCCCTGCGCGGCGGGCCCCAGCGCCACGCCGAAGCCGTATTCGGCCAATGCGGACACCGGCGCGAAATCCCGGACTGCGTCGTAGTGGGCGGACTTCAGCACCATGGGCGTCAGCAGCAGCGAACTGGCCGGCATCACCATCAGCGTCTGGCCGTCGGCGGGGGCGGCCTGCACCGCATCGATGGCCAGCTTGCCGGTCGCGCCGGCGCGGTTCTCCACCACCACGGGAAAGCCGGCGACCTGCCGCAGGTGCTCGGCGAACACGCGCGCCACGGCATCGGGCGCCCCGCCGGCCGGATAGCCCACCAGCAACCGCGCGCCGGCCTGCTGTGCCTGGGCCATGCCGGCCACGGCGGCCAGCGCGGCCGCGATCAGTCCGCGTAGGACCCTGGGGTACTTCATGTCTTGTCTCCTGCCGGTTTTGTGATGATGCGGCGCCGGGCGCCGCGATGGAATCCGCTCCTCACGCCAAGACCGGCGTGTATCCCCCTATGCCCGTCCCGGCCCGGATCGCCGCGTCGCCGCCATGGCGCCGGATCAATTCGGCCTGTCGCGCCTTGGCGCGGCGATCGACCTCGTCGGGGTCGCAGAACCCGGCCAGCCGCTCGCGCCAGGCATGCACGCGGCCCGGCGACTTCGCGGCGATGTCGTGCAGTTCGTCCGGATCGTCGTCCAGGTCGAACAACTGGGGAGGATGGTCGCAATAGTGGACGTACTTGGTATGGACGTCGCGCAGCATGAAGACGGCCGCGCGCGAACCCACGGTATGGTATTCGGACAGCACCGCGCGGTCGGCGGGCAGCTCCCGCAGCAGCGAACGCGCCGATGGCGACACGCGTCCGGCATCGGCGGGTACGCCCACCGCGTCCAGCACGGTATCGTAGACATCGGTCTGGCCGACGGGCGTGCGCTCGACCCGTCCGGCCTCGATGCCGGCACCGGATAGGATCATCGGTATGCCCACCGACTCGGCATACATGGTGCTCTTGCCCCAGAGGCCCCGCGCCCCCACGTTGTCGCCATGGTCGCTCAGGTACATGATGCGCGTCGCGTCGTCCAGCCCGCACTCCTTCAGCGTGCGCACCAGCGTGCCCACCTTGGCATCCAGGAAGCTGACCAGGCCGTAGTAGCCGGCCAGCGCCCGCCTGACATCCGATTCGTCGCGGAAATGGACGTTGTAGCCGGTCTCGCGCGCATACTGGCGGATGAAGGGATGGGCCGCCTCGTCGATGCCGAACCGATAGGCCTTGGGCAGGCGCAGGGGCTGCGCGGCATAGCGGTCGAAGAAGGGCGCCGGCACCGTCAGCGGAAAATGCGGCGCGACCAGCGATACCATCAGTACCCAGGGCTTGTCCGGGGCGGGCGTCGCCGCCTTGCGACGCAACCATCGGACCGCCGTGTCGCAGATGCGGTCGTCGTAGCGGTTGTAGTCCGACTCGCCCGCACGCGCCGAGGCCAGCATGTTCGCGCCGTCGCCCAGCGAGGCGGGCGGATCGCGCAGCAGCATCTTGACCTCGCCCCGGCCGCCATGGATGTGCATGGGCAGCAGGCTTTCGGAAAAACCGTAGTCCTCGCCCGGGGCGCCGCGATAGTGCAGCTTGCCTATGGACACCACTTCATGCCCGTGCTCGCGCAGCACGTGGTGCCAGCTGGGCACGGCACCGTCGTAGGCATCGACATTGTCCCAGTAGCCGGCCTCGTGCACCGCCCGCCCGGTGGCGAGCGCGGCACGGGTCGGCACACAGATGGGGCTGGCGCATACCGCGTTGGCGAAACGCGTACCCGACGCCGCCAGCGCATCCAGGTGCGGAGTCGACACCTCGCCATGGCCGGCGCAGCCCATGACGCCGGGGCTGTGTTCGTCCGACAGGATGATCAGGAGATTGGAAGCCATGAAACGGATCGTTGAACGCTGCGGAAGAGACGATGCGCGCTTTTTGTTGTGTTGTCAATGATGTTTTGACAACCAATTGGCGGCCGGCACGCTCTTCTGTCAACATGGCGCCTGTCCGTTCCACTTTCGTCCCGGCCGATGCCCATGACCGCCCCCTCCCGATCCTCGTCCCGCCGGCGCGGAACCGCGCCGGTCGATTTCGACCTGACCTCGCTGCTGGGCTTCGTCATCTTCCGGCTGTCATCCAGCCTGGGCGGCCTGGCCGAACGGGATGCGCAGGAAGTGGCCGGCCTCACGCTGCCCGAATACCGCTGCCTGGTGGTCCTGGCCACGCGCGGCGACATGGGCGTCACGCCCCTGTGCCAGATCATGCACATCGACAAGGCCTGGGTCAGCCGCACGCTGGCCAAGCTGGCTCAGGCGGGACTGGTGGGCTCCATCCCCGATCCCGCCGACGCGCGCCGCACCATCTTCAGCGTGACGCCGCGGGGCCGGCAGACCGGCCAGGCGCTGATCGCCCGGGCCATGGACAGGCAGGCCAGGATGCTGGAAGGATTCGACAGGGAAGAGGTGGAACGCTTGCTGGAACTGCTGCGCCGGATGCAGGAGAACGCCGATCGCGCGAAGGGCCGGTAGCCGCCCGGCTCAGGCCTCGCCAGCTGGCGTTCCGCAGTCCACGCATTTCATCGGTCCCCTGCGAGGCGGGAAGATGACGCTGCTCCAGCACAGCGTCACCAGTGCCAGCGCCACCTGCGGCCAGTTCACGTCGCGCGCGAACCGCGTGCCGCCGCAGGCCTCGCATCGCGCGGCGACGGGCTGGTCGAACACTTCCTGCTGATACTCCCCGCTGTTGCGGCGCGCCAGCACCGCCTGCGCGCGCGGCAGCGACAAGGCGGGAACCTGCACCTGCACACCGCCCAGGGCCAGCGAGAAAGGCCAGTTGGCCCATACCTGGTGCTCGTTCTGCAGCAGCACCGGGATGCCCTCGCTTTCCAGCAGCCCACGGGTGATGTGGGCGTCCCAAGGGTTGGTATGGACTTCCAGGGTGACGAACTCCGCCATTGCACGCCCCTCCCGTCGCCGCGCGGCGTCCCGCCAGGAATCGCCACGCCCCGTCTCGACCACGCGACTAGACCCGCTCGAAGATTCCCGCGGCGCCCATGCCCGTGCCCACGCACATCGTGACCATGCCGTACTTCAGGTTCCTGCGCCGCAGCGCATGCACCACGGTAGAGGCACGGATCGCGCCGGTCGCCCCCAGCGGGTGGCCAAGCGCGATCGCGCCCCCCATCGGATTGACCCTGGCCGGGTCCAGGCCCAGGTCGCGGATCACCGCCAGCGACTGCGCGGCGAACGCCTCATTGAGTTCGATCCAGTCGATATCGGACAGCGACAGGCCGGCCTGCCGCAGCGCGGCGGGCACGGCTTCCTTGGGGCCGATGCCCATGATCTCCGGCGGCACGCCCCGCACCGTGGCGGTCACGAAACGCGCCAGCGGCACGAGGTTGAATTCCTTGAGCGCTCTCTCGGACACCAGCACCAGCGCGCCCGCGCCGTCCGAGGTCTGGGAACTGTTGCCGGCGGTCACGCTGCCCTTGGCCGCGAACACCGGCCGCAACCTGGCCAGCGCCTCGGCGCTGGTGTCGGCACGCGGCCCTTCGTCCAGCGACATCGTGCGCTTGCGCACCGCCACCTTCTCCGCCTCCAGGTCGGGGAAGTGCGTCACCACCTCGATGGGAGCGATCTCGTCCTTGAACTCGCCCGCCTGCTGGGCGGCCAGCGCCTTCTGGTGCGAGGCCAGCGCGAACGCATCCTGGTCTTCCCGCGACACCTGCCACTGGGCGGCCACCTTCTCGGCGGTCAGGCCCATGCCGTAGGCGATGCCGATATTCTCGTCGCCCTCGAACACCCGCGGATTCAGCGACGGGTTGATGCCCATCATCGGCACCATGCTCATCGATTCGGTGCCGCCCGCGATCATCACGTCGGCCTCGCCCACGCGGATCCGGTCGGCGGCCATCGCCACCGCGGTCAGCCCCGACGCGCAGAAACGGTTCACCGTGACCGCGCCCACGCTTTGCGGCAGGCCGGCCAGCAGGGTGGAAATCCTGGCCACGTTCATCCCCTGCGCGCCCTCGGGCATCGCGCAGCCGATGATGGCATCCTGGATACGCCCCGGATCCAGCCCCGGCACCTGCGCCAGCGCCGCGCGCAGCACATGGATCAACAAATCATCCGGCCGCACCGTCCGCAACGCTCCCCGCGGCGCCTTCCCGATCGGCGTGCGCGACGCGGCAACGACATACGCATCCTGAACCTGACGTGACATCCCCATCTCCTTCAATTCGTCCGTGGCGCCGGCAAGCGCCGCCATATTCCAAAGCCCTGCTCACCCAGGATGCGGTGGATCCGGCTCCGCCGGTCCACCCGCATCGCCCCCTGGGGGGCGCGCGTCAGCGCGTAGGGGGGGGCCACATCAATTCCTTATAGGTTTGCCGGTCTGCATCATGCCCATCAGGCGCTCCTGGGTCTTGGGTTCGCCCAGCAGCGACATGAACGTCTTGCGCTCCAGCGCCATGATCCACTGTTCGTCCACCAGCGACCCCGCCTCGATCTCACCGCCGCACAGGATCTCGGCAATCGCATGGCCCAGGCGGTAGTCGTAGTCCGAGATGAAGCCGCCGTCGCGCATGTTCACCAGTTGCGCGCTCAGCATGGCGATGCCTTCGCTGCCGGCGGCCGCGAACGGCTCCTTCCATGGCGCGCGCCAGCCCGTGTCGTGCAGGGCCTGCGCCTCGCGGATGGCCGCGTACAGCACCTCGTGCACGTTGAAGACGATGGGGTCGTCGTCCAGCAGGTAGCCCATGCGCCGGGCCTCGACCGCGGACTTGGAGACCTGCGCGGTGGCGGCCTGGAAGGCGTACTTCTTCAGGAAGGCCATCAGCGGCATGTCCGGCGCCAGCGCCCGCTCCTGCGCCGCGCGCCGGGCCAGGTAGGTCAGGCCGCCGCCGCCCGGGATCAGGCCCACGCCCACCTCGACCAGGCCGAGATAGGTCTCGAAATGCGCCACGCGGCGCGCGCAATACACCGACAGCTCGCAGCCGCCGCCCAGCGCCATGCCCGCCAGCGCGGCCACCGTGGGCACCTGGGCGTAGCGCAGCCGCAGCATCAACTGCTGCAGGCGTTCCTCCTCGGGCGCGACGGCCTGCACGCCGCCGCTCATGAACAGCGGCACGATGGCCTGCAGGTCGGCGCCGGCCGAGAACGGCTCGCCCGGATTCCAGACCACGAGCCCGCGGTAGTCCTGCTCGGCCAGGTCGACGGCCCGCAGCAGCCCCAGCGTCACGGCGGGGCTGATGGTGTGCATCTTGGTCTTGAACGAGGCGATCAGCACATCGTCCAGGCCGGCGCGGTCCAGGGTCCACAGGCGGATCGCCTCGTCCTCGAAGACGGTCTTGCCGGCGGCCAGCGGCACGATGCCCTCTCCTACCAGCGGCGCGCGGAAGATCTGGCGCGCATAGACCGGCAGGCTGGAGCGCGGCTCGAACCTGCCCGCGGCCGGGTTCCACGACCCTTCCGGCGTATGGACGCCGCCGCGCTCGGCCACCGGGCCGCTGGTCACCCAGGCCGGCAGCGGCGCGCTGGACAGCGTCTTGCCTGCCGCGATGTCGGCCTGCACCCATTGCGCGACCTGCAGCCAGCCGGCCTGCTGCCACAGCTCGAACGGGCCCACGCCATGGCCGAATCCCCAGCGCATGGCGAAGTCCACGTCGCGCGCGGTGCCGGCGATGTCGGCCAGGTGCACGGCGATGTACTGGAAGGTATCGCGCAGGATGGCCCACAGGAACTGGGCCTGCGGATGCTCGCTGTCGCGCAGCGCCTGCAGGCGCTGCCCGGCGTCCTTGTTCTTCAGGATGCGGGCGACGGCATCGTCGGCCTTGCCGTCGGCCGGCACGTACTCGCCCTTGGCCGGATCCAGCCTGAGGATGGCCTTGCCCTGCTTGCGGAAGAACCCCGCGCCGGTCTTCTGCCCCAGCGCGCCCTGCTTGATCAGCCCGGCCAGCACCGGCGGCGTGCCGTAGTGCGCGGCGAACGGATCATCGGGCAGGTAGTCTTCCATGGTCTTGATGACGTGCGCCAGCGTGTCCAGCCCGACCACGTCGCCGGTGCGGAAAGTGCCGGACTTGGCCCGGCCCAGCTTGGCGCCGGTCAGGTCGTCCACGACGTCGTAGGTCAGCCCGAAGCGCTCGGCCTCGATCATCGCGGACAGCAATCCGAACACGCCCACGCGGTTGCCGATGAAATTGGGCGTGTCCTTGGCCCGTACCACGCCCTTGCCCAGCACCGTGGTCAGGAAAGCCTCCAGATGGTCCAGGATGGCGGGTTCGGTATGCGCGGTGGGAATCAGTTCCACCAGGTGCATGTAGCGTGGCGGATTGAAGAAGTGCACGCCGCAGAAGCGCGGCAGCAGCGCGGGGGCCATGCCCTTGGACAGCTCGGTGATCGACAGGCCCGAAGTATTGGTGGCGAAGATGGCCCGCGGACCGATCGCCGAGGCGACCTTCGCATACAAATCATGCTTCCAGTCCATGCGTTCGGCGATCGCCTCGATCACCAGATCGCATTCCTTGAGCCTGGCCAGGTCGTCTTCGTAATTGGTGGGCTCGATCAGCGATGCCAGTTCCGGCACCGCCAGCGGAGCGGGGCTGAGCTTGCGCAGGTTGTCGATGGCCTTCTGCACGATGCCGTTCTTGGGGCCTTCCTTGGCGGGCAGGTCGAACAGCACCACCGGCACCTTGGCATTGACGCAGTGCGCGGCGATCTGGGCGCCCATGACTCCGGCACCCAGCACTGCGACTTTGCGGACGAGGAAATTCGACATGGTCTTCCTGGCGATAAACGGGCCGGAGCGGCCGGCCCAATCTAGGGCATGCGCGACAGCCGCCGCGCACGGGCGATTCGGGACTAAAGACACGCGCAGCCGCCACGCCTCATCGCAGCAACTGCCTACTCGCATAGTCTACCTCTTGAAGGGAGCGGCGCTGGCGGGCCGGAAGGAAAGCCCGCCCCGCGCGGCCGATGGCCGCGCCCTGGGACTAGACCCGGGAGGCGCGCGTCAGCGCGTAGAGAGGGTCCACACGTCCTTATGGGACTTGGTGCTATAGAGGCCAGGTTCCAGCTTGCGCAGTTGCGGCAGGCCGTTCGTCCCCTTGGGCTGCGCCGCGATGTATTCCAGGAACACGTCGGCATCCAGCACGCCCACGTCGAGCCGCCGCGCGGCCGGCACGGCCGCCAGGGTGGCGTAGCCATCGCCGCCGTTGGCGTTGAAGCTCAGCACGAACAGCTTGTAGGTGCGGGTGGCGTTGCCCAGGTCCAGCAATCCCCAGTTCCCCGTGGCACTGTCGCGCAGCTCGATGTTGCTGACCCGGCTGCCCTTGAGCTGGGTCGCATCCACGTCCCAGCGCAGCCCACCGGTGTAGGGATAGGGCCCCGTGGCGCCGGTGCCGCCATAGGTGGCCTCGATGCCGTCCTCCAGCAGGTTCTTGATCTCCGTCGCGGTCACCTCCAGGCGATACAGCTGGTTGCCGAAAGGCACGACCTCGATGGCGCGGCCCGCGGTGATGTCGCCCTGCAGGGGCACCCGCACGCCACCGCCGCTTTGCAGCGTCAGGTCGGCACCGCCATAGGCCTTCTGCGCAATTTCCAGGAAGGCCTGCGCCACGATCTGCTGGATGTCGCCGCCGCGCCGGGTCACGTCGCCCAGCGCGTTGCAGGCCGCGCTCGACCGGCCGTAGTCGTTCCAGCCGGCCGTCTGCGTGGGCGAGCCGCCCGGCACGCGGCGCGAGCACAGTTCGTCGGGCGCCTGTGCCACGACCGTCTTGTTGAACGCATCCACCTGCAGCTTGAACGGCTGCAGCAGCTGCGCCGCCGCGGCGTCCGGCGCCACCACTTTCAGGAAACCGCTGGCCTGCACGTCGGCCAGGATCGCGGCCCGGTCCGGCGCACCCGCCGCCGCGCCGCCAATGGCGAAATCGTCGCCGATCAGCACATGCGGCGTGCCTTCGCACTTGCTGATCTCGCCCCTGGCGTCGAACTCCACCTTCAGCTCGCCCACCACCCGGCTGTATTCCCAGGCCTGGACCAGGCACACGGGCTTGCCCTGCTTGTCGGTCATCCGCGTGGGATAGGCGCCACCGGGCGTCGCACCCAGCGCGTACGTGCCCGCCATCGCGTCGGGGCCGAGCAAGGTATGCGAGTCCCCGCCCACCAGCACGTCCACGCCATCGAGCCTGGCGATGATCTGCTTGTCGTACCCGTAGCCGGTGTGGCTGAGCAGGATGATCTTGTCGATGCCCTGCTTGCGCAGCGCGTCGATCTCGCGCTGCGCCGCCACCGCCTCGTCCTCGAACACCGTACCCTTGTCCGGGCTCGAGGACGCCTGGGTCTTGGCCGCGATCGTCAGTCCGATGATGCCGATCTTCTGGCCGTCGCGCACCACGACCGTCGACGGCGATACCGCGCCCGCCGCACGCGAGGGATGCAGCGCCGAGGACGCGGCGAAGCTGACGTTCGCGCTCAGCACGGGCGTCCTGCAACTGCCGGCGTGCAGCAGGTCGATGAAATGCTTCAGGCCGCTGTCGCCCTTGTCGAACTCGTGGTTGCCGAGCGCGAAGGCGTCGAAGCAGACCGTGTTCATCAGGGCGGCATCGGGCTCGCCCATCTCGCCCGCCCGGTTGAAATACAGCGTGCCGGTCAGCGCGTCGCCCGCGTGCAGCTTGAGCACGTGGGTCGACTTCGCCGCCAGCTGGTCGATGGCCGCCTTCACCCGGGGAAAGCCTCCGGCCGATACCGCGACGGCCTTGCGCGATCCGTCGGCCACCTTCAGTTGCAGCGTGGCCGAGGTGGCATCCAGGTGGGAATGATGGTCGTTGACGTGCAGGATGGTCAGGGCCAGGGGCCGCCCCTGCGGCTCCGGATTGACGGGAATGAGATCGTCATCGCCCGAGGACAGGCATCCTGCCGCCAGCAATACCGCGGCGAGCCCCACACCGCCGCTCACGAGTCTTTTCATGGTTTTCATCCGTTTGTCACTGAAGGACTCGAAGGATGGAGGCCTGTCATGAAACGGTCGTGAAGCTTGCATGAAGATCGTGTTGCACCGTCCCCGGGCCGTCCCGGGGACGAGCCCCGCGATCAGAACAGGCCGAGCAGCGCGGCCAGTCCCAGACAGGCGAAGATCAGTGCCGCGATGCCATGCACCAGCCGCACCGGCAGCCGATGGGCCAGCTTGTCGCCCAGCAGCACGGCGGGCACATTGGCGATCAGCATGCCGAGCGTGGTGCCGGCCACCACGGCGTAGTAGGCATGGAATTGCGCGACCAGCGCCACGGTCGCCACCTGCGTCTTGTCGCCCATTTCCGCCAGGAAGAATGCCACCACCGTGGTGCCGAACACGCCCAGCCTGAGCTTGCCGGTCTCGGCTGCGTCGAGCTTGTCGGGAACCAGCATCCAGACCGCCATGGCGATGAAGGAGACGCCCAGTATCCAGCGCAGCGCGTCGGGACCGATCACCTGCGTCAGCCACGCGCCAACGGCGCCGGCCAGGGCATGGTTGACGATGGTCGCGGTGAAGATGCCCAGGATGATGGGCCAGGGGCGCCGCCAGCGGGCGGCCAGGAACAGGGCGAGCAGTTGGGTCTTGTCGCCGATCTCGGCCAGGGCCACGATGCCGGTCGAGACGAGGAAGGCTTCCATGTTTGATACGCGCTCCGGGCCGGACGGTTGACCGAATGATCGTGCAACAGCCCCGGCCCACCGGAAGCTGCACGATCAAAGGTCTTGCCAAGTCCTGGACCGCCTGCGCCATGCCCGTAGGCAAGTGTGTTGACGCAGGCCCTTGCACCCGAGGGCAAGGAGGCTACTCCCCAATGACGGGCGCAAGTATAGCGCAACTGCTCCGCCGTACGCCGCATAATATGCGCTGCTTCAAGATGGAATGTCCGCATGAAGAACCGCTCCTCCGACCAGGACGACCGGAGCCCGGCCAACCCGCTGGCCCAGGTCACCGGCGCCTGCCTCGCCGCCGCGGCGCTGCTCTCGCCGGTCGCCCACGCCCAGGACGATCCGCTTCCCATCCCGGTCGGCTTCGTCCACCTGACCGACGTCGCCCAGACCGTGCGGCTGGACATCCGCTATCACGGCAGCGCCAATTTCATGGGCCGGCCGGCGGCGGGCTACGACGCCCCCACCTGCATCCTGACCGAGCCCGCCGCGCGGCGCCTGCTGGCGGTGCAGCGCGAGATCCGGCCCCAGGGCCTGGCGCTGAAGGTCTTCGATTGCTACCGGCCCCAGCGCGCCGTGACCGATTTCGTGGCCTGGACGCGCGACGCCGCCGACCAGAAGACCAAGGCCGAATACTTCCCCGGCGTGGACAAGGCCGCGCTGCTCGACCTGGGCTACATCGCCGAGCGATCCAGCCATAGCCGGGGCAGCACGGTGGACCTGACCCTGGCCGCGCTGGAGCCCGGAGCCGCCTCGGCCCTGCCCACCCGCGGTCCGTTGCTGGCCGGCGGCGAGGTCGACATGGGAACCCCCTTCGATCTTTTTGATGTAAAGTCGCATACAGACAATCCTGATTTACCCGAGGCTGTCCGACACAATCGCCGGTTCCTGAAGGAACTGATGGCCAGGCACGGTTTTCGCAACCTGCCCGAAGAGTGGTGGCACTACACTCTGGACGAAGAACCGTATCCGGACACCTATTTCAATTTCCCCGTACGCTGATCCGCGCGCCGCGCGCACGGCGCACGCACAACAAGAAGATGCATCCCCTGGACGGACTCACCCCGCCGCGCAAGTACTGGGCATTGGCAGCCACGATGCTGGCGATGGCGATGACCGTCCTGGAAACCACCATCACCAACGTCGCGCTGCCGTCCATCGCGCGGGACCTGGGCGTCTCTCCGGCCCAGGCCGTCTGGATCGTCAATACCTACCAGCTCGCGATCGTCGTCGCCCTGCTGCCCTTCTCGTCGCTGGGAGAAATCCTGGGCTACCGGCGCGTGTTCGGCGCGGGCCTGACGGCCTTCACCATCGCCTCGGCGGGCTGCGCGATGTCGCAGTCGTTCACGATGCTCATTTCCTTCCGCGTGTTCCAGGGCCTGGGCGCGGCGGCGGTCATGAGCGTCACGCCGGCCCTGCTGCGCTTCATCTATTCCCAGAAGCAGTTCGGCCGGGCCATCGGCTATAACGCCCTGGTCGTGGCGACCTCGTCCGCCGCCGGGCCGATGATAGGGTCGCTGATCCTGTCGGTCGCCTCCTGGCCCTGGCTGTTCGCGGTCAACCTTCCCATCGGCCTGTTCATCCTGTCCATCGGCAGCCGCATGCTGCCCGAGACCGAACTCGCCAAGCGTCCTTTCGATGCGCTCAGCGCCACGCTCAGCGGATTGACCTTCGGCCTGATCGTGGTGGGCGTGGACCGGCTGCTGCACGATTTCATGACGGCGCTCGCGCTGCTGGCCGGCGGCGCGGTGGCCGGGCTGGCGCTGGTCCGGCGCGAACTGACCCAGGCGACGCCGCTGCTGCCGCTCGACCTGCTGCGCATCCGCCAGTTCGCGTTCTCGGTCGGCGCCTCGGTCTGCGCGTTCTCGGGCCAGACCATTTCCTATATTTCGCTGCCGTTCTACTTCCAGCAGATCCTGGGCCGCAGCCAGCTGGAAATGGGCATGCTGATGGTGCCCTGGCCGCTGGCCGTGGCCATCGCGGCCCCCGTGGCCGGACGCCTGTCGGAATCCGTCGCACCCTCGATCCTGTGCTCGATAGGTGCCGGACTGGTCGCCGGCGGCCTGGTGGTCATCTCGTTGCTGCCCACCAGCACGCCCAACGGCTGGATCATGGCCTGCATGGTGCTTTGCGGCACCGGCTTCGGCATGTTCCAGACTCCCAACAACCGGGTCATGCTGACCGCGGCCCCGCGCCATCGCAGCGGCGGAGCGGGCGGCCTGCAGGCCACGGCGCGCCAGTTCGGCATGGCACTGGGCGCGGCGCTGGTGGCACTGGCGTTCACCGCCGCCTCGGCGCACGGGCCGACCACGGGCCTCGTGCTGGCCGCCGTCTTCCTGGCCGCGGCGTCCGCGGTCAGCGCGGCGCGGCCAGGCACCCGCATGTCAAGGTAGTTCGAGCTCGGCCAGCAGCGGCGCGTGGTCCGACAGGCGTGTCCAGGGCCTGCCGTACAACACGCTGGCCTGCCTGACCGAGAATCCGCGCTGGTAGATCCGGTCCAGCCGCAGCCACGGAAAGATGGCGGGGAAAGTGCGGGGCGGACGCGGCGCCATCAGTTCGTTGCCCATGCCGAGCTTGGGCGGGCCCTGGAACCCGGGCCGCAGCCGCCAGGGCGAGGCTTCCCCGCCCCGCAGCACCCGGCCCAGCATGCGGACCGAATCGCGCAGGCGCGGCAGTTCCACGTTGTTGCCCCGAGGCGCGGTCGCGAACACCTCGTGCAAGCCCAGGCGTTCGACCAGGATGTCCGACAGCACGTTGGTCCAGTCGTTGAAGTCCCCGGCGATCAGGATGGGATCCGACGACGGCACGACTTCCTCGATGCGCGACACCAGCGCTCCCACCTGGCGCGACCGGCTGCCGGCGAACAGTCCGAGATGCACCACGAAGCAATGCACCTCGTGGCCGCCGATGCCCACGCGGGCATGCAGCAGGCCGCGCTGCTCCAGGCGGTGATCGGAGATGTCCTGGTTCTGGTGCGACAGGATGGGAAAGCGCGACAGCAGCGCGTTGCCATGATCGCTGTGCCGGTAGACGGCATTGCGGCCATAGGCGGCCTCCAGCCTCAGGGCCGCGGCCAGCATCTCATGCTGCTCGTGCAAGGTACCGGACTTGTCGTTGCGCCCCTGGACTTCCTGGAGAAAAGCCAGGTCGGCGCGCAGCCCGTGCAGGCCGAGGCGCAGTTCCTGCACGGACTCGCGCTTGCCCAGGGCGGACACGCCCTTGTGGATGTTGTAGCTGACGATACGAACGACTGACATCGTGAGCATCAAGGGGGGACAAGGGATTCATTCTAGTGGATTCGCTGCGCTATCATGAATCGGCAGTTCCCCCGCTCCGGTGCGGCCGGCGGCCGCGCTCCGGCATCCCCTTTTCTCATCCAGATCCGGGAATCTTCATGAGCACCTACAAGATCGGCGTGATCATCGGCAGTCTCCGCAAGGAATCGTTCAACCGCCAGCTGGCGAAGGCCGTGACGAAACTGCTGCCATCCAACTTCCAGACGGAGGAAATCGCCATCGGCGATCTCCCCCTGTACAACCAGGATCTCGATACCGCCCTGCCCGGGCCCGTCGTCACGTTCAAGCGGCAGGTGGAAGCCGCGGACGGCCTGCTGTTCTTCACGCCGGAATACAACCGGTCGTACCCCGGCGTGCTCAAGAACGCGCTGGACTGGGGCTCGCGCCCCTGGGGCAAGAGTTCGTGGCCGGGCAAGCCCGCCGGCATCATGGGCGCCTCGCCCAGCCAGGTCGGCACGGCCCTGGCGCAGGAACACCTGCGCATGGTGCTGTCGGCGCTGGACGTGCCCGTGCTGCCTCAGCCGAGCATCTTCGTGCAGTACACCGGCGGGCTGGTGGATGCGGACGGCAAGATCACCAATGAGGCCAGCGCCAAGTTCATCCAGGGATTCGTGGATCGGTACGTGGGGTGGATGGAGAAGTTTCCCCCCCCTACGCCCTGACGGGCGCCCCCCGGGGGGCGGCACTGGCGGACCGGCGGAGCCGGATCCGCTGTGCCCTGGCAACCAACGGGCTGGTGGGGGTCAGCGGTTGGGCATGAGGGCGGCGATGGCGACGCCCAGCCAGCCTACGATCATGGCGCCGCCGCCGAAGGGGGCGGTGCCCCAGAACAGTTTCATGCCGGCCAGTTGGCGCAGGGCCAGGTCCACCGAGAACAGCAGCGTGCCGGCGATGATCAGGGCCGCGGCGCCGATCAGGGCGGTGCGGCCGCGCTGGACGTGGGGCACCACGGCGGCCAGGCCGGTGATGGCGGCGGCATGCAGCAGCAGGAACAACGCGGCGGTGGACAGGATGCCTCCACCCGTCAGGTGCGTGGCCATGGCGGCCAGCATGACGCCGGCCGCGCCCATCGGTGCGGCGCAGCCCAGCAAGACTCGAGAAGATAACAACATGCAGCGCTTCCTTGAAAAATGGCCCCACGCTTGCCGCCGCGCGGCGGCGCTGCCCCGCCAGGGGCGGCCCGGCGATGAAAAACCGGTCGGGCCCGGGTCGCGCCGCCGGCCGGCTACTTCGCGAACACCTGGCCGAGATCGCCAAATGCCTTGAATTCGAGCGCGTTGCCCGAAGGATCCAAAAAGAACATAGTAGCCTGTTCGCCCACTTCCCCCTTGAAACGGACGTGTGGCTCGATCACGAACCGGGTGCCGGCCTGGCGCAGTTTCTCGGCCAGGGCCTCCCATTCGTCCATGGGAAGAATGGCGCCGAAGTGGCGCACGGGGACGTCGTCCCCGTCGACCGCGCTGGTATGGCGCGTGCGGGCCTCGCCCGGCGACAGGTGGGCCACGATCTGGTGCCCGTAGAAATTGAAATCGACCCACGCGTCCGAGCTGCGGCCCTCGGGACAGCCGAGCAGGCCGCCATAGAAGGCTCGCGCCTGCGCGAGATCGTCGACGGGGAAAGCCAGGTGAAAGAGCGGGATGCCAGCCATGAGGAAACTCCGGTGCAGGCCCGCCATCCGGGCCCGGGCTATGATTGTATTGAACGAAACTTCCGATGCGAAACGAAAGTTTCCCGGCCTTGTCATCGATTTTTTCTATTAGCACCCAGGCATCCCCATGGTGATCCGCTACCTGCAAACCTTCATGGCCGCCGCGCGGGCTTCGTCCTTCTCGGCCGCCGGCGCGCGCCTGGGGCTGACCCAGTCGGCCGTCAGCACCCAGATCAAGCGGCTAGAGGAAGACCTGGGCTGCCTGTTGTTCGAGCGGGCGGGCAAGTCGGTCCGGTTGAGCGAACGCGGGCGCCAGTTGCTGCCCGAGGCCGAGCACATCGTGCAGCGCTACCAGGCCATGCGCGGCGCCAGCCGGCAGCCGGCGCCGGTGGCCATCACCGTGGGCGCGATTTCCACTGCACAGACGGGGTTGCTGCCCGGCGCGCTGCGGCGCTTCCGGCAGTCCCTGCCCGCCGTCCATGTCAACGTGGTGCCGGGCATGTCCTCGCAGCTCCTCGCGCAGGTGGACGAGCAGGAACTCGACCTGGCCGTGCTGATCAAGCCCAACCTGAACCTGCCGCGCCACCTGAAATGGACCGCGCTGATGCGCGAGCGCTACGTCGGCATCGCGCCGCGCGGAACGCGGGGGGACTGGGAGGCGGTGGCGGCGGCGCTGCCGTTCATCCGCTACAACCGCAAGTCGCATGGCGGCCATCTGGTCGACCAGTTCCTGCGCCGCCTGTCGACCGGCGTGGACGAGCTGATGGAACTGGACGAACCGGCCGTCATCCTGCGCATGGTCCGCGAGGGGCTGGGCTGCGCCGTCATCCCGGGCACGCTGGTGGATGCGGCCGCCGACAGGCAGGTGCGCATCGTCGAGCTGCCCGGTCCGCCCTTCTTCCGCGAGATCGGCGTGGTCGCGCATCCGCGCGAGGCCAACGAAGCCGTGCTGGCACCGCTGGTCGAAAGCATGCGGAAACAGGCGGTCGAGCTGGAGGCGCGCGCCTGACGCCGCCCGCCGGCTGGCACGGACATCCCCGGAAACGATGCGGGCGGCGCGGCGCCTTGTCCATCGCGCGCATGCCATGCTACGGTTTTCGTACGTTCCGACGCCTGCCTGCCAGGAGACCGCCCATGACACGCACCTCCATCATGCCTTGCCTGGTCTACCGCGATGCCCCCGCCGCCATCGACTGGCTGTGCCAGGCCTTCGGCTTCACCCAGCACCTGGTGGTGCCCGGGGACGGCGGAACCATCGCCCATGCCCAGCTCACCCTGGGAGACGGCATGATCATGCTCGGCTCGGGTACGAGCGAACTCATGCGCCAGCTTACCGCCCTGCCGGCCGACATCGGCGGCCGGCAGACCCAGACGCCCTACGTCGTCGTCGCCGATCCCGACGCGCACTACGCCACCGCCATCAAGGCCGGTGCCCGCATCGTGCGCCCCATCCAGGAGGAAGATTACGGCGGCAAGGGCTATACGCTCGCCGATCCCGAAGGCTATGTCTGGCACTTCGGGAGCTACGACCCGTGGCAGGACTCGGAACTGAATCCCCCGTAGTCCTTACGCCGTCTCCTGCCGTCCGGCCACGCGGCGCGACAGGAGCACGGCCAGCGCGGGCGCGATGGCGAAAGTGCCGAACAGCCAGAGGGCGGCCCGCTGGGCGCCGGCCACGCCGCCCGGATCGGCCAATCCGGCCGCGTTCGCCACCATGCCGGCCAGCGCCGAGGCCAGCGACATGGCGTACAACTGCACCGTGGTGATGGATGCCGAGGCCAGGTTTTCTTCCCCCGGCGGCGCCGCGACGAATAGCCGCGTCAGCAGGTGCGGCCAGCCCACCCCTATGCCCAGCCCCACGCCCGCCAGCGCCAGGCAATACAGCGCCAGTCCGGGCACGCCCTCCAGCCACCCGGCACGTGGCGTCAGGACCGCCATGGCCACCAGCGCGCCCAGGCTGATCCAAGGGCCGGCCCGCACCATCCGGTCGGCCGCGGCGCCGCGCCGGCCGGCGCTGCCCACCGAACCCAGCGTCCAGCCGCCGGCCATGACGGCGGTGAGGTAACCGGCGGCGAGCGGCGTCATTCCGTGGATGACCTGCAGGAAGTACGGCACGAATATCTCGGTCGTGATGCCGACCACCAGCAGACTCATCAGCGCATACAGGAGGCCCAGCCGCGCCGACAGCGAATATGCGCCAGCCGGCAGCAGCCGCGCGGCCGCGCGCCGGTCGATCGCCGCGATGCCCACGGCCAGCACGCAACCCGCCGCCACGCCGGCCAGGTTCCACGCGGCGCTGGTGCTGAGACTGCCCAGGGACACGGCCAGCACCGATACCACCAGGAGGCCTATGGTCGCGTAGGGCGGCCGCATGCCAGTGTCGCCGGCGGAACGGCTCCGGCCCGGCAACTGGACGGATACGATCGCGGCCAGCACGGCGGCCACCGGGATCAGCGACCAGAAGGCCCAGCGCCAGTGCCCTTGCCCGGCGAACAGCCCGCCCACCGCCGGGCCGCACAGCGTCGCCACGCCCCACATGCCCGACACCAGGCCCATCGCCCGTGGCCACAGCCGCGCCTCGAACACCTGGCGGATCAGCGCATAGCTCAGCGCGAGCAACACGCCGCCGCCGAAGCCCTGCACCGTTCTCGCGGCCAACAGGCTGGGCATGGACGGGGACAACGCGCACCACGCCGACCCCGCCGCGAAGGCGCAAAGCGCCAGCAGGTAGGCGCCGCGAGGACCCAGCAGTTCCAGCAGGCGGGCAGACAGCGCCGACCCGACTATGGACGCGACGACGAACAGCGAAGTGTTCCAGGCGTAGTACTCCAGGCCGCCTATGTCGGCGATCATGCTGGGCAGGATGGTGGTCACGACGTAGACGTTGATGGCATGCAGCGCGACGCCGCCGGCCAGCGCGATGGACCGCAACGCGTTGCGGCCATGGAGCAGTTCGCCCCAGGAAGCCTCGGGCAAGGTCGATGCGCTCATGAATTTCCTCCGTCCGTGCCCATGCCCCAGCCCAGGGCCTTGTACAGGGCCACCGCGTTCACGTACGAGGCGGTCTCCGCTTCCGTGGCCTCCTGGCTGATCTGGTAGTAGCTGCGCTGGTTCTCCAGCACGGCCAGATACGGCCCCGCGCCGGCCCGGTAGCGCCGCGTGGCGATCTCCAGTCCGGCGCGCGCATGCTCCGCGGAGCGCGCCAGCGCGGCCAGGCGCTCCTGCTGGCGGGCCAACCGCGTCAACGCCCCCTCGACCTCTTCCTGCGCCAGCAGCAGCGTTTGCTCGTAGCGGGCCTGCGCGCCGGTCGACTGCGCGTGAGCGGCGCGCAGCCGCGCGCGGGCGCTGCCCAGCCGGAACGCCGGCCAGTCGACGGTGGGCGCGACTTCGAACGCCCGCGCGGCGCCGCCGAGGTCGCCGCCGCGCAGTGCGAAGAAACCGATGAACCCGCCCAGGCTCACACGCGGATAGAGGTCGGCGGTAGCCGCGCCCTCGTTTTCGGTGCTGGCGGCAAGCAGTCTTTCGGCGCGCACCACATCGGGCCGGTTGCGGATCAGCGCATCGACGTCTCCCAGCGGCAGGCGGCCCACCAGCGGAGCCTGCCCGCCGGCATCGGCCGGCGCAGCCGTCTCGCCCGGCCGCCGCCCCAGCAGCACGTCCAGCCGGTAGCGGGTCTCCTGGCTGGCCGCCCACAGCGGCGCGATGGCCGCCTCGCTGCGGGCCAGGTTGGCGCGCGCGTTTTCCAGATCCTCCCGCAGTCCGCTGCCGGCGCGGACGCTGGCGTCCACCAGCCGCACCGTCTGGCGCCAGCTCTCGGCCTGGGCCCGCGCGACATTCAGGCGGCGCTGCAAGCCCTGGTACTCGTAGTGATAACGGGCGACGTCGGCGGCGATGGCCAGCCGCACGCGGTCCAGGTCCGCCCGCGCCGCATCGGCCTGCGCCTGGGCCGACGCGGCCAGGTGGGCCAGGCGGCCGAACAGGTCGATTTCCCACTGCGCATCGAACCCGGCGCGGAAGTTCTCGAAGGGCTTGCGCTCGGGATCGCCCGTGGCCATGGCCTGCTGCTGGACGCCGCGGCGCCAGGCGGCCTGCGCGGTAACGGCGGGATAGCGGTCCAGCTCGCGCTCGTCGTACATCGCCCGCGCGCCTTGCAGGCTGGCATAGGCCTGGCGGACATCGTGGTTGTGTTCCAGCGCGGCGGCGATCAGGCGTTCCAGCGCGGGATCGTCGAAGAACGACCACCAGGGCGCCGTGGAAGGCTCGGCGGCGAACCAGGCCTGCTCGGGGCTGGCCAGCGCAATCGGGGCCACCTGCGGCGCCTCGTAGCGGGGCCCGACGGCGCATCCGGCGATCAGTGCCGCCATGGCCAGCATGGCGGGCATGACAGGTTGCTTGTACATGCGATGCTCCTCAGTGCGCCTGCGGCGCGGCGGCGCCGGCCTCGGCCAGCTCGCGCCGGCGCGCTGCGCCGGTGGCGTGGTCGCGGGCCAGCAGCGAATAGACGGTGGGCAGCACGAACAGGGTGAACAGCGTGCCCACCACCATGCCGCAGACGATGACGATGCCCAGGCCGAAGCGGCTTTGCGCGCCCGCGCCGGAGGCGCCCAGCAGCGGCAGCAGCCCGAACACCATGGCGGCCGTGGTCATCAGGATGGGCCGCAGGCGGATCTGCGCGGCGCGCAGCACGGCCTCGATAGGCGTGAGCCCTTCGGCGGCACGCAGCTCGTTGGCGAACTCCACCATCAGGATGCCGTGCTTGCTGATCAGGCCGATCAGCGTCACCAGCCCGATCTGCGTATAGATGTTGAGCGTGGCCCCGCCCAGCGCCAGCGGCACCAGCGCGCCGCAGATGGACAGCGGCACGGTGATCAGGATGACCAGCGGATCGACCAGGCTTTCGTACTGGGCCGCCAGCACCAGGTAGATGACGATCAGCGCCGCGGCGAAGGCCAGCGCCAGCGCATTGCCCTCCTGCTTGTACTGGCGGGCGTCCGATTGCCAATCGTGGCTGAAGTCGGCAGGCAGGCTCGCCGCGACCGACTCCAGGAACGCCACCGCGTCGCCCAGCGTCACGCCGGGCGCGGGAATGGCCTGGAAGGTGGCCGAGTTCTGCTGGTCGAACTGGGTCAGCTTGTTGGGCTCGACCTGCACCGACACCGCGACCACCGCCGACAGCGGCACGAGGTCGCCGTCGGCGGTGCGCACGTACTGGAGCGCCAGGGCCTCGGGCGTGAGCCGCCGCTCGCGCGTGCTTTGCGGGATCACGTCGTACGAACGGCCGTCCAGGCCGAAGCGGTTGACGTAGTTCTCGCCCACCAGCACCGCCAGCGATTCGCCGATGTCGCGCATGCCTATGCCCAGGCTGTTCGCCTTGGCGCGATCCACCTTCACCTGCACGACGGGGTTGTTGTAGTCGAGGTCGCTGTCCACCACCACGAACAGGCCGCTCTGGCGCGCCCGCTGCTTGATGTCTTCCATGGCGTCGAACAGCGTGCGGTAGTCCATTGAACTGCGCAACACCATCTGCACCGGCAGTCCCCCGGTGGAGCCGGGCAGCGCAGGCAACTGGAACGCGAAGATGCTGCTGCCCTCGACGTCGTTCACGGCCGCCTGCAGCGCCGACTGAACCTCGGCCCCCGACCGCTCGCGCTCGCCCCACGCCGACAGGTCGATGCCGCCGATGCTGGAGGCCAGCCCGTCGCTGCCGTTGATGATCCAGCGCCCCGTGGTTTCGGGCAGGCTCTTGTAGATGTCGTCCAGCTTGCGCGAGTAGTGTTCGACGTAATCGAGGTTGGCATACTGCGGCGACTTGACCGCGGTCAGCACGCTGGCCTGGTCCTCCACCGGTGCGAGCTCGCGCTGCGGCATCGAATACAGCACCGGCAGGCTCACGCAGACCGCCAGCGCCAGCGCGCCGGTTACCCAGCGGTGCCGCAGCGAACGTTGCAGCACCGCCGCGTAGCCGCCTGTCAGGCCGCCGAAGAAACGCTCGGCCAGCCGCGCCATGCGTCCCTCGTTCTGCTGCGCGGGCAGCAGGAATGAGCTCATCACCGGGGACAGCGTCAGCGCGATCACGCCGGACACCACCACCGAGCCGGCCAGCGTGAAAGCGAACTCCTTGAACAGGGCGCCGGTCAGCCCGCCCATCAGGCCGATGGGGGCGTACACGGCCGCCAGGGTCAACGTCATCGCGATGACCGGCCCCGCCACTTCGCGCGCGCCGATCAGCGCGGCCGCGGCGGGCGAACGCCCTTCCTCGATGTGCCGGTGGACGTTCTCGACCACCACGATGGCATCGTCCACCACGAGTCCGATGGCCAGCACCATGGCCAGCAGCGTCAGCAGGTTCACGCTGAACCCGAAGGCCAGCATCAGCGCCGCCGCGCCCAGCATGGACAGCGGGATGGTGGCGATCGGCACCAGCACCGTGCGCAGCGACCCCAGGCACAGGAAGATCACCGCCACCACGATGACCAGCGCCTCGATCAATGTGTGCACGACCTCGTCGATGGAGGCCTTGATGAAGCGCGAGGTCTCGAATGCCAGCCGCGCGTGCACGCCGGGCGGCAGCGTCCTGTCGATCTCGGCCAGTTGCTTGCGTATGCCGTCCACGATCACCAGCGGGTTGCCGGACGGCGTCGAGGCCAGGCCCACGAAGATCGCCGGCGTGCCGTCCATGGTGGCGCTGCTCTCGGTCGAGGCCGCGCCCAGTTCCACGGTACCGACGTCGCGCAGCCGCACCAGTCCGTCGGCGCCGCTGTGGACCACCATGTCGCGGAATTCCTCGACGCTGATGAGATCGGTATTGACCCGGACGTTGGCGATCACGTACATGCCCTTCACCTTGCCGGGCGCCGCCTGGTAGTTGTTGCGCCGTACCGCCTCGGCCACGTCCGCCGCGGTCAGGCCGCGGCCGGCCAGCCGGTCGGGATCCAGCCACAGGCGCATCGCCAGCCGCTGCCCGCCGTAGACCGAGACCTTGGCCACCCCCTCGATGCCGGAGAACTTCGGTTCCACCACCCGCCGCACATAGTCGCTCAGGGCCGGCATCGACAGCGTGTCGCTGGCGAAGCCGACATAGGCCACGTCGGTGGACTCGCCGGCCGACCGTTCGATCACCGGATCGTAGGCCTGCTCGGGCAGCCGATAGCGCACCTGGTTGACCTTGGCCATGACCTCGGCCAGGGCCTGCGTGGAATCGCGGTTCAGCTCCATGCGCACCGTCACGACGCTGCGGCCCTGGACCGAGGACGAGGACAGGTAGTCGATGCCTTCCACCGAGGACACGGCCTGGGCGATGGGCTGCGTGACGAAGCCCTGCATCAGCTCGGCGGAAGCGCCGGGATATTCGGTCGTGATGGTGACGGTGGAACTCTCCAGCAGCGGATACTGGCGGATCGGCAGCCGGGTCAGGGACAACAGGCCCAGCAGCAGGATGAGCGCGCTCACCACCAGGGCCAGGACCGGGCGGCGGACGAATACGTCGGTGAACGTCATGGCGGCACCCGGTTCAGATGCCGGAGACGCGCGTGGCGGACACCGTCTCGCGCAGCGTATCGCCCGCGCTCGGCTCCACCGGCATCCCGTCGTTCAGCTTGAGCTGGCCCGAAGTGACCACGCGATCACTTTCGCGCAAGCCCTCTTCGATCTCGACCAGGCCTTCGTGGCGCGCGCCCACCTTGACCGCCACCCGCTTGACCACCAGCCCCTTGCCCGGCGCGTCCTGCACGACGAACACGGTATCGCCGTAGGCGGTATAGGTGACCGCGGTCTCGGGCACCGCCAGCACCGAGGCCGGGCCGTCCTGGCGCTCGACCCTGACGCTCGCGTACATGCCCGCCTTCAACGCGCCTTCCGGATTGGGCAGGGTTGCCTGGACCCGCACGGTGCGCGAACGCGAGATCATCGGATCGATCGCGTTGATCGTGGCGCGAAAGCGCCGGCCCGGATAGGCGTCCACCAGCACCTCCACGGGCTGGCCGGCACGCAGCCGTGGAACGGCCTGTTCGTCCAGCGAGAAGTTGGCCCGCAGCGACGCGGCATCGACCAGGGATGCGATGGGATCGGCGACGTTCAGGTACTGGCCGGCATGGACGCGGCGCAGGCCCAGCACGCCGTCGAAGGGCGCGCGCACCGTCTTCTGCGCGATCAGGGCCTGGACCCGCTGCAGTTCTCCCTGCGCCATGTCCCGCGCGGCACGGGCGTTGTCGAGCTGTTCGCGCGTGGCGGCATCCTCCTCCAGCAGCCGCAGCACGCGGGCGTGCTGGAGTTCGGCATTGCGCAACTGCGCCTCCAGGCGACGCGCCTCGGCCTGCTCGGGTGCGTCGTTCAGCTGCACCAGCACCTGCCCGGCCTTGACCCGCTGGCCCGACTCGAACGCGATACGCGTGATGCGCCCGCCCGCTTCGGTGGCCAGGAGGACCTGGCGCACCGCCTCCAGTTCGCCGACGCCCACGTAGACCCGGGGCAATCGGGCTCGCTGCACGCTGGCGACCGCCACCTTGGGCGCGGGATAGGCGGCGGGGGGAGGCTCGTCGCCGCCCGATGCGGCGACGCGCACGCCGGCCAGGACGACGGCGGCCAGTATCGCCGTGCCCACCAGGATTTTCTTGCGCATGATGCGGACATTGAAGGAGGAGAGGCCCGTTCGGACACGGCCGGAGAACCCGGGAACGCGAACGCAAGCCGGATTCCTCGACAACGGGACCGGCAGGGCCTATTATCAAAGAAATTTCTTGCATATTAGAGAGCGTCTTTTATTTATGCAAGAAAGACCTTGGAAAATTGAATGGTATTCCCCACCGCCGATCGCATCCTGTTCTTCATCAAGACCCATGGGCCGGTCTCCACCGCCACCCTCGCCCGCAAGCTGGACCTGACCACCGAAGCCGCGCGCCAGCAAGTGCAGAAGCTCGTGGCGGCAGGCCTGGTCGAGGGCCGCCAGCAGCCCGCGGCGGGTGCCGGCCGGCCGCGCCAGGACTGGGTCCTGACCGAGGCGGGCAATCGTCGTTTTCCCGATACGCACGCCCAGTTGACGACGCAGTTGATCGACTCGATCCGGCAGTTGTTCGGCGAGGAAGGACTGGACCGCCTGATTGCCAAGCGCGAAGCCGAAGCCAGGGCCGCCTATGCGGCGGCGTGCGACGGCAAGAGCCTGGAGGAACGCCTGCGCCAGCTGGCGCAGGTCCGCTCCAACGAGGGCTACATGGCGAGAGTGGAACGCGACGGCGCCGACTGGCTGCTGGTGGAGGACCATTGCCCGATCTGCGCGGCGGCGCAGGCATGCCAGGGTTTCTGCCGCTCGGAACTGCAGTTGTTCCAGGAGATCGCGGGCAAGGACACGCAAGTGGCGCGCGAGCAGCACCTGCTGGCGGGAGGCGGCCGCTGCGTGTACCGCATCCACAAGGTGTAGGTGCCGCTTCGCGGCGGCGCCGCCCCCCAAGGGGGCCTTTTCATCCTGGCGACGGTCCGGCGATGAAAAAAGCCCCGCCTCTTGCGAAGCGGGGCCCGGATGGCGTGCGGCGAAGCCGGCCGCTTACTGCGCCGTCTTGACCTCGGCGGCGCGCAGGCGCACGTGCAGTTCGCGCAGCTGCTTCTCGTCCACCTCCGACGGCGCGCCGGTCAGCAGGCACTGGGCGCGCTGGGTCTTGGGGAAGGCGATCACGTCGCGGATGGACTCGGCGCCGGCCATCATCGTGACGATGCGGTCCAGGCCGAAGGCGATGCCGCCGTGCGGAGGCGCGCCGTATTGCAGCGCGTCCAGCAGGAAGCCGAACTTGACCTGGGCTTCCTCGGCATCGATCTTCAACGCGCGGAACACCTTGCTCTGCACTTCCTCGCGGTGGATACGAACCGAGCCGCCGCCGATTTCCCAGCCGTTCAGCACCATGTCGTAGGCCTTGGCCAGGCAGGCGCCGGGATCGGTTTCCAGCAGGTCCTCGTGGCCGTCCTTGGGCGAGGTGAAGGGATGGTGGGCGGCGGTGTAGCGCTGCTCTTCCTCGTCGTACTCGAACATCGGGAAGTCGACCACCCACAGCGGCCTCCAGTCGCCTTCCAGCAGGCCCTGCTTGCGGCCGAACTCGCTGTGCCCGATCTTCACGCGCAGCGCGCCGATCGAGTCGTTGACGATGCGGGCCTTGTCGGCGCCGAAGAACAGGATGTCGCCGTCCTGGGCGCCGCTGCGGCCCAGCAGTTCCTGCAGGGCGGCGTCATGGATGTTCTTGACGATGGGCGACTGCAGGCCTTCGCGGCCCTTGGCCAGTTCGTTGACCTTGATCCAGGCCAGGCCGCGGGCACCATAGATGCCGACGAACTGGGTGTAGGCGTCAATCTCGCTGCGGCTCAATTCCGCGCCGCCCGGCACGCGCAGGGCGACGACGCGGCCGCCCGCGCTGTTGGCGGCGCTGGCGAAGACCTTGAAGTCGACATCCTTCATGACGTCGGTCAGGTCGGTGAACTCGAGCTTGACGCGCAGGTCCGGCTTGTCGGAGCCGAAGCGGCCCATGGCCTCGCTCCACGGCATGACCGGGAACGGGTTGGCCAGTTCGACGCCCTTCACTTCCTTGAACACGTGACGGATCATGTTCTCGAAGATGTCGCGGATTTCCTGCTCGTTCAGGAACGAGGTCTCGCAGTCGATCTGCGTGAACTCGGGCTGGCGGTCGGCACGCAGGTCCTCGTCGCGGAAGCACTTGACGATCTGGTAGTAGCGGTCGAAGCCCGACACCATCAGCAGTTGCTTGAACAGCTGGGGCGATTGCGGCAGCGCGAAGAAATGGCCCGGGTTGACGCGCGAGGGCACCAGGTAGTCGCGCGCGCCTTCCGGCGTGCTCTTGGTGAGCATGGGCGTCTCGATGTCGATGAAGCCCAGGCCGTCCAGGTACTTGCGCGACTCGATCGCCACGCGATAGCGCAGCATCAGGTTCTGCTGCATCTGCGGGCGGCGCAGGTCCAGCACGCGGTGCGTCAGGCGGGTGGTCTCGGACAGGTTCTCGTCATCGAGCTGGAAGGGCGGCGTGACCGACGCGTTCAGGATCTCGATGTCGTGCGCCAGCACTTCGATCTCGCCCGACTTCAGCGCGGGGTTGGTCGTGCCCTCGGGGCGCTTGCGCACCAGGCCGGTGACGCGCACGCAGAATTCGTTGCGCAGGCGCTCGGCGATCTGGAAGGTGTCGGCGCGGTCGGGATCGCAGACGACCTGGGCCAGGCCTTCGCGATCGCGCAGGTCGATGAAGATGACGCCGCCATGGTCGCGGCGGCGGTGCACCCAGCCAAACAGGGTCACGGTTTGTCCCAGGTGCTCGGTCGAGACCTGGCCGGTATAGCAGGTACGCATGGAATCTCCGTCTAAATTGGTGTGTATCGATGCAGGGCCGGGCCGCGCACGCGCGCGCCGGACGTCCTTGGCGACGTCAATTGCCCCGCGCCGGGGAACCCGGCGCCACCACCCCCATCGATACGATGTACTTCAAGGCCGCATCCACAGACATGCCGAGCTCGACGATATCGGCGCGCGGCACCATCAAAAAGAAACCCGACGTCGGATTCGGCGTCGTCGGCACGTAAACGCTCACGCAGTCGGCGGGCAGGTGTTCGGCCACCTCGCCGCCGGGCGTCCCGGTCAGGAAGGCCAGCGTCCAGGATCCGGCGCGGGGATACTGCACCAGCACCGCCTTGCGGAAGGCCTGGCCATTGGGCGCCAGCACCGTGTCGCTGACCTGCTTGACCGAGTTGTAGATCGAACGCACCAGCGGGATGCGGCCCAGCAGGCCTTCCCAGACCTCGAGCAGCTTGCGCCCGAGCAGGTTGGCCGCGCCCATGCCCGTCAGCAGCACCACCAGGATCACCACCGCCAGGCCGAACCCGGGAATATGGGTGCCGAACAGCGACTCGGACGTGAGCACCGAGGGCACGACGGCCTCGAGCGTCGACACGACCAGGCCCAGCACCCACAAGGTGATGACCAGCGGGACCCAGATCAGCAAACCGGTGACGAAGTAGCGTTTGAACACGAAGGTTCCAGTAGGAGCGGACGGCGCCGCCAGCGCCGCGCCCCGGTCAGGTCGAGGCCGGCGTGCTCGGCGCCGGCGCGGCGGGCGTCGACGAAGTTCCCGAATCCGAGCCGGACGAAGCGCTTGCGGCGGACGAGCTGCTTTCCGTGGACGAGGCGGCTGGCGAGGCCGAGCCGCCGGACTTGCCGCCGCTGTTGTTGCGGAAATCGGTCACGTACCAGCCCGACCCCTTGAGCTGGAAGCCAGCCGCGGTCAATTGCTTGGAGAACGTGGACTGTCCGCATTGGGGACAGTCGGTCAACGGGGCATCGGACAGCTTCTGCAATACATCCTGCTGGTGTCCGCAGGCACTGCACTTGTAGGCGTAGATAGGCATCGCCAAGACTCCTCAGGCATACCGGTTCATCCCCACGTCAGCGGGGAACACTCAAAGAGCGGCCAAAGCTATCTGGACCGGCGGGCCGGACTTCGGGAAATTAATCAAAGCCTTGAATTTTAGCGATTTTTTGGGTATTTAGCGCGACGAGGTGGAAAAACGGCGCGGGCGGGAAATATCCCCCGTCCCTAGACCGGCAGCAGGAAGAAGACCGCCGCGATCGCCGTGGGCAGCGAGGCGCCCATCAGCAGCGCCACCGGCGTGATGGTCCCGCCCGGGAAAGAGCCCTTCAGGACCGCGAAACCGGCCGGATTGGGCGCGTTGGCGATGACCGTCAGCCCGCCGCCGGTGACGGCGCCCGCCACCAGCATGGTGCGCCATGCTTCCGAGGTGCCGTCCACCAGCGAGCCCAGGTAGGTCAGCGCCGCGTTGTCGGTGACGGCGGTCAGGGCGGTCGCCCCCCAGTACAGCACCAGCGGCGACATATCCGCCAGCAGGTCCTGCAGCCACCATTTCTGCAGGCCTCCCAGCACCACCAGCCCGGCCAGGAAGAAGCCCACCATCAGCCCTTCCTTGATCATCAGCGGACGCTGGTACTTCCGGTAGGCCTCGGTATAGCCGATGAACAGCAGGAACAGGCCCACGAACACCGCCGGATGGTGCGCGAACAGCACGACCGCGGCCAGGAAGGCCACGTGCACGGCCGTCACGGTGGCCGGCACCCGGCGTTCCTCGCCTCCCGGGCCGGACGCCGCCGGCGCGTGCGTCCGGACCAGCCGATGGAAGCAGAGCGTCACGATCAGCGCGTTCAGCACCACCGCGCATGCCGCGCGCCAGCCGAAATGGGCCAGCATGTAGGCGCTGTCCCAGCCGAAGGTGGACGCCACCATCAGCACGGGCGGCGCCGCGTAGGAGGTCAGGACGCCACCGATCGAGACGTTGACGAACAGCACGCCCAGGGTGAAGTACTTGAAGCGGGAGCTGTCGATGCGATGGAAACTGGTGTCGCGCAGCATGACCGCGGCCAGCGTCATGGCCGCCGGCTCGGTGATGAACGACCCCAGCAGCGGCACCACCGACAAGGTCAGGAAATAGACCGCGACCGACCGGCTGCCCGGCACCACCGCCGCGACGGCGCCCACCAGTTGCGTGACCAGGTTCAGGATCGGCCGGCTGGCGGCGATGACCATGATGGCGAACACGAACAGCGGCTCGGTGAAATTGCGCGTGTCCATGTACTCGACCGCCGCCCCGGCGCCCGCCAGGCCCGCCATCGCCACCAACAGCACGAAGGCCCAGAATCCGAACACGGCCTCGACCTCGGACAGCATGTGCCAAAGCCCCGCATGCCGCCCCCCCTTGTGCGCCAGCGCGGCGAAGACGGGCACCGAGAACGTGTGGATGATCGCGATCGCGAACAGGACGGTGGCGATCAGCTCGATCGCGCTGACGGAGGCAGGAGTCATTGCTGGTGGGCGTCTTAGACTGGCAAGGTGCCTGTGGAGTGTAGCCCACCCCCTACGCCCTTCGGGCGCCCCCTCAAGGGGGCGATGCGGGTGGACCGGCGGAGCCGGATCCACCGCATCCTGGGTCTAGTACCGCTGTCTTGGGTTGTCGTGCCGGTGCTTCGCTGGCTGTCAGCGGTAGCAATCGTGCTTCAGTCCACGATGGTTTCCCTAGAGCCAGGAAACCGCGGATCTGGCTCCGCCAGTCCGCCGGTTTCGCCCCCTCGGGACCCGGCGCCGGGCCGCCCCAAGGCGGGTCCCGGCCCCCTTGGGGGGCTGCCGCGTAGCGGCTGGGGGCCCACCATTCTGGGCGCGCGAAGCGCGTAGGGGGGGCCCCAATCACGTCCTCAACGTGCGGATGGTCTCGTCCAGGACTTGCGCCTGGTTCTGCAGCGACTCGGCCGACGCGACCGACTGCTGCACCGCGGCCGCCGATTCCTCGGAGTACTGGGCGATCTGCTCGACCCGGCTGGCGATCTGCTCGGACGCCGACTTCTGCTCCATCGCGGCGTTCGAGATGTCGGCGATGACCTCGGCGGTGCGGCCGGCGGCCTCGCGAATGCGGACCAGCACGTCGCCGGCCTGGCGGGCGCCTTCGGCCGAGCGCTGCATGTCGGCATTGACCTGGCGCATGGCGTCGGCGGCCAGCGCGGTCTGCTTCTGCACGGCGGCAATGACCTGGGCGATCTGGGAAGTCGAGGACTTCGTGCGCTCGGCCAGGCCCCGTACCTCGTCCGCCACCACCGAGAAGCCGCGCCCTTCCTCGCCGGCGCGGGCCGCCTCGATGGCGGCGTTCAGCGCCAGCAGGTTGGTCTGCTCGGCGATCTCCTGGATGGTCTTGACCACCGCCGAGATCTGGCGCGACGAGGCCTCCAGTTCCTGCACCACCTCGGCGGAACTGGCCACCTGGCTGGCCATCTTCTCGATCTCGGACACCGTCTGGGTCACGACCACCGCGCCTTCCTCGGCGGCCGTGCTGGACGTGCGCGAGAAGCTGTTGGCTTCGCGGGTGTTGTCGGCGATCTGGGAGATCGACACGGTCAGTTGCTCGACCGCGGCCGCGACGCCGCTGGCCGCCTCGGACTGCACCTCGGTACCCTTGCCGATCTGGTGCAGGGCCTGGAGCGTCTGGGTCGTGGCCGTGGCGACCTGCGACCCGGTCGAATTCATCTGCTGGGCCAGGTGGGCGATGCGCGCCCGCGTGGCGTTGATGCGGTCGGCCATGATGTGGATCTCGTTGCGCGATCCGCGCGGCCCCGCCGGCACGTCGCGCGTCAGGTCGCCATCGCCCAGCCGCCCGATTCCCTCGACCACGTCGCGCACCGGCCGCAGCGCGGTGGACATCTGGTAATAGGTCAGGAGGCCGGTCAGGAGGCCGCCCACGACCAGCAGCGCCACCATCAACCCGATCTGCCGGTACTGCGCCGCCATGAACTCGGCCTTGGGCCCGGTCGCCACCAGCGTCCAGCCCCAGTTGGGCACGGTCTGGAAGGCGACCAGCATGGTGGAGTCGTCGGTGGAACGCGTGGCTTCCAGGAAACCGCGGTCCTGGTCGACCATGTGGTAGTAGAAGGAGCGGTCGACCTCGGCGGCCTCTTCGACCGTCTTGCCCTTGTAGAGCGGATGGACCAGGAACTCCGAGGTGCCGTTCATCCTGGGCGTCATCGCGAACATGGTGCCGTAGCCCGCCACCTGCGTTTTCTCGATGAACTCCAGCGCGCTGCCGACGTCGTCCGACAGGTCGACCTGGAGCGTGATGCCGCCGAAGATCTTGCCGGTATCGTCCTTGAGCGGCCGCACGTGTAGCGCGTACCAGCGCTTGTTGCGATAGACGATGTTGGTCGCGGCCTGTTGGGTATCCATGGTGGTCGCGACGAAATCGTCGGCCGGAATGGGCTGGCCGGTCATCGGCGAGCCGTCCGGCCCGCGCAGCAGCGTCGCGGCGCGGATCCACCGGTTGTTGTGGCGCACGACCAGTTCGGGCTCGGCACCGGTATAGCTGCGCATGCGCTGCAGGATCGCCGAGTTGCCGTTGAGCACGTTTTCCCCGGCGCGCACGGTCATGACCTCGCCGGCGACGCCGGTTTCGGTCATCGTGCCATCCGGCGACGGCAGTTCGCCCAGCATGCGCTGGAATACCAGCAGCTGGCGTTCGACCCGCCCGCGGGAGGACTCGAAAGAGGACACCAGGCTGGAATTGATCGAACCGAGCGCGTCCATCATCTCGCGCTCGACCGCCTCCTTGCCCGCTTGCAGTCCCTGCCAGGCCACGACGACGGCGGTCACCAGCGAGACGACGGCGCTGACGGAAAGCGCCAGCACCAGTACCTGCTTGGCCAGAGATCGCTGACCCAAGCCGAGAGACACAGCCATTGTTTACCCCAAACCGTTGTTGCCGGCTCGTGCCGGTCGTTTCGTGCGCTCGCGTTCCCTTCGCGGGCGGGCGTGTCCGTGTTTACGGCAGCGGGGGCCGGGAATTGAGCATTTTTTGCGGGAGTATTGCGGGCCGGCCTACCAGGGATATCCCGGTAGGCGGCATGGGAATGATTCCTGCGGAGCGAAGCGCTCGCCCTTCAAGGAGATCCTCATGTTCGCGCACAACAAACGCCTGCAATACACCGTCCGCGTCTCGGAATGCAACCCGGGCCTGGCCAACCTGATGCTGGAGCAGTTCGGCGGCCCGCAGGGAGAACTCGCGGCCGCGTGTCGCTATTTCACCCAGGGGCTGGCCGAGGACGATCCCGGCCGCAAGGACATGCTGCTGGACATCGCCACCGAGGAGCTGAGCCATCTCGAGGTGATCGGGACCATCGTCGCCATGCTCAACAAGGGCGCCAAGGGCAAGCTGGCCGAGGCGGCCGAGGAAACCGCGGAGCTCTACCGCTCCATCACCGGAGCGGGCAACGATTCCCACCTGACCCAGGTTCTCTACGGCGGCGGGCCGGCCCTGATCAACTCGGGCGGCGCCCCCTGGCATGCCGGCTACATCGACTCCATAGGCGAGCCCACCGCGGACCTGCGGTCGAACATCGCCGCCGAGGCCCGCGCCAAGATCATCTACGAGCGCCTGATCAACCTGACCGACGACCCGGGCGTCAAGAACGCGCTGCAATTCCTCATGACGCGGGAGGTCGCGCACCAGCAGTCCTTCGAGAAGGCCTTGTACGCGATCACGCCCAACTTCCCTCCCGGCAAGCTCCCGGGCGACCCCCACTTCACCAACGTGTATTTCAATATGTCGCAGGGCGAAGGCGACATGCGCGGCTCCTGGAACGACGACGGCCATTTCACCTACGTCTCCGAGCGCGAGGAACAGTGCGCGGTGGACGGGGGCGACGGCCAGCCGCAGGTAACGTTGACCGCGGATGAGCAAGCCGCGCTGGAGGATCTTGCCACCCGCACGGCCTCCGATCCGGAAGTGGATCCGACCACCGGGGCGGAACTGGGGTCGGAAGCCGGGCGCTGACGCCCGGGCGGCGGCCCGGCCGCTAGCGTACCGTGGCCGCGGCGGGCGCCGCCCGCGGCGCGGGGCGGCCGGCGGCCCGCCCCACGCCCTCGTAGTGCAGGCCGCAGGACCTCACGTAGGCAGGATCGTACAGATTGCGGGCGTCGAATACGGCCCGCGCGCGCAGGGTCTGGGCAAGGCCGCGGAAATCGGGCGACTTGAATTCGCGCCATTCGGTCATGACCACGAGCGCGTCGGCGCCGCGGCACGCGGCGCGGGCATCGTCGGCGATGGAGAATCCGTCCTGCCCCAGGGCGCGCAGCGCGTTCGCACCGGCCACGGGGTCGTAGCCGCGTACCGAAGCGCCGGCGCGCAACAGACGTCCGATCAGGTCGATGGAGGGCGCCTCTCGGATGTCGTCGGTGGCCGGCTTGAAGGCCAGCCCCCATACCGCGATGGTGCGGCCGGCCAGGCGGCCCCGGAAAAAGCGTTCGAGTTTTTCGTACAACAGCGTCCGCTGGCGGAGGTTGACCGCCTGCACGCTGCCCAATATATCGGCCGCCGCGCCATACTCGTCGGCCAGCCGTATCAACGCGCGCACATCCTTGGGCAGGCAGGACCCGCCGTATCCCGCCCCGGCATACAGGAAGTCGTAGCCGATGCGGGGATCCGCGCCGGTGCCCCGACGCACCGATTCGATGTCGGCGTCGACTTTCTCGGCCAGGCAGGCGAGTTCGTTCATCAGCGAGATCCGGGCCGCCAGCATCGCGTTCGAGGCGTACTTGGTGAACTCGGCCGACCGGATGTCCATGCAGATGAGCCGGTCGTGGTTGCGGTTGTAGGGCGCGTAGAGCGCGCGCAGCAAGGCGCCGTCATCGTCGTCGGACGTGCCGATCACGATGCGGTCCGGCCGCTGGAAGTCCTCGACCGCGTGGCCTTCCTTCAGGAACTCCGGATTGGAGGCCACCCGCAATTCGCACGGCGCGCCGCGACGAGCCAGCTCGGCTTCGACGACTTCGCGCACGCGGTCGCACGTGCCCACCGGGACGGTGGACTTGACCACCACCAGCAGGTCGCGCGTGGCCGAGCGCGCGACGTCTCCCGCCGCCTGCAACACCTGGCCGATGTCCGCCGCGCCATCCTCCCTCGAGGGCGTACCCACCGCGATGAAGACGGCGTCGGCATCCGCCACGGCAGCCGGCAGGTCGTCGGTGAACACCAGCCTGCCCGCCGCCGCATTGCGCGCGACGAGCGTGTCCAGCCCGGGTTCATAGATGGGCAGGTGGCCGCCCCGCAGCAGATGCAGCCGGGCGGCGTCGCGATCCACGCAATGCACCCGGTTGCCCACGTCGGCCAGGCAGGCTCCGGTCACGAGTCCCACATAGCCGGCGCCGATGACGGCGAGATTCATGGCCTTGCTCCCTTTGGATATCGGTACCCCCATCCAGCAAGTTCCATTCCCCCGGCGAACGCCTCAATCTGGTTACACCTGTTCCCGCCGGCCGGTGGCAAGGTAGCCGCCATGAGCCCATCACTCTCTTCCCTGACCATCGTTTCCCCGCACCTGGACGATGCCGTGTTCAGCTGCGGCACGACCGAGGACGCCAAGGCGCTGGCGATGCTGGGCGCCAGCCCGGTATGGCTGGACCTGCTGGACGCGCAGTACGGCGGCGCCTATCGGCCGGAGGACATCGAGCAGCATCTCGCCCCCTGCCTGGACCGCCGGCGCGGCGGCATGGTGGCCGTGCCGCTGGGCCTGTTCCACTCCGATCATCAGGTGGTCCATGAGGCGTGCCTGCGCCTGCATGCGGGGCATCCGGAACTCGAGTGGCTGTGCTACGAGGACGCCTTGTACCGCCGACTGCCGGGCCTGCTGCAGGACCGCCTGGCCTCGCTGCTGCGATCGGGATGGCGGCTCACGCCGGTCATCGCGCCAACCTCCGCGTCAGGCGCCAAGGCGCGCGCCGTAAGGGCCTATGCGAGCCAGTTGCGCGCCTTCGGCGAAGGCGGCTACGAGGATACGGACCTGCCTGAACGACTCTGGAGGCTGGAGCGCCATGACATCGGCTGAACCCCGCGTCACCGTCGTGGTACTGACTCATGACAGGTGCGACGAAGTGCTGCGCACGGTCGGCGGACTGAGCGCACTGCCCGACAGGGTACGGCGGTGCGTGGTGGACAACGGCAGCCGGGACGGAAGCGCGGACGCGCTGCGCGCGGCCTTTCCCGGCGTGCACGTCATCGAGGCCGGCGGCAACCTGGGCGCCGCCGGGCGCAACCTGGGCGTACGGTGGGTCCGCACGCCCTACGTCGCGTTCTGCGACGACGACACCTGCTGGCAGCCTCATTCGCTGGACCTGGCCGCCGACATCCTGGACCGCCATCCGGACATCGCCGTGCTTTGCGCACAGGTACAGGTGGGTGACGACGGACGGCCCGATCCCGCATGCGAGCGCATGGCGCGCAGTCCGCTGCCGTCGCGCGGGATGCCGGGCAAGGCCCTGCTCGGCTTCCTGGCCGGTGCCGCCGTCATGCGGACCTGCGCCTTCCTCGAGACCGGGGGCTATCATCCCGCCTTCTTCATCGGGGCCGAGGAAGCGTTGATGGCCCTGGACTTCGCGGCGGCAGGCTGGCGCATGGTCTATTGCCCGCGCATCTTCACACGCCACTACCCATCTGCCCGGCGCGACGCTCCGCTGCGGCGGCAACTGCTGGCCCGCAACGAGATCTGGACCGCGTGGCTGCGCCTGCCCCTGGCCGAGGCAGGCCGTGAAACCCTGCGTATCCTGCGCGGCCTGCGGGGAACCGCCCGCCTTGGCGTTGCCTGGTCGGCGTTGCGGGGACTGCTGTGGATTCCCGGCCAGCGCCGGGTCGTTCCGCCGCAAGTCCTGGCCATGCGGCGGACGCTGGCGCACGATGCGCAGGCCGGCGCGGGCCCCGTGCCGCTGCCGGGCCGGCGCTCGGCCCCATCCTCGCGCGAACGCTGACGCTACCCGGATTCCCCGGGTATGCATATTGCTGTGGGCCGCGTTCCGGCGCGACCGCGCCGCCACGGGAGTCCGTCGTCCATGGCCCAGGACCCGAGCGCCAAGCCCCTCGTTCAACAACTCGCCCGCACGCTGGGGCCGCCCATATGGGCGGCGCGACGGCGGGTGCTCACGGCGCTTGCCCTGCTCATCCTGGCCAAGCTGGTCATGGTCGCGGTTCCCATGGTGCTCAAGAGCGTCGTGGACGAATTGAGCCAGCCCACCCATCCCCTGGTGCTGCCCGTCTTCCTGCTGCTGGCCTATGCGCTGCTGCGCTTCCTGGGCACCCTGTTCAACGAACTGCGAGACGTGGTGTTTTCGCCGGTGCTGCACCAGGTGGTGGCCGAGTTCAACGAGCGCACGTTCGCGCATCTGCACCGCCTGGGGCCGCGCTTCCACATCGCACGCCAGACAGGATCGCTGGCGCGCGACGTGGACCGCGGCTCGGCGGGAATCACGTTCCTGCTCGGCACCACGCTGTTCACCGTCGTGCCGACCCTGTTCGAGATCGGCGTGGTCGCGGTCGTCCTGGCCATCGGCTACGACATCTGGTTCACCGTCATCGTGGTGCTGGCGTTGCTGGGCTACGGCATCTTCACCTTCGCGCTGACCGAACGCCGGGCCGCGCTGCAGCGGGAGATGAACGTCGCGGATTCGGCCACCAGCGGACGCCTGGTCGATACCCTGCTGAACTACGAAACCGTCAAGTTCTACACCAACGAACGCTACGAGCTGGTGCGTTTTCGCAAGCTGCTGGAACGATGGCGCCAGGCGGGCGTGGCCAACCAGCACGCCCTGTCCGTGCTGCACGTCGGCCAGAGCGCCATCATCGCGATGGGCGTGGCCTCGGTCATGCTGCTGGCCGGCCGCGAGGTGGTCCTGGACCACATGACCGTGGGCAGCCTGGTCCTGGTGAATGCCTACATCATCCAGATCAGCCTGCCGCTCAATACGCTGGGCATGGTGTTCCGCCAGTCCAAGGACGCCATCATCAACGCGGAACGCCTGTTCGCGCTGCTGGACACGCCGCCCGAAGCGGACGAGGCGCGCCAGTTGCCGCCGCTGGATTTCAAGCGGGGCGAGGTACGGTTCGAATCGGTCGATTTCAGCTACGAGCCCGGCCGGCAGATACTCTGGAACGTGGACTTCCGGATCCCGCCCGGCGCGACGGTGGCCGTGGTGGGCGGCAGCGGCTCGGGGAAATCGACGCTGGCGCGACTGCTGTTCCGCTTCTACGAACCCGACACCGGCCGGATCACCATCGACGATCAGGACCTGGCCGGCGTCGACCAGAAGAGCCTGCGCGCCCATATCGGCATGGTGCCGCAGGACACCGCGCTGTTCAACGAGACCGTGGCCTACAACATCGCCTACGGACGGCCCGGCGCCTCGATGGCGGAAATCATCGAAGCGGCGCGGGCCGCGCGCATCCACGAGTTCATCAATGCCCTGCCCGCCCAGTACGACACGATGGTGGGCGAACGCGGGGTGAAGCTGTCCGGCGGCGAGCGCCAGCGCATCGCGATCGCCCGCGCGATCCTGAAGAATCCTCCCATTCTCATCTTCGACGAGGCGACCTCGGCGCTGGACACCATGGCCGAACGCGCCATCCAGACCGAGCTCGCGCAGCTCTCGCGCGACCGGACCACGCTCATCATCGCCCACCGGCTGTCCACCGTGGTCGATGCCGACGAGATCCTGGTGCTGGACCAGGGCCGCATCGTCGAGCGGGGTACGCACGAAGCCTTGCTGGCCGGCCAGGGCATGTATGCCCAGATGTGGAACCTGCAACTCAAACAGAGCGAGCTGGAGCGCACCAGCCGCCAGCTCAGCAGGCAGCCCGTCAACATGGTGGCGCTGGTCGCCAGCGTGCTGGATGGCCTGCGTCCGCTGATCGAGGAACGCGCCATCGAGCTCTACACCTTCATGGGATCCCATCCCTATCGGGTCACCGGCGACCCCAGCACCTTGCAGCAAGTCGTGTCCGAGCTTTGCATGAACGCCATCGCCGTCAGCCCCCCTGGCGGCCGCATGGAACTGCGGCTGGATACGACGGACGGCAACGCGCAGTTGTCCATCACCGACGGGCGCGATGACGAGGCCATCGTCGCACTGGAGCACGGCGCCGCGCCGCCGCCCTTGCCGCCGGACGGCTCGGCGGTCTTCGACCCCATGCACATCCGGGCGGTGGTCGAGGGCCAGGGCGGCAAGCTCACGACGCACGCCGTCCGCACCGGCCGGGGCGAGACGCGGGTGCTCAGCCTGCCCCTGCGCGCAGTCGCCGAGGAAACGCCCCCCGCGCACGGCAAGGCGGGCGAGGTCTTGCTGGACGGCATCACAGTGATGGCGGTCGATGACCAGGCCGAGGTGCTGGAGCAGATCGGCGCCGTGCTGGAGACCTACCGCGCGAAGGTCCTGCCCATGGACTCCGGCCGCGCCGCCCTGTCGTACCTGGAACGCACCCCTTCGGAACAATGGCCGGACGTACTGTTGTGCGACCTGTCGCTGGGCGACGAGGACGGCCACCAGGTCCTGCAGGAGATCCGGGCCCTCGAATCCCGGCGCTCGATCTCGCTGCCGGACCTCATGCCGGCCGTCGCGTTGACCGGGCGCACCCAGCCCATGGACCGCATGCGCGCGCTGCTGGCGGGATTCCAGGTTCACCTGGCCAAGCCCGTGAACCCCGACGAACTGGCCGCCACGGTCGCCACGCTGGCGCGCGACCACGCCCGGCCGGCTTCCCCGCCCGGCCCGGCCGCCTGAGCTTGTCCGACATTCCCACGACAGAGGAGTATCCCCATGAACGGCAATCCCTTCCTGGCCTCGGCCCCCACGGTGTCCGCGCCGAGCTTCTACGCGGACAGGCAGGCCGCGGCGCAGGCCGTCCGCATGGCGATGCCGATGATCGAAGCCGCGATGCGCGATCCCCACGTCGGCGACAGCGGCTTTCTTTATCTCGTCATCATGGACCCGGCCAGTTGTCCCGATCGCGACCAGTTCGAAGAAGCCATCCTCTACGAGCACGCGGTGGGCGACCCGGAGCAGTGGGACGCCGACTATGCCGCCTTCGCGCGCGGCAAGGCCCGGATCAGCTGGCGCACGGGACTCGAAAGCCATCTCGTGCAGACCGCCTATCCGCACCTGTTGCAGAAGAACGACTCCACGCTGTGGGGCACCGCGTGCCTGGACGGCTACGTGGTCGCGTCCAGCGGCGTCAACCCTTGGTACGACGAAGCCTTCGCGATGACGGTCGCGGCCTGCCTGCGGGCGATCGTCAAGGGCCGCGCGCTGTCGGAGTCCCGAGGGCTGGTCCTGTAGGCAAACCCGGCAAGAAGTTCACGCTTGTGTAGACCTTACTGGTGAAGCCGGGAGCCCCATGGGCACTGGAGCCGCTTCTCGGGCCGGGAACGGAAGATGCGATGGCTGCCCCTGTAGTTGTGCTGATCAACGAAAGGGACATCACCATGCGCACCATCGCCCTCGTCAGTGAACATGCTTCCCCGCTGGCTCCCCCCGGCAGCGTGGACAGCGGCGGCCAGAACATCTATGTCGCCCACCTGGCGCGCGAACTCGCGGCCCAGGGCAACCGGGTCGACGTATTCACCCGCCAGGACGATCCCTCGCTCCCCCGCACGCTGGCCTGGCAGCCCGGCGTGCGGGTCATCCATGTACCCGCCGGACCGGCGCGCCCGATCCCCAAGGAAGCGCTGCTGCCATACATGGGGCACTTCTCGGAGTTCCTGCTTCACTACTTCCGCAACAACTGGCCGATCTACGACGTCGTCCACGCCAATTTCTTCATGTCCGGACTGGCAGCCCTGCCAGTCACGCGGGAATTCGGCGTGCCGCTGGTCATGACCTTCCATGCACTGGACCGCGTGCGCCGCAAGCATCAGGGCAGTGCCGACCAGTTTCCCGCGGAACGCTATGCCATCGAGCTCGAGCTCGTGCGCCGGGCCGAGAAGCTGATCGCCGAATGCCCGCAGGATCTGGAAGACCTGGTCGAGCACTATGCCGCCGACCCGGCGAAGATAGACATCATTCCCTGCGGCTTCGACGCCACCGAGCTCGCCCCCATGGACTGGACCGCCGCGCGCATGGCCCTGGGATGGGAGCCGGGACGGTTCACGCTGCTCCAGCTCGGCCGCATGGTGCCGCGCAAGGGCGTGGACAACGTCATCCGCGCACTTGCCATCCTGCGCCGCCGCCATGGCGTGGACGCCGTCCTGCGCGTGGTGGGAGGCGACGCGGTGCGGCCCGACGACCTGGCCACGCCCGAACTGGGACGGCTGCGCGGCATCGCGGACGAGGAAGGCGTGAGCGAGGCGGTGCACTTCTGCGGAAGGTGCGACCGCGACCGCCTGTCGATGTTCTACGGAGCCTGCGACGTGTTCGTCACCACGCCCTGGTACGAGCCCTTCGGCATCACGCCGGTCGAGGCCATGGCCTGCGCGCGGCCGGTGGTGGGCGCTGCGGTGGGCGGCATACGGTCGACCGTCATCGATGGCAAGACCGGCTATCTCGTCCCGCCCCGCGACCCCGAGGCGCTGGCCGAACGCCTGGCCTTTCTGGCGCGGCACGAACAGACCGCCAGGCGATTGGGGCGCAATGGCCTGCGGCGCGCACAGAAGATGTTCACCTGGACCTTCGTTGCCCGCGACATGCTGCGCGCCTACGCCGGCCTGACCCAGGCGCCGGCCGCGTCCCGCCGCATGCGGCGGGAACCCATGGCCGAGCCCGCGCTGGCCGCCAAATGACTTCAAGGAGAAATGCATGACATCCCGGACACCTACAAACATGGCGGGCAGGACGGTACTGGTGACAGGCGGCGGCCAGGGGCTGGGCGCGGCGATATGCCAGGAACTCGCCGCCGACGGAGCCCATGTGCTGATCGGCGACATCGACGAGGGCAAGGCCCATGCGATGGCCCGGCGCATCGGCGCGCACACCGACGCGATCGGTTTCGACGTGGGCAACGAAAGCGACGTGCGGGCGGCCATCGATCGCGCGATTTCGCGCTTCGGCCACCTGGATGCCGTGGTCAACAATGCCGCGATCGACCTGACCGTCCCCATAGACGAGCTGGGCTTGGCGGACTGGGAGCGCATCCTGCGCACCAACCTGACCGGCCCCTTCCTGGTGTCCCGGCACGCGTGCGCCCACATGAAGGAACGCGGGCATGGCCATATCGTCAATATCGCCTCGACGGCGTCCAAGCGCGCCTGGCCCAACGCCGCCGTGTACCACGCCACCAAATGGGGCCTGCTGGGCCTGTCGCATGCGCTGCACGCCGAGCTTCGCCCCCAGGGCATCAAGGTCTCGGCGGTGGTCGCCGGCGGCATGCGCACGCCTTTCCTGCTGGACCGCTTTCCCGACATCGACGCGGGCACGCTCCAGGATCCGGCCAACGTGGCGCGCACCGTGCGCTTCGTCCTGCTGCAACCCGATGAAACCGTCATACCGGAGGTGATGGTACTGCCGATGCGAGAAACGTCATGGCCTTGAAACCGGCGGTATTCCTGGACAAGGACGGCACGCTGCTGGTGAACGACGCCTACAACGTCGATCCCGCGCGGATGCGGCTGGATGAAGGCGTGGAAGCGGGGCTGCGCCGCCTGGGAAGCACGGGCGCCCCGATGGTCGTCATCACCAACCAGCCGGGCGTCGCGCTGGGACTGTTCGAGGAAGAGGCGCTGATCGGCGTGCATCTCCAGCTCGCCCGCATGTTCGAGAACGCCCATGCGAGGCTGCACGGATTCTATTACTGCCCCCACCTGGCACGCGGGGTGCGCCGCCCCTACGCCCTGCCCTGCACCTGCCGCAAGCCCCAGCCCGGACTGCTGCGCCAGGCCGCGCGCGACCTGGACCTGGACCTGGAACGCTCCTGGTTCATCGGCGACATCCTGGACGACGTGGAGGCCGGCCGGCGCGCCGGCTGCCGCACCGTGCTGCTGAACAACGGCCACGAGACCGAATGGGTGCGCGGCCCGTTCCGCGAGCCCGACTACATCGTGGACGGATTCGAACAGGCCGCGGCCATCGTGGCGGTGGCGCTGCGCGCCAGGGAGGTGGCATGAACGCGGCCATTCATGGCGACGACGTCGCGCAGCGCCTGGACGAGGACACGGCCCGCGCGGACTGGGACCGGGCGGCGAACGTCCTGTGTGTCCGGCTGGACAACCTGGGCGACGTGCTGATGACCACACCGGCGGTACGTGCCCTGAAGGGCGCCACGGCCGGCCGGCGCATCACGCTGCTGTGCTCGCCGGCGGGCGCGCGCCTGGCCCCCTACCTGCCCAGCGTGGATGCGGCGATCGCCTACGACGCGCCCTGGGTGAAGAACCTGCGCACCGCCAACCCCGCCCCCGACCTGGCGATGATCGAACGATTGCGCGCCGGGAACTTCGATGCGGCGGTGATCTTCACGGTCTATAGCCAGAGCGCGCTGCCCGCGGCCCTGATGTGCAGGCTGGCCGGCATCCCTCGCATCCTGGCCCACGCGCGCGAGAACCCCTACCGGCTGGTCACGCAGTGGGTCAAGGACGACGCCCCCATGGACGGCGGGCGCCATGAAACCCGCCGGCAACTCGATCTGGTGGCATCGATCGGCGTGCGCCCGGCCGCCGAAGGACTGGAGTTCGCCGTGCGGCCGGCCGACCGCGAGACCATGCGGGGAAAGCTTGCCGCGCGCGGCATCGCCGACGTGGCCTCGTGCATCGTGGTCCATCCGGGCGCCAGCGCGCCCTCGCGGCGCTATCCGCCCGAGTTGTTCGCGCAGGTCGTCCGCGAATTGTCCGCCGCCGCTCCCGTCGTCTTGACCGGGGATGCCGGCGAACGGCCGCTGGCCGGGCACGTCAACGTCCTGGCGGGCGGACGCGCGACCGACATGTCGGGCGAGCTGGGCCTGGGGGAACTGGGCGCGCTATTGGCCGACGCGGCGGTACTGGTATCGAACAACAGCGGACCCGTGCACCTGGCCGCGGCCGTCGGCACGCCGGTGGCCGACCTGTATGCGCTGACCAATCCCCAGCACGCGCCCTGGGGGGTCGAGCATCGGCTGCTGAATCGCGACGTGCCGTGCAAGTACTGCTACCGCAGCGTCTGCCCGGAAGGCCATCACGCCTGCCTGACGGGCGTCGACCCCGCGGCCGTCGTCCAGGCAGCGCACGAACTGCTGGCGTGGCGGCGTCACTCCCCCGCCGCCACACAGGCCGCCTGAACACCTTTCAAGGAGTCCGTCCATGTACACACTGGGAATCAACGCGGTCTACCACGACTGTTCCGCCACGCTGGTCCGCGACGGCGTGGTGCTGGCGGCGGCGGAAGAGGAGCGGTTCTCCCGCGTCAAGCATGGCAAGCGCCCGCTGCCGTTCACGACATGGCAACTGCCCTTCCACGCCATCGACTACTGCCTGGCGCAGGCGGGCATCGACATCCACCAGGTCGACCACTTCGCCTACTCGTACGACCCGTCCCTGCTGCTGCAGGAGCAGGCCGCGGACGGCCACATCACCCTGCCGCTGGAGCCCTCGCGCAGCGGCAGCCCCACGGCCACGAGTTCTCCTTGGGACCCTCTGTTCCTGTCCTACGTGGTCAACGCGCCGCGGCAACTGGCCGACGGCGCCCCGCATCACCTGCAGGAACGCTTTCGCGGAGCCACGTCCGGCGACATCCAGCGCCGCTGGCACTTCGTCGAGCACCACCTGGCGCACGAGGCCAGCGCCTTCCTGGCCGCTCCCTTCGACGATACCGCGGTCCTGACGATGGACGGCCGGGGCGAGCGCGCAACCACCAGCTACGGGCACTACGTCGACGGCAGCTACCGCCGGATCAAGCAGATCGATCTTCCCCACTCGCTGGGCCTGCTCTACGAGGAAGTCACCCGCCATCTCGGATTCCTGCATTCTTCCGACGAATACAAGGTGATGGCGCTGGCTTCCTTCGGCCAACCGCGCCATGCGGATTTCTTCGAGGAGGTCATGCGCGTGGGCGACGATGGCGGCTATACGGTATCGCCGCTGTCGCTGGCGCAGCGCTTCGGTCCGGCGCGACTGCGCGGCGGCCCCCTGGAGCAGCACCACTACGATCTGGCCCGGTCGCTGCAGTTCGCGCTGGAACAGACGGTCGAGCGCATGGCACGGTGGCTGCATCGCGAGACGGGCTCGCCCAATCTCTGCATGGCCGGCGGCGTGGCGCTGAACTGCGTCATGAACGCGCGCCTGCGCGAACGCGGTCCCTTTCGCGAGGTCTGGGTGCAACCCGCCGCGGGTGATTCCGGCACGTCCCTGGGCGCCGCGCTATGGGTGGACAGCCAGCAGCGCCCGGGACAAGGCCGCAGCTGGACCATGGATCATGCCTTCCTCGGGCCGGCGTTCGACGATGACGAGATCGAGGCGTTCCTGCAACGCTCGAAGCTGCCCTACCGCAAGCCGGCGGACATCGCCGAGGCCACCGCGGAGCTGCTGGCCCAGGACAAGATCATAGGGTGGTTCCAGGGCCGCATGGAATTCGGTCCCCGGGCCCTGGGCGCCCGGTCCATCCTGGCCTCGCCCATCTCCCCGGACATGCAATCCCGGCTCAACGAGATCAAGGACCGCGAGGATTTCCGCCCGGTGGCGCCGGTCGTCATGGAAGAACGCGCGCGAGAATGGTTCGCCACGTCCCGCCCGGGCCCCATCGTCGCGCCCTTCATGCTGTTCGTCTTCGACGTGCTGGCGGACAAGGCCGACCGCATCCCGGCCGTGCGCCACACCGACGGAACCGCCCGGGTGCAGACGGTGCGGCGCGAACAGCATCCCGCGTACTACGACCTGATCGCGGCGTTCGAGCGGCGCACGGGGGTGCCCGTGCTGGTGAACACCTCCTTCAATACCCGCGGGGAACCGGTCGTGTGCTCGCCGCGCGATGCGATCGAATGCTTCTGGACTTCCCCGCTCGATGCCCTGGCCATCGGCTCCTTCCTGCTGGAGAAAGCGACATGAACGGCATTTCGGACTTGTTGGTGTCGGTGGTCGTGCCGACGTATCGCCGGCCCGACATGCTGCAACGCTGCCTGCGGGCGCTGACGTGGCAGGACATCGATCCCCGCCGCTTCGAGATACTGGTGGTCGACGATGGGCCCGATCGCCACACCCGGCGCGTGGTGGAGACGCTCGCGCGGGAACACGCCCCACGTGGACTGACCGTGCGCTATCTCGAGGCGGAAGGCACGCAGGGGCCGTCGGGCGCGCGCAACCGGGGCTGGGAACAGGCGCGCGCGGCGGTCGTCGCCTTCACCGACGACGACACGATTCCCACCCCGTCCTGGCTGCGCCATGGCCTGGAGGCGATGACGGACGGGGTCGATGCCGTGGTGGGCCGGATACGCGTACCGCTGCCGGACAGGCCGCGCGATCACGAACGGGATACGGGAGGACTGGAACGGGCGGAATTCGCCACGGCCAACTGCCTGGTGCGCAAGCGCGCGCTCGTCGCCGTCGGCGGCTTCGACGAACGGTTCACGCTGGCCTGGCGGGAGGACTCCGACCTGCAATTCATGTTGCTGGCGCGCGGGCATCGCATCGCCAGGGCCGAGGACGCCATCGTCCTGCATCCCGTCAGGCCCGCTCCCATCGGCATCAGCGTGGGCCAGCAGCGCAAGGTGTTCTTCGATGCCCTTCTCTACAAGAAACATCCGTCGCTCTACCGCTCCCGCATACGCCGCCGGCCGCCCTGGAATTACTTCGCCATCGTCGCCGGCGCACTGGCCACCGTCACGGGCGCGGCGGCCGGTCTCGCCTGGCTCGCGTGGGGCGGACTGGCGATCTGGTCGGCCCTGACGCTGCATTTCTGCATCGCGCGGCTGCGCGGCGCGTCGCTCGCGCCGTCGCACGTGATCGAGATGCTGGTCACGTCGGTGCTCATTCCCCCGCTTTCGCTATTCTGGAGATTGCGCGGGGCCTGGCATTTCAAGGCGAGGTTCCTATGACGCGCGTACCCGGCTCCCATCCGCTGTGGCAGCCCGAACCCGGCCGCATCGCCGTGTTCCGCGCGCTGCAACTGGGCGACATGCTGTGCACCGTGCCGGCGTTGCGGGCCTTGCGCGCGCGCTTTCCCCGGGCCCGCATCACCCTGATCGGCCTGGCCGGCGCAAAGGCGTTCCAGCAACGCTTCGCCAACTATGTCGATGAACTGGCCCCCTTTCCGGGAATGGAAGGAATGCCGGAACAGCCGTTCCGCGAGGAGGCGTTGCCTGCCTTCTTCGACTGGGCCCGGGCGCAGCGCTTCGACGTCGCCCTGCAATTGCACGGCAGCGGCCGCCTGACCAACGACATCGTTCGCCGCCTGGGAGCGGCGCGCATCGCCGGCTTCCAGCCCGGACAGGCGCGCGATTCCGAACGCGACGCCTGGTGGCTGGCCTGGCCCGACCACCTGCCCGAAGTCGAACGCTATCTGGCGCTGATGCGGTTCCTGGACATTCCCTGCCCCGACGCCACGCTGGAGTTCCCGTTGACGGACGAAGACCGCGATTCGGCCGCCATGCTGGCCGGGCAGGAAGGACTCAGGCCGGGCCGCACGGTGCTCGTCCACCCCGGCGCCCGCCTGTCGTCGCGCCGTTGGCCGGCCGAACGCTATGCCGCCGTGGCCTCCGCGATCGCCCGGACAGGCTTCGACGTGGCGTTGACGGGAACCGACGAAGAACGCCCCCTGACGCGCCAGGTGGCCCGGCTGGCCAGCGAGCCGTTGCGCGACCTGACCGGCCGCACGGGCCTGGGCACGCTGGCGGCGATGCTCGAACGCAGCCGCCTGCTGGTCTGCAACGATACCGGCGTCTCCCATGTAGCGGCGGCGATGCGCACCCCCAGCGTGGTGATCGCCAGCGGCAGCGACGTACATCGCTGGGCGCCGGCCGACCGCTCGCGGCACGTGGTGCTCTGGCACCACGTCGCCTGCCGGCCCTGCGCCTTCCCCGACTGTCCGATCGGCCACCCGTGCGCGCTCGGAGTCAAGGCCTCGGACGTGATCCTCCAGGCCGAACGCATGCTTTGCAAGGAGCCCACTCATGCCTGAAACCCTCGCGCGGCCACTGCGCATCCTGACCTGGCACGTACACGGCAACTATCTTTACTACCTGACACAGGTGCCGCACGAATTCCATGTCGTCATCCGCCCCGAGGGCGGCCCCGGCTACGCGCCGCTGGGCCCCGGACTGCCCTGGGGCCGCAACGTCCACGAGGTTTCCGCGGACAAGGTGCGCGACATGCGCTTCGACTGCGTGCTCTACCAGTCCAAGCAGGCCTACCTGGAGGACAGGGAGCAGCTGCTGTCGGCCGCGCAGCGCCAGTTGCCCCAGATCTATCTGGAGCACGACCCGCCGCAGCTGCATCCGACCAACACGGTGCACTGGTTCCAGGAGCCGCGCGGAACCCTGGTGCACGTCACGCCGTTCAATGCCCTGATGTGGGATAGCGGCTGCACTCCCATGCGGGTGGTCGAGCATGGCGTGCGGCTTCCGCCCGACGTCGAGTACCAGGGCACGACGCCGCGCGGGATCGTCGTCGTGAACCACCTGAAACGGCGCGGCCGTCGCCTGGGGGCCGATGTCTTCGATGCCCTGCGTGCGCGCGTTCCGCTGGACCTGGCCGGCATGGATGCGCAGTCGCTGGGCGGCCTGGGCGAAGTGCCCAACCTGGAGCTGCCGGCGCTCATGGCCCGCTATCGGTTCTTCTTCAATCCCATACGCTATACCAGCCTGGGCCTGGCGGTGGTGGAAGCCATGATGGCCGGCGTTCCCGTCGTCGGCCTGGCCACCACGGAGATGAGCACGGTGATCGAGAACGGCGTCAACGGCTACGTGGACACGCGCCTGGACTGCCTGGCCGATGTCATGCACGAGCTGCTGGCCGATCCCGAACTGGCGCGCGCCTGGGGCCAGGAGGCGCGCCTGCGCGCCTTGCAGCGCTTCGGCATCGACCGCTTCGTGCGCGACTGGATGGACGTCTTCGCACAAGCGACCCGCACGGCCGCCGAGCACGTCGACCAACCCGAGGAGATGTCATCATGAACCCGCGCCTGCCACGCCGCGTCGTCGTCACCGGAGGCGCCGGCTTCCTGGGATCGCACCTGTGCACCCGCCTGATCGAGGCCGGGCACGAAGTCCTGTGCGTCGACAATTTCTATACCGGCACCAAGGCCAACATCGCGCACCTGATCGGCCACCCCTCGTTCGAGCTGCTGCGCCACGACATCACCTTCCCGCTCTACATCGAGGCCGACGAGATCTACAACCTCGCCTGCCCGGCCTCGCCGGTGCACTACCAGCACGACCCCGTGCAGACCACCAAGACTTGCGTGCACGGCTCCATCAACATGCTGGGCCTGGCCCGGAGGCTGAACGCCCGTATCCTGCAGGCGTCGACCAGCGAGGTGTACGGCGACCCCGACCGCCATCCCCAGCGCGAGGACTATTGGGGCCACGTCAACCCCAACGGGATACGCGCCTGCTACGACGAAGGCAAGCGATGCGCGGAGACACTGTTCGCCGATTACCAGCGCCAGTACGGACTGCAGGTCAAGATCGCCCGCATCTTCAACACCTACGGTCCCCGCATGCGGCCCGACGACGGCCGCGTGGTATCCAATCTCATCATGCAGGCGCTTGCAGGCGAGCCCATGACCGTCTATGGCGACGGCGGGCAGACACGGTCATTCTGCTACGTGGACGACCTGATCGACGGCCTGGTGCGCCTGATGAACAGCCCCGATGATTTCCACGGGCCGGTCAATCTGGGCAACACCCACGAAACCACGGTGCTCGATATCGCGCGCACGATCCGCGGCCTGGCCGGCTCGGCTTCGGACATCGAACTGCGGCCGCTGCCCCAGGACGATCCGGTCAGGCGCTGCCCCGACATCGATCTCGCCCGCCGCATGCTGGGATGGGAGCCGGCTACGCCCCTGGAAGAAGGACTGCGCCGCACCCTGGACTATTTCCGGGAGCATTTCTTCCAGCATGCACCCGCTCCCGCCGCCAACGTTGTAACCAGCTTTGCTCATGCGGCCGCCAGTCCGCCCTAGGATCTACAATCTGCCGGCAGACATGCTGGCGCCCTGCCGTGCAGCGCTGTCCCACGCGTGGCCATATATGCCGGGAGGGGCTATGAGACTGGCCGACTTCATCGACGCGAACCTGGACCTGCTTCTAAGCGACTGGCGCGCGTTCGCCCGGCAACTGGACCTGCGGCGAACGGCCGTATCCGAGCACGCCTTGCAGACCTCGGCCCGGTCGCTGCTGCGGCAGCTTGCCGCGGACCTGCGGGCCCAGCCCCACGAGCCCTCCGCCGGACACCGGCCGTCCGGCGCCACCCGCCTGGCGCACGTCCATGCCCGCAACCGGCTGCGGGCCGGCTTTACCCTGACCGAGATGGTGTCGGAGTTCTGCGCGTTGCGTGCCAACATCCTGGAACGATGGGCGCGCGAAAACGGTGAAATGGACGCCCAAGCCCACGACGACCTGGTTCGCTTCAACCAGGCGCTGGACCAGGCGCTGAAGGAATCGATCTCCCGCTATTCAGCGGGCCTCGAGCGGGCGCGCGATCTGTTCGTCGGCATTCTCGCCCACGACTTGCGGACGCCGCTGGGCGCCATCGCCATGTCCGCGCAGGCGCTCATGCTCGCCGACGAACTGCCCGGCCGGTGCCGGGAAGCCGCCACGCGCATCGGACACAGCGGCTCGCGCATGCAGCGCATGATCGACGACCTGCTGGACTTTACCCGTACCCGCCTGGGCAGTCCGCTGCCGCTGGCGCTCTCGAACGCCAACCTGGAAGACATCTGCACGCGCGCCCTGGACGAGATCCGGGCCATCCATCCCGAGCAGACTTTTCTGCTGGAATGCCACGGACGGCTTGCCGGCCGCTGGGACGCCAATCGCCTCGCCCAGCTGCTGGCCAACCTGCTGGGCAACGCGGTCCAGCATGGCTACGCCGGCCGCCCGGTCGCGCTGCGGGTGCGCCGCGACGAGGGCTGCGTGATCGCCGAAGTCCATAACGAGGGAGCGCCGATCCCGCCTCACATGCGGCACCAGATCTTCGACCCGCTGATGCGAGGACAGCGTCCCGGCACCGAGCGACGCCGTACGGGGCTGGGGCTCGGCCTGTACATCGCCCGGCAGATCGCGGTGGCACACCGGGGCACGCTGACCGTCGCCTCGTCCGAATCGGGCACCACCTTCACCTTATGGCTGCCCGACGATCCGTCCCCGGACTGACACGGCGTTGCTCAGCTCCGGTTGTCCGTCTCCGGGGCGTCTGGCGTCTGGTTTCCCGGGTCGGCGGCGGTCTCCCGATCGACGCCCACCGGCAGTCCGATGCGCGAGGGCATGCTGTTCGGATCCACGGGATGATTGCCGATGGTGCGTTCGCGCCCGGCTTGCCCATCCCGCTCGCGCGGCGGGGTGCCGGCCTGTTCCTGCTGTTCGTGATCCGGCAGTTCGGTCAATTCGGCACCCGGATCTTCATTGCCGGTCTCGTCCACCGCGGCTTCGGGCAGGTTGGCGGGGGCGGAGGGGCCGCCGGGGCGATGCGCGGACGATGGGGGCTGGCCGCGCCTGGAGTCGATGGGCATGGTGGTCTCCTTGGAATCACTGCATCGATCAGCAATGCGCGTGCCCGCCGCCCGGACGCCCGCTGCGTCAGGCGGCTTGCCCCAGTATCTCGCCGTAGCATGCGGCATGTCGCGCAACCATCGCCTCGTCGGTGAACCGCTCCACGTAGCGCCGGCGGGCGGCGCCGCCCCAGGCCCGGACCTGCCCGGGCTCCAGCCAGAATCGATCCAGCGCGGCTCCCAGTGCACGGGCATCGCCAGGAGGGACGACCAGGCCGGTTTCCTCGTTCAGGTTGATGTAGCTCGTGCCCGTTCCGACTTCGCAGGAGATCATGGGCAACCCATGGACAGATGCCTCGACCAGCGCCAGCCCGTAGGCTTCGTCGCGGCGACAGGACGGCAGGACGAAGCCGTATGCCGCGGCCAGCAGATCGTGCTTGTCCTCGTCGTCCAGCGGTCCCAGGAAACGTATGTTGCGCAGCCCTGCCGCCCGGGCATGGGCGTCGAGCGAGGACCGCTCGGGCCCGTCTCCGGCGACGGCCAGGGGGTAATCGCGCCCTTCCATGGCGTCCAGCAGGTGATGCAGGCCCTTGTAGTCGCGCAAGCCCCCCAGGAACACGAAGAAGCGCTGGCCGATGCGTTGCCGCCAGCGCCACACGGCCTCGGGATCGCGCGCAGGAACATCCTCGACGCCCGTGGGCACCACTTCCGTCCGCTGCTGCAGCCCGCGCAGGACCGCACTGCCCGCCAGGTAATTCGGCGAAGTCACGATGATGCGCCGCATGCGGTGCAGGAAACCGTCTCGCGCGGACCGGGCCAGGAATCCGCCGCCCGCCGCATCGGCATGGACCGTCGCCAGGGCCGGCACCGCCACGCGGCCCAGCAGGTAGGCCCATTGGGCGCATGGCCATGGAAAGTGGAAGTGCAGCAGGTCGGCCCACGCAGCCTCGCCGCGGAACCTGGCGATGAAAGAGGGAGAAACGCCACTGCGCCATGCGGGATAGCGCTTGATGCGATATCCGGACAGATCGGCCTCGTCGCAGCCCCCACGCGCCGACACGGTCAACACGCGGCTGTCGATCCCGTGGGCGCCGCCCTTGGAAGCGATGCCGTGGACGGAACGCTCGGCAACGCCGCATCCATCGGGAAAATAGACTCTGCAAATATGGAGCACGCGCATGGAGAAAAACGAACCTTGCTCGAAGCGCAGTCCATTCTACCGGCCATGGCGGGCGGGAGTCGATGCTCCAGCGTGCGAATCCTCCCTCTGATCGGCGCTTTCCCTTCAGGTCTTGCGCCAGTACAGCAGCGTCAAGAAACCGATGCACGCAGCCAGTACCACGGCCATGGTGCCGAACGCCCCGGTCACCGTGAAGGCCTCCGAGAACGACCCCACGAGCAGATAGCCGAAAGGCATGGTGCCGTTGTAGGCCATGCCGTAGAGGCCGACCAGGGCGCCGCGGACGGACTCCGGGCAGCGCCGCTGGATGGTCGCGTTGGTGGAGGTGGCCGAGAAGCTCAGGCAGAAGCCCAGCAGCACGAAGGCGGCTCCACTGACGACGCTGCTCCAGCTCGTGGACAACAGGGCCAGCGCCGCGCACGCGATCCAGGGGGCGAACCGCAGCAGACTGGCGGTGCGCGACGCGATGGACGAGGACAGGACGACCGCGGCGGCCAGCGCCCCCATGCCCGCGCAGGCGAAGAACACGCCGGTGTAGCGGGCGGCGTCGTGGAAGACCCGGTCCGCCAGCAGCGGCACGAGCGTCTGGTAGCTGCCTGCCAGCAGGCCCATGCAGGCCAGGATGGACAGGTACTTGGCGGTGAAGCGGTCGTCCAGCACGTAGACCAGTGCATTGCGCAGCCCTCCCCGGTCGTGCGAGGGCGATGCCGCCGCCGTCGCGCGGCGCGGCATCGATCGCACGCACCAGGCCATGAACACCAGCGCGGCGGCATAGGTCAGGAAGGCCGCCGCCTGGCCGAACGTGGGATAGATGATGGCGGCCATGCTCGGCCCGACCATGCGCCCCACGTTGTAGACCATGGTGTTCATGGCGATGGCGTTGGGCAGCAGCGCCGGATCCTCCAGGCCGGTCAGCAGCAGGACCTGGCGCGATGGGGTCTCGATCGCGTTCAGCACGCCGGCGCACAGTGCCAGGGCCAGGATGATGGGCAAGGTCAGCCAGTGCAGCATCGACAGCACCGCGAGGACGCAGGCGACGGTCATCGAGGAATAGAGCACGCTCAGCGTAGACCGGCGCGCGTTGCCCGCGTTGACCCGCGCCCCCGCCAGCGGCGCGATCACCAGCTGCGGTCCGTACAGCAGGAAATTGAGCAGGGCGAGCACGGCGGCCGAGCCCGACAGATGGTAGACGACCAGGTTGAGCGTCACGTTCTGGGTCCAGCTGCCCAGCACCGACACCCCCTGCCCCATCAGGTAGCGCCGCATCGTGGGTTCGGACAATGCGGGAAATACGCGTTCGAGCTGCAGCATGGGAGGGGCGGCGTGAGTGGGCGGGACGTCCCAGGATGTTAGCTCACGGCGCTTCGCCCCCGCCCGCCAGCCTGCCGGCGCCCAGCAGGGCTTCCCGGCACTGCAGCATGAGCGCCTGCAGCGTCTGCGCGAAGGGCTCGACCGCCCGCGAGAAGCCGGCGGCCGGCCCCAGCGACAGCATGCCTTCCTCGTGCAGGCCCTGGGCATAGGCGTAGTCACGTGCGCGATGGCCGCGTATCCATTCGCCGAAGGCTTCGTAGCTGCGGGCCCCTTCGTTTTCCAACCGCGCCACGCGGCGCGCGTTTTCGTTGTCCAGGACGCGCCAGGTATCGCCCAACGTGGACAGCACGGTGCGCGAGCAGTGTTCGTCCGCCTCGACCACGCGCTGCTTGTAGGCCGGATGCGCCGGTGTCTCTGCCGCCGTGGTGAAGCGGCTGCCCATGACCACGCCCGCCGCCCCCATGGCCAGCGCGGCGGCGATCTGCCTGCCGTGGCCGATGCCTCCTCCCAGCGCGAGCGGGATCGACAGGCGGTCCAGCGCGAAGGCGCCGTTGACGAAGGTCGGCAACGGGTTGGAGCCGGGATGCCCGCCTTCTTCCATGCCAACCAGGGTGACCGCGTCGACCCCCATGCGTTCGGCCGCGACGGCATGGCGGATGTGGGCGCATTTGTGCACGACCACGGCGCCCGCCTCGCGCAGCGCGGGCAGCAGCGGGGAAGGCGGCAGGCCGGCGGTCTCGAAATGGCGCACGCCTTCGTCCAGGGCGACGCGCAGCATGTCGGACACGATGTCGTTGGCGCCCTGGCGCCGCGACAGCGTGAGATTCACGCCATAGGCCTTGCCCGAGGTCAGCGCGCGGCATTTCTGGAGTTGTTCCCGGAAGGCGCCGACATCGGCCGAGGAGCGGGACGTGATGAAGCCCATGGCTCCCGCATTGACGGCCGCGGCCACCAGCGAGGCGTCCGACAGCCACATCATCCCGCCCAGCAGCACGGGATAGCGGATGCCGAAGAGGCGAGTGATGGGCGTATCGATGGCCGGAGCCTGGGGAGCGGATGCGGAGTTCATGCGTAGCGCCTGCCGAGCAGGAAGATGGGTTGCAGTTCGGCCGCGAGCTTGACCAGCGCGGGCCCGATTTCGTCCAGGATGGCTTCCACCGGCAGGGCCGACGCCGGGCCGCCGCAACTGATGGCATAGCGGTCGTTGCCCTGTACCACGATGGCGGTGGCGACGGTGTTGACGTGATGCTGCGGCCGGCAATGGATGACGAAACCGCGCTCGTCGTACAGGTCCACGGCGTCCTGGAACGCCTGCAGGGCCTCGGGCCCGGGCGCGCCCGCCTCGGCCAGCGCCAGGTCTCGTTCGCCGCCGGCTCCCGAGGCCAGGTAGGCCCAGCCGATCGCGCTGCGGTACAGGGGGATGCGCGACCCCACCCGCAGGTTCATCAGCAGCGGCGAGTCGCCCTGGCAGCGCGCCAGGTACACGATGCTGTCGCCGTCCCGCCGCCCCAGCGCGACGGCCGCCTGGTAGCGATCGGCCAATTCCTGCATGCGCGGCCGCGCGATGTCCAGCGACTCCTGGCCTGCCAGCGCGGCGCCCCCCAGCGCCACGGCCGCGGGCCCCAGGCGCAGCTTGTCCGCGCCGGACTCCATGACCAGGTAGCCGAGTTTCTGCAAGGTATGAGCGAGCCGCCACACCGTGGGTTGGGGCAACCCGGTGCGGGCGGCGATCTCGGTCGTGCCTAGCTGGCGGTGTTCCGCGTCGAAGCAGCGCAGGATCTCCAGCCCGCGTGCCAGCGCCACGACGAACTGGCGGTCTTCGGGTTCGGAGCGAGCGGGAGCGTCGGCCATGCAGCCTCCAGGGATTGACGGACGGAAAGCTTGGACGTTAATCTGAATCCATTTAGCGAATTACTAATTCGCTGTGCAAATTATAAAGGAGACGCATGTCAAACGCAAGTGCGCCCGCCATTGGCGATGCCGCCGTGCTTGCCGATCTGGAGCGAGTCGTCCTGTGGCCCGGGCATTGCGGCCATGGCCAGGCGGCGTGGCCCTTCGCGGCCCAGGTCCTGCGCCGCGCGCGGCGCGTGGCGGTCATCGCCGACCCGCGGGTCTGGCCGCTGGCATCACCGGCGCTGCAACGCGCGGCGGACCGGGCCGGCTGCCGCATCGCCGCCGTGTACGACGGCGTGCGCTCCAATCCGTCGCTGGACGAGGTCCGCGCCGCGGCGGCCGCGATCCGCGCGGACCGGTGCGACGCGCTGGTAGCGATCGGCGGCGGCAGCGCGATCGACACCGCCAAGGTGGCCTACGCCACCGTGTTCGGCGGCCAGGCCGACCCCGCCGACCTGCTGGCCCCCGGCAATGCCTGGATGGCTGGCGCCCCGCAGGCCGACGACCCGCTCTTCCTGGCCGTGCCCACCACCGCCGGCACCGGCAGCGAAAGCAGCACCGCCGCGCTCGTCAAGGACGAGCACGGCCGCAAACTGATGTTTCGCAGCGCGCGCAGCCGTCCGGGAGCCGTGGTCCTGGCCCCGGAACTGACGCTGGGGCTGCCGCGCGCGGCCACGGCCGCCGGCGGCTTCGACGCGCTGCTGCATGCCATGGGGGCCCTGGTCAACGACTGCGACGCTCCGGTGGGCGCGGCCCTGGCCGCCGAATCCGTGGTCCGGGCGCTTCATGCCTATCCGCGCGTCCTGGCCACGCCCGACGATGCCGACGCGCGTGCCGCCATGCTGATGGCCAGCTACCTGGCCGGCGTCGCGATAGGAATGAAGCGCGTGGATGCCGTGCATGGATTGTGCACGCCGCTCGAAGGCCGGGTGGACATGGCCCATGCCGAAGTCCTGGCCGCCATCTTCGATCCCATCGCGGACCACACCGCCCGGAAAGCCGCCGCCAGCTACGCCCGTGCGGCGCGCCGTTGCGGCCTGGCCGGCCCCGATGAAGACGACGCGCAGGCCGCCGGCCGCCTGCTGGACGCGATACGCCGCATGCGCGCCCTGGGCGGGCTGCCCGACCGCCTGCCGCCGCTGGCGCTGACACGCGACGACGCCCTGGCGCTGGCCGACCAGGCCCTGCTCAGCCCATCGACCCGGCTCAACCCGCGCGCCCTCGACCGCGACGACATCGCCGGCCTCTACCTGGACATCGCCGCGCGCAGCCAGGCCGCCCCATCCACCGTCATCCTTCCCGCCCCGTAGCGACATGAACCCCATCGACGACCAACCCTATCGCATGCTGATCGACGGCCGCTGGCAGGCCGGCGGCGAAGGCGCCCTGTTCCCCACCTACGATCCCGCCACGGGCGACGTCCTGGCACAGGTCCACGCCGCCACCGCGCGCGACGTGGACACGGCGGTCCGCGCGGCACGCCGCGCCTACGACGAACACTGGCGCGATACGACGCCGCGCGAACGGGCCCGGCTGCTGCGCCGGCTTGCGGCGCTGTTCGAGCGCGAAGTGGAGAAGCTCGCCTGGATCGAGACCCGCAACGTCGGCAAGCCCATCACCCATTCGCGCGAATCGCTGTCCGCCATGCCGGCCTCGCTGGACTATTTCGCCGGCATCATCCCGGCGGTACGGGGCGACACCATTCCCATGCTCAACCACGCCAGCGTGTTGAATTTCACGCTGCGCGAGCCGCTGGGCGTGTGCGCGCTGGTCATGCCATGGAACTACCCCATGACGCTGACGCTGCACAAGCTGGCGCCGGCGCTGGCGGCGGGCAACACGGTGGTGATCAAGCCCTCGGAGATCACGCCGCTCTCCACCCTGGCGCTGGCGGCGCTGTTCGCCGAGGCAGGCTTTCCGGATGGCGTGGTGAACGTCGTCAACGGCTCCGGCGCCAGCGTGGGCGAAGCGCTGGTGCGGCATCCGGGCGTCGCGCGCGTCTCGTTCACCGGAGGCACCGCCACCGGCGCCGCGATCCAGGCCGCGGCCGCCGCCGACGTCAAGCGCGTCACGCTGGAGCTGGGCGGCAAGTCGCCGCTGATCGTGTTCGACGACGCCGCGCTGGATGCGGCGGTGGACGTGGCGGTGGGCGACATCGTCAAGAATTCGGGCCAGGTCTGCATCGCCTGCACGCGGCTGCTGGTGCAGGACGGCATCCGCGAAGCCTTCCAGGCAAGACTGGAAACCCGCCTGGCCGCGATCCGGATGGGCGATCCGGCCGACCCGCAGACCCAGATGGGGCCGCTGGTCAGCCGCGCCCAGGCCGAACGCGTGCGTGCCTACCTCGACATCGCCCGGCAGGAAGGCGCCACGCCACGGTCCTACCCGGATCCGGCCAGCCGCCCGGAGACGGCGCGCGGCTTCTACGTCCCGCCCACGCTGCTGACCACGGCCGACAACGGCATGAGAACGTCGCAGGAAGAGATCTTCGGTCCCGTCCAGTCGCTGATCGGCTTCAAGGACGAGGCGCAGGCGCTGCGCATCGCCAACGACACGCGCTATGGACTGGCCGCGGTCGTGTTCACCCGCGACGGTGGGCGCGCCCTGCGCATGGCCCGGCGCCTGGAATCCGGCAGCGTGGCCGTCAATACCGGCGTGAGGACGTCGGTGGACGCGCCCTTCGGCGGCTACAAGCACTCGGGTATCGGCAAGGAGCGGGGGCTGGAGGCCATCCTGGAGAACACCCAGCTCAAGAACGTGAAATACGACACCTCGCTATGAGGGCTGCCCGCAGCGCCCCACCCTTTCACCCCAGTACAAGGAGACAGGCATGACCACTTTCCACCGGACCCTGCTGCTCGGCGCCGCACTGGCCGCCGCCGCGCCCGCCATGGCCGACTATCCCGCCAAGCCCGTGCGGGTCGTGATCGGCTTCGCCCCCGGCGGCGCCTCGGACATCGCGTTCCGCATGGTGCAGGACGAACTGTCCAAGCGGCTCGGCCAGCCCGTGGTGCCGGAATACAAGCCCGGCGCGAACGGCAATATCGCCAACGACACGGTGGCCGCCGCCGCGCCCGACGGCTACACCGTGCTGTGGGCCAACGTCGGCCCGCTGGCGGTCAACCAGTACCTGTACGCCGGCAACAAGCTCGATCCGGCCAAGGCCTTCGCGCCGGTAACTCAGCTGACCGATTCGCCGCTGGTGGTGGTGGTTCCCAAGGACTCGCCCTACAAGACCATGGGCGACCTGATCGCCGCGGCCAGGAAAGGAACGCCGCTGGCCTACGGGTCCGCGGGCAACGGCAGCTCCATGCACATCGCCGGCGCCTCGCTCGCCCTCGCGCTGGGCGGATCCATGACTCACGTACCTTACAAGGGCAGCGGTCCCGCCATCCAGGACCTGTTGGCCGGCCGGCTGGATTTCATGGCCGACAGTCGCTCGACCACCAATCCGCACATCAAGAGCGGCACGCTGCGCGCGCTTGCCCTGACCGGCCCCAAGCGCGTGGAAGACCTGCCGGACGTGCCCACCGTGGCCGAGGCCGGCGTGCCGGGCTTCTCCGTCACCACCTGGCAGGCGGTGGTCGTTCCGGCCGGAACGCCGCGCCCCGTCATCGACAAGCTGGCCTCCGCCTTGCGCGACACGCTCAAGGACCCGGTCGTGCGCGAACGCTTCGCCTCCATCAATACGCCGCTGGTCGGCAGCACTCCCGACGAGTTCGCCGTGTTCCTGGACAAGGAACGCAAGGCCGCCAAGGAATTGATCGAACGGGCCAGGATCCGTATCGACTGAACCTGCCCGACCCCGACTCTTTACAACACTTGCGACAGGAATCATGGATCTAGGAATCAAGGACCGCACCGCATTCATCACCGGCGGCGCCGGCACGCTGGGGCTGGCGGTGGCTCAGCGCCTCGCCCGGGAACAGGCCCGGATCGTCATCTGCGACGCCAACGAAGAAGCCATTGCCCGTGCCGTGGGCATCCTGGAGGGCGAAGGCGCCCATGTGCTGGGGTGCCGTGCCGATGTCACCTCGCGCGACGAGGTCGGCGCGGCCGTGGCCCGGGCGCAGGAATGCTTCGGCGGCGTGGACATCCTGGTCAACAACGCCGGCTTCGCCCGCGATGCCTACCTGACCCGGATGAAGGAAGAAGACTGGCAGGCCGTGCTGGACGTCACGCTGCAAGGCGCCTTCCACTGTTCGCGCGCCGTGCTGCCCGGCATGATGCAGAACAGGTTCGGGCGCATCGTCAACATCGCCTCCCGCGCGCATCGCGGCAACCCGGGCCAGACCAATTACTCGGCGGCCAAGGCCGGCCTGATCGGCTTCACCCGTTCTCTGGCCCTGGAGTCGGGCAAGTTCGGGATCACGGCCAACGCCGTGGCCCCCGGCGTGATCTCCACGCCCCGGATGCGCCAGCGCGCCGACTACGAGACGCTGACCGAACGGGCCAGGCAGAACACGCCGGTCGCGCGCCTGGGCGACCCGGAGGACGTGGCGGCCACCGTCGCCTTCCTGGCCTCGACGCTGGCGGGCTTCATCACCGGCGAGACGGTGCACGTCACCGGCGGCCGTTCCTGAGGCCGGCATGGACATCGAACGCTACCTGCAAGAGGCGCTCTACTACGACGACCTCGAACCCGGCGCGCAATGGCTCAGCCCGCGCCGCACGGTCACCGAGGCGGACGTGGTCAATTTCGCCGGCCTGTCCGGCGACTACAACGCACTGCACACCGACGCCGTCCACGCGGCGCAGCACCCCTTCGGCCAACGTGCCGCGCACGGCCTGCTGACGCTGGCGATTGCCTCGGGCCTGACGACACGCATGCCGGTCTACCGGCTGATGGACCCATCGCGGCTGGCGCTGACCGAACTGTCGTGCCGCTGGCGCAAGCCGGTGTTCATCGGCGACACGATCCAGGTCGCCCTGTCGGTGGGCGAGAAGCGGTTGTCCGGCAGGCGTCCCGGCACGGGCAAGGTCACGCTCGAGCGCACCGTGCTGAACCAGCATGGGGAGGTCGTCATGGAAAGCGCCTGGATCACCCTGATGAAACTTCGCGAGGCGCAGGCATGACGGCATCCGCAACGACGACGGCCGGCATTTCCTTCGCCGACCTCGACCGGCTCATGAAGCCGCGCTCGATTATGATCGTGGGCGCCTCGTCCACGCCCGGTTCCCTGGGCCACACGACCGTGGAGAATGTGCTGGAGCACTCCGACTTCCAGGGCGACGTCCATCTGGTCAACCCCCGCGGCGGCGAGCTCAAGGGACATGTGCTCCATCCCGACATCGACAGCGTCCCCGCCGGCCCCATCGACGTGGCGCTGCTGCTGGTGCCCGCCGAGGCCGTCCTGGGCGCGCTGCGCCGCTGCGCCGCGCGCGGCGTGGGCACGGCCGTGGTCTTTACCGGCGGCTTCGGCGAGGTCGGCGACGACGGCAAGGCGGCCGAACGGGCCATGCGCGACCTGGCGCGCGACACGGGCATGCGCATCTACGGCCCCAACTGCGCGGGTCTGACCTCGCTGGCACCGCGCCTGGGCCTGACGTTCTCGACCGAGTTCCGCAACGACGGCCACGGCGGCCCGCTGGTGCTGGTCACGCAGGGCGGCGGGCTGGGACGATCGCTGATGCAGGGCAGCGACCGCGGCGTGCGCTTCGGCCGCTGGTTCTCCACCGGCAACGAAGTGGACCTGGACAGCGCCGACTTCATCGCGTGGCTGGCGCGGCAGGACGACGTGCGGGCGATCTGCGTGGTCATGGAGGGCATCAAGGACGGCGTCCGCTTCCTGGCCGCCATCCAGGCCGCCCACCGGGCGGGCAAGCCGGTCGCGGTGCTCAAGGTCGGCCGGTCGAGCTTCGGCGCCCAGGCCGCGCAATCGCACACGGCGTCACTGGCGGGCGAGGACGCGGTCAACGAGGCCGTGTTCGCCCAGTACGGCGTCATCCGCGTCGACGACCTGGATGAGATGCTGGACGTCGCCAGCCTGCTGGCACGAGCGGGCGGGCGCCCGTTCCGGCGCATCTGCGTGTACTCGTCGTCGGGCGGCGCGGGCGTGCTGGCGGCCGACATGATCAGCGCCGCAGGCCTGGAGATGGCGGAACTGTCTGCCGCCACGATCCAGGAGATGGCGCGCCATGCTCCGTCCTATGCCGCGCTGGCCAATCCCGTCGACCTGACCACCAAGGCCCTGACCGATACCGCGCTGGCCCGCCGCTGCCTGGTGCCGTTGTTCGCCGATCCCGGCATCGACGCGGTCATCTATCCGATCACGTCCAACTACGCCGCCACCACCGAAACCTCGGTGCGCAACCTGATGGACATCGCCCGCGAAGCGCCCATCCCGTTCGTCCCGGTCTGGATGAGCAGTCGGCGCGGCCCGGCCCACGACCTGCTCATCGAACAAGGTTTCGCGCCGCTCTACAGCCTGCGCAACGCCACGCGGGCCATGGCCCGATGCGACGCCTACGTGCGCGCGCCGCGGGAGCGGCTGGCCGGCCTGCCGCTGGCCGCTCCCGCCACGCCGGCGGCGGCCGGACCGTGGAACGAGGCGCAGGCCAAGGCCCTTTTCGCCCGGCACGGCATTCGCGTTCCCCGGGAGGCCACGGCGGCCACCGCGCGCGAGGCGGCGCAGGCGGCTACCCGGATAGGCTTTCCGGTGGCGCTCAAGCTGGTCGCCGACGGTGTGCAGCACAAAAGCGATGTCGGCGGCGTCGTGCTGGGCGTGCGGGACGAGGCCGCCGCCGAACGCGCCTTCGCCTCCATCATGGACGCGGCGGCACGGCACGGCGTGGCCGCGTCCGCGATACGCGGCGTCATCGTCGCGGAGATGGTGCGCGGTGGCATCGAAACCCTGGTCGGCGTGCATCGTGACGCGGTGTTCGGCCCCATGCTGTCCTTCGGCGCGGGCGGCGTGGCGGTGGAAATCGTGGCCGACGTGGCACGGTGCCGCCTGCCCGCCGACCGCCCGGCCATCGAAGCCATGGTGGACCAGACCCGGGTGGCGCGGCTGCTGCCGGCCCACCGCGGCCGGCCCGCCTACGACCGGAATGCCCTGGTCGATGCGATAGAAAGAACCGCGGCGCTCTTCCTGTCGCTGGGCGACGGCGTGGAAGCGCTGGAGATCAACCCCCTGCTCGTGCTCGAACAGGGCCAGGGCGCCGTCGCATTGGACGGCGTCATTCACTGATGATGGAATCCCGGATGATACGCAGCGAAATCGGCGGCGGCGACGCCCACCGCATCACCGTGCGAGGCCATGACCTCGTGCACGACCTGTTCGACAAACGCGACTTCATCGACGTGATGTCGCTGGAGCTGCTGGGCAGGTTTCCCGACGACAGGCTCAAGCGCATGCTCAACCTGTTCCTGGTCAGCGCCACCGATCATGGCCTGACCCCCAGCGCCCTGTCGGCGCGCCTGACGCTGCATGGCGCGCCCGAGGCCATGCAGGGCGCGCTGGCCGCCGGCCTGCTGGGCGCCGGCAGCCGTTTCCTGGGCGTGATCGAATACAGCGCGCGCTTCCTGCGCGATGCGCTGCCCCGGCAGAAAAGCTGGACCGACGAACAATTGCGCGAAGCCGCCGAGCGCTGCGTGCGCGAGACGCGCGCGGCCAAGCGCAAGATCCCCGGCGTGGGCCACCCCGTCCATGTGGACGGCGACCCGCGCTGCGAGAAGATGTTCGAGATCGCGCGCGACTGCGGCTACTACGGCGCCTACTGCCGCTTCGCGGTGGAACTGGCGGCCGCCGCCAGCCGGGCCACTGGCCGCAAGATTCCGCTCAACGCCACGGGCGCCAAGGGCGCGATCACGCTGGACATGGGGCTGACGCCGGAGCAGGGCAAGGCGCTGACGTTGATCGGCCGCACGGCGGGCCTGATGGCGCACATTCTGGAGGAACAGCGCACCCCCCTGGGCCAGCAGGTGTGGGACATGGCGGCGGGCAAGTTGCAGGCCTGACCGCCTTCAGGGCTCCGCCGGCATCGGCCCGCCGCGGAGCTCATCCACCCAGGCGCGCAGGGCCTCGATGGGCATGGGCCGCGCATACAGGAAGCCTTGCGCGTAGTGCACGCCCTGGGCGGCAAGATAGTCGCGCTGCCCGTGCGTCTCCACGCCCTCGGCCGTCAGCTCCACCCCCAGCCGCGCGGCCAGCCCGATGATCATCTCCAGCACCGAGGCATTGACCGCGTCCGTGCCGATGGCCGCCACGAAGCCGCGGTCGATCTTCAGGTAATCGACCGGGAACCGCTCCAGGTAGGCCAGCGAGCTGTGGCCCGTGCCGAAATCGTCGATGGCCAGCTTCACGCCGCTGGCGCTGAGCACGCCCATGTTCCGGTAGACCTGCTCGATGGGAGGCAAGGGCTCGCGCTCGGTGATCTCCAGCACGAAGTCCGCCGCCCCCGACCCGACCACCTTGCGCAGGCGGGCAACGTCGTCGACGATGCCCGGCTCCACCAGATGGCTGGCGGTGATGTTCAGGCCCACGCGGAATAGCGGCCCCATCGGACAGCGGCGCAGGTCGCGCCCCACCAGCTTGAACAGGTGCCGCGTCAGCGGAATCGCCAGGCCGCTGGACTCGGCCACGGCGAAGAACAGGTCCGGCCGCACCGCGCCCAGGCCCGGGCGGAACCAGCGCATCAGCGCCTCGGCACCCGCGCAGGACCCATCGCGCAGGTCGATGACCGGCTGGTAGTGGACCTCGAACTCGCCCCGCCGCATGCCGCGCCTGATGGCGGCCACCAGCGAGAACCGGTACTTCAGGAAGTGGTGGCACAGATAGCCCAGCAGCAGGGCAAGCAGCACGACGAAAGGCGCGTAGCTGCCCGCCAGCCGCTTCCGGTATTCGGCCAGCAGCGCGGCATCCGCCAGGGACCGCACCCGGAACGGATAGATCGTCGACACCACCTCCTGCACGGACGATGCGCCGGGCGGCGGGACGCCCGCGCGCCGGCCCGCCAGGCCTTGCCGGCCATCCAGCGACTCGATGCCGATCCGGTAGCGGCCGCTGCCGCCCACCGCGTCCAGGAGGTCCCGCAGATAGCGGCCGTCCACCGTGACGATGACGCCGTCCCCGGCCGCGTCCAGCCGGACCGCCATTACCGCGGGCCGGTCCGGGACCATGGGTGTGCCGGGAACGAAATGAAAGGACCGCCCCGGCGGCACTGCGCTGTCCGGCAGCAGTTGCGCCAGCGGCAGCGTGAAGGCGTCCGTGATCGAGGAACAATAGAGCACGCGGTGCCGCACCAGGACGATGGCGCGGAAGTAGGGCTGGAAGGCCGCATCGTGCAGGGTGGAGTCGGCCTCGGCACAGGACTTGCCGGCCTGCGGCGCCATCTCCGCCGCCAGCCTGTCGGCCTCGGCGAAAATGGCATCGGCCTGGCGCATCACCACTTCGGCCGCGCCACGCGCGTCGTGGCGCGCCAGCAGGCCGGCCTGCATGTAGACGAAGGGCACCGCCACCGCGAGCGGCAAGGCGGCGGCGGCCGCCACCAGCAGCCACCTCAGCCACCACCGCTTGTCCTGCCGTTCCCCGGTCGTCACGCGCCCCCCTTGCACGTACCGATCATGGATCGCATCCTACCGTGCGGGCGGCACACCCCGCTACTGGAACGCGGTCTCCAGGAAGCTGCGCAACTTGCGCGAATGCAGCCGCTCGGGCGGCATCTTGCTCAGGATCTCCAGCGCCCGCAGCCCGATGTCCAGGTGCTGGCCCACCTGCCGGCGGTAGAACGCGCTGGCCATCCCCGGCAGCTTCAGCTCGCCGTGCAGGGGCTTGTCCGACACGCACAGCAAGGTGCCGTAGGGCACGCGGAAGCGAAAGCCATTGGCCGCGATGGTGGCCGACTCCATGTCCAGCGCGATGGCGCGCGACTGCGAGAAACGCTGCACCGGCTCCAGGTGCTCGCGCAGTTCCCAGTTGCGATTGTCTATGGTCGCCACCGTGCCGGTACGCATGATGCGCTTGAGCTCCCAGCCCGACAGCCCGGCCACCTCTTCCACCGCCTGCTCCAGCGCCACCTGCACCTCGGCCAGCGGGGGAATCGGCACCCAGGTCGGCAGGTCCGCGTCCAGCACGTGATCGTCGCGCACGTAGCCGTGTGCCAGCACGTAGTCGCCCAGCCGCTGCGAGGCCCGCAGCCCGGCGCAATGCCCCAGCATCAGCCAGGCATGCGGACGCAGCACGGCGATGTGGTCGGTGATGGTCTTGGCGTTGGACGGCCCCACGCCGATGTTGACCAGGGTGATGCCCGAATGCCCCTCGCGCACCAGGTGATAGGCGGGCATCTGCGGCAGCCGCGACATCGGCGCCGCCGGGTCCGGCAGCGGGTCGCCCGCGCGGGTGACGCGATTGCCCGGCTCGACCAGCGCGTCGTAGTGCCCCTGTGCCACCAGCGTGCGCGCGCGCAGGCAGAACTCGTCCACGTAGAACTGATAGTTGGTGAACAGCACGAAATTCTGGAAGTGCGAAGGCGCGGTGGCGGTGTAGTGCTGCAGGCGATGCAGCGAGTAGTCGATGCGCGGCGCCGTGAACGGGGCCAGCGGCTGCGGCCCGTCCGGCGGATGGCGGTGGGTGCCGTTGACGATGGCGTCGTCGGTGACCGCGAGGTCGGGCGTGTCGAACAGGTCTCGCAGGGGCCGCTTGAGCGCCTCGATGTCCTCGCCCTCGACATAGATGCCGTCGGGAAACGCGAAGTGCAGGGCGATGGGCACGTCGGATTCGCCGATCTCGACCGCGACGCCATGGTTCGCCATCAATTGCCGCAGCTGCTCGGTCAGGTAGGAGCGGAACAGCCTGGGTTTGGTGACGGTGGTCTGGTAGACGCCGGGCTCGGCCACGTGCCCATACGACAGGCGCGAATCCACCTCGTCGTAGGTGTCCACGCTGATCCGGATGAACGGATAGCAGGCGCGGAACCGCCCGGGCGAGGATGCCTGCGTGGCGACCACCTCGCGGAAGCTGTCGCACAGGAAGGCGGTATTGCGCGCGTAGATGTCGATCAGGCGCTGGACGGCGGCGTCGGGATCGCGGAAGGACTCGGTGGGCCAGGGGGCGGGATGGCGAAGGAGGACACTGGCGGGCGGGGTCATGATCGGAGTTGGAGAAGGTCCTGATATAGCTTAGCCTACCGCGGCCTGGCCGGTCCCGCGGCCTCGTACTACACTAGCCCGCCTTCGCAAGGAGTCCGTCATGCTGCTCGCGGTAATCGCGATCGCCGTCGGCGCCGCCGTCGGGGCGCTGCTGCGCTGGGTCCTGGGGCTGGGCCTGAACGCCCTGCTGCCCGCCATGCCGCCTGGCACCCTGGCCGCCAACCTCATCGGCGCCTACATCATCGGCCTGGCCGTGGCCTATTTCGCCGGCAACCCGGCCCTGCCGCCGCATTGGCGGCTGCTGATCATCACCGGCTTCTGCGGCGGCCTGACCACCTTTTCCACCTTCTCGGCCGAACTGGTCACCCTGATCCAGCAGCAGCGGCTGGGCTGGGTGGCCGCGACCATCCTGGTCCACGTGGGCGGTTCCGTCGCGATGACCTTGCTCGGCATCGCCACCTACGCCGGGTTGCGGCAGTCCTGACCCTGCAAGGAGACGCATGTGAACGGTTTCCAACTGACTTTCTTCACCCGGCAGGACCGGCGCCACGGCGGCCAGCCCCTGGCCCACTGGCTGCTGGCCTTCGCCCAGGCCCAGGGCGCCCTGGGCGGCACCCTGCTGGACGCCCTGGCGAAAGAACCCATCGACCTGTTCTACGTGAAGCAGCCGGTGGAGTTCGGGCGGGTGGGCGCTCGGGCGCCGGCGGCGGGCTGAAACGCCAGGATCGGTTGCAACAAAAAACCCCGCCGGGTCGGGCGGGGTTCGGCTCGTCAGGCCGCCGTGCTGATGACGGCCTCGATGCGGTTGCCTTCCGGATCGATCACGAACGCCGCGTAGTAATCCGGGCCGTAGCGAGGCCGCAGCCCCGGAGCGCCATTGTCGACGGCCCCATGGCGCAGGGCCGCCTCGTGGAAACGGTCGACGGCATCCCGGCTTGGCGCGGAAAAAGCGAGGTGAAAGCCGGGCCCGGGTACGGCCCCGCCTTTCGGGCATTGCTTGAGCGCGAACTTGTCGCCCCCTCCGGGAAGGCCGTATCCGACGGCCTGCCTGTCGGGCTCGCCGTCGAAATCCGTCCAGACACGCTCGTACCCCAGAGGCCTGAGCACCGCATCATAAAAATCGGCGGCGGCACGCAGGTCGGCCACGCCGAAAGAAAGGTGATGGAGCATCGACGGGATGGCGCGCCCGTCAGAACGGGATGTCGTCGTCCATGTCGGCGAAGTTCGGCGCCGAGCTCGACTGCGAGGCCGGACGCTGGCCGCCGCCACCGCTGGCCGGACGGTTGGACGGGCGCTGGGCCGGCGCGGAGTCGCCATAGCCGCCGCCACCGCCGTAGCCGCCTTCGCCACCGCCGCCACCGCCACCGCCTTCACGGCCGCCCAGCATCTGCATCTGGTCGGCGACGATCTCGGTCGTGTACTTGTCGGCACCGGTGTCCTTGTCCTGCCACTTGCGGGTCTTCAGGCGGCCTTCGACATACACCGAACGGCCCTTCTTCAGGTATTCGCCGGCGATCTCGGCCAGGCGGTTGTAGAACACCACGCGGTGCCACTCGGTTTCCTCGCGGCGTTCGCCCGAGTTCTTGTCCTTCCATTGGGACGTGGTGGCGATGGACACGTTGCAGATCGCTGCGCCGTCGGGCGTGTAGCGAACTTCGGGGTCGCGGCCCAGGTTGCCGACCAGGATGACTTTGTTGACGGATGCCATTACCACACTCCTATTGACTGTATTCACCGGCCCGCGGCGAGGCGGGTGGATTGTAGCCACCCCCGCCCGGCGCGGCCACGGGCCACAAGAAAAAAAACATCATTGGTTGAAAATGCGCCGACCGCAATACGGTCTCGTGCGTAAATGGGACAGGAAGGGCTCAGGACGCGGGATGGGACACCCGCTCCGGCCGAGCGGTCCGCCTGGCGGGCAGGGGCTTCATCCCCCAGGCCGCCAGCAGCCATATTACCGCCAGCCCCGCCGCCGCCTGGAATACCGCCGCGGCCCCCAGGTGGGAGACCAGCCACCCGCCCAGCGCCCCGCCGGCGAAGAGCCCGATGGCCTGGCTCGTATTATAGAAACCCAGGGCCAGCCCCTTCAGCGACGGCGGCGCCACGCGGGATACCAGCGAAGGCTGCATGGCCTCGAGGATGTTGAAGACGGAGAAGAAGGCGATCATGGCGCCCACCAGCCATCCATAGTGGTCCTGGGCCCACGGCAGGAACATGCACACCAGCACCAGCCCGGCGATCGCGCCCAGCAGGGTCTTGCGGTGGGTGGCGTAGCGTTCGGTGACGCCGATCACCGGCACCATGACGACGAACGAGGCCAGCACCACCGGCAGGTAGACCTTCCACAGGGTGGCCGTGTCCAGGCCGCCGGTGTGCACCAGCGCGGCGGGTACCACCACGAACAGGGCCACCTGGATCAGGTGCAGGGTGAAGACGCCCAGGTTCAGCCGCAGCAGGTCGGGGTGCGACAGCACGCTGGACATGGATGCGGGTTCGCCCCGCGGCGCGGGCGGCGCGGCCGGAACCACCCAGGCGGCCACGCCCAGCGCGGCCACGCCCAGCGCGGCGATGGTCCAGAACAGGCCGGTCAGCCCGCCCCAGCCCACCAGCACGGGAGCCAGCACCAGCGACACCGCGAAGGTCAGGCCGATCGAGGCGCCTATCATGGCCATGGCCTTGGTCCGCACCTCGTCGCGCGTGGCATCGGCCAGCCACGCCGTCACCGCCGCCGAAATCGCGCCCGAGCCCTGGATGGCCCGCCCGATCGTGATCCAGAACAGGTCGTCGGTCGTGGCGCAGACCACGCTGCCGGCGACGAACAGCACCAGTCCCATCACCACCACCGGCCGCCGGCCCCAGCGGTCCGAGGCCAGCCCGAACGGGATCTGCATGAACGCCTGGGTCAGCCCATACATGCCCAGCGCCAATCCCACCCGCGCCGGATCGTTCCCCCCCGGCAAGGCCTTCGCCGCCACCGCGAACACCGGCAGCAGCAGGAACAACCCCAGCATCCGGCACATGAACAGCGCCGCCAGCGACAAGCTGGCGCGGCGCTCGAAAGGGGTCATCCGAAATGAAGTCATTGGCCCCCCCCGTACGCGCTGACGCGCGCCCCCCAGGGGGCGATGCCTGCGGACTGGCGGAGCCAGATCCGCGGCATCCTGAGTCGTGTAACCGTGTTTCGCAACGCGGGCCTTTGCCCGAAGGACAGTGACCGGCCGGCGGAACCGAACCCGCAATCCTCTGAATCCAATACGAGTCTCTTTGTCATGTCACCCATCGCCAACGCCGGCAGCCAGCGACAGCACCAGCGCCACATCCCAAGAAAGCCCCACTAGACCAGGGCACGGGGGATCCGGCTCCGCCGGTCCCCCGCCGCCCGCCCCCTGGGGGGCGCGCGTCAGCGCGTACGGGGGGGTTATATTACCAAGTTGGCTTTCGCCACCGCTCGCGTAAAGGTTTGCTTGATGGATGTCATCCGCATCAGGGGTGCGCGCACCCATAATCTGAAGAACGTCTCGCTGGAGTTGCCCCGCCACCAGCTTGTCGTGATCACTGGGCTATCCGGTTCGGGCAAATCCTCCCTGGCGTTCGATACCCTGTACGCGGAAGGCCAGCGGCGCTACGTGGAAAGCCTGTCCGCCTACGCCCGCCAGTTCCTGCAGTTGATGGACAAGCCCGAGGTCGACCTGATCGAGGGCCTGTCGCCGGCCATTTCCATCGAGCAGAAAGCCGCCAGCCACAACCCGCGCTCGACCGTGGGCACGGTCACGGAAATCCACGACTACCTGCGCCTGCTGTTCGCGCGGGTGGGCACGCCCTACTGCCCCGACCACCAATTGCCGCTGCAGGCGCAAAGCATCAGCCAGATGGTGGACATCACCCTGGCGCTGCCGGCCGAAAGCCGGTTGGCGATCCTGGCGCCGCTGGTACGCGACCGCAAGGGCAGCTTCGAGGACGAACTGGCCAGCCTGCAGGCCCAGGGCTTCGTGCGGGTGCGCGTGGACGGCCAGGTGCTGGACATCGACAGCGTCCCCCCGCTGAAGAAGACCGAGAAGCACAGCATCGACGTGGTGATCGACCGCCTGCGCGTGCGGCCCGAGGCCCAGCAGCGGCTGGCCGAGAGCTTCGAGACGGCCATCGGCCTGGCCGAGGGGCGGGCCATCGTGCTGGAGATGGACGCCGATGCCGATGGCCACGAACGCGAGCATCTGTTCTCCAGCCGCTATGCCTGTCCGGTATGCGGGCACAGCCTGCCGGAGCTCGAGCCCCGGCTGTTCAGCTTCAACAATCCTATCGGCGCCTGCCCCAGCTGCGACGGCATCGGCCACGTAGGCTTCTTCGATCCGAAACGGGTGGTGGCATTTCCCGAACTGAGCCTGGCCGGCGGCGCCATTCGCGGCTGGGACCGGCGCAACCCGTTCTACCATCAGTTGCTGACCAGCCTGGCGGCCTTCTACGACTTCGACGTGGACACGCCGTTCGAGGAACTGTCCGAGGACACCCAGCAGCGGGTGCTGTACGGCTCGGGCGACCAGGAAATCGCCTTCACCTACGTGAACGAGAAAGGACGCACGACCGTGCGCTCGCACCCTTTCGAGGGGGTGATTCCCAACCTCGAGCGCCGCTGGAAGGAAACCGACTCGGCCACGGTGCGCGAGGAACTGGGCAAGTACAGGAACGTGCGGACCTGTCCCGATTGCGGCGGCTCGCGGCTGCGCGCCGAGGCCCGCAACGTCCGCGTGGGCGAGGATGACCAGGGACGCGCGATCTACCAGCTGGAAGCCCTGCCGCTGTCCGACTGCCTGCACTGGTTCGAGGAACTGGCGCTGACCGGCGCCAAGCGCGAGATCGCCGACCGCATCGTGCGCGAGATTTCCGCCCGCCTGACTTTCCTGAACAACGTGGGGCTGAGCTACCTGTCGCTGGACCGCAGCGCCGATACCATCTCGGGCGGCGAGGCCCAGCGCATCCGCCTGGCCAGCCAGATCGGCTCGGGCCTGACCGGCGTGATGTACGTGCTGGACGAACCCTCCATCGGCCTGCACCAGCGCGACAACGACCGGCTGATCAGCACCCTGCGGCACCTGCGCAACCTCGGCAACAGCGTGATCGTGGTCGAGCACGACGAGGACATGATCCGCGAGGCCGACTGGGTCGTGGACATGGGCCCCGGCGCGGGCGAACACGGCGGGAAAGTCGTGGCGCAGGGATCGCCGGCCGACATCGTGGCCGACCCGCAGTCCCTGACCGGCCAATACCTCAGCGGCCAGAAGTCCATCGCCATCCCGCCCCGCCGGCCGGTGGCGGGCCAGGACGAACTGCCATGGCTGGAGCTCAGGGGCTGTTCGGGCAACAACCTGAAAGGCGTGGACCTGCGCATCCCGGCGGGCCGCCTGGTCTGCATCACCGGGGTCTCGGGCTCGGGCAAGTCGACCCTGATCAACGACACGCTCGTCAACGTGGTCTCGCGCCACCTGTACAACAGCCAGACCGAGCCCGCGCCCTACGAGTCCATCGAGGGGCTGGAGCATTTCGACAAGATCATCAGCGTCGACCAGAGCCCGATCGGCCGCACGCCGCGCAGCAACCCGGCCACCTACACCGGCCTGTTCACCCCGATACGGGAGCTGTTCGCGGGCGTGCCGGAAGCCCGCGCCCGCGGCTACGATCCCGGCCGCTTCAGCTTCAACGTCAAGGGCGGCCGCTGCGAGGCCTGCCAGGGCGATGGCGTGGTCAAGGTGGAGATGCACTTCCTGCCCGACATCTACGTCCCCTGCGACGTCTGCCATGGCAGCCGCTACAACCGCGAAACGCTGGAAATCCGCTACCGCGGCCGCAACATCAGCGAGGTGCTGGACCTGACCGTCGAGCAGGCCCTGGAGTATTTCGAGGCCGTGCCGGCCATCGCCCGGCGGCTGCAGACGCTGATCGACGTGGGGCTGGGCTACATCCGCCTGGGACAAAGCGCCACCACCCTGTCGGGCGGCGAGGCGCAGCGGGTCAAGCTGTCACAGGAACTGTCCAAGCGCGGCACCGGCCGCACCCTTTACATCCTGGACGAACCCACCACCGGCCTGCATTTCCACGACATCTCGCTGCTGCTGGAAGTGATCGGGCACCTGGTGGACGCCGGCAACACCGTGGTCGTGATCGAGCACAACCTGGACGTCATCAAGACCGCGGACTGGATCATCGACATGGGTCCGGAAGGCGGCGACGGCGGCGGCAGCATCGTGGCCCAGGGCACGCCCGAGGAGATCGCGCAGGCGCCCGGCAGCCATACCGGCAGCTATCTGAAGAAATTCCTGGCCGCCGGCGCCCCGTCCGCGCCGGCCAGGGCGGCGCGCGCGCCCCGGCGCAAGGCCGGCTGACGCGCCAGGCCCGGCCGGCCCCCGAAGGCCGGGCCGCTTACTCGTCGAATTCGCAGACGGTGTAGAGGTTCAGTCCCGAATCGCGTATCGCCTTCGATCCGCCCAACCGCGGCAGGTCGATGACGGCGGCCGCCTCGACCACGTTGGCCCCCAGCCGCTGCAGCAGCTTCATGCCGGCCAGCATGGTGCCGCCGGTGGCGACCAGGTCGTCCACCAGCACGACCCGTTGCCCGGGGCGCACGGCGTCGGCATGCATCTCCACCGTCGAACTGCCGTATTCCAGGGCATATTGCTCGGCAATGGTGTCGTAGGGAAGCTTGCCCTTCTTGCGCACGGGCACGAAACCGAGGTTCAGCTCGTGCGCGATCACGCTGCCCACGATGAATCCCCGCGCATCGATGCCCGCCACCAGGTCCAGGCGCTGGTTCATGTAGCGGTAGACGAACAGCTCGATCAGCACGCGGAAGCTGCGCGGGTCCTGCAGCAGCGGCGTGATGTCCCGGAACTGCACGCCGGGCTCGGGCCAGTCGGGCACCGTGCGTATGCGGTCTCGGATGTAGTTCGGGTCCAGGAACATGGCGGGCTCGGACAGGAAGGAATCGGAGGAAACCGGGATGGGAGGCCCCGGCGACACAGGACGCCACTGTAACGCAAAGAGCGTGAAGCAAGGATCGTGCCCTTGCTACTATACTGGTAGATCGTCGCAATTGAATGACCGTTGCCGCGCAAGGCGACACGAGGCGCGTTTTTCGCTGCCCGCCCTTCCACGGTACCGGCTCAGACCCATCATGAACACCTCAGACAACGGCACGTCCAACGTATACGTTCCCGGCGCTTCCGGCCCCGTCGACATCATCGATTCGGCCCGCAGCACCCTGGCGGTGGAAATCGAGGCGCTCAAGGCCCTGTCCAGCCGCCTGGACCGCACGTTCGTGCGCGCGGTCGACATCCTGCTGGCCTGCCCCGGACGCGTGGTGGTCAGCGGCATCGGCAAGTCCGGGCACATCGCCCGCAAGGTCGCCGCCACGTTCGCCTCGACCGGCACGCCGGCCTTCTTCGTCCACGCGGCCGAGGCCGTCCACGGCGACCTGGGCATGATCACCGCCAACGACGTGCTGGTCACGATATCGTATTCGGGCACGACGGCCGAACTGCTGACCATCGTGCCCGTCGTCAAGCGCCTGGGATCGCCGCTGATCGCGATCACCGGCAACCCGGATTCCGAACTGGCCCAGCTCGCCGACGTGCACCTGGACGCCAGCGTGCCCCAGGAAGCCTGCCCGCTGAACCTCGCCCCCACCGCCAGCACCACGACCGCGCTGGCGCTGGGCGACGCGCTGGCGGTGGCCTGCCTCGAGGCGCGCGGCTTCGGCCCAGAGGATTTCGCCCGGTCCCACCCGGGCGGCGCCCTGGGCCGCCGCCTGCTGACCCATGTCAGCGACGTCATGCGCACCGGCAAGGACCTGCCCATCGTGCCGGTCACGGCCTCGGTCACCGAAGCCCTGGTGGAAATCACCCGCAAGAGCATGGGCATGACCGCAGTCCTCGACGGCGACCGGGTGGTCGGCATCTTCACCGATGGCGACCTGCGCCGCCTGATCGAGCGCGAAGGCGACATCCGCAACCTGACCGTGGTCGCCGGCATGACGCGCAACCCCCTTCACATCGGTCCTGACGCGCTCGCCACCGAGGCAGCCGCGCTGATGGACGACAACCGCAAGAACCAGTTGCTGGTGCTCGACGCCACCGGCAGGCTGGTCGGCGCCCTCCATACCCACGACCTGATGGCAGCAAAGGTGCTCTGAGTTCCATGGCGATCCCCCTCACTCCCCATCCGGCCGAAGCCCTGATCCTGGCCCGCGTGCCGCAAGACGTGCGCGAACGCGTCTCCCGGCTGCGACTGATGATCTTCGACGTCGACGGCGTCCTGACCGACGGCCGCCTCTACTACGGCGAGCACGGCGAGACCGTGAAGCGCTTCCATGCGCTGGACGGCTTCGGGCTGCGCATGCTGCACGAAAGCGGCATCGAGGTCGTGTTCATGACCGGGCGCGACTCGCCCACCGTATCGCGGCGCGCCGCCGAGCTGGGCATCTCCGAGGTCCAGCAGGGCGTGCGCGACAAGAGCGCGGCCGTGACCGCGCTGGCGCAGCGCTGCAACGTCGAGCTGGACGCGGTCGGCTTCATGGGCGACGACATCATCGACCTGGCCGCCATGCAGCGCGTGGGCTTCGCCGCCAGCGTGGCGGAAGCGCCGGTCTACGTCGCCCAGGCCGCCCACTGGGTGGCCACCCGCCCCGCCGGAGATGGCGCGGCACGCGAGTGCTGCGACCTGATCCTGGCCGCGCAGGGCCGGCTGGGCGGCTACATCACCAGCCGCACCCGCACGACCATCACCGCCGGATCCTCTCCCCAATGAAAGACCGACTCGCCTCCGGGGTATCGATCGCGCTGCTGGCCGCCCTGGTGGCCGGCACGTGGTGGGCGGCCGACTATGCCAAGCGGGCGGTCAAGGAAGATCCTCCGCGCCGGCTGACCCACGAGATCGACTCCTTCGTCGAGCAGTTCGTCATGGTCCGCAGCGACGAGCACGGCATGCCGATGACGCGCATGGAAGGCGACCGGCTGGAGCACTACCCGGACGACGACTCCTCGGAAGTCACGCAGTTCCGCGCGGTCAGCCAGCGCACCGAGCGGCCGACCATGACGGCGACCTCGCAGCACGCCAGGATGGACCAGGACGGCGCGCGCGTGGTCATGCGCGGCGACGTCCAGTTGCGGAGGCTGGCCGGGCAGGGACGTCCCGAGCTCGACATACGCAGCGAGGAAGTCACCCTGCTGCCCGACGAGGATGTCGCCTACACGGACCTGCCCGCCACCGTGGTCAACGGCACCACGCGCATACAGGGACGCGGCATGCGCTACGACAACGTCTCGCGCGAACTGAAGGTCAACGAGCAGACGCGGGTGCAGATCGTGCCGGGCAGCACGCGGCCGGCCGCTCCCTCGGCCCGACAGCCATCCAAAGGATAGAAACACCGTGCCACATCACCGATTTTCCCGATACGCCGCCCAGGCCATGCTCGCCCTGGCGGCCCTCGCCTGCGGCGCCCAGGCGCTCGCGGCCGCCGCCGACCGCAACCAGCCGACGACGGTGGATGCCGACGCGCTGCGCTACGACGACCTGAAGCAGACCAGCATCTTCACCGGCAACGTCGTGCTGACCAAGGGCTCGCTGATCCTGCGCGCCGACCGCCTCGAGCTGCGCGAGGACGCCGAGGGCTACCAGTTCGGCGTCGCCACCGCCAACGGCGGCAAGCTGGTCAACGTGCGCCAGCGGCGCGAAGGCACGGACGAATACGTCGAGGGCGTGGCCGAACGCGTCGAGTACGACGGACGCGGCGAGCTGATCCATTTCATCTCGAAGGCGGTCGTCAAGCGCCTGGCCTGCGAACAGATGGTCGACGAAGTGCGCGGCCAGCGCGTGACCTACAACCAGCGCACCGATACCTACACCGCCACCGGCGGGCCGCAAGCCCCGACGTCCAACCAGCGCGTGCGCACCATCATCCAGCCGCGCGGCCAGACGGCCGCCGGCGCGCCGGCGGCGGGCTGCGGCGCCCCGACCTCGGGCAAGGCGGCACAATGAACGCGCCGCTCGTCGAGGCCGGAACGCCGGCCGGGGCGCCGCGCGCCGAAGAGTCCGCCCGGGGCGACGGCCGCCTGCGGGCCGAAGGCCTGCGCAAGTCCTATCAAGGACGCACGGTGGTCAAGAACGTGTCGCTGCACGTGGACGGCGGCGAGGTGGTGGGACTGCTGGGCCCCAACGGCGCGGGCAAGACCACCTGCTTCTACATGATCGTCGGACTGGTGCCCGCCGACGCCGGCAGCATAGATATCGATCGCGTCTCGGTCACCAGCCTGCCCATCCACAAGCGCGCGCGGCTGGGGCTTTCCTACCTGCCCCAGGACGCCTCGGTCTTCCGCCGGCTCAACGTCGAACAGAACATCCGCGCGGTGCTCGAGCTGCAGCGCAACGAACAGGGCGCGCCGCTGGACGCGAAACAGGTGAACGAAAGCCTGGAATCGCTGCTGGACGAATTGCAGATCGGACACATCCGCAGCAACGCCGCAATCTCACTGTCCGGCGGCGAACGCCGCCGCGTCGAGATCGCGCGCGCGCTCGCCACCAATCCGCGCTTCATCCTGCTGGACGAACCCTTCGCCGGCGTGGACCCCATCGCCGTCATCGAGATCCAGCGCATCGTGCGCTTCCTCAAGGGACGCGGCATAGGCGTGCTCATCACCGATCACAACGTGCGCGAGACCCTGGGCATCTGCGACCGCGCCTACATCATCAGCGACGGCACGGTACTGGCCAGCGGACACCCCGAGGAGATCGTCGGCGATCCGGCCGTGCGGCGGGTCTACCTCGGAGAACACTTCCGCATGTAAGCGGTGCCCATGCTCAAACCCGGACTCCAACTTCGCACCTCCCAGCACCTGGCGCTGACGCCGGCGCTGCAGCAGTCGATCAAGCTGCTGCAGCTGTCGACCCTCGAACTCGAGCACGAGATCGAGCAGATCCTGCAAGAGAACCCGCTGCTCGAACGCGAGGACGATCCCGTGGCGGCTACGCTACGGGTCGACGCCGACGGCAGCATGCACACGACCGCGCCCGCCGCGCCGGAAGCCGACGGGGAACCCGGCGGCGAGACCGTGGAAGCCCCGGCGCCAGCCGACGCCGGCGACGGACCGGACCTGCCCGACATGCCGGAGCTGCACCGCCCCGGCGGCGAACACGACGACGACACCGCGCCGCAACTGGCCGCGCCCGACGCGTCGCTGCGCGAGCACCTGCTGGGCCAGCTCGCGCTCACGCAGGCCACGCCGCGCGATGCGGCGCTGGTGACGGCGCTGGTCGACGAGCTGGACGACAACGGCTATCTGGACGTGTCGCTGGAAGAGCTCGCCGCGCTGTTCCCGCCCGAGCTGGAAATCGACGCCGACGAACTGCGCTCCGCGCTGGGGCTGCTCCAGTCCTTCGACCCTGCCGGCGTGGGCGCCCGCAACATCTCCGAATGCCTCTGCCTGCAATTGCGCACGCCGGACCTCGACTGCCTGCCCGAGGCCCGCGATGCCGAGGTGCTGGCGCTGGCCCGCCAGATCGCGGCCCAGCACCTGCCCCTGCTGGGTGCGCGTGACTACGCCAAGCTGCGCAAGGCGCTGGGCTGCAACGACGACCAGTTGCGCGCGGCCCAGAGCCTGATCCGCCGGCTCGACCCCCGGCCCGGTTCGCGCTATTCGTCGCCCGCGGCGGACTACGTCGTGCCCGACGTGATCGTGCGCAAGGTCGGCAACCAGTGGCGCGCGACGCTCAACGGCGAAGCCATGCCGCGGCTGCGCATCAACCAGATGTACGCGCAGATCCTGAAATCGGAACGCAGCTCGGCCCATCCCGGGCTGTCCTCGCAGCTGCAGGAGGCGCGCTGGCTGATACGCAATGTCCAGCAACGCTTCGACACCATCCTGCGCGTGGCCCAGGCCATCGTCGACCGGCAGCAGGGTTTCCTCAACCATGGCGAAGTCGCCATGCGGCCTCTTGTATTACGCGAAATAGCAGATACACTAGGCTTGCATGAGTCGACGATCTCACGCGTCACTACGCAGAAATACATGCTTACCCCCCTGGGGACTTTCGAGCTCAAGTATTTCTTCGGCAGCCACGTCGCCACGGAGACCGGAGGAGCGGCATCGTCCACGGCGATCCGTGCGCTGATCAAGCAACTCATTGGTGCGGAGGATCCTACCCAGCCACTATCCGACAGCCAACTTGCGCAGACGCTGGGGGAGCAGGGTATCGTCGTGGCCCGCCGCACGGTGGCCAAATACCGCGAAGCGCTCAAGATTCCGCCGGTTTCGCTGCGTAAGAGCATCTAGTACGGATCGCGCCCGCGCGGCATCGCATGCCGCGTATCCATCACCCAATCGCGATGCTAGGGTTAGACCGTACTTGAAAGCCCCGGATAAAGGCTCATCTTTATAGCAACCGCTGAAAACGCATGTGCCAGCCACTTCGATTGCGTGGCGACATCCGGAACATCGGAGCGACGCAAGCAAAGTGGCACGCTCGTGCCACAAGCGCCCATGCCCTGCGGACATGGGCGCGGGCTCCGGGGAAGTCTCCCGGTACATTGCTTCAAGGAGGGCTTTACATGAATCTGAGCATCAGCGGACATCACCTCATCGTGACCCCTGCCATACGTGAGTACGTCCTGAACAAGCTCACGCGGGTGCTGAGGCATTTCGATCACGTCATCGATATCCAGGTGCTGCTTTCCGTGGAAAAACTGCGCCACAGCGCGGAAATCACCATGCATCTCCGAGGCAAGGACGTCCATTGCGAGGCCCAAGAAGAAAATCTATACGCGGCCATCGATGCCCTTGTCGATAAAGTCGACCGCCAGGTCATCAAGTACAAGGACAAGGTCCAGCGACCTCGGGTCGAGGAAGCAATAAAAAGAATTCCCCCCCCTACGCCCTGAAAGGAAGCCCACCCCCTACGCGCTTCGCGCGCCCCCTCAAGGGGGCGGCACTGGCGGACCGGCAAAGCCGGATCCGCTGTGCCCTGGGGGTAAACATCGGTCGGCGGGGAAAGGAGGCTTTTCCCGCCGTTGTAACGTTTAAGGGATGGGTTTGCGTCCAGTTAGCCGTGATCGGGATCGAGAAATGCCGCGCTGCGCCATGGTTTTCGAGGGACGGGGTAGGGTCCCGGGTGGGCGCTTCCTTCGTGGGACGAGGGCATGTGATGCAGGGTCGGGATACGGACGGGTTGTTTGCGGGGCACAAAAGTGCCGCTTTCCGTGACAGAACCGGGCCGGTGGCTATAATCGACGTCCATCTCCAAAAGATGTCGCCTGGTCCATCTATTGTGCGAATTTGTATCGCCCGACCGGCGCATACGTTATGAATCTGATCTCGCGGATACTCCCCCCTTCGAACGTGCTGCTTGATCTGGAAGTCACCAGCAAGAAGCGCGTTTTCGAACAAGTCGGCCTTTTGTTCGAGAACAATCACGGCATCGCCCGCTCGGTGGTGTTCGACAGCCTGTTCGCGCGCGAACGGCTCGGCTCGACCGGCCTGGGGCAAGGCGTTGCCGTGCCGCACGGCCGCATCAAGGGACTGACAGATGCCGTGGCCGCCTTCGTGCGCCTGGCCCAGCCCATCAATTTCGACGCCCCCGATGGCAAGCCGGTGCAGATGCTGGTGTTCCTGCTGGTGCCCGAGCAGGCTACGCAGGTACACCTGGAAATCCTGTCCGAGCTGGCGCAGATGCTGTCCAACCGCGCGCTGCGCGAGGCCCTGGCCACCGAACCGTCGGCCAGCGCTATCCATTCGCTGCTGACCCACTGGGAGCCGGCCCAGTCCGACGCCGCGGTCTGACCCGGCGGGCCCGGCCGGCCGCCTTCTCCGTGTGCCCCATGCTTACTATCGAAAAACTGGTCGACGAGAACACCGACAAGATTTCCTTGAGCTGGCTGGCCGGGCGCTCGAACGCGAATCGCTCGCCGCTGCCCGACACCTGCCTGGCCGCCGCCGACCTGGTCGGCCACCTGAACCTCATCCACCCGTCGCGCATCCAGGTCTTCGGCCACGAGGAACTGGCGTTCTATGCCCGGCTGGAAGCACGCCGACGCGCCCACCACCTGGACGAGCTGCTGGCCAGCGGCGTGCCGGCCATCATCATGGCCGACGGCCTGGCCGCGCCGGCCGACCTGCTGGAGCACTGCGAACAGCGCGGCGTGCCGCTGCTGGCATCGCCCCGCTCGGCGGCTCAGGTCATCGACCTCCTGCGCATCTACCTGGGCAAGAAGCTCGCCCCCGTCACCACCGTCCACGGCGTATTCATGGACGTGCTCGGCATGGGCGTGCTGATCTCCGGCGAATCCGGCCTGGGCAAGAGCGAGCTTGCGCTCGAACTGATCTCCCGCGGCCACGGCCTGGTGGCCGACGACGCGGTGGAGTTCTCCCGCATCGCTCCCAACATCATCGAAGGCCGCTGCCCCCCGCTGCTGCAGAACATGCTGGAAGTGCGGGGCCTGGGCCTGCTGGACATCCGCGCGATCTTCGGCGAGACCTCGGTGCGCCGGAAGATGAAGCTCAAGATCATCGTCCACCTGGTCCGCACCACCTCGCCCGAAGCCAATTTCGAACGCCTCCCCCTCCAGGCCCTGACGCAGGACGTGCTGGCCCTGCCCATACGCAAGGTCGTCCTGCCGGTGGCCGCCGGCCGCAACCTGGCCGTACTGGTCGAAGCCGCGGTGCGCAACGCCATCCTGCAACTGCGCGGCATCGACACCATGACCGAATTCATGGAACGGCAGATGGACGCGATCCAGAACGGCGAGCCGTAGAGGCCCCCCCTACGCCCTTCGGGCGCAAGGGAAGCCCACCCCCTACCCGCTTGCGCGGGCCCCCTCAAGGGGGCGATGCGGGTGGACCGGCGGAGCCGGATCCACCGCATCCTGGGTCTGGTGCCGCTATCTTGGTTTGTGGCACCGTTGCTTCGCTGGCTGCCAGCTGTAGCAACGGTGCCACAAACCAAGATAGTTTCCCTAGACCCAGGAAACCGCGGATCCGGCTTTGCCGGTCCGCCGGTTTCGCCCCCTGGGGGGCGCGCGAAGCGCGTAGGGGGGGCGACCAATGTGCGTTATTGTTCAGGCTTCGATGAATGAACCTCCTACGAGGCAAAGCCTGCTGTGTTACGTGTCGTTTTCATCACCGGTATCTCGGGCTCGGGCAAGTCCGTGGCTCTTCGTACCCTGGAGGATGCCGGCTACAACTGCGTCGACAATCTTCCGGTCCGCTTTCTTCACGATTTCATCGCGGCCGCGCACGATGAAGGGCTGCAGCGTGTCGGGGTGTCCATCGATGCGCGTTCCAGCGGGGCCATCGCCAGCCTGCCCGGCACCATCAATGCGCTGCGCGCGCTGGGCACCGAGATCCGCGTAGTGTTCCTGGACGCCGATACCGGCACGCTGGTGCAGCGCTATTCGGAATCGCGCCGCCGCCATCCGCTGACCGACAAGCTGTTCCACGAAGGCGTGGCGCCCTCGGTCGAAGCCTGTATCGCGCACGAGCGGGAGTTGCTGGGGCCGCTGCGCGAACTGGGGCACGTCATCGACACCACGGGGCTGACGCCCTCGCAACTGCGGTCCTGGGTGCGCAACGTGGTGCAGGCCGATACCGTGCCGCTGGTCCTGACCTTCGAATCGTTCGCGTTCAAGGAAAGCGTGCCGCTGGACGCGGACCTGATGTTCGACGTGCGCTGCCTGCCCAACCCCCACTACGATCCGGTCCTGCGGCCGTTGACGGGGCGGGACGCCCCGGTGGCGAACTTTTTGGCAGCCATTCCCAGCGTGGGACGCATGATCGACGACATCGCCGCCTTCATCCGCACCTGGTTGCCGGAGTACATGCAGGACACGCGCAGCTACCTGACGGTGGCCATAGGCTGTACGGGCGGAACGCACCGGTCGGTCTACGTGGTGGAGCAACTGGCCGCCATGTTCGCGGGCCAGGGACAGGTGCTGGTGCGCCACCGTGCACAAAAGCAGTTCGACCTTTATGATCCGGGCGGTGGCCCCACCGAGGCGCCGCCGCTTGCCAGACCTTAGCATTCAGGACCCTAGACGATGAAGCAGACCGACCGGCTTCCCTTGCCTGGCGCGCGCCCCACCACCAGCCGCCCACCGCGTGGAAGGACCGAAGGCCCCCTGCTCCTGGCGGCGGTCTGCGCAGCGATGCTGCTGGCCGCTTGCGGCACCACGCCCAAGGGGTCCTCGGGTTCGCGCGGCGGCGGCTACTACAAGGACGACGGTCCGCCGTCCAACCCGCCCGCCAACCTGGATCTCGTGCCCGACCCGCTGCCGGCCGTCGAGCCGCTGGCCAGCGGCGCCAACAAGCCCTATGTGATCTTCGGCAAGCGCTACGTGCCCGACACGTCCATGCAGCCCTACAAGGTGCGCGGGATCGCGTCGTGGTACGGGCGCAAGTTCCATGGCGCGCGCACGTCGAACGGCGAGATCTACGACATGTACGCGATGACCGCGGCCCACACCACGCTGCCCATCCCCAGCTACGCCCGCGTCACGCGGGTCGGGACGGGCAAGTCGGTGATCGTGCGCGTGAACGACCGCGGCCCCTTCCACAGCGACCGCATCATCGACCTTTCCTACACGGCCGCCTACAAGCTGGGCCTGCTCTCGCAGGGCAGCGGAGAAGTCGAGGTCGAGTGGCTGGGACCGGAGGAAATCGCCAGGATCCGCAGCGAGCGAGGCAGCGCCCCCATGCTGGCCGCCGCCCCCGCGCCGGCGGCCGAAGCCGAGGTGGTCGCCATTCCGGTGGCCACGCAGGCGCCGGCCAGCCAGATACGGGAACTGCCGCCGCTGGCGTCCGCCTCGCCGGACGGCACCGCCATGCAGGCAGTCCCTCGTCCCATGGCGAGCGGCGTGCAGGTCCCCTTGGCCGCCACCACGCCGGTGGTCTCGGCGCCGCAATCGGGCATCTTCCTGCAAGTAGGCGCCTTCAGCGGCCAGCGCAACGCCGAAGACCTGGCGGCCCGGATCCGGTCCCAGCTGGGGGAGCAGGCCGAACCGCTGCGCATCGTGAACACCGACAGCCTGCACCGCGTGCACCTGGGCCCCTACCCCTCGCGCGAGAGCGCGCTGGCGGCCGCGCAGCGCGTGCAGGCGCGGCTGGACATCGCCCCGGTCATCGTCGTGCGCTGACCGGGCGCGCGATCGCTATTCCAGTTCGCCGCCCTTGGTCTCGGGCAGGAAGAAATACACGATGACCGCGGCCAGCGCGAAGAACCCGGCAGTGGCGCCCAGGGCGCTCGCCACGCCGTGGGTGGCCGAGAAGAACCCCACGGCGGCCGGCGCCAGCGCGCTGGTGGCCCGGCCGGTGTTGTAGATGAAGCCCTGGGCGGTCGCGCGGATACTGGTCGGGAACAGTTCGGCGAAGGTGGGCGCGAAACCGCTGTAGAAGCCCGTGCCCACGAACGCGACCAGCGGCCCGAACGCCAGCAGCACCAGGCTGGACTCGATCTGCACGTACAGCGGCACGCACACGGCCGACAGCAGGAAGAACAGGATGAAGGCCATGCGGCGGCCGATCCGGTCGGCGATGTAGCCGAAGCAGACGAACCCCAGCGCCGCGCCCACCTGCATGATGACGATCCAGGTCGTGGACTTGGTCAGGTCCAGGCCGGCGCCCCCTGCGCTGACGGGCGTCGCGAGATAGGTAGGAATCCACGTAAACAAGCCCCAGTAGCCGCACATGGCGGCGGCCGTGAACGCCAGGCCGACCACCGTGCTGCGCAGATGCTGCCCGAACAGCAGCTTCAGGGTCGCCCCGACGCCCAGGCGCTCTTTCTGGCCCGCCCAGATTTCAGGCTCGGACGCATGGCGGCGCACCCAGAACGCGAACAGCGCGGGCGCCAGTCCGACGGCGAACACCCAGCGCCAGCCCAGCGTGGGCAATACCAGCGCCGCGACGATGGCGGCCAGCGCGTAGCCCGCCGCGAAGGCGCTCTGCACCCAGGCCATCACCTTGCCGCGGTGCTTGGCCGGCCACGTCTCGGTGACCAGGGCCGCGCCCGCCGACCATTCCCCGCCCACCCCCAGTCCCAGCAGGAAGCGGAAGATCAGCAACTGCGTGACGTTCTGCGAGAAGCCGCACAGGGCCGTGCCGATGGAATAGCACGCGATGCTGAGCACCAGCGACCGCGTGCGGCCCAGCCGGTCGGCCAGGAAGCCGAAGATCAGGCCGCCGAAGGCCGTGGCCAGCAGCGTCATCGAGGCGATGACGCCGGCCGCGCCGCTGTCGAAATTCAATTCGGCCCGCATGTGCGTGATCACCATGGCAAACAGCATCAGATCCATGATGTCCAGCATCCAGCCTATGTAGGCCGAACCGAACGCGCGCCATTGTTCCTTGGTACGCCCTACGTACCATTTTTCCTGGGCCACGCCGGATAGCGAGGTCGCGGAGGATGCCATGCTTCGTCTCCTTGATGTATCGATCAACGATACAAACGTATCGATAAATATTCTATCCGAATATTCCCAAGCCATGCATTCATGGTTTACGATAAATGATACGAACGTATTGTTTATCGATACAAATGGTCCGTTGCCCGGCATGGGGCCGGCCATATCTTCAGGAGTCATCCATGCGCAGTTTCATCATCAGGCTTTACGAAGACCGCATCCCCGCCGGCCACGCGCCGGTCTACCTGCCGCGGATGCCGCGGTCGGTCTACGTGGTGCAGGGCGGGATCACGGTGGAGTTCTCGGACGGCACCCAGCACCAGCGCCAGGAATCGGCCTGGGTCGGGCAGGACCAGATCGCGCTGGTGGCGGGCGAGGAAGACGCCGTGCTGTGGCGCTGGGAACTGGTGGCGCCCGATGCTCCCGCGGGCACGCTGCGCAGCGCCCCGGGCGCCACGTCCACCCTCAAGCTGCAACAGGAAATCGAGCTGGACAGCCAGTTCGACTGGCTGATGCGCTGCGACCGCGTCGACTTCCCGCCCGGCGGCGTGGCGCTGACGCACGTGCACCAGGGCCCCGGCATACGCTGTTGCCTGAAGGGCGAGATCACCATCGAGACCCAGGGCAAGACCACGGTGCATCCGGCAGGCTCGGCGTGGTTCGAGCTCGGCCACGCCCCGGTCCTGGCGCCCACCACCGAGGCCACGGACACCAGCTTCATCCGCTGCTTCATCCTGCCCCAGGGATGCCGCCTGCGCAGTTCCCTGCGCTATGTTCTGCCGGAAGACGCCGGCAAGCCCAAGCGTCAGCATTATCATGTGTACGGCGAGCGCATGCTGACCCTGCCCTGACGGGCGCTTCCCGGCCCAGGCACGGGGCGGGCATGCGTCCATCGAGAATCCACCGGCCTTGCCAAGACACGCTTCGATCCATGCATCCCCCCGCCCCGGACCTTCTTCCCTCCGACGCCACCGCACCCGCCGCGGACGACGCCCAGACCGGCCATGCGCTGCCGACCTCGGGCGACGAGGCCGCGATCTCGTCGACCTCGGTCATCTCCCTGCGCATCCTGGAATTGATGGCGGCCCAGGGCACCGAATGCGGGGTCACGGAACTGGCCGAACTGCTCGGAATGCCCAAGGCGCGCGTGCATCGCCATCTGTCCGCCCTGCGCCAGCAGGGCTACGTCACGCAGAACAAGCGCACCAGCCGCTACCGCGTGGGCTGGCGCCTGTTCCTGCTGGGACGCAAGCTGGTGCAGCAGTTCGACGTCGTATCGCTGGCCAAGCCCATCATGGAAGACCTGCGCAACCGCGTCGGGCAGACCATCGTCATCACCACCTTCGATCCCAACAAGGTCGTCGTGCTGGACGTCGTGCGCGGCCGCAGCGCGCTGGAAATCCTGCTCAGTCCCGGCACGCAGTTCCCCGGCTTCCACACCGTGGCGCAGGGCAAGGTCGTGCTGGCCTTCGGTCCGCCGTCGCTGCGCGACGCGGTGCTGTCCCAGCCCCTGGCGGCCAGCACGCCCAAGACCATCACCGACCCCGACCGCCTGCGCGCCGAGATCCAGCTCGTGCGCCAGCGCGGCTGGGCCGAGGCGCCCGAGGAAATCTTCACCGGCATCAACGCCCTGGCGGCGCCGATCTTCCAGGCCGACGGCTCGCTGTTCGGCGCGCTCGCCATCGTCGCCTCGATCCACTACCTGCCGGCGCGGGCCCATCCGGATACCGTGCGGGAGCTGATGCAGGCGGCCGCCGCGGTGTCCGCCGTGCTGGGCGCGGGCCAGGCGGGCGCGGCCGCGCCGGGCTGAGACCGGGACACGCCTGTCCTACCGGCGCGCCGGCGCCCGTCCGATTGAGGCATGCTGGGCGACTCGCATCCCGGGTCGCCATGCCATGTCCCTTCCCTACCCGCCCCGCCGTGGCTTTCCCTTGCCGCTACGCTTCCTTCAGCGCCAGCGCACGGGCATACAAGGCATCGCGCGGCGCGCCGGTGATGCGGGCCGCGACCTTGGCGCTATCGCGCACGCTCAGCACATCCAGCAAGGCCCGCAGCACCTCGTCCGTCCGGGCATCCAGCGCCCCGGCGGCTTCCTCGGGCGCCGCCTCCACGATCAGCACGAACTCTCCCTGCGCCCGCTGGGGATGGGCGGCCAGCCAGGCCTGCGCCTCGGCCAGCGGCATGGCGGCGATCTCCTCGAAACGCTTGGTCAGCTCCCGCGCCACGGTCAGTCGCCGCGCGGCGCCGCACACCGCCAGCAGGTCGGCCATGGTCGCGGCCATCCGGTGCGGCGACTCGTACATGACCACCGGCGCCGGCAGCGCGCACCACTGGGCCAGCCAGCGCTGGCGGGCGGCCGCCTTGGGAGGCGGGAAACCGGCGAAGACGAACGCCGGATTCTCGTCCGAGGTTGCGCCGCTGGCCATCAGGGCGGCGATCACGGCGCTGGCGCCGGGCACCGGCACCACCGGGTAGCCGGCCGCGCGCACCTCGCGCACGATGCGCGAACCGGGATCGCTGACGCCGGGCGCGCCGGCGTCCGAAACCAGGGCCACCCGCTCGCCCGCGGCCAGCCGGCCGACGATGGCCTGGGCCGCCTGCGCCTCGTTGTGCCGGTGGGCCGCCATCAGGGGCGTGGAAATGCCCCAGGCGTCCAGCAGGGGGCGCGTCATGCGCGTGTCTTCGGCGGCGATCACGTCGGCCCGCTGCAGGCAGGCCTGGGCCCTCAGGCTCAGGTCGCCCAGGTTGCCGATGGGGGTGGCCACGACATACAGCGCGGGGGCGGGCCAGTGCTGCGCCGCGACCTTGCCGGCCAGCCGTTCCCAGGCGCCGGTGGCGGGCCCGGAAGATTCGAATTCGTTGTCCATGGCGCGAGGATACCGCGAGGGCGCGCATGACGGCTGCCGACACGCAGGCCTACGCCCTGGCCCATGCGGCGCAGCGGCGGGCGGCGCGCCGCCGCCCCCGGCCGAGCCGCCGGCAGGAAGCGGAGTCGCCGCCCCGCCGCTCGCCCACGCAGCAGGCCGGCGACCGGGCCGAGCACGCGGCACTGGCCCACCTGCGCGCCGCGGGGCTGGTCCTGGTGGCCCGCAACGTGGCGTGCCGCGCCGGCGAAATCGACCTGGTCATGCGCGAAGGCCCCGTCCTGGTCTTCGTCGAGGTCCGCGCGCGCGCCCTGGGACGCTACGGCGGCGCGGCCGCCAGCGTGGGCCCGGCCAAGCGGGTGCGCCTGGCGCGGGCCGCCGCCCATTTCCTGCGCACCCGCTGGAAGGGACCGCTGCCGCCCTGCCGCTTCGACGTCCTGGCCTTCGAGGCCGACGCGCCACCCCGCTGGATACGCCACGCCTTTTCGCTCGAGACACTGCCTGGTTTCCGATAGCGGGGCGGATTCCCATCGGCGAGCCAGGGAAACTATCATTGCCGAAGCCGCTCCAAGTCTTGGCCGCCGCCCCGCAACCGAAGCGTCACGGCCGGTTACAGCGGACACACTTGCCGGCCAGGCCGGCGAGCCGGCCGTTTCCCCTGCATGAGATAATCCCGGCATGGACCTTATCGCCCGCATATCCGCCCATTTCCGCGACGCCGTCGCGCTGTTCGAACACTGCCAGGACACCCTCGCGGCGCCCACCGCGGCCGCCGTGGACGCGCTGGTGTTCAGTCTTTCCAACAACGGCAAGATCCTGGCCTGCGGCAATGGGGGCTCCGCCGCCGATGCGCAGCACTTCGCCGCCGAGCTGGTCGGCCGCTTCGAACGCGAACGGCTGCCGCTGGGCGCCATCGCGCTCAATACCGACACCTCCATCCTGACCGCGGTCGGCAACGACTTCGGCTACGACCGGGTGTTCTCCCAGCAGGTCAATGCGCTGGGCCAGCCGGGCGACGTGCTGGTGGCCATCTCCACCAGCGGCAACTCGGCCAACGTGATCGAGGCCATCGAGGCCGCCCATTCCCGCGAGCTGCGCGTCATCGCGCTGACGGGAAAGGGCGGCGGCCGCATCGGCCAGATGCTGACGGAAGACGACGTGCACCTGTGCGTGCCGCACGATCGCACCCTGCGCATCCAGGAAGTCCACATCCTGCTGCTGCACGCCATGTGCGACGGCATCGACGCTCAACTGCTGGGAGATCTCTGATGTTTCGCAAACCGGCCGCTGCGGTACGCCCCCTGGTCCTGGCCCTCGTGGTCGCAAGCTCGGCATGGGCGGTGTCCGCCTGCGCGCCCATCGTCCTGGGCGGCGCCTACGTCGGCACGATGGCCGCCACCGACCGCCGTACCGTGGGCATCCAGGTCGAAGACAAGAACATCGAGCTCAAGGCCTCCAGCCGCCTGTCGGGCCGCTATGGCGACAAGGGCCACATCAACGCCAATGCCTACAACCGCAAGCTGCTGCTGACCGGCGAAGTCCCGGACGAGGCCGCCAAGCGCGATGCCGAGGAACAGGCGCGCGGCGTCGAGAACGTCCGCGCCATCGTGAACGAACTCCAGATCGGCATCCCGACCTCGCTGGCCACCCGCTCGAACGACGTATTCATCGAAGGCAAGATCAAGGCTTCGCTGGTGGATGCCAAGGATCTCTTCGCCAACTCCTTCCGTATCACGGTCGAGAACGGCGTGGCCTACCTGATGGGCCGCGTCACCGAACGCGAAGGCAAGCGCGGCGCCGAGATCGCCGCCGGCGTGAGCGGCGTCAAGAAGGTGGTCAAGGTGTTCGACTACATCACCGAAGAAGAATTGCAGGACCTGTCCAAGGTGAAGGCCGAGCAGGACCAGTCGCAAGCCGCCACCGGTTCGTCCGGCAACCGCTGACCGGCGTCCCCGCCCGGCGCAAGGCGGGCGGGTCGCGCATCCCGGCCTATAATGGGTCGCATCGCGGGCGCGGACTTGCGCCGCCCTGCCCGCCACGCAACGGATCGCCCCCTATGTCGATTTCAGCCCCCGTCAACGGATCCGCCCGCGCCCAGCGCGGCGCCGCCAAGCTGGCCGCCATCCTCGTGGTCGCGCTGCTGGCCGCCGCCGGCGCCTGGTTCGCGCTGGCCCCCGCCGCCAAGGCCCCCGACACCACCTTCACCTCCATCCACGGCGACAAGTTCACCACCGAAAGCCTGCGCGGCAAGGTGGTGCTGGTCAACTTCTGGGCCACCAGTTGCGTGACCTGCGTGAAGGAAATGCCGATGATGGTCGAGACCTACAAGAAGTACGCGCCCCAGGGCTACGAGATGGTCGCGGTGGCCATGAGCTACGACCCGGCCAACTACGTGCTCAATTTCGCGCAGTCGCGCGAGCTGCCCTTCAAGGTCGCGCTCGACCCGATGGGCGAGATCGCGCGCAGCTTCCAGGACGTCAAGCTCACGCCCACCTCGTTCCTGATCGACAAGCAGGGCCGCATCATCAAGCGCTACCTGGGCGAGCCCAACGTGGCCGAGTTCCACGCCACGATCGAGAAGGCGCTGGCCAGCTGACGCCATGAGCGCGCCCTCCCGCATCGTCCGCATCGACCACCGCTCCTGGGACGACGCGCCCGGCCAGGCCGGCGCGTCCACGCCCGTGGCCGAACTGGAAGAAGGCAAGGTCCTGTACTTCCCCGAATTGCGGTTCGAATTGAGCCAGGCCGAAACCGGCCTGCTCGACCCCGCGCTGGTCGATCCGAAGCGCAAGAACATCAGCCTGAACGCCACCACCGGCAAGCTGACCGGCGTGGCCGTGGAAGACGAGCGCCAGGCCGCCATCGGCGCGCTGGTGCGCCGCTACTACGAAACCACGCGCCGCTTCCTGGACCGCCTGCTGCCCGAGTACGCCTCGCACCTGCACGCGCCCACCACCAGCCTGCGCCTGCACCGCATCGGCACCTGGAAGATGTCCTGGCGCAAGGACGACACCCGCCTGCACGTGGATGCCTTCCCTTCGCGGCCGGTGGGCGAGCAGCGCATCCTGCGCGTCTTCAACAACATCAACCCGCACGGCGATACCCGCCTATGGCGGGTGGGCGAAGCCTTCGACACGCTGTCGGCGCGCTACCTGCCGCAGATGCCGGCCTATCGGCCCGGCGTGGCCTGGCTGCTGCACAAGCTGCACATCACCAAGAGCCGCCGCAGCGCCTATGACCATTTCATGCTGCAGTTGCACGACCGCATGAAGGCCGACGCCGGCTACCAGCGCGACGGCATACAGGAAAGCATCGAATTCCCGCCCGGCAGCACCTGGATCTGCTTCTCGGACCAGACCCCGCACGCCGCCATGACCGGCCAGTTCATGCTGGAGCAGACCTACCTGCTGCCGGTCTCGGCCATGGCCCGGCCCGACCTTTCACCCCAGCGCGTGCTGGCGCGGCAGGTCGCCGCGGCGCACTAGCGCCCTTCCCGTGGCCGCGCCCCGCGCGGCCGTTTCAGGCATTTCCCTCGGCCTGCTCGCGCCGCTGCGCGGCCGCGGCGCGTATGCATTCGATCAGCGCCCGCACCGCGTGCGAAGGCACCGCGTCGCTGCGCAGCGTCAGCCCGACCGAGGCCGAGGTGTGCTGCGTGTCGCAGGCCAGCCGGACCAGGCTGCCGGCGCGCAGGTCGTGCTCGACCACGCCCAGCGCGATCATCCAGACCGCGTCGGTGTGGGCCACGTAGGATCGGGCGAAGGCATCGGACAGGGTCTCGATCGCCTCGCGTCCCACGCCCACGCCATGACGGACCATGTACGAGTCGATGGTGTGGCGGATGGCCGTGCCCGGCAGCGGCACCACCATGCCGCAGGCGGCGATCTCCTCGGGCTCCACGCGGCGGGCCCGCGCCAACGGATGCCCCGGCCGCGCGACCACCACCACCGGTTCCTCGTACAAGTGCTCGTATGACAGGCCCAGCATTTCCGAGGGCTCCGCCACACGCCCCAGCACCAGGTCCAGTTCGCCCTGCTTGAGCAGCGCCAGCAGGCCCGCATTCACACCCGTATGCACGCTCAGCCGCACCGACGGCCATTGGCGCTTGAACAGGCTGGCAGCCTGCGGCCCGATGGTGGGGGCGACGGTGGGCAGCGTGCCGATCGCGATCACCGCCGCGTCGTCTCGCACGGCCGACGATACGTGATCCAGGCCCTCGCGCAGCGTACGCAGGCTGCTGCCGGCGTAGCCCAACAGCACGCGGCCCTTGTCCGTCAGCGACGCGCCGCGCTTGCCGCGGACCACGAGCTGCGCCTGCACCACGTCCTCGAGCTCCGCCAGGGTCTTGGAGATGGCCGGCTGCGAGATGCCCAGCGCATCGGCAGCCTTCCCCATTTGCCGGTACGCGGCGATGGCGACCAGGCATTGGAGATGCCGCAGCTTGATGCGGCTCAGTCCCATGGATATGCCGTGTTCCTGCATGCATCCTCTCTCGTCCTGCCAGAATCATAACCAAAAGGAAATCAACTCTTCTTATTTTTCATTTTTCATAACCAAAATAACTAAATACACTGCGGCAAAACATCAGCATCAGGAGCGAGACCATGCCCGTTCTTCGACCGGCCCTGCTGGCCGCCGCCGTCCTTGCCGCGTCTCCGCTGGCGCAGGCCCAGTCCGACTATCCCTCCAAGCCCGTGCGCGTCCTCGTCGGCTCGCCTCCGGGGGCCCCTTCGGACATGGTCGCCCGTGTCCTGGCCGAACGCCTGGGCAGCCGCTTCAAGCAGACCTTCGTCGTGGAAAACCGCGCCGGCGCCAACAACGGCCTGGCCGCGCAACAGGTCGCCAAGGCCGCGCCCGACGGCTACACGCTGCTGGTCACGCCCGACACCGTGGTCACGGTCAATCCCTTCGTCTACAAGAAGATGGACTTCGACCCGCGCACCGATCTCGTGCCGGTCTCGCTGGTGGCCAACTTCAACCAGATGATGGTGTGCGGCGCCGCGCTCAAGCTCACGTCCATGGAGCAACTGATCACGCGCGCCCGGCAGACGCCGATGACCTACGCATCCGGCGGCCAGGGCTCGCCCGGCCATCTCGCGGCCGAACTGGTCCTGAGCAAGGCCGGCGTCGCCATGACCCACGTGCCCTACAAGGGTCCGAGCCCGGCGATGACCGACGTCATGGGCGGCCAGGTCGACTGCGGCTTCCTGGCGACGCCCACGGTCCTGCCCAACGTCCAGGCCGGACGGCTGACCGCGCTGGCGGTGTCCTCGGCCCGGCCCTCGCCCATGGCGCCCACCGTGCCCACCTTGCCGCAGGTCGGACTGCCCAACATCGACGCTTCGTTCAACCAGTACCTGATGGCGCCCAAGGACACGCCGGCCGCCGTGCTCCAGGCCCTGCAGGAAGCCGTGACGGCCGCGCTGCAGGAAGCGCCCGTGCGCCAGCGCCTGACCTCGCTGGACCTGACGCCGGTGGGCCAGGTGGGCGCGCAGGCCGCAGAAACCCTGAAGCGCGACACGGCCAAGTGGGCCGAGGTGGTCAAACGCATCGATATCAAGGAATAGGCCGCCTGACTACTACACTACGGGGGCAGGCCGCGACGCAGCGGCCGCGCCGACAAGATATCTGCCCCCGGAGACCCCCATGCCCGCATTCACCCGTCTGGCCGCCACCGGCATCGTTGCCACGCTTGCCGCGGCCGTCGCATCGCCCGGCCACGCCCAGGACTATCCCAGCCGTCCCATCCGCGTCATCGTCCCCTACTCGGCCGGCGGCGGCGCGGACAATGCGGCGCGGGTGATCGCGCAGCGGCTGGGCACGGCACTGCACACACAGGTCGTGATCGACAACCGGCCGGGCGCCAGCGGCATGATAGGCGCGCAGGCGGTGGCCCAGGCCACGCCCGACGGCTATACCGTGCTGTACGACGCCTCCACCTACGCGGTGAACCCCGCGCTGCGCAAGATGCCCTTCGATCCGGACAAGGACCTCGTGCCCGTGTCGCTGGCGGTCACCGTGCCCAACATCCTGGTCGTCCACCCCGACGCCCCCTACAAGAGCTTCAAAGAATTCGTGGACTACGCCCGCCAGCATCCGGGCAAGGTCAGCTACGCCTCGTACGGCGCCGGCAGCCCCGCCCACCTCGTGGGCGAGCTGCTGAAGAACCAGGCCGGCATCGACATGCTGCACGTGCCCTACAAGGGCGGCGCTCCGGCCCTGGCCGACGTGATGGGAGGACAGGTGAACGCCTACTTCGCCAACGCCGCGTCGGGCCTATCCTACGTCCAGTCCGGCCGCCTCAAGGCGCTGGCCGTCACCTCCGCCAAGCGCATGGCCGCGCTGCCCGATACGCCCACCATCGCGGAAAACGGCTTCAAGAACTTCGAAGTGCTGGAATGGAATGGCTTCTTCGTGCCCAAGGGCACGCCGCCGGCCGTGGTCGACCGCCTGGCGAAGGAGATCAAGGCGGCCGTGTCGGATCCGGATACCCGCGCCAAGCTGAACAAGCTCGGGCTGGACACCGTGGGCGGCACGCCAGCCGAGTTCGCCACGTTCATCCAGGGGGAGACCCGCCGCTGGAAGGAGCTGGCGACGGCGAACAAGATCACGGTGGAGTAAGAGGAGCTTCCCGTCGCTGCGGCGGACAAGCGCCCACTGTCGGGTCATCCCCGCTCCCGCGGGGAACACGACCTCGCGTTACGAGTGAGACGATAGGCCCCCGGTTCATCCCCGCTCTCGCGGGGAACACAGGGCTTTGAGTGTTGTCGTTGGTGTGTTGGCCGGTTCATCCCCGCTCTCGCGGGGAACACCCGATTTTCACGACGCAAAACGGCAATACAAACGGTTCATCCCCGCTCTCGCGGGGAACACGAATTACATTACTCGCTACGGCGGGGAACGGCCGGTTCATCCCCGCTCTCGCGGGGAACACCAACCCTAAGCACTTGTTTTAAAAAGAAAAAACCGTCCTCACAAAATCCACCGTTTTTTTTTCAACGATCCACGCCGCCCAACAGAACAACCGCTGTCATCGCCAAACCATCATACTCAACCCGCCCCGCTTCTATCCAATTCACGCGCGCCGATCGGGACTCGTCCTCCCTTCAAACCCACGCTGGACCGCCAGCCCGCGAAAACCCAGCCCGCCAGATCCAGCAGACGGGCAAGGGCGCAAGCGTTTTTCGAAGGAATTCAGCGTATCCTAGGCAGCTGATTTTTCTTCTTTTGTGTTAGAGCAGCATGGCTAGCCTGTCACGCGATGAACAGATCGCGGCACTGCGCCGGGATGGTCTGGTGGTGGTGCGCAATTTCCTGGATGACGACGCCTGCGCGGCGCTGCTGCAGATCGCGCGCGCGCAGCTCAATGCCCATATCGAGCCCATCGAGTACGAGGCGGACCTGGGTTATCCGGGCGCGCCGACTTCGCGCGAGGCCGAGGGCGGGCGGACGGTGCGGCGGCTGCTGGATGCGTGGTCGCGCGACGAGGCCTATCGGCAGTACGCGACCTGTGCGCCCATCCGCGACTGGATGGCGGCGTACTTCGGCGAACCGGCCAAGCTGTCGCTGGCCCATCACAACTGCGTCATGACCAAGCATCCGCGCTACGGCACGCTCACGGGCTGGCACCGGGACTTCCGCTACTGGTCGTTCCAGCGCGACGACATGGTCTCGATCTGGCTGGCGCTGGGCGACGAAGTGGACCGCAACGGCGCGCTGCACCTGGTGCCGGGATCGCACCGGGAAAGCTTCGATGCCTCGCGCTTCGATGAACGCAAGTTCTTCCGCGACGACCTGCCCGCCAACCGCGCGGTCATCGAGCGCGCCATCGTGCCGGAGCTGCATGCGGGCGATGTGATGTTTTTCCACTGCAATACCCTGCACGCGGCCGACCGCAACGCCACGGACGAGGTGAAGTTCTCGGCGGTGTTCACCTACCACGCCGCCAGCAACCGTCCGCTGCCCGGCACCCGTTCGGCCGCCAAGGGCAGCATCAGCCTGGAAGGCGCATGAACCTAGCGCGCATGCGCGCGCAGTTCCTCGGCCGCCAGCTCATCGGCCAGCGCGCCGGCCTGCAGCAGGAACGGTGACCGGTCGTCCCGGCGGCGGCTTACGATCACCGGCGAGGTGAATCCGGGGCTGTCCAGCGGCACATAGACGATGTCTTCGCGCTGCAGGCGCTGCACCGACGCGGGCACCACGGTCACGCCCAGGCCGGCGGCGACCAGTCCGATGGCGGTCTGCAGTTCGTTGGCCTCCTGGACCACGTCCAGCCCATGGCCTGCCGCGCGGAACAGGCCCAGCACGTGATCGGCGTAGCTGGGCCGCGGCCGCGCCGGATACAGGATGAAAGGCTGCGCGGCCAACTCGGCCGCATCCACCCCGCGGCGCGCGCGCCGGGCCAGTGGATGGGCGCGCGCCACCACCGCGACCAGCGGCTCGGCCATCAGTACCTTGCGTTCGATGTCGGGGTCGTCGAAAAGAATGCGCCCGAAGCCGATGTCGATGCGGCCCGCCTTGAGCGCTTCCATCTGCTGCAATGTCGTCAGCTCCGACAGACCCACCTCGACGTGCCGGTCCGCGCCCCGCAGGCGGCGGATCAGCTCCGGCACGAATCCGTACAGCGTGGACGGCACGAAGCCCACGCCGAACCAGCGCCGTCCCTGCTGGCCCAGGCGCCGGGTGGCCTCGGTGATCTCCTGCAGGCGCGCGGTCAATTGCAGCGAGTGTTCGAGCAGGAAGCGGCCGGCCTCGGTCAATCGCAGCGATCGGCCGGTGCGCTCGAACAGAAGCACTCCCAGTTCGTCTTCCAGCGCGCGTATCTGGCGGCTGAGCGGCGGTTGCGCCATGTGCAGTTTCTCGGCCGCGCGCGTCACGTTCATTTCCTGCGCCACGGCCTGGAAGTAGCGGAGTTGCCTGACGTCCATCGATACCTTCAGGGTATTGAAAACGCCAAATATAGTCTTGGACTCAGGAAAAATCGAATCCCATACTGGCTTCCCGAACCAAACAAACCGGAAAAGTATGGTTTTCCCACGTATCGAGTCGATCGAGGCCATCCTGGTCGACCTGCCCACCATCCGTGCCCATCAGTTGGCGATGACGGTCATGAACGTGCAGACGCTCGTCATCGTGCGCCTGCGCTGCTCCGACGGCGCGGAGGGGCTGGGAGAAGCCACCACCATAGGCGGGCTGAGCTACGGCGAGGAAAGCCCCGAAGGCATCAAGCTCGCCATCGACACCTACCTGGCCCCGGCGCTGCTGGGGCAGGATGCCTCGAATGTGCTGGCCGCCGCTCGGCGCATGAACCGGGTGGCGCGCGGCAACACCTTCGCCAAGTCGGCGCTCGAGACGGCGTTGCTCGACGCGCAGGGCAAGCGGCTGGGCGTACCGGTCTCGAAGCTGCTGGGCGGCGCCGTGCGCGACGCCGTTCCCGTGCTCTGGACACTGGCCAGCGGCGATACCCGGCGCGACATCGAAGAGGCCGAGTCCCTGCTGGCCGCACGGCGGCACGACACCTTCAAGCTGAAGATCGGCCGCCGCTCCGTGGCCGAGGACGTGGCCCACGTGTGCGCCATCAAGCAGGCGCTGGGTACTCGGGCACGCGTGACTGTGGACGTGAACCAGGCCTGGAGCGAGTCGCAGGCGGCCACCGGCATCGCCCGGCTGGAAGCGGCCGGCGTGGATCTGATCGAGCAGCCGCTTCCCCGCGCCCATCGCGCCGGCATGGCCAGGCTGGCCGCGCGTTTCGTCGTGCCCATCATGGCCGACGAGGCCGTCCACAGCCCCGAGGACGCCATGGACCTTGCCCGCCTGGGCGCGGCCGACGTGCTGGCCCTGAAGATCTCCAAGTCGGGCGGCCTCTACGACGTGCTGCGCACCGCCGCCGTCGGCGATGCCGCGGGCATGGCGCTGTACGGCGGCACCATGCTCGAAGGCAGCATAGGCACCGTGGCCGCCGCGCACGCCTTCGCCACCCTGCCCCGTCTTGAATGGGGCACCGAGCTGTTCGGCCCCTTGCTGCTGGTGGACGACGTCGTCCAGCAACGTCCTGCCTATCAGGAATTCTCGATGACGCTGCCCACCGCGCCGGGGCTGGGACTGGCGCTCGATGAAGAAAAACTGACGCGCTACCGCCGCGACCGTTGAAGCGCCCTATCACCAGGAGAGTCACATGTTGTTCCTCGTCCGCATGGATGTCCGCCTGCCGCCCTCCATGCCCAAGGAAGAAGCCGATGCGCTGAAGGCCACGGAGAAAGCCTATTCCCAAGGCCTGCAGCGGCAGGGCAAATGGCCGCACCTCTACCGCGTGGTGGGGGAGTACGCCAACTACAGCATTTTCGACGTGGCCGACAACGACGAGCTGCACACCCTGCTGTCGTCGCTGCCGCTGTTTCCCTACATGGAGATCCACGTCACGCCGCTGGCCCGCCACCCCTCGTCCATTCACTGAGCGTCCCGGCGGCCCATCCGCATCTACTATCCATATCGGAGACAACGATGAAACCCCCGCATAAGACGACGTCCGCCCTGGCCCTGGCCGCCCTGTTTGCCCTGCCGCTCGCGGCGGCGGCCGCGGGCGACGGCTACCCGGACCACCCGGTCCGCTGGATCGTTCCCTTCCCGCCGGGCGGCGCCATGGACAACATCGCGCGCACGCTGGGCGAAGCCATGGGCAAGAGCCTGGGCCAGTCCTTCGTGATCGAGAACCGCGCGGGCGCCGGCGGCAACATCGGCGCCACCGCGGTGGCGCGCGCCAGGCCGGACGGCTACACCATCATGATCGTGGCCAACGGCATGGCGGTGAACCCCGCGCTGTATCCCGACATGGCCTACGACCCCGTCAAGGATTTCGCGCCCATTTCGCTGCTGGCCGTCGTGCCCAACGTACTGGTGGTCAATCCCCAGCGCATCCAGGCCAGGACCGTGCCGGAAGTCATCGCGCTCGCCAAGGCGCATCCCGGCAAGTACACCTATGCCTCGGCCGGCGTGGGAACCTCCATCCACCTGGCGGGCGAGCTCTTCGCCAAGATGGCCGGCGTGCAGATGCTGCACGTGCCCTACAAGGGCAGCGGCCCGGCGATCGCCGACATGCTGGGCGGACAGGTCGACTACATGTTCGACAGCATCACCTCGTCCAAGCCGCACATCGATGCCGGCAAGCTCGTCCCCATCGCGGTCACCACCAGCAAGCGTTCGGCCGCGCTGCCCAACGTGCCGACGGTGGCCGAGGCCGGCCTGCCCGGCTATGAACTGACGCCGTGGTTCGCCGCCTTCGCGCCGGCCGGCACGCCGCCCGCCGTGATCGACAAGTTGAACCGCGCCATGCGCGACGCGCTGAAGACGCCCAAGGTGCAAGGCACGCTGGCCTCGATCGGCGCCGAGCCCATAGGCGGATCGCCCGCCGAACTGCGCGACTATCTCGCCTCGGAAATCAAGAGCGGGCGCGAGCTGATCGAATCGCGCGGAATCAGGATGGAGTGATACGCGAACCCGGGGCTGTCTCCGAAGCGCATCCTCGCGCATAATGCGCCGTTCATCGAAGCGGAACTGCGGAGACAGCCCCATGAAAATAGAAACCCTGGCGGTACACGCCGGCTACAGCCCCGAGCCCACGACCCACGCGGTGGCCGTGCCCATCTACCAGACGGTCGCCTACTCCTTCGACAGCGCGCAGCATGGCGCCGACCTGTTCGACCTGAAGGTGCCGGGCAACATCTACACCCGCATCATGAACCCCACCACCGACGTGCTGGAGAAGCGCGTGGCCGCGCTCGAAGGCGGCGTGGGCGCGCTGGCGCTGGCATCGGGCATGGCGGCCATCACCTACGCGATACAGACCATCGCCGAAGCCGGCGACAACATCGTCGCGGCCAGCACACTGTATGGCGGCACCTACAACCTGTTCGCCCATACCTTCCCGCAGCAGGGCCTGGAGACGCGCTTCGCCGACCCGTCCGATCCCGCGTCGTTCGCCCCGCTGATCGATGCGCGGACCAAGGCCATCTTCTGCGAGTCGGTGGGCAACCCGCTGGGCAACGTCACCGACATCGCCGCGCTGGCGGACATCGCGCACGCCCACGGCATCCCCCTGATCGTGGACAACACCGTCCCCAGCCCCTACCTGTGCCGGCCGTTCGAGCACGGCGCCGACATCGTCGTGCACGCGCTGACCAAGTACATGGGTGGCCACGGCAACAGCATGGCCGGCGCCATCGTCGACAGCGGCAAGTTCCCCTGGGCGAAGCACAAGGATCGTTTCCGCCGGCTGAACGAGCCCGACGTTTCGTACCACGGCGTGGTCTACACCGAAGCCCTGGGCGAGGCGGCCTTCATCGGCCGCGCGAGGGTCGTGCCGCTGCGCAACACCGGCGCCGCGCTGTCGCCCTTCAACGCTTTCCTGGTGCTGCAAGGCATCGAGACCCTGCCCCTGCGCATGGACCGCATCTGCGACAACAGCCAGGCCATCGCCCAATACCTGCAGGACCACCCCAAGGTCGGCTGGGTCAACTACGCCGGCCTGTCCGGCCACCCCGACCACCACCTGGCGCAGCGCTACATGGGCGGACGCGCCTCGGGCATCCTGTCGTTCGGCCTGAAGACCGGCGGCCGCGAGGCCGGCGCCCGGGTGCTGGATGCGCTCAAGCTCTTCACGCGACTGGTCAACATCGGCGATGCGCGTTCGTTGGCCACGCATCCCGCGTCCACCACCCACCGCCAGCTGGATGCCGACGAGCTGAAGAAGGCCGGCGTGAGCGAGGACATGCTGCGGCTGTCCATCGGCATCGAGCACCTGGATGACCTGATCGACGACCTGGACCAGGCGCTGGCCGCGGCCTGACCCGGGAACAAGGCAGCCCCAGGGCTGCCTGTTGCGACGGCTCAGGCCGCCGCGGGCGGCACGAAGGTCTGCCAGTACCCGGGCCGCGAGGCCTGGTCGGCATAGGACGCCAGCCGGTCGGCCGCCACGCCCAGCAGGTCGGCGGCGCGCTTGCCCCGGCCCTGCACGTACTCGTCCAGCTCTCGCACGCTGCGCGCCAGCACCTCGTACCCCCCGGTGAACACCGCCGAGGTCATCTCGGTGGCACAGGCGCCCGCCAGCAGGAACCGGGCCACGTCGAGGCCGCTGCGCGCGCCGTTGGTGGCCAGCAGGGGGTAGTCCGGCCCCAGCCGCTTGCGGCTCAGCGCCAGCCAGCGTGCCGTCAGCGGCAGCGCCCAGCCGCCGCCCAGCGCGGCCGACGTGCCCAGCACGGGCGCCTCGGTGTCGAGATCGGGCAGGAAGCCCATGAAGCGTCCCATCATCACCACCGCGTCCGCGCCCGCCTGTCTGGCCGCCTCGGCCAGGGCCGCGACGTCCTCGCTCTGCCCGGTCAGCTTGATCCACAGCGGCAGCCGGGTCGCGGCACGCAGCGTGCGGACGATGGTCGTGATGCGTTCGCTGCTGCGTTCCAGCACGATGGCGCCGCGCGCGGCCTCCTCGCCGTGGGGCGCGCCGATGTTCACTTCCAGCACCCGCAGGCCCATCTGCTCGATGGCCCGCGCATAGCGCGCGCACTGGTCGAGATCGCTCAGGATCAGGCTGGGGATGACGTAGGCGCCCTGCGCCGCGGCTTCGCGATCCAGCGCGACCAGTTGCTCCATCCAGGGTTCGAACTCCAGCTGGATCAGGCCCGAGCGGCACAGCAGTTGCGCGTCGGCGGGCGGCGCGAAGTTCCAAGGCAGCCGGCGCCAGTCGCTGCCCAGCAGCGCGTAGTCGGTACGGTCCAGTTGCTGCCTGGCCGCGGCCGATTCATTGACGGACTTGGCGACCACGGCGCCCACGCCCGCCCGCAGGGCGGCGCGGATACCGTCGGCCGTCATGGTGTGTTCCCCCGATCCGCAGATCACGGGGTTCTTCAAGGGCAGCGATCCCACCGCCACTTCGAGTCTGGACATCGAATTCTCTTCGGATGTCGGCCGGGCACGCGGCCGCTTCAATTCTTCCCGGCGCCGGCCAGCCCCAGGTGCTTGTAGGAAACCCCGTTCAGGCGCTCGGTCAGCGCGGCGGCGGCCTGCTGCACCAGCTTCACCATGCCGGGCGGCGGCGGCGAAGGCACGTCCTTGCTCGCGCCGATCACGCCGATGATGCCCACCAGCTCGTCGCTCTTTTCCGAGCCGCGGAAAATGGGCGCGGCCAGCACGTTGATGCCTTCCAGCACCTCGCCGTTGGCTTCTTCGAACAGCCGCTCGCGTATCAACGCCAGGCGTTCCAGGATGCGCGCAGGTTCGACCATGGAGCGGTCGGTGTAGGCCTGCAGCTCGCGCCGGAGGATCTTGCGCTGCGTGGCGGCATCGCAGTAGGCCAGCACGATCCGGCCCTGGGCCGAGCAGTGATGCGGCACGCGGTTGCCGGGCTTGACGGTGATGCAGACCTGGTTGGTCGACTCCACCGATGAGATGACCAGCGCCGAGTCCTCGGTGACCGCGGACAGCAGCGCCGTCTGGCTGGTCTGGTCGCGCAGCTGCGTCAGGTAGGGATCGGCGATCAGCCGCAGGTCGAACTGCTCGCCCGCGGCGATTCCGTAGGACACCAGCTTGGCGCCCAGCCGGTATTTCTCGCTGACCAGATCCTGTTCGACGATGCCGATCTGCCGCAGGGAAGCCAGGTGCCGGTAGACGCGCGGCTTGGGCTCGTCGATGGCCAGCGCCAGCTCGGTCACGCCCAGCGGACGCCGTGCCGCGGCCAACTGGTCGAGTATCGTGAAGACGATGGCCACCGACTCCAGCAGCGCGGGCCCCGCTCCCTTGGCCGAGGTCGCGGGTGCTTCCGGTTCCGTCTTCTTTGCGGCGCTGGTCCTCATGCTTCTCCTCAGATACCCATCAGGGCGGATGCGTTAGTGGAGGTCATTTTACGAACATCCGCCTCGGAGTAGCCCAGGTCTAGGCAGGTCCGGATCACGTGGCGGAAACCGTCCACGATCCGCGGATTGCCCTGCTGGCCGAGATCCGAGCCCAGTATGGTCCGGTCCACCGTGCCGGCCTCGATGATCTGGCGCAGGAACTCCGGTTCGTAGAACTTGAACTTGGAGCCGGGCACCCACATGCACATCGAGTGCTCCATGTAGACGCCGTCGCGGGCCAGCACCTTCATGTCGTCGAGCGTGGCATCCACCACGTAGGTGGGATGGTTGACCAGCAGACGCTTGACGCCGCGCTTGCGGGCTTCGTCGAACAGCGGCCAGATCTCCGAGATGTGCAGGTGCCCCGCGGACAGCACCACGTCGGCCTCGGCGATCAGGTCGAGGATGTCCTTGACCTCGTCCTTGAGCTTGCCGCCGGCATCCAGCACCGTCAGCGGCACCGGGTCGATCATCTTCTTCTTGGTCTGCGGGAATTTCTCGGTGAATTTGTGATCCTGCTTGTGGTGGTCGATGTGATTGGCCGACGAGAAGGTCGGCATCCACACCAGGCGCGCTCCCAGCTTGATGCCGTGCTCGACCGCGTGCACGTTCAGGCCTCCCACCGCGTTGTTCAGCGGCACGCCGGACAGCATGAGCACGCCCAGGTTGCTGAAATGCTTGTTCAGCAGATAGGTGACGGGGGTGGCCGAGTAATAGTGGTCCTTCAGCAGCACGGCTTTCAGGCCGGCCTCGGAGGCTTCCCGCATGGCCTCCAGGTGGTCCAGGTAACGGGCCATCACCGACGGGCCGCTGTGGCAATGCAGGTCGATGGCGCCCTTGACGAGGTTTTCGACCCGGGGATCCAGCTCGGTGGCCGGGGTTGCGACGACAGAAGTATTCATGGGTTGCACTCCGATGTTTGAAGAAAGGCCGCGGCCATGCGCCCGCCCAGGCCCAGCGCGGCGGCGCGCAGCCAGCCCTGGTCCGAGCCGATCACGAACAGGCTGACGCCGCGCGCGGCGTAGGCGGCCAGCGCGTCGGCATCGGGAAGGAAAATGCCGACGGCGACCCCGGCGGCCGCGCCGGCCTGGATCACCGTGTCGACCGCCTGCGCGACCAGGGGATGATCGAGTTCCGTCACGCCATAGGAAACCGCCAGGTCGGCGCGTCCGATGAACAGGCAATCGACCCCGGGCACGGCGGCGATCGCGGCGATGTTGTCCACGCCCGCGCGGTCCTCGATCTGGCACAGCACGCTGACGCCGGCATCGGCTTCCCGCATGTGCCGCGCCATGGGCAGCGCGCCATATCCGCCCGAGCGCGGCGAATTGCTGTAGCCGCGCATGCCATCGGCGTAGCGGGTCCGCGCGACGATCTCGCGGGCACACTCGGCATCGACCACGTGCGGCACCAGCACGCCCGCGGCCCCCATGTCCAGCACGCGCAGCACGCTGGCGGCACCGGGGTCGGGCAGGCGCACGACCGCCGCGGTGCCGGCCGCGCGCGCGGCCAGCGCGCACTGGTCCAGCTGCGCCGGATCGAACACGGCATGCTCGGCATCGAGCACGACGAAGTCCAGGCCGGCGCCGCCGGCGATCTCGACGTGCTGGTAGGCGGGTGTCTTGATGAACGTCCCGCCCAGCGGCGCGCGCTCGCGCAGGCGGGCGCGGAAGGCCTGGTTCGCGGTGGCCATGGTCACTCGAACTCGGCGCGCTGGTACTCGACCAGGTGCTTGTAGTCTTCGCGCAGCGGCGCGAACACGTCCAGGTTCAGGACCACCTCGTCGCCCACGGGCTCGGCATAGTGCACCACGTGCGGCGGGATGCGGATCATGCTGCCCGGGCCGCCCTCGACCACTTCGTCGCCCAGGTGGAAGCGCACACGGCCCTGCACGATGATCACCAGTTGCTCGAAGGTGTGGCTGTGCGGATTGGTGTCCATGCCCGGCGTCAGCCAGTTCATGACGCACATCACGTCGTCGCCGCGGAACCCGACCCGCTCCACGCCCTTGCGTACGGTTTCCCGGGCCAGGTCGTTCCAGTTATGCAGATTCGCCAATGCCATACCGCCTCCTTGAGTTCGCTTCATTGCACCGTGACGCCCGCGGTTTCCAGCAGCTTGCTCCAGCGCGGGATGTCCAGCTTCAGGCGCGCCGTGACGCGCTCCGGCGTACCGCCTTCCGGCTCGGCGCCGATGTCGGTGATGCGGCGCCGGACCTCCTCCTTGGCCAGGCCCTCGTTCAGGGCGCGGTTCAGCTTCTGGATGATGGCGGCCGGCGTGCCGCGTGGAGCGTTCAATGACAGCCAGGAACTGGCGTCGAAGCCGGGATATCCCAGTTCGGCCACGGTGGGCACCGACGGCAGCATGTTGGAACGCTTGGGCGTGGTCACCGCCAGGGCGCGCAGCTTGCCCGACTTCACCAGCGGCGTGGCGGTCGGCACGATGTCCATCATCACCTGCACGTTGCCGCCGACCAGGTCGGTCAGCGCGGGCGAGCTGCCCTTGTAGGGCACGTGCATCCAGCTGACGCCGGCCACTTGCTGGAAATACTCCCCCATCAGGTGGTTGATGCTGCCGCTGCCGGCCGACCCCATGGCCAGCGGACGCGGGCTGGACTTGGACAAGGCGATCAGCTCGGCCACGTTGTCGGCCTTGAGCGCGGGATTCACCACCAGGATGCCTGGCGTGCTGGCGTACCAGATCACCGGATCGAGCCGCTCCAGCGGATCGAACTTGCGCTCCTTGAACAAGGCCGGGCTGACCGTGAGCGGCCCCGCCGCGCCCACCGCGAGGGTGTAGCCATCGGGCGCGGCTTTCGCCACTTCTTCCATGGCCAGCAGGCCACCCGCCCCGGGGCGGTTTTCCACGATCACGGCCTGGCCCAGGCTTTCGTTCAGCGATTGCGCCATCAGGCGGCCGACGATGTCGACCGCGCCGCCCGGCGCGAACGGCACGATCAGCCGGATGGGCTTGGTGGGATAGGTCTGGGCCACCGACACGCCACAAACGGACATGCAGGCGAGGACGATGGCGCCGCCGCGCCAGACGGTGGCGGGGAAAAACCGCGGGAATGACATGGTGTCTCCTTGTTCGAGCGTGAGCGTCCCCCTGCCTGCACGGCATGGGCGCGAGATTCCGGGAACGAGGGAGAGACGGGGGAGATTGCGGGCACGGGGCCCGCTCCTGTCTCTCATTTGTTCTTTTAAAAAGAAAAGAATTTCTTTGTAAGAAACATGGTAAAGAGCCGGACCGGGGGTGTCAAGCGCCCACGCAGGCGACGGGCGAAAAAAAACGAGGCCCGAAGGCCTCGTTCTCGGCGGCGGAACCCGGACGCGTCAGGCAACGCCCGCCGCGTGCGCCTGCTGGTCGGCGTGGTAGGACGAACGCACCATCGCGCCCACGGCGGCATGGGTGAAACCCATGGCGTAGGCCTCGCGCTCGAACATCGCGAAGGTATCGGGATGCACGTAGCGCAGCACCGGCAGGTGGTGCTCGGAAGGCTGCAGGTACTGCCCGATGGTGATCATGTCGACGTTGTGCGCGCGCATGTCGCGCATCACCTGCAGGATCTCCTCGTCGGTCTCGCCCAGGCCCAGCATCAGGCCGGACTTGGTCGGCACGTCCGGATGCAGCGCCTTGAACTCGGCCAGCAGCCTGAGCGAATGCTCGTAGTTCGAACCCGGGCGCGCCTGCTTGTACAGGCGGGGCACGGTTTCCAGGTTGTGGTTCATGACGTCGGGCGGGCCGGCGTTCAGGATGGCCAGCGCGCGATCCAGGCGGCCGCGGAAGTCGGGTACCAGGATCTCGATGCGGGTCGAGGGCGACAGCTCGCGCGTCTTGGCGATGCACTCCACGAAGTGGGCGGCGCCGCCGTCGCGCAGGTCGTCGCGGTCCACCGAGGTGATCACGACATAGTTGAGCTTCAGCGCGGCGATGGTGCGGGCCAGGTTCAGGGGCTCGTCGGTGTCCAGCGGATCGGGACGGCCGTGGCCCACATCACAGAACGGACAGCGGCGGGTGCACTTGTCGCCCATGATCATGAACGTGGCCGTGCCCTTGCCGAAGCACTCGCCGATGTTCGGACACGAGGCTTCCTCGCACACCGTGTGCAGGTTGTGTTCGCGCAGGATGCGCTTGATGTCGTAGAAACGCGACCCCGGGGACGCCGCCTTCACGCGGATCCATTCCGGCTTCTTGAGCCGCTCCACCTGCACGACCTTGACGGGAATGCGCGAGACCTTGGATTCGGATTTCTGCTTCTGCAGCGGATCGTAGGCCGGTGCCGCCACGGGTGCGTCGGCATTGCCGCCCACGGCGGACGTTTCGGGCACAGAGCTCATCGACTGGTTCCTGTTCGGCGTGACCGGGGTAGAACCGGGGGCCGGGATTAGTAAAGACCCTTATTCTACCGCCGCCGGCGCCGGGGCGGCCAAAGCCCCTGCCGGCGCCCGGGCCGTCAGCGTCCGTTCCAGGTGGCGCGCCAGGCGGTTGCCGGCCTCTTCCAGGCCGATCCCGCAACCGCAGGACGCCAGGTCCACGGTCCTCAATCCCGCGTAGCCGCAAGGGTTGATCCAGGTGAAGGGCGACAGGTCCATCGCCACGTTCAGCGCCACGCCGTGATAGGTGCAGCCGCGATGGACCTTGATGCCCAGCGCGGAAATCTTGGCCAGCTCCAGCGCCGCCTGGGGCGGCCGGGGCCAGTCGACGTAGACGCCGGGGGCGTCCGGCTTGCGGCGCGCATCGGGCAGGCCCAGGCCGGCCAGCATGTCGATCACCGCCTGCTCCACCCGCGCCACGTATTCCTTGACGAAGTACCCCGCCCGCTTCAGGTCCAGCAGCACATAGGCCACCACCTGGCCCGGGCCGTGGTAGGTCACCTGCCCGCCCCGATCGCTCTTGACCACCGGCACGTCGCGCGGCGCCAGCACGTGTTCGGGCTTGCCGGCCAGGCCCAGCGTGAAGACCGGCGGATGCTCCACCAGCCAGATCTCGTCCGGCGTCTCGGGCCCGCGCGCGGCCGTGAAGGCCTTCATGGCCTCCCAGGTCTCGTGGTAGTCGGCGGGGGACGGCAGCCAGCGGATCAGCATGCGGCGTTACAGCACGTACTTGACCATGGGGTGCGAGGTCAGCTCGCGATACAGGGCGTCCAGCTGCTCGCGCGAGGTGGCCCGCACGATGAAGGTCAGGCCCAGGTAATTGCCGCCCGAGCTGGGCCGCCTTTCCACCGTTTCCGGGTCGAACCCGGGATCGTGGCGCAGGACGACCTCGGTCAGCACCGCGACGAAATCGGGGTGATGGGCGCCCATGACCTTGATCGGAAAGTCCGACGGGTATTCGATCAGCGAATCGGGAACTTCAGGTAAATCTGCCATGATGAATCAAAGCCTTGCGATCGCCTCGTCGTATCCCTCGCGCAGCCGCGCATAGACCGGCCCGGGTCGGCCATTGCCGACGGGCTTGCCGTCCAGGGATACGACGGGCAGGATTTCCTTGGTGGCCGACGACAGCATCAGTTCGTCGGCCGCGTCGACCTCGGCCCGGGAAATCTGCCGCATCTCCAGCGGAATGCCCCGGGCCGCGGCCATGTCCTCGATGAAACCGTAGCGGATGCCTTCCAGGATGAGGTTGTCCTTCAGGGGCGCCAGCAGCCGGCCGTCCTTGACGACCCAGACGTTGCTGGACGAGCCCTCGGAAAGATGGCCGTCGCGGAACATCACCACCTCGGGCACATCGCGATCGGCCGCGAACTGCCGCGCCAGCACGTTGCCCAGCAGCGAAGTGGACTTGATCTCGCAATGCAGCCAGCGCTCGTCCGGCATGCTGACCGTCTTCACGCCGTCCCGGCGCGCCTGCGCCGAGGGCCGCGCGAAGGGACTGCTCATGCCGAACACCGTGGGCACGACCTGCGCCGGGAAGGCATGGTCGCGCTTGGCCACGCCCCGGGTCAGCTGCAGGTAGACGATCTGGTCCTGCGCATCCGAGGTCTCGATCAGCTTGCCCACCAGATCCTGCCACTGCTGGACCGTATGCGGATTCGGAATCCGGATCGCGGCCAGGCTGCGCTCCAGCCGGGCCAGATGCTGCGCCATCCGGAACGGCTTGCGCCCGTACACCGGCACGACCTCGTAGATCCCGTCGCCGAAGATGAACCCCCGGTCCAACACGGATATCTTGGCCTGCGACAACGGCGTGAACTCGCCGTTCAGATAGACCCGAGGATCACCCTCGATACCAGGAATCATGCCATCTCCCAATGAGAGCCCGGATAAACATACCGCACGATGACCATCCTACACCCGCCATCACCCGGTGTTACCCAGGATGCGGTGGATCCGGCTTTGCCGGTCCACCCGCATCGCCCCCTGGGGGGCGCGCGTCAGCGTGTAGGGGGGATCACTGAAACCAGAGACGAACCGCGTCGAACGCCCGGCCGAAGATGCCGGCCACGTCCACGGGTTCGAGCACGGTCAGCGGCACTTCGCGCACCGGCTTGTCGTTCAGGGTCAGCTTGACCGTGCCCACCTGCTGGCCCGCCTGCAGCGGCGCGACCAGGGGATCGGTGCGTTCGATGGTGGACTTGACGTTGCCGGCCTGGCCGCGCGGCACGGTCACCCAGATCGCCGACGGCGAACCCAGCTTGGCCTTGCCCACGCTGCCCTTCCAGACCTTGGGCTCCACCACCGCCTGCTTGGCGTCGTAGACCTTGACGGTATCGAAGTTCTGGAAGCCCCAATTCAGCAGCTTCAGGCTTTCCTGCGCCCGGGCGTTCTCGCTCGAGGCGCCCACCAGCACCGTCAGCACGCGACGGTCGCCGCGCATCGCCGAGGCGATCAGGCAATAGCCCGCGGCATCGGTATGGCCGGTCTTCATGCCATCCACCGACGGATCCACCCACAGCAGCCGGTTGCGATTGGGCTGGGTGATCTTGTTGTAGGTGAACTGGCGTTCCTTGTAGTAGCCGTAGTAGTCGGGATGATCCTGGATCAGCCGCTTGGCCAGCAGGGCCAGGTCGCGCACGGTGGTCACGTGCTGCGGGTCGGGCAGGCCCGTGGAGTTGGTGAAGTGCGTCTCCTTCAGGCCCAGGCGCGCGGCTTCCTGGTTCATCAGCGCGACGAACGCGTCCTCGCTGCCGGCCACGGCCTCGGCCAGCGCCACGGTGGCGTCGTTGCCGGACTGCGTGATCATGCCGCGGATCAGTTCTTCGACCGTGACGGGCTTGCGCGGCTCGATGAACATGCGCGAGCCGCCCGTGCGCCACGCCTTCTGCGACACGTTGACCGTCTGGGCCAGCGTCAGGCGCTTTTCCTTGAGCGCGTTGAACACCAGGTAGGCCGACATGACCTTGGTGAGCGAGGCGGGCTCGATGCGTTCGCTCGAACGTTCCTCGGCCAGGACCTGGTCGCTGGTGACATCGATGGTCACCCACGCGCGCGCCGCGATCGCGGGTGCCGGCACGGAAGCCAGCAGGCCGACGGTCGACATCGGCGGCGCGGTGGAAGTGGTGGCGGGCGGTGCGGCAGCGGCCAGGGCGGAGGCAGGCATGGCGGCCGGGAACGCGAGAAAGCAGGCGGAAGCCACGGTGGCCAGTGCGAACCGACGTCCCGGACCAGACGAGAAAAAGCGCAGTTTCATGTGGGAGGATGGTCGTGCAAGAGGGGCATGCCGCCGGGCATGCCCTGGGGCCGCCTGGCGCTCGCCCCGCGATGCGGGGTGGAAAACGTGATTATAGGCACCCGGGCCGCCGGGCCGGCGACGCGGCGCCGGACACCTGATGCAACCGAATGCTACAGCTGGATCGCATCGCGGCGGTCATCCCAGGACCCGGGCCAGGTAGGCCAGCACCAGCCGCTTCACGACCACCAGGTTGCCGTGGAAGAAGTGGCCCGAGCCGGGGATGACCGTTACCGGAAGGCTTTGCGGGCGCGCCCAGTCCATGACGGATTGCAGCGGCACGGTATCGTCCTGTTCGCCGTGAATGACCAGGGTGTCTTCCGGCACGCTGGCCACGGAAAACCGGCTGGCCGCGGTCCCCAGCAGCACCAGGCCCGCGATGTCCAGCCCGCGCTCGCTCCGCGGTCCGCAGCCGGCGTGGACCTGGCTGGCCACCGCGCTGCCGAACGAGAATCCGCCCAGCACGAAGCGCCCGCCGGCCAGGGCCGGGTAACGGTCGCGGAACTGGTCCACCACGCCCAGCATGTCGGCGGCTTCGCCCTGGCCGTTGTCGAATTCCCCCGCCGATGCGCCCACGCCCCGGAAGTTGGGCCGCAGCGCCGCCAGCCCCTGCTGGAGGCAGGCGCGAGCGATCGTGGTGACCACCTTGTTGTCGCGCGTGCCGCCGAACAGCGGATGCGGATGCAGGACCAGCGCCCACCCGCGCGCGGATTCCAGGCCGCCTTCGGGAATATCGAGCGCGCAATCGACGGCACCGGCGCCGCCCTCCAGGACCAGGTGTTCCGTGGTGATGGCCATGCGAACCTCAGATCCTCAGGCGTTCGACCGGCTCGCCCCGCACCAGGTGCGAGTCGATGATCTCGTCGATGTCGCTCTGGTCCACGTAGGTGTACCAGACGCCCTCGGGATAGACCACCAGCACGGGGCCTTCCTCGCAGCGATCCAGGCAGCCCGCCTTGTTGATGCGGATCTCGCCCTTGCCGGCCAGCCCCAGTTGCTTGATGCGTTTCTTGGCGTAGTCCTGCATGGCTTGCGCACCCTGGCGCGCACAGCTGGGCCGGGGGGCATCGGCCCCGCGCTCGTTCAGGCAGAAGAAGACGTGGTGTTTGTAGTAGGACTCCATACCGGCTCGCAAAGGGATGGGGACTTCGGGTGGTCAGGCGGAACGCCGCCGGGCCAGGAAAAAGAGGGCCGCCAGCGGCCAGATCACGGACAGGCCGAGCGTGAGCGACTCCAGGTGCAGCCAGCCCGTGCGGGCCATCGCGGTCGTCATGTCGAAATATTGGTCGGACGGAAACAGGTTGACGATGCCCAGTTGCACGCACAGCGCCGTGATGCCCAGGGCCCGCTGCCAGGCCGGTTTCAGGTAGGCCATGCCCGTCGCCAGCAGCAGTCCGGCCGCCGTGCCCACGGCGGCCCCGGCGGTGACCCACGCGCCGGGCGCCTGCCCGGGGACGGCCAGGGGCTGCAGGGCCGCCTTCGCCAGCACGGCGCAGGCGACCAGCACGAGAGGAAGGATACCGCGCGCCGGCACCGGGCGCGCCACGTGCAGGAGCAGCATCGCGGCCCCCACCACCGCGGCGGCGGTGCAGATCTGTTCGGCAACGATGCGCTGCGCCGGCTCGGGCGACCACAGGAAGCCCACCACGTCCGATGGCAGCGCGGCCCAGTCGCCCAGCAGCAGCCACAGCTCGCCGGTGCCGAACAGCATGGGCTGGCGCGGGATCTGCATGAACACCCACAGCATCGCCAGGATCAGCGCAGGGCCGGCCTCGGGGCGGAACCACCGCTGGCGCCAGCGCGCCAGCGCGCCATGGCCGATCAGCCAGGAGGCCGTGGCGGTGCCGGCCAGCGCGCCCAGCAGGGCGCCGGCGGTATTGGCGGCGAGGTCCACGTTCGAGGCGATGCGATTGGGCAGATAGGTCTGCAATGCCTCCAGCGCACCCGACAGCAGTCCGCAGCACACCGTGGCCAAGGCAACGGCCAGCAGGCCCCTGCAGGCCGGATAGACGGCCCAGACGAACAACGCGCCGACCGGCAGATAGGCGGCGACGTTGGCGATGATCTCCGAGCCGACCCAGTATTGCGGCCATGGCGCGCGCAGGTAGGCGAACGCCGGCACGCCGACGTCCACCCAGCCCGAGAACGGATACAGGCTGGCGTAGACGACCAGCAGGACGATGATGGACAGCGCCAGCCGCGCCAGCGGCGCGCCGTGCAGGCCCGATGGCACGGGCACGGCGGACGGGGGGATCGGGGTGCCCTCGTGTCGCTGCGCGACATCCTCCCTGGGGGAGGGAGCACGTCCTTCGGGCGGCGTGCTCATGGGCGGCGGGAGCAAAACGTAAACGACATGACTCAAGTTTATGCGTTTTGCGGGCTCCGGCATGCGAAATCCGCCGGCTCTGCCTACAATCCCGTGTTTCCGCGTTCCACGCGCGGCCCTCGACGAAGACCCATGGTTGCACCAGACTCTGCCCTCTCCGACGCCCGGCTTGCCCCGCCCGCGGAGCTTGCCGCCGGCTTGCGGCGCCTGCTGCCGGACTGGACCGTGACGTGGCTGGACGCCACCGCGTCCACCAACGCCGACCTCCAGCAATACCTGCGCCGCGGCGGCACCGGGCCGGCGCTGCTGGGCAGCCACGCGCAAACCTCCGGACGCGGGCGCGCCGGCCGGCCCTGGCGCACCCGCGCGGGCGACGCGCTGCTTTTCTCCTGCGGCTGGCAGGCCGACATCCCGCCCGCGCGCCTGCCGCCGCTGTCGCTGGTGGCGGGCGTGGCCGCGTGCGAGGCCCTGAGCGACCTCCTGGGCAGCGGCGCCGACGGCGCGCTGGCGCTGAAATGGCCCAACGACGTGCAGTGGAACACGGCCAAGCTGGCGGGCATCCTGGTCGAGACCGTGACCGTGCCGGCCTCGGGGCGCATGGGCCTGATCCTGGGCATCGGCATCAACCTTCGCGGCGCGGCCGCGCTGTCCCAGGCGCTGGGCCGCGAGGTCGCCGACTGGGCGCAGACCGGCGGCGCCGACGACCCGGCGCGCCTGGCCGCCACGGTGGCAAGATCCTGGCAGGACGCCATCGCCGGCTACGCCGCCGAGGGCTTCGGCCCGTTCCAGGCACGGTTCGCCCGCTGGGACGCCCTGTACGGCCTGCCGGTGCGGGTCATGGACAACGGACACGTCTTGTTCGAAGGCACGGCCCGGGGCGTGGACGAAAGCGGCAAGCTGCTGGTCCAGGCCGCCGACGGCCTGCGCGCCGTCACCGTGGGCGACATTTCCGTGCGGACGGCCGGCGCATGAGCGCGCCCGCGCGGCCGCCCGAAGGGCGCGCGACCTCCCCCGGGGAGGACGTCGCGCAGCGACAGGAGGGTAGTCCGGTGAGCGCGCCCGCGCGGCCGCCCGGAGGGCGCGCGACCTCCCCCGGGGAGGATGTCGCGCAGCGACAGGAGGGTAGTCCGTTGAACGCGCCCGCGCAGCGCGCTGGCACGCTGCTGATCGACGCGGGCAACACCCGCGTGAAATTCGGCTGGCGGAACGACGACGCGACCTCGGCCCAGGCCGTGCCGCGCACGTCCCTGCAGGTCGCGTTCCGCCACGAGGAAGTGCCCGAGGCCCTGCTGCCCTGGCTGGACGAAGCGGGCCTGCGGCCCCGCGCCGCGCTGGGCTCGAACGTAGCCGGCGATGACAGCGAGCGCACCATCGCCTCGCTGCTGGCGCGCAACGGCTGCGCGGTGGACTGGATACGCGCAGGCCGGCGTCTGCTGGGCGTCACGAATGGCTACCGGCACCCCGAGCGCCTGGGCGCGGATCGCTGGCTCAGCCTGGTGGGGATCTGGAACCGCTGGCGCCGCCAGGCCGCCCCCGGCGCCGCGGCCCCGGTGCATGTGCTGGCCCATTTCGGCACCGCCACCACCGTGGATACCCTGGACGGCTCCGGCCGCTTCGTCGGCGGCCTGATCCTTCCGGGGCGCGACCTGATGCGCCAGTCGCTCGCGGCCGGCACCGCCGGCCTGCCGCGCGCCAACGGCCAGGTCGCGCCTTTTCCCGACAACACCGGCGACGCCATCATGTCCGGCGTGGCGGCGGCCCAGGCCGGCGCGGTGGCGCGCCAGTGGCTGGCCGCGCGCGAACGCTTCCGGCAGGAACCGCTGCTGGTGGCCAGCGGCGGCGCCTGGTCCGCCATCGCCGGGGAAGTCGCCCACCTGATGCGCGCGGCCGGCTCGACGCGCCAGGTGCTGGTCGTCGATAATCCCGTCCTCGACGGCCTGGCCTGCCTGGCCGAATCGGGGCTCGCCCCCTCTTCCTGACCCCCTACCCACCGGCTTTCCATGCGCAGCCTGTTCGTCGTCTTGCTCCTGGCCAACGTGGCGCTCTTCGCGCTGGATCGCGGCTGGTTCGGCCAGCCCTTCTCGGAACGCGGCCGCGATCCCGCCCGGATGCGCTCGGAACTGCGCGCCGACACCATACAGGTCCCCCGGCTGCCCGGCATCAACGCCACCGACGAAGCGCCGCCCGCGCCCGCCGCCGAACCGGCGCAATCCAGTCCGGCGGCCCCGGACGCCGAGCCTTCGGCCGGCGCCGCCATTCCCGCGGCCGCCACGGCCGACGCCGAGCCGGCGCCGGCGATTCCCCCGACCGTTCCCCCCGCCCCCGCCGCGGCGCCGGCCAGCCCGCCCGCGCCGCCCGAACCGCTCGCCTGCGTGGAATGGGGCGCGTTCAGCGAAGCCGACCTCATCATCGCCAGGAAATGGGCGAACGACCACCTGCCGGCCGCGAAACAGGGCACGCGGCGCGAACCGGGCAAGCAGGGATGGATGGTCATCGTGCCGCCGCTGCCCAGCGCCTCGGCCGCGCAGGCCGCGGCCGCCCAGCTCGGCAAGAACGGCGTCAAGGACTACTTCGTGATCCAGGAAGGCGGCCCGCTCCAGCACGCCATTTCGCTGGGCGTCTTCAGCACCGAGGCCGCGGCGAAGAAACAGGCCACGATCCTGCAGGGCCAGGGCGTGCGCAACGCCAAGGTCGTGGCGCGCGGCGCCCAGGGCGGCAAGAGCTGGCTGCGCCTGGACGGCGTCGCCGCCGCCGGCCGCCGCGCCATCGAAGGGGCGCGCAACCTGTTCGACCGCCCCACGGTGCGCGACTGCCGCTGACGGCGCTCAGCGCGTCCGGATGCGCTGCACGAGCTTGGTGGTGGAACGGTCGTGCTCGAAGTCGATGGCCACCGCGTCGCCACCCCAACTGCGCACCAGCGCGGTCTCGGGCAGCTTGTCCATGTCGTAGTCCCCGCCCTTGACGATCAGGTCGGGCCGCAACTGGCCGATCAGCTCCAGCGGCGTGTCCTGGTCGAACCACGTCACCACGTCCACCGAGGCCAGCGCCGCCAGCAGCGCCGCGCGGTCGTCCTGGCTGTTCAGCGGCCGGTCCGGCCCCTTGCCCAGGCGGCGCGCCGAGGCATCGGTGTTCACCGCCACCACCAGCATCGCGCCCAGTTGCGCGGCGGCGTCCAGGTAGGTGACGTGGCCGCGGTGCAGGATGTCGAACACCCCGTTGGTGAAGACCAGCGGGCGCGGCCAGGCCGCGCGGGCGGCCGCGCATGCGGCGGGACTGAGTATCTTGGATTCGAAACGGGCTGGCACGGTCTGGCGGCACGGAAAGGGTGGAACGGCCCATTGTAGAGGTAGCGGGCGGCGGCGCGCGCACGGGGCGATACACTGTGCGCGTCCATGGCCGGGACCTGCCCGGGACGAGGAAATGCGATGCGACTGCTGCTGGTCGAAGACGATCCGATGATAGGCGAGAGCGTGCTGGACGTCCTGCGCGCCGAACACTACGCGGTCGACTGGGTCAAGAACGCCGGCAGCGCGGACACCGCGCTGCGCACCGAGGCCTATGACCTCGTGCTGCTCGACCTGGGCCTGCCCGATGGCGATGGCCTGGACGTGCTGCGCGAACTGCGCGCGCGCAAGGCCCGCATCCCCGTCATCATCGCCACGGCGCGCGACGCCATCGACCAGCGCATCGCCGGCCTGGACGCCGGCGCCGACGACTACGTCGTCAAGCCGTACGACGTGGACGAGATCCTGGCCCGCATCCGCGCGCTGATCCGCCGCAGCGCGGGCCGGGCCGAACCGCTGTACGAACACGACGGCGTCGTCCTCGATCCCGCCACGCACACCGCCACCGTCAACGGCCAGCCCGTCACGCTCACCGCCAAGGAATGGGCGGTGCTCGAACCCCTGCTGGCGCGGCCGGGCCTGATCCTGTCGCGCGCCCAGCTGGAAGAAAAGCTCTACAGCTGGAAGGACGAGATCAGCAGCAACGCGGTCGAGGTCTACATCCACGGCCTGCGCAAGAAACTGGGCACGCAGTTCATCCAGACCGTGCGCGGCGTGGGCTACGTCATTCCCAAATCATGAAACTCCTGCCCGGCCACTCCCTGCGCGCGCGCCTGCTGGCCTTCCTGCTGGCCGCCATCTTCCTGGCCGCGCTGGTACAAGGCGCCATCGCCTATCGCGGCGCGCTGGTCCAGACCGACGAGATCTTCGACTACCAGCTGCAGCGCACCGCGCTGGCGCTGGGCAACGGCAATCCGCTGTTCAGCACCGGGCCGGAAGGCGGACTGCTGGACGACCCGGCCGCGCGCGACCTCATCATCCAGATCTGGACGCCGGATGGCGTGCGCCTGTTCCGCTCCACGCCCAAGCTCGTGCTGCCCGACCGCGTCGTCCTGGGCTTCTCCACCGTCGAGGCCGACGGCGCCACCTACCGCATGTACTCGATGGAGGCGCCGCTGCAGATCATCCAGGTCGCCCAGGACGTGCGCGTGCGCACCGGCACGGCGCGCACGCTCGCGCTGCGCACCATCTGGCCCATCGCGGCCATGGCGCCGCTGCTGATGCTGGTCGTCTGGTGGGTGATCAGCCTCTCGCTCGGCCCGGTGGATCGCACGCGCCGCCAGGTCGCCTCGCGCCAGGCCGACGACCTGTCGCCCGTCAGCGAGGCCGGCCTGCCCGACGAAGTCCGGCCCCTGGTCCACGAACTCAACCTGCTGCTCGGCCGCGTCCGCCAGGCCTTCGACGCGCAGAAACAATTCGTGGGCGACGCCGCGCACGAACTGCGCTCGCCGCTGGCGGCGCTCAAGCTGCAGCTGCAATCGCTGCGCCGCGCCCAGGACGACGCCACCCGCCAGGTGGCGGTGACCCGGCTGGCGGCCGGCATAGACCGCGCCACCCGGCTGGTCGAGCAGTTGCTCTCGCTGGCGCGCCAGGAAGCGCAAGGGCCGGCGCTCGCGGCGGTGGACCTGGGCGACGTCGTGCGCACCGCGCTGGCCGACATCCTGCCCCAGGCCCACGCGCGCGGGGTGGACCTCGGCATGGAAGGCGCCGCCAGCGCGCGTATCGCGGGCCAGGACGAAGCCCTGGTCCTGCTGGTGCGCAACCTGCTGGAAAACGCCGTCAAATACGCCCCCGAATCCGGACGCGTCGACGTCCGGCTCTCGACTGGCCCGCAGGGCGTCACGCTGGACGTGGACGACAACGGCCCCGGCATCCCCCAGATCGAACGCGGCCGCGTCTTCGACCGCTTCTACCGCGCCCACACCGCCGACACCCCCGGCAGCGGCCTGGGCCTGGCCATCGTCAAGGCCATCGCCGACCGCCACCACGCCACGATAGAACTCCTGGACTCCCCCCTGGGCGGCCTGCGCGCGAGGGTGGTGTTTCCCTCCCCTACGCGCTGACGCGCGCAAGGGAAGCCCACCCCCTACCCGCTTGCGCGGGCCCCCTCAAGGGGGCGAAACCGGCGGACTGGCAAAGCCAGATCCGCGGTTTCCTGGGTCTCGGGAAACTATCTTGAACTGAAGCACGGTTGCTACCGCTGGCAACCAGCGAAGCACCGGCGCCACATCCCAAGACCGCGGTACTAGACCCAGGATGCGGTGGATCCGGCTCCGCCGGTCCACCCGCATCGCCCCCTGGGGGGCGCGCGAAGCGCGTAGGGGGGAGCCCCTTAAGCTCCATTTAAGACAAGCGCTCCACCATGACGCCATGTTCCATCACCTGGCAGAGGAGCCCTCCATGAACACCCGCAAATTCTCCGCTTCGCATCTGGCCGTCGCGCTGGTTGCCGCCGGCGTGTTCGGCGTAGCCGGCGCCACCGCGTTCCAGCGCGTCTCCACGACGCAGGCCATGCCGGTCTCCGCCGCGACCGCCCAGGCTGCCGCGCCCGTGGGGGCGGTGACGCCGCCCGATTTCTCGCAGATCACGCAGCGCTACGGCCCGGCCGTGGTCAACATCAGCGTGACCGGCACCACCAAGGTATCGGACGACGACGGCGATCCGTTCGCGCAATTCTTCCGCGGCTTCCCCGGCTATCCCGGCGGTGGCGGCGGCACGCATAGCGTGCCGATGCGCGGGCAGGGTTCCGGCTTCATCGTCAGCCCCGACGGCATCATCCTGACCAACGCCCACGTGGTGAAGGACGCCAAGGAAGTCACCGTCAAGCTGACCGACCGGCGCGAGTTCCGCGCCAAGGTACTCGGCTCGGACCCCCAGACCGACGTCGCCGTGATCAAGATCGACGCGCGCAACCTGCCGGTCGTGGTCGTGGGCAATCCCAACGACCTGCGCGTGGGCGAATGGGTGCTGGCCATCGGTTCGCCCTATGGCCTGGAGAACACGGTGACGGCGGGCGTGGTCAGCGCCAAGGGCCGCTCGCTGCCCAACGACGGCTCGGTGCCGTTCATCCAGACCGACGTCGCCGTCAATCCGGGCAACTCGGGCGGGCCGCTATTCAACTCGCGCGGCGAAGTGGTCGGCATCAACTCGCAGATCTACAGCCAGACCGGCGGCTATCAAGGCCTGTCGTTCGCCATTCCGATCGACGTGGCGGCCAAGGTCAAGGACCAGATCGTGGCGCATGGCGAGGTCCACCATGCCCGCCTGGGCGTCACCATCCAGGAAGTCAACCAGGCGCTGGCCGACTCGTTCAAGCTGGACTCGCCCACCGGCGCCCTGGTCGCCAACGTGGAAAAGGGCAGCCCCGCGGACAAGGCCGGACTGAAATCCGGCGACATCATCCGCAAGATCGACGGCAAGCCCGTGGTGGCCTCGGGCGACCTGCCCGCGGTGATCAGCCTGGCCACGCCGGGACAGGACGTCAAGCTGGAAGTCTGGCGCAATGGATCGCCGCGCGACATCGTCGCCAAGCTGGGCAGCGCCAAGGCCGAAGCCACGGCCAGCGCCGATACGCGAGGCGATGCCGCGCACGGCCGGCTTGGCCTGGCCCTGCGGCCGCTCACGCCGCAGGAACGGATGGCCGTCGGCGACAGCGGTGGACTGGTCGTCGAGCAGGTGGGCGGCCCGGCCGAACAGGCCGGCATCGAGCCCGGGGACCTGCTGCTGTCGCTGAACGGCGTCCCGGTACAGAGCGTCGACCAGGTTCGCTCGCTGATCGCGAAGTCGGGCAAGAACGTGGCGCTGCTCGTGCAGCGAGGCGACGCCAAGATCTTCGTGCCCGTGCAGCTCGGCTGATCGCCAGCCCCTCGCATCGCCCCGCGACTGGCCGCTGCTCAGCCAGCGGCCAGCTCCTTGCGATAGCGGTTCAGGTCCTGCACGGTCGCGAAGCTGCGGCCGAGCAGGGTCGACATGGTGTGCAGGATGCGGTCGGCCACCTTGCCTTCCCATTCCCGGTCGAACTGGATCTGGTCGTCCAGCCAGCGGTCGAGCCAGCCCGGCTCGGGCAGCCGGGATTGCACGGTGTCGTTGGGGAACAGGCTTTTGTTGACGTGCAGGTTCGTGGGGTGCAGCGCCTGCGAGGTGCGCTTGGCCGAGGCCATCAGCACGCCGATCTTGGCGAAGGCCGCGCGCGCCTGGTCGGCCAGTTCCTTGCCGCGCTCGGTCAGGGCCCGCCTCATGTAGCGCAGGTAAGCCCCCGCATGGCGGGCCTCGTCCTGCGCGATGAGCTTGTAGATGGCCTTGATGACCGGCTCGCTGTGCCATTGCGCCGCGCGGCGATACCAATGGTTGAGCCGGATCTCGCCGCAGAAGTGCAGCGTCAGGGTCTCGAGCGCGGGCGCGGCGTCGAACTCGAAGCGCACGTGGTGCAGTTCTTCCTCGGTCGGCAGCATGTCGGGGCGGAAGCGCTTCAGGTATTCCTGCAGCACCAGCGAGTGCTTCTGCTCTTCATAGAACCAGATCGACATGAACGCGCTGAAGTCGCTGTCCTCGCGGTTGTCGCGCAGGAACATCTCGGTGGCCGGCAGCGCCGACCACTCGGTGATCGCGTTCATCTTGATCGTATGCGCCTGCTCGTCGGTCAGCAGACTGGCGTCGAACTGGTCCCACGGCACGTCCTTCCCCATGTCCCAGCGCACGGACTCCAGGGATTTGAATAGTTCCGGGTACAGCATGATGGGCCCTTGTATGGAAGCCGGCAGCTTGAGCGTTCCAAGTCGCCGGAAGGTCGGCGAACGATACAGGGGGCGTCTTACCCCCGCATGACACACTCCTTCCAGATCCGGCCGGGCGTGGCGCGGAAGGCGCCTGTAACAGAACTTACAGGACCGGATGCAGTGCGGGCCGCTCGCGCGCCCGCACCACTTGGGGAAGGAGGCTGCCGGCCCAGATGCCGACGAAACCCGCCAGCAGTCCCGCCAATTGTGGCGGAAAATCCTCCGCGGCAAAAGCCCTGACCAGCAGCCAGGCCGCCACGCCCATCACCGAGGACAGCAGCGCCCCCTGCGTGGTCGCCCGCCGCCAGTACAGCCCCATGAGCAGCGGCACGAAAGCCCCCACGAGCGTAACGGTGTAGGCGCCGGCCACCATCTCGTAGATGCTGTCGGACGTGCTGAGCGCGAACGTCAGCACGCACAGTCCGAACAGCACCACGGACACGCGCATCGCGCGCAGGAAATGCTTGTCGGACATGCCGGGCAGGAAGTGGCGCAGGATGTTCTCGGCGAAGGTGGTGGAAGGCGCCAGCAGCGTGGCCGAGGCGGTCGACATGATGGCCGACAGCAGCGCGCCGAAGAAGAACACCTGCGCCAGCGTGGGCATGCGCTCGAGTATGAAGGTGGGCAGGATCTTCTGGGGGTCCTCCTGCAGCAGCGAGCCGACCGTGTCCGGCATCACGCTGAAGGCGGCCACGCCGATGTACATGGGGATGCAGGCGAACATCAGGTAGAGCAGCCCGCCGATGACCGGACCGCGCCGGGCCGTCGTCACGTCCTTGGACGACATCACGCGCTGGTAGACGTCCTGCTGGGGAATGGAGCCCAGCATCATCGTGACCAGCGCAGCGAAGAAGAACAGTATGTCGTGCGTCGTGGCGGGCGGCAGGAAGTTGAGCAGGTCGCGGCTGGTCGCCTCGTGCACGACCACGCCCACGCCGCCGGCCAGGTCGGTGGCGAAATAGGCGATGGTGAACAGGCCGGCCACGATCACGATCATCTGGAAGAAATCGGTCAGCGCGACCGACCACATGCCGCCGAACAGCGTGTAGGTCATCACGATCAGGGTGCCGATGATCATGCCGCTGGTCTGCGAGAACACGCCGGGATCCAGCATGTGGAACACCAGTCCCAGGGCCTTGACCTGCGCGGCCACCCAGCCCAGGTACGAGATGATGATCGCCAGGCTCATGATGACCTCGACGATGGGGCCGTAGCGCTCGCGGTAGTAGTCGCCCAGCGTCAGCAGGTTGTGCCGGTAGAGCCGCGCGGCGAAGAATACGCCCACCAGCACCAGGCACATCGAGGCGCCGAAGGGATCCTCGACCACGCCGCCCAGCCCTTCCCGCACGAACACGGCCGACACGCCCAGCACCGCCTCGGATCCGAACCAGGTGGCGAAGGTCGTGGCGACCACGATGAACAGGGGCAGCGACCTGCCGGCCACCGCGTAGTCGGCTGAGTTCGACACCCGGCGGGCGGCGACCACGCCGATGCAGATGGAAACCAGCAGGTAGAGCAAGACGAACCAGAACACCATGATGCCGAGCCCACCCGGGAAAAAAAGCCAAAACCGCGCGAGTATCGCACAGCGGGCCAGGGCTTTCCAGGTCCGTCGGGGCGGGAGTCACGGCATGTGGGCATGGGCGCCACGGTGGGGGCCGGAGCGTCGCGGCCGGCATCCCCGGGCAGGTTCAGAAGCACAGATACAGGCCCAGGAGGCCGAGCCCCGTGAAGAATCCCCGGCGGAACGCCGCGGGGCTGATGCGGTGGCGCAGGTACTGGCCCGCCCACATGCCCGCCATGGCCGGCACCAGGGCCACCAGGGAAGCCGCCATCTGCTGGTAGCCCAGCGCGCCGCCGCGCGCCAGCGCCACGGCCAGAGCCAGCGTCGAGACCGTGAAGGCCATGCCCAGCGCCTGCACCAGCTCGTCCTTGGCCAGGCCCAGCGCCTGCAGGTAGGGCACGGCGGGAATCACGAACACCCCCGTGGCCGCGGTCACCGCGCCGGTCGCCAGGCCGGCCAGCGCGCCCAGCCGGCGCTCGGCGCCCGGCGGCACGCGCAGTTGGAAGGCCATCAGGCCGAAGGCCGCGTACAGCACCAGGGCCACGCCCAGCGCCCGGACCGCCCAGGGTTGGGACCCCGTACCGGCCAGCGCCGCCGTCAGCCAGGTGCCGGCCACCACCCCCGCCAGCAGGGGCCACAGCCGCCTGGCCAGGTGCACGAAGCGGCCGCCGGCGGCCAGTTGCCAGACGTTGGTCACCATGGACGGCACCACGAGCAGCGCCGCGGCCTGCGCCGGGACCATGGCCAGCCCCAGCAGCCCCATGGCGACGGTGGGCAGGCCCAGGCCGATGACGCCCTTCACGGCGCCAGCCACGAAGAAGGTACCCAGGATAAGCAGGATCAGGGGCCAGCTGGCCGCGGAATAGAGAGAGAGCAAGGAGTCCATGGCGCCATGCTGCCGCAAGCCGCGCCGGCCGGAAATGCGGATTGCGCCGATCCAGCCTTCGGAAAATCCTGAGCCAGGCCCCGGGCTACCTCGAGACCGCCCACAGCGCTACGGCCACGCCCACCGCCAGCACCGCCGCGATCACCGCCATCAGGCGATTGGTCTGCTGCTGGGCGGCCCGCAGCCGCTGCAGCTCGGCCAGGGTATCGGCGGAACGATCCGGACGGGCCAGTTGATGGTGCACCAGGCGCGGCAGCTCGGGCAGCATCTGCGCCCATTGCTGCGACTCGCGCCGGAGGTTGTTGCGCAGCGCCGCCCAGCCGACGCGCTCGTTCATCCAGCGCTCGAGATAGGGCTTGGCCGTCTTCCAGAGGTCCAGCGAAGGATCCAGTTCGCGTCCCAGCCCTTCGACGTTGAGCAGGGTCTTCTGCAGCAGCACCAGTTGCGGCTGGATCTCGACGTTGAAGCGGCGCGAAGTCTGGAACAGGCGCAGCAACACCTGCCCCAGCGAGATCTCGGCCAGCGGCCGGTCGAAATAGGGCTCGCAGCAGGCGCGGATCGCCCCTTCCAGCTCTTCCTCGCGCGTGCCGGGCGGCACCCAGCCGGACTCGATGTGCAGGCGGGCGACCTGGCGGTAGTCGCGCCGGAAGAAAGCCAGGAAGTTCTGCGCCAGGTAGTTCTTGTCGAACTCGGACAGCGATCCGACGATGCCGAAATCGAGCGCGATGTAGCGCCCCAGCGTGCGCGGATCGTCCGACACGTAGATGTTGCCCGGATGCATGTCGGCGTGGAAGAAGCCGTCCGCGAACATCTGGGTGAAACAGATCTCCACCCCGTCGCGCGCCAGCTTCTTCAGGTCCACGCCGGCCTCGACCAGCCGCGCGGCGTGGTTGACGGGTATGCCGCGCATGCGCTCCATCGTGAAGATGGACGACGAGCAATAGTCCCACATCACTTCCGGCACGATCAGCAGGTCGCCGCGCGGCCCGCCCGGGGCGAAGTTGCGGCGCAGCTGGCTGCAGTTGGCCGCCTCGCGCAGCAGGTCGAGTTCATCGTGCAGGTATTTGTCGAACTCGGCCACCACCTCGCGCGGCTTCAGGCGCCGTCCGTCGGCCGAGATCTTCTCGATCAGCGTGGCCGCCGCCCGCAACAGCCGCAGGTCCTTGTCGATCACCGGCGCCATATTGGGCCGCAGCACCTTCACCGCCACGTCGCGGCCGTCCTTGAGCACCGCGAAGTGCACCTGCGCAATCGAGGCCGAGGCCACCGGCTCGCGCTCGAAGCTGGCGAACAGTTCGTCCGGATGCCGGCCCAGCTCCTTGCGGATGCTGGCGATCGCCACCTCGGACGGGAATGGCGGCACGCGGTCCTGCAAGCGCGCCAGTTCGTCGGCGATGTCCGCGGGAATCAGGTCCCGCCGCGTCGACAGCACCTGGCCGAACTTGACGAAGATGGGGCCGAGCGTCTCCAGCGCCAGGCGCAGCCGCTCGCCGCGCGGCGCATGCAGCTTGCGGCCCAGCCTCATCACGACCAGCAGGCGCTCGGTCCAGGGGTGCTGGATGCCGGAGATCACGAGTTCGTCCAGGCCGTAGCGGAAGCTGACGAACATGATGCGGATCAGGCGCAGGAAGGTGAACATGGCCTAGCCCTCCGCGCCCAGGCGGGCTTCCAGCCGGGCCAGCCGGGCCCGCAGGTGCTCGACCCGCTTGCCCGCGCGCTCGGCGTCGTCGCGCAGGCGCCGCACCTCGCCCCCCCAGGCTTGCAGGGCATGCGAGGACGCGACGGCGCCGCTTTCCTCGGTCAGGTACTCCGCCACGTTCTCGGCCAGCCGCCAGGCGCCGGCGCGCAGCCCGCCCGCCAGGCCGCGCGCCGTGCTGACCAGGCGGGCGGCGGGAATGTCGCCCACGATCCCGGCCAGGTCTTCCTCCACGTCCCACCGCAGGTCCCGCGCCAGGTCGCCCAGCACGTGGGCCAGCGCCGCGTCGCCCTCGATGCGCACCGCCCCCATCCTGCGGGCGGCATCGCCCGACAACAGTTCCGGCAGCCTGCCGCCATCGACGGTCAGGGTCACGTCGGGCATGGCATCCGCGACGGCGGCCTCGACCAGGCCTTGCGGGGTGATCGTCAGCGTCACGTTGAAGGCACCGGCGGCCAGGCGAGCCGTCTTGCCGGCATGCGGGCGCAGCCGCTCGCGGGCCCAGGGCTCGCGCAGCAGCAGCGTGTCGAGCGCCCGGATGGCGACGGCGGAAGGGTACGGCAGGGACACGGGCATAGGATGGAAGGCGGAAACCTGTAGGGAGAATCGACCGGCAATCCGGCCTGCCAATGAAAAACGCCCGTCCGAGGACGGGCGTTCCACGGGGTTCGACCCCGCAAGTTTACCGGGTGGCGCGCCGGCGCGTTACCGGTTGTGCTCCTGCACCGGGATCTGCTGCACGCCCGCGAGCAGCCAACCGCCGTCGTTGGGCTTGAACAGGTTCCAGACTTCCTCGAAGCGGAACGCCTCGGTGCCGGGGGCCTCGCGCAGCATGCCGGAGAAGCGGACGCTGGCGAGGTGGCCGTCGGAGACGGTCTCGATGCCGAGCAGTTCGGCGTTCAGCAGCACTACCTCGGTCACGTTCTGCCCCTGGCGCTGGCCGATCTGCTGGCTGAGTTCGGCCAGCAGGTCGTCGGTGACCAGGTCGCGCAGTTCGTTCACGTCGCCGCGGTCCCAGACACCTTGCAGCTTCACGAAGTAGCTCTTGGCGTGGCTGAGGAAATTCGCGGTGTCGAAATCGCTGGGAATGCCCCACTCGCCGGTGGGCGCGGCACCCGTGGCCGCCGCGGAGGCGGCAGGCGCGGCCGCCGGCGCGGCGTTCACCGGCGCCACCGATTCGCGCGCCATGGTGGCAGGCGGGTCGTTGCGCTGCTGGAAGCGGCTGTTGCCCGCGCCCTGGAGCGCCGGCTGCTGACCGACGCCGCGCAGCCGGCGAACGATGAACAGCACGGCAAAGACGGCCAGCGCGATGAGCAGCAGGCTGCCGATGAACTCGGCCGCGGCCGCGCCCAAGCCCAGGTGCGACAGCAGCGCCGCCAGGCCCAGGCCGGCGGCGATGCCGGCGATGGGGCCCAGCCAGCGCGACATGCCGCTGCGCGCGGCGGTGGCGCCGGCGGCGGCCCCCGCGGCGGCAGGCGCCGCCGACGGCGCGGCCTGCTGGTTCTGCTGGGGCGTACGCGCGGGCGGCGTGGCCTGCCGCTGCGTCACGTTGCTGGACTGGCGGCCCATGCTGCCGCCTCCGCCCAGGCGCTTGGCCAGGGCGTCATGCGAGACGCCCAGCATGGCCACGGTCGATACGGCGATGACCAGCGCCGGGATGAACCTGGAAAAAAATCGTCGGGACATTGTGTGGATTCTCCTGTAATCAATGTCGTGGCGCCGCCCTGCCGGCCCCGATGCCGGATTTGCCGGGCAGCGCGGACGCCATTGCTGCCAGGTCGGGATGCCCGGCGCCGCGACGTCCCCGCAGACGGGCGGTCGTAGCAGCCTTTCCTGACAATAAGCTGAAATTTAACGGACTATGGCGCAAATCGCCAGTCGGAACGCCCCGGATTCGTGAAGGAATTTGAAACAGCGGGCGCTACAGCCGCACGCCCTCGTGCAGGGCGACCACCCCGGCGGTCAGATTGAAATATTGGACACGCGCCAGGCCCGCCTGTTCCAGCATGCCGGCCAGGGTGTCCTGGTCCGGGTGCATGCGTATGGATTCGGCCAGGTAGCGGTAGCTGGCCTCGTCCTGGGCCACCTTGCGCCCCAGCCAGGGCAGGATGTTGAACGAATACCAGTCGTAGGCCGCCCGCAGCGGCTTGGCGACCCGGGAGAACTCCAGCACCAGCAGCTTGCCGCCGGGGCGCAGCACCCGCGTCATCTCGGCCAGGGCCCGGTCCTTGTGGGTCATGTTGCGCAGCCCGAACGCCACCGAGACGCGGTCGAAATAACCGTCGGGGAAAGGCAGTTTCTCGGCGTCGCAGACGGCGGTCGGCAGCATCAGCCCCGCGTCCAGCATCCGGTCCCGGCCCACCCGCAGCATGGAATCGTTGATGTCGGTCAGCCAGACCTCGCCGGTGGGCCCGGCGCGCCGGGCGAAGGCCTTGGCCAGGTCGCCGGTGCCGCCCGCGATGTCCAGCACCTTCATGCCCGGGCGCACGCCGGCGCGGGCCACGGTGAAGACCTTCCAGGCCCGGTGCAGGCCGCCGGACATCAGGTCGTTCATGACGTCGTAGCGCGCGGCCACCGAATGGAAGACCTCGGCCACCTTGCGCGCCTTGTCCGCCTCGGCCACCTGCTGGAAGCCGAAATGGGTCGTGCCCGGCGGCGTGGTGTCGCCGGCCGGCGCGGGGGAGTGCTGCTTATCGCTCATTGCTTACCTTCACGGCGTACTTCGGTTGTTGCCATTCCGTCCCGGGGCTCGGGGTCCCGCGATGCGCCCGCCGCCTCGAGGGCGGCGAGGTACTCCGCCCACAGGCGGTCCTGGTCGCGGCCCAGCGCATAAAGGATGTCCCAAGAGTAGATCCCGGTCGAATGCCCGTCGGAGAACGTGGGCTGGACCGCGTAGTTGCCCACCGGCTCCAGGGACACGAGGTCCACGTCGCGCTTGCCCACCTGCAGCGTCTCCTGGCCCGGCCCGTGGCCCCGGACCTCGGCGGAGGGGCTGTAGACGCGCAGCAGTTCGAAGGGCAGGCGGAAGCTGCTGCCGTCGTCGAACGCGACCTCCAGCGTCCTGGACTGCCGATGCACGACGATGTTGGTGGGAAGAGGGGTATTCTTGTCCAGGCCGGCCATGTTGTTCTCGCGTAAGGACTCCATGGTAGCCGATGGGGGCCGCCGCCGCGCCGGGGCCCCGCCGGGAGCCGGATCATGTCACATACCTGAAACAATACCGCCATACTATGGACATGCTTCAGCAACCCAACCGGCATACCCATGTCCAGCACTATTTTAGTCGTCGAAGACGAACCGGCCATCCAGGAGCTGGTCTCGGTCAACCTGTCCTTCGCGGGCCACAAGGTCCTGCGCGCGGCCGATGCCGAACAGGCCCAGACCCTGATCCGGGCCGAACTCCCCGACCTGATTCTGCTCGATTGGATGCTGCCCGGCACCTCGGGCGTATCGCTGGCCCGCAAGCTGCGGACGGAAGAGCGTACCAAGGCCGTTCCGATCATCATGCTCACGGCCAAGGGCGCCGAGCAGGACAAGGTCGACGGCCTGGAGGCGGGCGCCGATGACTACATCACCAAGCCGTTCTCGCCCAAGGAGCTGATGGCCCGCATCAAGGCCGTCCTGCGGCGCCGCGCGCCCCAGCTCACCGACGACCTGATCGACGTCGCCGGGCTGCGCCTGGATCCGGTCACCCACCGGCTCAACGGCAACGGCGTGACCCTGAACATCGGTCCCACCGAGTTCCGCCTGCTGCACTTCTTCATGACCCACCCCGAGCGCGTGTTCTCGCGCTCGCAACTGCTGGACCAGGTGTGGGGCGACCACGTCTTCGTCGAAGAGCGCACGGTGGACGTGCACATCCGGCGCCTGCGCAAAGCGCTGGAGCCCAGCAAGCACGACGGGCACGTGGAGACCGTGCGCGGCAGCGGCTACCGGTTCACGGCGCATCCTGTAGGCCAATAACCCCCTGCGCGTGACGCGCGCCCGGCATGGGGAGCCCCCCAGCCGCGATGCGGCGGCCCCCCGAGGGGGCCGGGGCCCGCGGGGCTCTACTTGCGGACCGGCAAGCCAGATCCGCCGTGCCCTGGCAAACTCATACGAAAAACATACAAGACGGCAGAGTCCGGGCTCCGGGCAATGCGACAATCCGCTCCATGGTCTGGATACGCAACCTCATCGTCGTCCTCTTGTGGGCCGGCCTGGCGGCCCTCACGCGGCCGATCACGGGCCGCTTCGGCTGGGCCGTCTTCAGTTTCGGCCTGGGCACGCTGCTGGTCTGGCACATCTGGCAGCTCTCGCGCGTCACGCGCTGGACCAATGACCTGCAGCGGCCACCGCCGCCCTCGGCCGGCTCGTGGGACGAGGCCCTGGCCCGCATCTACCGGCACCTGCGCAACCAGGAACGCCAGCTGGCGATGCTGGAAGGGAACGTGCAGGGCTTCTTCGCCGCCGCCCAGGCGCTGCCCGACGGACTGGTCACGCTGGACAAGGAATTCCACATCGACTGGTGCAACCGCATCGCGCGCCAGCACCTGGGCCTGCGCCTGCCGGCCGACCGCGGCCAGAACCTGCTGAACCTGGTGCGGGCCCCCGAGTTCGTGGACTACGCCCGTCAGGAGGACTGGCCCGCGCCGCGCCTGGTGCGCAGCCCCGGCGGCGGCGACCGCCTGCTGATGGTGCAGCTCATTTCCTACAACAAGCACCAGCGCATGCTGCTGACGCGCGACGTGACGCAGATCGAGCGGCTGGAGACCACCCGCCGCGACTTCGTCGCCAACGTCTCGCACGAGCTGCGCACGCCGCTGACGGTGCTGTCGGGCTTCCTGGAAACGCTGCGCGACATGCCCACCGAAGCGCTGAGCGACGAGCAGCGCGAACAGTACATGAAGCTGATGCTGGACCAGGCCCAGCGCATGCAGGCCATCGTGGCCGACCTGCTGACCCTGTCCACCCTGGAGTCGTCCCCCACCACCGATCCACAGCCGGTGAACATGCCCGCGCTGATCGAGACGGCCCTGAGCCAGGCCCGCGCCCTGTCGGGCGGCCGCCACGAGATCGTCGGCGAGATCGACGAAGGCCTGGACATCCTGGGCACCGGTACCGAAATCGCGTCGGCCATCTCCAACCTGCTGATCAATGCCGTGCGATACACGCCCGAGGGCGGCCACATCACGGTGCGGTGGCGGCGCGACGCCGACGGCGATGCCCGCTATTCCGTGAAGGACACCGGCATAGGCATCGCCTCGCACCATCTGCCCCGCCTGACCGAGCGCTTCTACCGCGTGGATCGCAGCCGGTCGCGCGAATCGGGCGGCACGGGGCTGGGACTGGCGATCACCAAGCACATCGCCATGCGGCACGACGCCGAACTGGAGATCGCCAGCGAGCTTGGCCAGGGCAGCACCTTCGCGCTGCATTTCCCCGACAGCCGGGTGGCGTAGGGCCTGTTCCCACCCTACGGGCAGGCAGGGAATGGGAATCGGGAACGCGGCGGCTATTCGGCCAGCGTGGTCAGGCGCTTCTCCAGCGCGCGCATTTCTTCGTAGCCCATCAGCTTCATGATGTCCTCGATGCCCACCAGCAGGTCGGGACGATCGAGGGGCTCGCCGCTTTCCATCACGCCGCGCATGGCCTGCAGCGCATGCTGCATGGCGTGGATGGCGGCGGCCGGCAGCATGCGCGGCAGGCTGATGCGCTTGACGCCCAGCGCCTTCAGGCGCGGCAGCGGGATCAGCGGCGTCGTGGGCCGGCTGCGTATGCCGAACCCCATGTTGACGGTGACCGGGATGCCGGCGGCATCGACGATGCGCTTGATGTCGTCCTCGGTGCGCACCGCGTCGGGAAACAGCATGTCGGCACCGGCCGCCGCATACGCCTTGGCTCGGCGCACCGCGCCCTCGATGCCTTCGATGGCCAGCGCATCGGTGCGGGCGATGATGACGAAGTCATCGTCGCGGCGCGCCAGGCAGGCGGCCTCGATCTTCTTCAGCATCTCGGCCTGGCTGACCACGTCCTTGCCGGGCATGTGGCCACAGCGCTTGGGACTGACCTGGTCCTCGAGATTGACGCCGGCCACGCCGGCTTCCTCGAACATCCGCACCGTATGGAACACGTTCACCGGATTGCCGTAGCCGTTGTCGGCATCCGCCGTCAGCGGAATGGACACCGAGCGGGCCAGGTTGCGGCAATGGTTGACGTTCTCGGTCAATCCCATGACGCCGATGTCGGCGATGCCCAGCAGCGCGTTCGAGATGGCGGCCCCGCTGGTGCAGGCGGTCTTGAACCCGGCGGCCTCGACCAGCCGGATGCTGTACCCGTCGTACACCCCGGGCGAGACGATGAACGCCTCGTTCTTGAGCAACTCCCGGAACTTGCGGGGACTGTTCATGCGATGACTCCGAAATGGTCAGTGTTTCAGGTGCCCGTCCCGGCCGCCCGCCCTCCCCGCCTCCGGGCGGCGTCGGATTCGTCCCGGTCCGCGAGATGGGTGAACAGGTGCCGGGCCGCGCGTTCGATATGCGAGCGCATCAGCGACTCCGCCAGTTCCGCATCGCGCGACTTGATCGCACGCAGGATCTGCCAGTGCTCGGCATAGGCGTCCTCCTTGCGTTCGAGCACGGTCCCGGAATGCCGGCGGTACACGCGCAGCAGGTGATAAAGGTCCTCGCACAGCGCGTGGATGATGCGGTTGTTGCCGCTGGCCCGCACGATGCGCTCGTGGAAATCGAATACCCGGGGGCCGGACGACTCGCCCCGCTCCTTGCGCAGCTGGCGCTGCCTGTCCTGCTCCAGTTCGGCCAGCAATTGCGCCACTTCCTCGTCGCTCATGCGCTGGGTGGCCAGGCTGCAGGCCACGCCTTCCAGCGCCATGCGCATCTGGAACAGCTCCAGCGCGGACTCGGCCGATAGCGAGACGACCCGCGCCTTCTGGTAGGGCTCGCGGGTGACCAGCTGGATGCCCTGCAGGCGGCGCACCGCTTCGCGCACCGGCCCGCGGCTCACGCCGAACTCCTGGGCCAGCGCCACTTCGTTGATGACGCTGCCGGGCGCCAGCCGGCCCTGGTAGATCGCGTCCAGCACCTGCTGGAACACCGCATCGGCCAGCGGCCCCTGGGCGTCCTCCCTGTTGATGAAGGTCTCGGCTGATTCGTCCATAGTGTCGACAGATTATCAAAACGGTTTTAAAAGTGTCAACTCTTTTGCATGGGCCGGGTTTGCATGGAGCATGCGTTCCACCCCGAACAGCGGCCCATCAATCAAGCCATATTTACAGAGAATATCAGCTGACTCCATGGTTTATCGCAAGACGGCCACCGTACATCGCCCGCTTCCCATCGGCGCCAAAGTGTTGACATTTAACAAACGGTGCTCATAAGATTCATACCATAGCAAAGCCGCAAGCATTTTCGCCGCCCCGCCCATGATCCGTACGCTTTCCTTCCGATCCGCCACGCTGCACATCGCCGACCTCGCCGCCGTGGCGCAGGCGGCGGGCAAGCGGCTGGTCGACTATCCCTACGTCGTGCGCGTGCTGCTGGAGAATCTCGCGCGCAACCGCGCATGGGGCCGGCCCGTCGCCGAAGGCGACCTGCGCGCCCTGCTCGACTGGCAGGACCACATCGGCGCCGACCTGCCGCTGCACGTGGCGCGCGTGATCCTGCCCGACTCCAGCGGCCTGCCGGCGCTGCAGGACCTGGCGGCCCTGCGCGATGCCGTCGCGGCCCGGGGCGGCGACGTTTCCACCGTGGACGCGCGCGTGCCGGTGGACCTGATCGTCGACCACTCGCTGCAGGTCGACCACTGGGGCGGCAGCGACGCGGCCGAACGCAACCTCGCCCGCGAGTTCCAGCGCAACGCCGAACGCTACCGCTTCCTGAAGTGGGCCCAGCAGGCCTATGCCGGCCTGCGCGTATTCCCCCCGGGCACGGGCATCATTCACCAGGTCAACCTGGAACACATCGCCCCGGTGGTCTGCCGCGCAGAGCGTCCCGACGGCACCTGGGCGCATCCGGACTTCGTCATCGGCGGCGACTCCCACACACCCATGGTCAACGCGCTGGGCGTGCTGGGCTGGGGCGTGGGCGGCATCGACGCCGAAGCGGCGCTGCTCGGCCAGGCCTACACCTTCCCCGTGCCCCGCGTGGTGGGCGTGCGCCTGCACGGCCGCATCCCTCCCCCGGCGCTGACCACCGACGCCGCGCTGCTCATCACCGAAACGCTGCGTCGCGCCGGCGTCACCGCCTGCGCGGTCGAATTCTTCGGCCCCGCGGTGGCCGGGCTCACGGTGCCCGAACGCGCCACCATCGCCAACATGGCGCCGGAATACGGCGCGACCTGCGGCTACTTCCCCATCGACGACCAGACCCTGTCCTACCTGCGCGCCACCGGCCGCCCCGAGGAACAGGTCGCGCTGGTCGAGGCCTATGCGCGGGCCAACCACCTGTTCCGGGACGCCGATGCCGCCGTCCCGGCCTACAGCCAGGTCGTCGAGATCGACCTGGATACCGTGCTGCCCGCCATGGCGGGACCGCGCCGGCCCCAGGACCGCCTGCCGCTGTCGCGCATCGCGGAAGACTTCCGGGCCCGCCTGCCGCGCGCGCTGGCCGACGGAGGCTTCGCCGCCGCGCCGGCCTCCGGCGCCGGCACGATGGACCACGGCAGCCTCGCACTGGCCGCCATCACCTCGTGCACCAACACCTCCAATCCCGTCGTCATGCTGGCGGCCGGCATCGTCGCCCGCAAGGCGGTCGCGCGCGGCCTCCAGCCCCCGGCATGGGTGAAGCGTTCGCTCGCGCCCGGTTCGCGCACCGTCACGCGCTACCTGGAAGAGGCGGGGCTGCTGGCGCCGCTGGCCGCACTCGGCTTCCACCTGATCGGCTACGGCTGCACCACCTGCGGCGGCAAATCCGGCCCGCTCGTTCCCGAAGCCGCGCGCGAAATCGAACAGCGCGGCCTGGTCGCGGCGGCGGTGCTGTCGGGCAATCGCAACTTCGAAGGCCGCATCCACAAGCTCATCCGCGCCAACTACATCGGCGCGCCGCCGCTGGTGGTCCTGTACGCGCTGGCCGGCCGCATCGACGTCGACCTGACGCGCGACCCCATCGCCACCGATCCGGCCGGCGTTCCCGTCTACCTGCGCGACCTGTGGCCGACCCCCGAGGAAATCGCGCAGGCCATGCCGGTCGCCACACGGCGCGAGATCTTCGTCGACACCTACGAGGCCCGCGCCGCCGGCGGCTCGCTGTGGGACACGCTGGAAGCGCCCACCGGCCCGCTCTTTCCCTGGGACCGCCAGTCGCACTACCTGGTCGAACCTCCTTTCTTCCGCCAGGCCGGCGCCGCGAAAGGCCTGGACCAGTTGGAACGCGAGCTGCAAGGCGCCCGCGTGCTGGCCGCCTTCGGCGATTCGCTCACCACCGACCACATTTCCCCCGGCGGCGAGATCCCCGCCGACACGCCCGCCGGCCGCTACCTGACCCAGGCCGGCGTGGCGCCGGCCGACTTCAACACCTACGTGGCGCGGCGCGGCAACCACGAGATCATGGCTCGCGCCACCTTCGCCAACATCCGCATCAAGAACCTGCTCGTGCCCGGCACCGAAGGCGGCGTCACCATCCACTTCCCCGGGCACACCCCCTGCACCATCTTCGACGCGGCCCGCGCCTACCGCCAGGACGGCATCGCCACCCTGATCCTGGCCGGCAAGGAATACGGCACCGGCAGCAGCCGCGACTGGGCCGCCAAGGGCTCCGCGCTGCTGGGCGTGAAGGCCGTGCTGGCCGAGTCCTTCGAACGCATTCACCGCGCCAACCTGGTGGGCATGGGCGTGCTGCCCCTGTCCTTCCTGCCCGGACAGGGATGGCGCCAGCTGGGCCTGACCGGCGCCGAAAGCTTCAGCTTCCAGGGGCTGGCCCGCGGCGTCATGGACGGCACCCCGATCACGGTGGAAGCCGTCGGCCCCGACGGCATCATCCGCTTCCAGGCGCAGGCCCAGGTCCTGACCCAGGCCGAACGCCAGCTGATGCAGGACGGCGGCATCCCGGCCAGCGTCCTCCGCGCCTGCCTGGCCTCCAAGGACACCACCCCGGACTTCAACGAGGAAACGCAACCATGAACCTGGACCTCGTCCTGGCCAACGCCAGGATCCTGCTGCCGCAGCGCGGCCTGACGCCCGGCCAGATCGGCATCAGCCAAGGGCGCATCGCCGTCATCGCCGAACCCGGCGCGCAGCTGGCGGCGGACGAGACCGTCGACTGCCAGGGCCTGTGCGTGCTGCCGGGCGTCATCGACCCGCACGTGCATTTCGGCTTCGGCTCGCCCGAGACCGACTTCGAGACCGAGTCGCGCACGGCGGCCCTGGGCGGCACCACCTCGGTCCTGTCGTTCCATCGCTCGCGCGACATCCGCGAGTCGTTCCAGGCGGCCCACGACCGGGCACTGGCGCAAAGCTGCATCGACTTCGGCTTCCACTTCGGGCTGACCAGCCACCTGCACGTCGAGACGCTGAAGGAAATCTCCGAGCGCTTCGGCGTCTCGTCCTACAAGCTCTACATGATGTACAAGGGCGCCGCCGGCCTGGCCCAGGGCTTCACCGACATCGACGACGGCCTGTTGTTCGCCGCGCTGCGCGAGACCGCGCGCATCCCGGGCGCGATCCTGGGCGTGCACTGCGAGAACGTGGAAGTGATTCCGCTGCTGCGCGATCCGCTGCGCGCCGCCGGGCGCGACGACCTGAGGGCGTGGAACGAGCAGAGCCCCGACTTCCTGGAAGCCGAGAACGTGCACCGCGTGTGCTACTTCGCGTCCAAGACCGGCGCCGCCGTCAACATCGTCCACCTGAGCAGCGGCGAGGCCCTGGACGAAGTCCGGCGCCATCGGCGCAACCGCAATGCCCCGCCCATCCACGTCGAAACCTGCCCGCACTACCTGTTCCTGACGGACGAGAGTCCCGCCGGCACCTATGCCAAGGTCAACCCGCCCGTGCGTGGCCAGGCCGACGTCGACGCCATGTGGGAAGGCGTGCTGGACGGCTCGGTCACCACCATCGGCTCGGACCACGTGCCGCGCAAGCGCAGCACCAAGGACAAGGATATCTGGGCCGCCAGCAACGGCTTCCCGGGCACCGGCATGATCCTGCCCATCCTGCTGCACGAGGGCTACCACCGCCGCGGCGTGCCGCTGGAGCGGCTGATGGAAGTCGCCTCGGCCAACTCGGCCCGGCACTACAACATGCCGTCCAAGGGCGGCATCGAGGTCGGCAAGGATGCCGACCTGCTGGTGGTCGACCTGGACCTGGAGAAGACCGTGGACCCGGCCACGCTCGAATCCTATGCCGACTATTCGCCCTACGAGGGCATGACGCTCAAGGGCTGGCCGGTGCGCACGCTGGTGCGGGGCCGCACCGTGGCCCTGGACGGCAAGGTCACCGATGAAGCGCGCAGCCGGCCCGGCGGCCGCTACCTGCGGCGCCTTTGATACCCCAAGGAAACGACATGAGCCAAACCAAACGCATCTGGGACGACTTCCTGACCGAACGCGACCAGCAGGTCCTTGCCGTGGCCGGCTACGGCAAGCGCGGCGGCTTCGGCACGCGTCCCGCCCTGTTCATCATCGACGTCCAGTACAACTTCTGCGGCGATACCCCGCAGGACATCCTGGAAGGCCTCAAGCAGTACCGCACCCATTGCGGCAAGGAAGCCTGGGACGCCGTCGCGCACATGGTGCCGCTGCTGGAACTGGCGCGCGAGAAGAACATCCCCGTGTTCTACACGGAAAGCGCCCGCCGCCCCGACCTGCTCGACAGCGGCGTGCAGGTCGGCAAGAACCATCGCGGCGGGGAAAAGACCGTGCTGGCCGATACCCACGCCACCCGGACCGTCGAGGCGCTGGCCCCGCGCCCGCAGGACATCCGCATCACCAAGACCAAGCCGTCGTGCTTCTTCGGCACGACCTTCATGAGCCACCTGAACTTCCTGGACGTCGACACGCTGATCCTGGTCGGCTGCACCTCGTCGGGCTGCCTGCGCGCCACCGCCGTGGACGCCTACTCGTACAACTTCAAGGTGATCATTCCCGAAGAAACGGCGTTCGACCGCTTCCAGGCCAGCCACGCGATCAACCTGTTCGACCTGAACTGCAAGTACGCCGACGTGATTCCCTCGAGCGAGGTCCGCGACTACCTGGCCACGCTGCCGGTGCGCCAGGGCGGCGGCTCGGCCGGCTGAGCGGACCAGGCATGCCGTCCGCCACGTCCGCCGTCCCCATCCCGGTCTACCTGCTGACCGGGTTCCTGGGCAGCGGCAAGACCACCCTGCTCGCCCGGCTGGTGCACAGCCGCGAATTCGCCGACACCGCCGTGGTCATCAACGAGTTCGGCGAGGTCGGCCTGGACCACGTCCTGGTCGGCCAGTCCAGCGAGGACGACATCGTGCTGCTGGACTCGGGATGCCTGTGCTGCGCCAGCAACAACTCGCTGCAGGAAACGCTGGAGTCGCTGTACTACCGGCGGCTGCGCGGCGAGATTCCGGCGTTCTCGCGCATCGTGGTCGAGACCTCGGGGCTGGCCGAACCGGCCCCGCTCATCAACGCCCTGGCTTCCGACGCCTCCATCGCGCGCCACGTGCGGCTGGCCGGCGTGATCACCACCATCGACGCCGAGCACGGCGCGGCCACGCTGGACGAATACGAAACCGCCGCCACGCAGCTCGCGGTGGCCGACCTCGTGGTCCTGACCAAGACCGACAAGGTCGCGCCCGAGGCCGCCTCGGCCATGGCCGGGCAACTGCGCCGGCAGGCGCCCGGCGCCCCGGTCCTGCGCGCGGATCGCGACGGCCTGCAAGAGCGGACCGATCTCTTCCAGGCCGCGGACCGCCGGACCGTCGCGCCGGGCCAGTCCGGGCTGGAGCGTCCGCGGGCCTGGACGCGGCTCGCCCACGTCCTGCGCTACGGCATCGCCTCTCACGTGATCCGGGCCGATGGCCCGGTCGACTGGGCACGCTACGCCGCCTGGGTCGACTACATGCAATCACGGCTGGGCGAACGGCTGCTGCGCGTCAAGGGCATCCTGCTCATGGAAGACGGCGCCCACTACGCCATCCACGGCGTGCGCCATGTCTTCAGCCCGCCGCGGCCGCTGGACGGCGAAGTACCCGGCGACCTGTCCGGCGTGCTGGTGCTCATCACCCGCGACGCCGACGAGGAGGAGCTCGCGCTTGCCGCCGCCGTGCTCGACGGCGGCGCCTGACCCCAACCCTCGCTTTCCACGACTTCGATTCCTTCCATGCAACGTCCCGACACCCAGGCCTACGCCCAGCAGTTCCCCAAGCTCCCGCCCACCGCCACCGACGCGCAGGGCCACCTGGTCTACACCCAATTCATCGACGGCGGTTTCACGGGCGCCGACGGCGCCCGCCTGGCCACCAGCGATCCGGTCACCGGACGCCAGTGGGCCAGCATCGCCCGCGGCACCGCGCAGGACGTGGACAAGGCCGTGCAGGCCGCGCACCGCGCCTTCACCCGGGGCGCGTGGCCGGCCATGAACGCCAGCCAGCGCGGCGCGCTGCTGCGCCGCATCGGCGACCTGGTCACCGAGCACGCGGAATGGCTGGCGCACGTGGAACAACGCGACAACGGCAAGCTCAGCGCGGAGCTGTCCATGCAGATGCGCTACATGGCCAACTACTACTATTACTACGGCGGCCTGGCCGACAAGATGGAAGGCACCGTCATCCCGACCGACAAGCCGGGCGTGTTCAACTACACCGTCTACGAGCCACTGGGCGTGGTCGCCTGCATCACGCCCTGGAACTCGCCGCTGCCGCTGGCCAGCATGAAGATCGCGCCCGCCCTGGCGGCCGGCAATACGGTCGTGCTCAAGCCCTCGGAATTCACGTCGGCCTCGCTGCTCGAACTCATGAAGCTGTTCCAGCTCGCCGGCGTGCCCGACGGCGTCGTCAACGTCGTGACCGGCCTGGGCGCTGAGGTCGGGGCCGCGCTGGTGGACCATCCGCTGGTCCAGCGCATCGCCTTCACCGGCGGCCCCGAGGCCGGCCAGCGCATCAACGAGCAGGCCGCCTCGCGCATGAAGCGCGTGACGCTGGAGCTGGGCGGCAAGTCGCCCAACATCGTGTTCGACGATGCCGACTTCGAACAGGCCTTGAAGGGTGCCGTGGCCGGCATCTTCGCCGCCTCGGGCCAGACCTGCGTGGCCGGCTCGCGCCTGCTGCTCCAGGACGGCATCCACGACCGCTTCCTGGAACGCCTGGTCGAGATCGCCGGCAACGCCCGCTTCGGCCACCCGGCCGATCCGCAGACCCAGGTGGCGCCCATCTCCACCGCTCCCCAGCTGGACAAGATCGAATCCTACGTCCAGGTGGCGCTGGCCGATGGCGCGCGGCTGGTGGCGGGCGGCAAGCGCGCCCACGTGCCGGAGTGCCCGGACGGGCTGTTCTTCCAGCCCACCATCTTCGCGGACGTGGACAACCGCATGCGCATCGCGCAGGAAGAAGTCTTCGGCCCCATTCTGTCGGTCATCCGCTTCCAGGACGAAGACGAAGCCGTGGCCATCGCCAACGACGTCGACTTCGGCCTGGCGGCCGGCGTCTGGACCACCTCCATGCCGCGCGCGCTGCGCATGGCGGGCAAGGTGCGGGCCGGCACGGTCTGGGTTAACAACTACCGCTCGACCAGCGTCACCTCGCCGTTTGGCGGTTTCAAGATGAGCGGCGTCGGACGCGAATGCGGCATTGCCGGCATGCGCGAGTACATGGAGATCAAGAGCGTCTGGCTGTCCATGGAAACCGACATCCCCAACCCCTTCGTGCGGCGCTGAGCCGGCTCCCGGCGGCGGAAAGGCAAATTGGCTATGATGGCGCGAGTCCCCAGCGACCTACCCGGCATGACGGCGCGCGCCGCCGTGCCGCCCCACCGTGACCAGAACCGACCCCACCCGCTCCAGAAAGAGCGAGGACGCCGCCGCCTCGCATCGCATCGCCGACTACGTCCCGCTCTACTACCGGGTCTATACGCTGCTGCTCCAGCACATCCGGGACCACGGCTACGACGAGCACACGCCGCTGCCGACCGAGGCCGAGTTCGCCGAACGCTTCCAGGTTTCGCGCGTGACCCTGCGCAAGGCGATGAACATCCTGGAGGCCGACGGCCTGATCACGCGCCAGCGCGGCCGGGGGACCTTCGCCCGCAAGCCCGTCCGCCCGCCCGGCAAGACCGGCTTCAGCGGCCTGATCGAGAACATCGTCCACTTCCAGGAAACGACCAAGGTCAAGCTGCTGGCGTTCGAGCGCGTCGGGCTGCCGACCAACATCGCGCCGCTGCTCGACAGGCAGCAGGGCGAACCCGGCCTGCGCATCGTGCGCGTGCGCAGCGACGCCACGTCGCCCTTCTCGCACATCACCTGCTACCTGCCGGAACCCGAGGCCAGCCTGCTCAAGCGCAACGAACTGCGCAACACGCCGGTGTCCATCCTGCTCGAGCGCCAGGGCGTGAAGGCCACCCAGGCCGAGCAGTGGATCAGCGCCACGCTGGCCGACAAGGACACGGCCCAGGCCCTGCAGGTCGAGATGGGCAGCGCGCTGATCAGCCTGACGCGGATCTACCGGGATACCGCCGGGCGGCCCATCGAGATCCTGCACGAGCTCTATCGGCCCGATCGCTACGAATACCGCGTGAACCTGTCGCGCGTCGAGCAGGGCGACGCCCCGCGCTGGTCGGAAGTCCCGGACTGACCCGGGCGGCGCCGCCGCGCGCCCCGCCCCTCCCCTTGATCCCGCCGATACGGCCGTCGCCGGCCTGAGCCGTCGCGTCCTGATTCGTATCCGCCATCCCAACCATAAAAGTATTATGTATGATACAAAATACTTTTAGACCGGCCCGATGCCAGCGCCGGCCGCCTCGTCGAGAGAAGGATCCCATGCAGCAGCCTCACCACGTCATCGTTGCCGGCGCAGGGCCGGTGGGCCTGACCGCCGCGCTGATCATCGCGCGTGCCGGCGTACGCGTCACGCTCCTGGAAAAGCGCGATCGGCTCAACGAAGCCTCGAAGGCCTCGACCTTCCATGCGCCCACCCTCGCGGTGCTGGACCGCCTGGGCGTCCTGCCCGCCATGCTGGCACAGGGCCAGGACGTCACGCACATCCAGTACCGCAGCACCGAACAGGGCATCCTGGGCGAGATCGCCCTGGCCGAACTGAAGCACGACACCGACTACCCGTATCGCCTGCACCTGGAACAATCGCGCATCACGCCGCTGCTGCTGGCGCAACTGCGCGCGCATCCGCATGCCGACGTGCGGTTCGGCACCGCCTTCCTGGACGCCGCCCCGGATACCGGCGGCGTCACCGTGCGCGTGCAGGACCCCAAGGGCGTCCACACGCTGCGCGCCGACTACCTGCTCGGCACCGACGGCGCGCGCAGCCAGGTACGGGAATCCATGGGCCTGCCGTTCGATCCGACCCCCTATCCCGGCTGCGTGCTGCGGGTGCTGGCCGACGAAAGCCTCGAGCGCATCCTGCCCGGGCTGCGGCCCATCAGCTACCTCGTGAACGGCGACGCCTCGGCCAGCTTCCTGCGCATGCCCGACTGCTGGCGCATCATCCTGCGCGTGCCTCCCGACGTGGACGAGGCCCACGCCCAGTCGCGCGCCTGGATACTGGAACGGCTCCGGCAACTGGTGCCCGGCCTGGCGGAACTGCCCAACATCCTCGGCCAGGACGTGTACTCGGCCAGCAAGTTCGTGGCCGGCACGTACCGCGCGGGCCGCATCTACCTGGCCGGCGACGCCGCCCACCTCAGCAATACCCGCGGCGGCATGAACATGAACTGCGGGCTGCACGACGCCTACTTCATGGCCACCGCGCTGGTCGAGGGCCTGCGCCAAGGCGACCAGGCCATCGTCGACGCGGCCGCCGACCGGCGCCACCGGGTCGCCGCCGATTCCCTGCTGCCGCGCACCGATGCCATGGTGACCGGGCAGGCCACCTGGCTCGACAACGTCAAGGGACTGCTGGGCGACCCCGCCCAACGTCTCGCCTTCCTGCGCCGGACCGCCATGCTGGACATGGCGCCCGAACTGGCGCGCCGCATCGATCCCGTTTCCGCCGCCGCATGAGACCCGCCATGACCGACCTCCCTCTCGTCAGCCGCCCCCAATGGCGCGTCGGCGCCCTGGTGCCGCCCGCCAACCCCACCGTCGAAGTCGAATATCCGGCATTGCTGCCGGCCGCCGCCGCGCTGCACGCGATGCGCCTGCCCGTGGTGGCCGGCGATCTCGACACCCGCAACCTGGCCTACCTCGACAGCTACGTGTCCTGTCTGCAAGGCTTCGGCTCGCTCAAACTCGACGGCGCCGTCATCGCCCTGACCGGCTCGCAATACCGCATCGGCCACCAGGAAGACCTGCGCCGCTGCGAGCAATTGTCCGAGCGGTTCGGCATGCCGGTGGAAACCGCCAGCTCCGCGCTGGCGCGGGCGCTGCGCCACCTGGGCATCACGCGCATCAGCATGGTGTCGCCCTACCCCGACTGGCTGACCGAACTGGCCATCGCCTACTGGCGCGGCGCGGGCGTGCAGGTAGACCACGTCGAACACTTCGCCGACGAACTGGTGGCCTACAAGGTCTCGCCGGCCGAGGTCGCCCAGCGGCTGGCCTCGGTACAGGCGCATCCCGACGGCGCCGTGCTGCTGTCGGGAACGGGCATGCCGACCATCGAATCGATCATGCAGGCGGGGACCGGCAAGCAGGTCCCCATCCTGTCCTCCAACCTGTGCAGCATCTGGAGCATCAGCCGGACGCTGGGGATCCCCCATCCGGAGTGGATGGCACGGGCCTTCCCCTGGCTGTGCACGGCCTGATCCGCACCGCCCGTCTTCGCCCCTTCATGTCACCGAGGATACCCCCCATGACCTCCGTTCGCCTCGTCGTCCTGCTGGCCGCCCTGGCCGGCGCCGCCAGCCTGCCGTCCGCCCCCGCCCTCGCACAGGGCGGTGCCTATCCCAACAAGCCGATCCGCGTCATCGTGCCGTTCCCGGCAGGCGGCACCACCGACGTCGTCGCCCGCCTGATCGGCGCGCAGGTCGGCGAGGCGTGGAGCCAGTCCGTAGTGGTCGACAACGTGGCCGGCGCCTCGGGCCTGATCGGCACGGCCGCGGGCGTGCGCGCCGCGCCCGACGGCTACGTCCTGACGCTGGGCAACAACCAGACTCATTCGACCAACGCGTCGCTGTTCCCTAAGATCCAGTTCGACCTGAACAAGGACGTCCAGCCCATCGCGCTGCTTACCCGCACCCGCCACGCCATCGTCGTGCCCGCCTCGTCGCCGTACAGGACGCTGTCCGAGCTCATCCAGGGCGGCCGCGGCAAGCCGGTGAACTACGCCTCCTCCAGCCCCGGCTCGTCCTCGCACCTGGTGTCCGAGACCCTGTGCTCCAGCATGAAGATGCGGTGCACGCACATTCCCTACAAGGGCGCCGCGCCGGCGGTGACCGACCTGATCGCCGGGCACGTGGACTTCATGACCGCGAGCTATGCCAGCGCCATCGCCTACATCAAGGCCGGCAAGCTGCGCGCGCTGGCCATCTCGGGCGACACCCGCGAGGCGCAGGCGCCCGACGTCCCCACGCTGCACGAACTCGGCTACGAGACGTTGTCGGCCGACAGCTGGATCGGACTGTACGCCCCCGCCGGCACGCCGCGCGCGATCTTGACCAAATGGAGTGACGAGCTGGCGCGTGTCATGGCCCAGCCCGACATCCAGCAGAAGCTGGCCGGCGCGGGTTTCGAACCCTGGTTCAAGCCCCTGGCGCAGTTCGAGGAGTTCCACCGCAACGAGATCGCCCGCTGGCGCAAGATGGTGCAGACGGCCGGCGTCACCCTGGAATAGCGCCATGGCCTCGCGCACCGGCCCCACCCTGCCGCGGATGTCGCGCCTGTGCCTGGGCATGATGTCCTACGGCGACCCCGCCTGGGCGCCCTGGGTCGTCGGGCAGGACGCGGCGCGTGTCCTGTTCCGCCAGTGCCTGGAGAACGGCATCACATGCTTCGATACCGCCAACTACTACTCGGACGGGGAAAGCGAGCGCATCCTGGGCCGGCTGGTGCGCGAGCACGGCGGCCGCCATGAGCTGACCCTTGCCACCAAGGTCGGACTGCCGGTGGCCGACGGCCGGGGCCTGTCGGCGGCGCAGATCGCCCGGCAGGCCGAGGCCTCGCTCAGGCGCATGGAGACGGACTACATCGATCTCTACCAGGTCCACAGCTGGGACGACGCCGTTCCCGTCGAGGAAACGCTGGGCGCCCTCGAAGCCCTGGTCGACGCGGGCAAGATCCGCGCGTACGGCTGCTCCAACCTGGACCATCTCCAGATCGGACAGGCCGCGCGGGCCGCCGCCGCCCTGGGCGCGCGCGGCTACGCCAGCGCGCAGTTGCAGCTGAACCTGCTCTATCAGGAAGAACTGCGCGCCACCGTGCCGGCCTGTGCCCGGCACGGCCTGCACATCATGGCCTACAGCCCGCTAGCGCGCGGCTACCTGGCCGGCCCGGCGGCCGGCGACGCCGAAGCCGCGGCGCGGCTGGCCTCCGACGCCAAGGGGCAGCGGCTGTACGGCGGGCCGCGCGGCGCCCGGGTCCGCGCCGAGCAGCTGCGCATCGCCGCGGAACTGGGCGCCGAGCCCGCTGCCGTCGCGCTGGCATGGGTGCTGGCCCAGCCCGGCGTGCGCTCGGTCATCGTCGGCGCCTCCCAGTCCTCGCACCTGGACGTCGCACTGCGCGGGCGCGACCTGCGCCTGCCCGCCCAGGCCCTGGACCGCCTGGCCGCGGCCTACGAACCGCGCGACTACCTGCGCGTGCGGCTGAACCCCTGACGACCGTAGGCTCAAGGCCGTCCGCCGGCGGACCTGGCGTTACCATAGGGACATCAGCGTTTCAGCCGGAGCTGCTTCCCATGGCACAAATCGTCTTGCTCGAGAACATCCATCCCAGCGCGGTCGAAGTCTTCGCCGCCGCGGGCTACAGCGACATCGCCACCCACGCCAGCGCCCTGCCGCCCGACGCGCTGCGCGATGCCCTGCGGGGCGCCAGCGTGGTCGGCATCCGTTCGCGCACCCACCTGGATGCGAGCATCATCGACAGCCTGCCCGACCTGCGCGTCATCGGCTGCTTCTGCATAGGCACCAACCAGGTCGACCTCGCCACCGCGATGGAACGGGGCGTGCCGGTCTTCAACGCGCCGTTCTCCAACACCCGCTCGGTGGCCGAACTGGTGCTGGCCGAGGCCATCCTGCTGCTGCGCCGCATCCCCGAGAAGAACCTGCGCGTGCACCAGGGCCACTGGGACAAGAGCGCGACCGGCGCCTACGAGACCCGCGGCAAGACCCTGGGCATCATCGGCTACGGCAACATCGGCTCGCAGGTCGGCATCCTGGCCGAGGCCCTCGGCATGCGGGTCATCTTCCACGACGTCGAGGCCAAGCTGCCGCTGGGCAACGCCCGCGCCTACCCCGACCTGTCCGCGCTGCTGGCCGAGTCCGACGTGGTGACCCTGCACGTGCCCGGCGGCCGCTCCACGGAAAACATCATCAACGAGGCCACGCTGTCGCAAATGAAGCGCGGCGCCATCCTGATCAACGCCTCCCGCGGCACCGTGGTCGACATCGATGCGCTGCGGGCCGCGCTCGATGCCGGCCTGCTGCGCGGCGCGGCGCTGGACGTCTTCCCGGTCGAGCCCAAGAGCGTGGACGAACCGCTCAAGAGCCCGCTCATCGGCCTGCCCAACGTCATCCTGACGCCGCACATCGGCGGCAGCACGGTCGAATCGCAGGAAAACATCGGCAAGGAAGTGGCCGAGAAGCTGGTGCGCTTCATCCAGGGCGGCACGACCAAGGGCGCGGTGAACTTCCCCGAGCTGTCCCACCAGGACCTGGCGGGCACCTCGCGCATCCTGCACGTGCACCGCAACGAACCGGGCGCGCTGGCCCTGCTGAACGCCGTCTTCGCCGAACGCAAGATCAACATCTGCAGCCAGCAGCTGCAGACCAAGGGTCCGATCGGCTACGTGCTGACCGACATCGGCAACCAGGCCGACGCGGCGCTGATGGACGCGCTGCGGGCGCTGCCGATGACGGTGCGCTGCGACCTGCTCTAGGCCGAAGGCAGGAAGCGCACCGCCAGGCGCTCTTGCAGGCGGCGGTGGAACTCGGGCACGCGCTGCGCCGCCGCCCGCGTCAATTCGCGGAACGCCTCGGTCTCGGCGCCGGGCGCGACGCGCGGCGCGGCCCAGATCGCATCGGGAAAGTGGCGGTCGCCGCGCCAGCGCGGAATGACGTGCCAATGCAGGTGGGGCACCATGTTCCCCAGCGCGGCCAGGTTGACCTTGTCGGGCCGCATGTGGTCGCGCATGACGGCCTCCACCTCCAGCACCACCCGCATCACGTGCAGCCGGTCCTCGTCGGCCAGGTCGGTCATCTCCGCCGCGTGGGTGCGCCAGATCACGCGCACGTAGCCCGGATAGTCCGCGTCGTCGACGGCGATCACGCGCAGCCTGTCGTCGCGCCACAAGGCCGGCGAGCCATCGCTGGCGCACAGCGGGCAGGAATCGGCGGGGGAACTCATCTCGTGTGCACCTCGATGGCTATGACGCGCCCTGGCGCAACTGCACCTGGCTGATGAAGTGCTGCAGGACCTGCAGGCCGTCCTCGTCCAGGCCGTCCAGGGTACAGCCCATGTGATGCCCTTGCTCCGGCGCCCGGCGCGGCGTGACGTGCATCACCTTCAAGTCCACCGCCAGCCGGGTCGCCGGCCCCAGCGCCAGCGTGGCCCGCGGCAGCGGCGTGCCCACGGGGAAGGGCGGACTGCCGGGCGGCAGCAGCAGCCCGACCCCGGTCATGCTGATGTCGATCACTTCCAGCTCGACCGGCCCGCCGGCCTCGGGAGCGTGCGCCCGCACCACCGGAGCGGGGCGCATGACCGGCCGCACGCGGAAGTACGAACGCCGCTGGAAGCGGTACAGCTCCAGCGGCAACAGGCACGCCAGCCTGCTGCCCGCGTCGCCCGGCAGCCATTGCAGGTTCTGGACGCGGAACTGGATCTTGACGTGGTCCAGGTAGCCCACGGCCACCATCCACGGAGAAGCGAGCAGATGCTCCAGGCGCGCGTCGCCTGGGGTGCCGAACAGCCACAGCAGCCGCCGGCCGCGGTCCACACCGGCGATGGCCGACAGGCACGAGACGCCATCGGCGGCGACCAGGGCCACGATCTCGGCCTGCTCGACCATGCGCCCGAGCAGGGTCAGGATTTCCAGCGGCTGCGAGATCCGGAAATCCTCGAGCGAGGCGTCGTCGCCGGCAGGCTCGGGCGTCAGAGGCAGCAGCGGATGCTCCCTCATGGCTTGCCTCCCCGTGCGTGCGCGCCCGTTCCCAAGGCCGCGCCTACAGCAGGACCCGTTCGATACCGCCGTCGTTGGCCCGCCTGACGTAATCCTCCATCCATTGCTGCCCCAGCACGTGACGGGCGATCTCGACGACGATGTAGTCGGCGTCCAGGTTCGCGTCGTCGTTGTAGCGACTGAGCCCTTGCAGGCACGACGGACAGGAGGTCAGCACCTTGACGTCGCCCTGGAAGCCGTCGGCCCGCAGCTTGTCGGCCCCCTTGCGCAGCTCCTCCTCCTTGCGGAAACGGATCTGCGTGGAGATGTCGGGACGCGTCACCGCCAGCGTTCCCGACTCGCCGCAGCAGCGGTCGCTCTTGTCCACGCCCTCGCCCACCAGCGCCCGGACCGTCTTCATCGGATCCTGGAGCTTCATGGGCGTGTGGCAGGGATCATGGTACATGTACCGCGCGCCGGTCACGCCCTCGAGCTTGACGCCCTTCTCCAGCAGGTATTCGTGGATGTCGATCAGGCGGCAGCCCGGGAAGATCTTCTCGAACTCGTAGCCGGCCAACTGGTCGTAGCACGTCCCGCAGCTGACCACCACGGTCTTGATGTCGAGGTAGTTGAGCGTGTTCGACATCCGGTGGAACAGCACCCGGTTGTCGGTGATGATCTTCTGCGCCTTGTCGTCCATGCCGTTGCCGCGCTGCGGGTAGCCGCAGCACAGGTAGCCCGGCGGCAGCACGGTCTGCACGCCGGCATGCCACAGCATGGCCTGGGTCGCCAGGCCCACCTGCGAGAACAGCCGCTCGGAACCGCAGCCCGGGAAATAGAACACCGCCTCGGTGTCGGCCGAGGTGGCGCGCGGGTTGCGGATGATGGGGATGTACTTGGCGTCCTCGATGTCCAGCAGCTTGCGCGCGCCCTGCTTGGGCAGGTTGCCGGGCATCTTCTTGTTGACGAAGTGCACCACCTGTTCCCGCATGGGCGGCTTGCCCACCGTGGCCGGCGGATGCTCGGTCTGCTTACGCGCGAACTTGGCCAGCACGTCGTGGGCCAGCCGCTGGGCCTTGTAGCCGACGTCGACCATGGCCTTGCGCGTGGCATTGATGGTGCGCGGATCCTTGGCGTTCAGGAAGAACATCGCCGCGGCCGTGCCCGGGTTGAACGACTTGCGGCCCATGCGGCGCAGCAGGCTGCGCATGTTCATGGACACGTCGCCGAAGTCGATGTCCACCGGACAGGGCTTCTCGCACTTGTGGCACACCGTGCAGTGGTCGGCCACGTCCTCGAACTCTTCCCAGTGCTTGATGCTGATGCCGCGGCGCGTCTGCTCTTCGTACAGGAAGGCCTCGACCAGCAGCGAGGTCGCCAGGATCTTGTTGCGCGGAGAATAGAGCAGGTTGGCGCGCGGCACGTGGGTGGCGCACACCGGCTTGCACTTGCCGCAGCGCAGGCAGTCCTTGATGGCGTGCGAAATGGCGCCGATGTCGCTCTGCTGCATGATCAGCGACTCGTGGCCCAGCAGGTTGAAGCTGGGGGTATAGGCATGGCGCAGGTCCCCGCCGGGCATCAGCTTGCCGGCGTTGAAGCGGTTGTGCGGGTCGATGCGGCGCTTGTAGTCCTGGAACGGCGCCAGCTCGGCCTCGGACAGGAACTCGTACTTGGTGATGCCGATGCCGTGCTCGCCCGAGATCACCCCGTCCAGGCTGCGCGCGACGTCCATGATGCGCGCGACGGCCTCGTTGGCCTCCTGCAGCATCTCGTAGTTGTCGGAGTTGACGGGGATGTTCGTGTGCACGTTGCCGTCGCCCGCGTGCATGTGCAGCGCGACGAACACCCGGCCCTTGAGCTCCTTGTCGTGGATCTCCTGGGCCCGGACCAGGATGGGCGCGCAGGCCTGGCCGGAGAAGATGCGCGACAGCGGCGCCTTCAGCTCCGCCTTCCAGGACACGCGCACCGTGCGGTCCTGCACCACGTCGAACACGCGGGCCGTGGGCTGCACCTGCAGCCGCTCCTGCAAGGCCGGCAGCAGCTGCCCCAGCCCGATGCGGGCGAACTCGCCCAGCGTGTCGGCCAGCGGCAGGTCCATGCTGCGCAGGATCCAGTTCCAGCGCTCGCGCACCGACTCCAGCAGTTCCAGCGCCTGCACGGCGCGGTCGCCCAGGATCTCCTCGCGCGACAGCTTCTCGCCCTCGCCGTCCTCGCTCTTGCCCACCGGCAGCTCGCCGTCGAAGAACTCGGCCAGCCGGTCGATCAGCCGCAGCTTGTTGCGGGTCGACAGCTCGATGTTGATGCGCTCGATCTCGTCCGTGTACTCGCCCATGCGCGGCAGCGGGATCACCACGTCTTCGTTGATCTTGAAGGCGTTGGTGTGGCGCGCGATGGCGGCCGTGCGCGAACGGTCGAGCCAGAATTTCTTGCGGGCCTCGGCGCTGACCGCCACGAAGCCTTCGCCATGGCGGGTGTTGGCCAGCCGCACGACCTCGCTGGCGGCAACGGCCACCGCATCCTCGTCGTCGCCGACGATGTCGCCGATCAGCACCATCTTGGGCAGCGTGCCGCGCTTGCTCTTGGTGGCATAGCCCACCGCGCGCAGGTAGCGCTCGTCCAGGTGCTCCAGGCCAGCCAGGATCGCTCCGCGCGCGCGCCCCTCGCCATCCAGGTAGGCCTTGACTTCGACGATGGACGGAATCGCATCGCGCGCCTGCCCGAAGAACTCCATGCAGACCGTGCGCACGTGCTTGGGCATGCGGTGCAGCACCCAGCGCGCCGAGGTGATCAGACCGTCGGTACCTTCCTTCTGCACGCCCGGCAGGCCGGCCAGGAACTTGTCGGTGACGTCCTTGCCCAGACCTTCCTTGCGAAAGACCCGGCCATTGATCTCGAGCGTCTCGGCGCGCAGCAGGCGCTCTCCCGGCTTGCCCATCCCGTCGAACCACTTGAGCTCGAACCGGGCCACCGGCACGTCGTGGATCTTGCCCAGATTGTGCTCGAGACGCGTGACCTCCAGCCAGTTGCCCTCGGGGTCGACCATGCGCCACCAGGCCAGGTTGTCCAGCGCCGTGCCCCACAGCACCGCCTTCTTTCCGCCCGCGTTCATGGCGACGTTGCCGCCCACGCAGGAAGCCTCGGCCGAGGTGGGGTCCACCGCGAACACGTAGCCGGCCTTGTCGGCCGCGTCGGCCACCCGCTTGGTGACCACGCCGGCGCCGGTGAACACCGTCGCGACTTCGCGGTCCACGCCGGGCAGCGGCCCGACAGTGACGTCGCCCAGGGTCTCGAGCTTTTCAGTGTTGATGACGGCGGACTTCCACGTCAGCGGCACCGCGCCGCCGGTATAGCCCGTGCCGCCCCCGCGCGGGATGATGGTCAGGCCCAGCTCGATACAGCCGCGCACCAGCGCGGCGATCTCGTCCTCGCTGTCCGGCGTCAGCACCACGAACGGGAATTCCACGCGCCAGTCGGTGGCGTCGGTGACATGCGAGACACGGGACAGCCCGTCGAACTTGATGTTGTCGCGCGCCGTCGCGCGGCCCAGCACCTTCTGCACGCGGCGGCGCAGTTCGGCGGTCTCGTTGAACTCCTGCTCGAAGGCCCGCACGGCGCTACGCGCCATGTCCAGCAGCCGCCCCACCTTGCCGTCGCGTTCCGCGTCGTCGGGCTCGCGCCGGCGCTCGACCTCGCGCAGCCGGTGGTTCAGCGCCTCGACCAGCAGGCCGCGGCGCTTGGGGTTGTCCAGCAGGTCGTCCTGCAGATAGGGATTGCGGCGCACCACCCAGATGTCGCCCAGCACTTCGTACAGCATGCGCGCCGACCGGCCGGTGCGGCGCTCGCCGCGCAGGTCGCACAGCATGTCCCAAGCCTGCGAGCCCAGCAGCCGCTGCACGATTTCCCGGTCGGAAAACGACGTGTAGTTGTACGGAATCTCCCGCAGGCGGGTCGGTGCGTGCGCAGGAGCGAGGGCGATGGGCAGAGGGGCGTTCATGGTGGGGGCTGTACTTCATCCCGAGGGTAGCCGACCATTCTAGCCGATTGCCCCACCCTCCCGCTGGAGCCGCCCGCCTTTTCCGACCCGCTAAAAGGGTCATATCTGGCGGGAAATGCATCCAACGCGGGGACATTCGCCCCGCCGGGGCGCCTAGGAAGCCACGCCCAGGCGCCGCGCCCAGCCCGTCTCCGAGAACCCCACGCTGGCCACGCCGTCCGCCGTCACCAGCACCGGCCGCTTCACCAGCGTCGGATGCTCGGCCACCAGCGCCAGCCACTGCGCCTCGCCGGCGGGCTGCTTGCGGTCCTCCGGCAGGTTGCGCCAGGTCGTGGACGACCGGTTCACCAGCTTCTCCCAGCCCCCTACCTGGGCCGCCCAGTCCTTCAGCGTGGCCGCGCCCACCGGATGCTCCCGGTAATCGACGAAATCGGCCTCCAGCCCCTGGGCGGCCAGCCATTTACGCGCCTTGCGGCAGGTATCGCAATTGTTCAGTCCGTAGACCCGCGTCGTCATGTTCCAGATCCTTTTCTTGCTACTTGTCGGGGAACACCCACAACAGCGCGGCGGTCATCGTGGCATAGCGCCCGAACTTGCCGATGGCCATGTAGACCACGCAGGCCCGGAAATCCAGCCGCAGCCACCCCGCCACCGCGCACAGCGGATCCCCCACCAGGGGCACCCACGATAGCAGCAGCGTCTTGGCGCCAAACCGCTCTATCCACGCGTGGGCATAGGCATGCCAGCGATCCTTCCGCGTGGGCGCGTGCGCCTCGCCGTCGTCCGGTTCCGCCTCGTGTTCGTGAGGATGCCGGGCCTCGCGCCGCGCCTTGATGCGCTCCACCGCCCGCTTGGCTCCCACCCCCATCCAGTAGCTGATCATCCCCCCCACGGTATTGCCCGCCGTCGCCACCAGCACCGCCACCCAGAACATCGGCGGCGCCAGCTTCACATAGCCGAACACCGCCGGCTCGGACCCCATGGGCAGCAGCGTGGCCGACACCAGGCTGACCAGGAAAACGGCCGACAGCCCCACCTCGGGCAAAGCCAGAGCGTGGAGCAGCCAGTGAACGGAGGATTCCAGCCATTGATGCATGGCGAGGAGTTTAGCCCACCCCCTGGCTCTTTCCAGGTGGCGAAGCGCCTCTTGAGCCATCTGTGTCAAACTTAAGGATTACGCTTTTTCCACCAACCCCTGACGCAGCATCATGGCCACCGACTATCTCAAGCGCATACTCACCGCCAAAGTCTATGACGTCGCTATCGAGTCCTCCCTCGACGCGGCTCCCCAGATTTCGGCGCGAATTGCGAACACGGTGCTGCTCAAGAGGGAAGACACCCAGCCCGTCTTCAGCTTCAAGCTGCGGGGTGCCTACAACAAGATGGCCAATCTGCCGCCCAAGGCGCTGGAACGCGGCGTCATCGCCGCCTCCGCGGGCAACCATGCCCAGGGCGTGGCGCTGGCCGCCCAGCGCATGGGCTGCCGGGCCGTCATCGTCATGCCGGTCACCACGCCCCAGCTCAAGATCGACGCGGTCAAGGCGCGCAACGCCGAAGTCGTCCTGCACGGCGAAAGCTTCACCGACGCCTACAACCACGCCAAGCAACTGGAGGCGAAGGAAAAACTCACCTTCGTCCACCCCTTCGACGACCCCGACGTCATCGCCGGCCAGGGCACCATAGGCATGGAGATCCTGCGCCAGCACCCCGGCCCCATCGACGCCATCTTCGTCGCCATCGGCGGCGGCGGCCTGATCTCCGGCGTGGCCGCCTACGTCAAGCAGTTGCGCCCCGAGATCCGCATCATCGGCGTGCAGACCGAAGACTCCGACGCCATGGTCCAGAGCGTGAAGAAAGGCCGCCGCGTCACCCTGCCCGACGTCGGCCTCTTCTCCGACGGCACCGCCGTCAAGCTCGTGGGCGAGGAAACCTACCGCCTTACCCGCAAATACGTGGACGACTTCGTCGTGGTCGACACCGACGCCATCTGCGCGGCGATCAAGGACGTGTTCGAGGAAACCCGCAACGTGCTGGAGCCCGCCGGCGCGCTGGCCCTGGCCGGCCTCAAGAAATACGCCGCCCAGCACCGCCTGAAGGGCAAGACCCTGGTGGCCATCGCCTGCGGCGCCAACATGAACTTCGACCGGCTGCGCTTCGTGGCCGACCGAGCCGACGTGGGCGAGTCGCGCGAAGCCGTGTTCGCGGTCACCATGCCCGAGGAACGCGGCAGCTTCCGCCGCTTCTGCGAACTGGTCGGCAACCGCAACGTGACCGAGTTCAACTACCGGATGGCCGATTCCGAACAAGCCCACGTCTTCGTGGGCCTGCAGACCGAGTCGGCCGGCGAATCCACCAAGATCGCCGCCAACTTCCGGCGCAACGGCTTCACCGCCATCGACCTCACTCACGACGAGCTGGCCAAGACCCACCTGCGCCACATGATCGGCGGCAGCGGCCCGCAGGCCAATCACGAACTGCTGTACCGCTTCGAATTCCCCGAGCGGCCCGGCGCGTTGATGCGCTTCCTGAACTCCATGTCGCCCAACTGGAACATCAGCCTGTTCCACTACCGCAACCAGGGCGGCGACTACGGGCAGATCGTGGTGGGCCTGCAGGTGCCGCCGTCCGACAAGAAGGAATTCGCGGCCTTCCTGGCGGAATTGGGCTACCGGCACTGGGACGAGTCCGAGAACCCGGCCTACAAGCTGTTCCTGCGATAGCCGCGGCTGCGGCCTCCGCGCGGCGTCCCCGCCGCCGGAGGCCCGCCCTTACGCCAGTTCGAAAACGATATCCTGCGCGCCTTCCCACAGCGTCTTCACGCCCAGCGCGCGCAGGTTTTCCTTGCCCTCGACCACCGTCAGGAAATGGTTGCCGGCCAGTTGGCCCATCTTGCTGGCGAACATGCAGCTGCCATAGGCCAGGATGATTTCGGTCTCGCTGTAGCCGCCCGGATAGAACAGGATGTCCCCCACCGAGGGATGGCTGGTGTGGTTCTCGAACCCCACGCCCAGCTTGAACTCGCCCAGCGGAATCCAGCAGCCCTCGCCGCTCCAGCGCACGTGGATGATCTTCTGCTTGTAGGGCAGCAACTTCAGGAAGGCGGCCACGGTCTCGGGAGCATCCGGATTGGTCTCGGCGATGAACTCGTATTCGGCGGCGCGTATGCGGATTCTTGTCATGGTGGTCTGCGAAGGATTGGGGCCCTGACGGGCCCCGGATGAAGGAAAAAAAACCGGCCAGGCGCCTCAGTTTAATCAAATGGCTGTCCGGTTCAGGCGGCGGGAGCGGGGTCGGGATCGCCGATCCACTTCGTGACGGTCGGCGCCTTCCAGGCCGCCAGCCCATCGAGCAGCGCGCCCGGGTCGGCCTCGATCACGATCATGTCGCGGTGCTCGGCCTTCATGAAACCCTCCTGCACCGCGTGCGTCAGCATGGCCCGCATGGGCTCGTAGAAGCCGCGCACGTTCAGCACGCCGCACGCCTTGGTGTGGTCCCCCAGCTGCGTCAGCGTGGCCGCCTCGAACAGCTCCTCGTAGGTCCCCAGCCCGCCGGGCATCGCGATGAAGGCGTCCGCCAGGTCCGCCATGCGCGCCTTGCGCGCCCGCATGTCCGCCACGATCTCGTGCGAGGTCAACCCCGGATGCAGATGGCCGCGGTCGTGCAGCCGGCGATTGATGACGCCCACCGCCTGTCCGCCCGCCTCCAGCACCGTGTCGGCCATGATGCCCATCAGGCCCTTGTGGGTGCCGCCGTAGACCAGCGTCAGGCCCCGGGCGGCGATCTGCGCGCCCAGTCGCCGCGCGGCCTGCGCGTACTCGTCCGAAAAACCGAAATTCGAGCCGCAGAAAACTGCGACCCGGCCAAGAGCAAGCGCTGTGGTGTCCATGAAAAAAATCCTCGGTACCGAAGCATGAAAGTGTAAACGCGCCGGGCCGCCCCGATGGCGTCAACACCCTGTAACGCGAGGCACGCAGGATGGCAGCGCTCCACACCCGAGCATCCCCCCATCCGCACCCCGACAACGATGAGCGAACATACCTACCCCGTCATCCCCCTGGACTTCTCCCTGCGTCGCGCCTTCCTGCTCAAGACCTTCCGCACCGCCGGCGCGGTCAGCCTGACGGGCTTCCTGGCCGCCTGTGGCGGCGACGGCGACGACGCTTCCGCCAACCCCGCGCCGGTCGATCCCAAGCCCCCCGTCGACCCCGAACCACCGGTCGAGAAGTTCAACCCCTTCGCCAAATTCAGCGCCCTCCAGCCCGCCGACGCCAACGGCGTAATGTTGCCCAAGGGCTTCTCCTCGCGCATCGTCGCGCGCAGCGGCAAGGCCCCGGTCAGCGGCGGCAGCTTCCTGTGGCATGCCGCGCCCGACGGCGGCGCCTGCTATGCCACCGACGACGGCGGCTGGATCTACGTCAGCAACGCCGAAATGACCGCCCCGCTGGGCGGCGTCAGCGCGCTCAAGTTCGACAAGACCGGCAAAATCGTCGACGCCTACCCCATCCTGAAAGGCACCTCGGGCAACTGCGCCGGCGGCCCCACGCCCTGGAACACCTGGCTGTCGTGCGAGGAATTCGAACTCACCCAGCAGATCGCCGGCATGGTCTGGGAATGCGACCCCTACCGCCCCTGGTCCGACGCCAACCCGCCCCGCGCCTGGCCCGCCCTGGGCAAGTACGCGCATGAAGCGGTCTGTGTCGATCCGGCCAATCGCATGCTGTACCTGACCGAGGATGCCAGCGGCGGACGCATCTACCGCTACGTCTGCGACTCGACCGACTGGCCCACCGGCGCCGCACGCCCCGTCAAGTTCGAATCCGGCCAGCTGCAAGTGTTGCGCATCGACGCCCTGCCCCGCGACGCCGACGCCTCCGACGCCGCCTACGCCGACCTCATCGGCTTCGGCAAGACGCCGGCCTCCGTCACCTGGGAGCCCGTGGCCTTCCCCGACCAGGGCCAGAAGAACATCCGAGACACCCTGCGCAAGGGCGGCATCCTGCCCCCCGGCAACTACTTCCAGAAGGCCGAAGGCATCTGGTTCTTCAACGGCATCGTATTCTTCGTCACGTCCCGCAACAGCCGCATCTGGGCCTACGACACCGCCCACCGTACCCTCGAAGTCATCTTCGACGGCAAACTGGGCCCGGCCGACACCCACAGCATCGACGAACCGGACAACATCACCATCACCTCCTTCGGCGAAATGCTGGTGGCCGAGGACGCGGGCAACCTGGAGATCGGCGTGCTGCGCGACGACGGCACGTCGCAGGCCGTGATGCGGCTGGTCGGCCACGACGACAGCGAGATCACCGGCCCCGCCGTTTCGCCCGACGGCACCCGGCTCTACTTCAGCTCGCAGCGCGGCACGGCGGGCAAATCGGAGGAAGGGATCACGTTCGAGGTGCTGTTGCCGGCGAAGCTGGTGGAGTAGCCAGGCAGTGGGGAGGCATGGACTCATGCCCAGCCTGAGCGGGAGTATTCGAACGGACCCATTCGACGGCTGATCTCGAATGGTTCATCCCCGCTCACGCGGGGAACAGGCGTTGGGGTCGATGACGCTGTAGCTGCGGCGCGGTTCATCCCCGCTCACGCGGGGAACAGGAGTCGTTCTCGCGCCTCGAATCGTTCGACTTCGGTTCATCCCCGCTCACGCGGGGAACAGTCGAACTGCAAGCGGCCCTTGGAAATCACCTGCGGTTCATCCCCGCTCACGCGGGGAACAGGCTTCCAGTTCTTTCATGGGGTCGCTCATGTTCGGTTCATCCCCGCTCACGCGGGGAACAGCCGTCGATACTCTCGATAGATCGATTCGGTGGCGGTTCATCCCCGCTCACGCGGGGAACAGGCCGGACGAGGCACTCAATGAGCTGCAGCTACCGGTTCATCCCCGCTCACGCGGGGAACAGCATTGCGATGAGCACTGAGCTTGGCTCATGAGCGGTTCATCCCCGCTCACGCGGGGAACACCGCAGTGCCAGTCCAATTTCGACGTTCAGATGCGGTTCATCCCCGCTCCCGCGGGGAACAGATGGGGTTGAAGGTGGCCATCTTTCCCTCAGAACGGTTCATCCCCGCTCACGCGGGGAACAGGTGGGGAATGCCGGGGGTTTAAGGTGTTGATTCGGTTCATCCCCGCTCACGCGGGGAACAGTTCAAGTTCATCCTTCGGTACGAAATCGGCGGCGGTTCATCCCCGCTCACGCGGGGAACAGTCCAAACATAACCGATTGTTTTCAAAGGGAAAAATCGGATGCTGAAAACCCACCAATTTTTTTGTTAAAGAGCTGACCCCCTCTGGCAGAAGAAACGCAACCAGCCTCAACCCATCGTAGTCGACCGGTTCCCGGCGATTCGCCCCAAGCGTCTGGAAGTCATAGCCAGATTCGCTGTTGCTGGCCCAAGCCATCACGATGTTGCCGTCTTCATACCCTGAATCGAGCTGCTGCCAGGTCATTTCCCGTGTACGGCGCGATACATCACCGGTATAGGCACCGGCTCGGACCTCGAGCAACCAGATGGCCAATCTCCCCCGCAATCTTGGCGGGACGTTCTCGGTGACAACCACGAGAAAGCTCATCAGCGACTCGATGCCCGACGTCGCCGTCGCTTTCTGGATTCGGAATGGCTGGAGGTACGGATTCAGGAGGGGCCTCGGGCGGCTGGATACCACCAGCGGCCAACACATCGTCGATCAGGGGAATGATCCGTCCAAGCAGCTTGCCAGATCGAAACAAATCCCGGCAGGCCAATCGCACTTCGCGCTCGGGCGCCTCCGGAGACTTTGCGGCTATGCGAAAAGCCAGGGGGACCGACGATGATGTGCGAAACGGCTGCTCAAGAAGAGATACGGAGCTATTCGGCCGCATGACCCGGATTTGACCTGGGTACCCAGACAACCAAATGAAGTTAAAGCGATTGAGCGCGTGCAGAGAGAAAAACTTAGAACAGCGAGCTAGCGTTCGGAGCAGGAGAGCTTTGTGCTGCCACTTGGAATACCGGTGCAAACGGACCTGGCTCCCGTATTCTGAATCATTGTCCGCCAGCTTCGTCGCGCAGGTTTCCTAGCTGCAGCAGTAGTGTGGGCAAGGCCAGCTTCACAGTGTCCCACACAATGCCGAGATCGATATCAAAGTAGCCATGAGCCATGCGATTACGCATCGCACGCATATTGCGCCAAGGCACCTCGGGATGGGCTGCGGCAAAGCTGGCATGGTGATCTATGATTTTCGTAACAGCCTCTCCGATGATGATGAGGCTCATTACAACCGCCTGCTGCGTCCGCCGGTCCGTCAGGAACTCGTCTTTGGACATGCCCTCGGTGAAGTGCACGCATTCACGGCGGCTTGGTGCATGTGATCGAGATAGTCAGGAAGGCGATTCATACGGGTTGGGCTTCCGCAAGAACCTTGGCCCGAAATTTCATGGGCAAATCGCCCGGGGTAAGCAAGTCGACATGCACCCCAAGCAGCGTTTCCAATTCGTCCTGGAGGCCGCCGAGGTCGAACAATGTAGCGCCGGGTAGAGCATCGACCAAGATGTCAAGATCGCTGCCGTCCTGATCGGTACCGTGTAGAACCGAACCAAAGACACGTGGATTCGCTGTCTTGAAACGAGCTGCCGCTTCGCGTACCGCGCTTCGTTTCAATGCAAGAATTTCGGATGGTCGCATGGTCGTCCTCCAGGATTCATTGCGAGGGCACTTATATTGTAGTTCCCGACAAGACGGAGGCCGGCTCGGCAGGTTACGCCGCTCACTTCGTTTGGCTCGCAGATGCTGGCGGCACTTCTGGTGTCGCGAAGCCGCTCAGTTGCGTGTTTGATTACACCACGCTTCCCATCTAGCCGACCGATTCATCCCCGCTCACGGGGGGAACACCCAGCGGTGGCAAGGCGACGAGGACATGACGCCCGGTTCATCCCCGCTCCCGCGGGGAACACTTGGTCTTCGTGTAGGTCCACTGCGTCAGAGGCGGTTCATCCCCGCTCCCGCGGGGAACACCCGCGCTTTCCAATCTCCCGGTTGACCTCCGCCGGTTCATCCCCGCTCCCGCGGGGAACACGGACGGACACGTGGTGCGCCGAGGGCAGCGCACGGTTCATCCCCGCTCCCGCGGGGAACACTCATCGAATCGTGTTTCTCTGGGTTGTCCCGCCGGTTCATCCCCGCTCCCGCGGGGAACACAGAAACCGCAATTCGGCGCCCGTTAGATAGGGCGGTTCATCCCCGCTCCCGCGGGGAACACAGTCCGCGTGCAGAACTGGACACCAGGATTGACGGTTCATCCCCGCTCCCGCGGGGAACACACCCGAACACGCTGGACCCATACTCAATCGCACGGTTCATCCCCGCTCCCGCGGGGAACACGACGCATAGGACGACACGATCCTGATCATCGGCGGTTCATCCCCGCTCCCGCGGGGAACACCACGGGGTCTCGCCCCGGCGGCTGACCGGTGACGGTTCATCCCCGCTCCCGCGGGGAACACACCAAATATAAGCACTTGTTTTAAAAAGAGAAAATCGGCCTCTTTAAATCCACCAATTTTTTAAAGAACCAGACCCAGCTGAAAAATAAAAAAATCGTCCCCAAGCCATCATAGCCAATCAGCTCCCAGCCGCAACAAATGCGAGCTCTGGACGTCCCATATGGAATGAGAACCCAGGCTCCATCCGCAAGCACAGCCCGCTCACATCCTTAACTCAAGGTGGCTTTTTCCTCGATCATGCAACCGGCGGTTGATGACGCCCAACTCCAGCCGTGGTGCTCATGAGACGTCTAATCTCCGGCCGCATCACGCCATGGCCATGTCGTTCTTGCGCTGCGCCCACCCTGTCAGCCTGACTTCGATCAGGGCCGAGACCGCATACAACGCGACGCCCAGCACCGCCAGGATGAACAGGCCGGCGAACACCAGCGGCACGTCGAAGTTGCCGCTTGCGATCATCATCACGTTGCCGATGCCCTTGTTGGCGGCGACGGTCTCGGACAGCACGGTGCCAACGAACGAAAGCGTGATGGCGATCTTCAGGGATGCGAACAGATAGGGCAGCGCGCGCGGCAGGCCTACGTTCCAGAGCACGTCGCGCTTGCTGGCACCCAGCACTTTCAGGACGTCCTCCAGTTCGGGCTCGGTATTGGCGAGGCCCGTGGCCACGTTGACCACGACCGGGAAGATGCTGATGACGAGCGAGGTCAGGATCGCGGGCATCGTGCCGGCGCCGAACCAGACGACGAAGATCGGTACCACGGCCACCTTGGGAATGCTGGAGAAGCCGACCAGCAGCGGATAGGCCACGTCGTAGGCCAGGCGCGAGGAGCCGATGATCATGCCCAGCACGATGCCCACCAGCACGCCGAGCACGAACCCGGTCACGGTCGTGTACAGCGTCTGCACGGTATGCGGCCAGAGCAGCGGCATCTTCTCCACCAGCACGGCGGCGATCTGGCTGGGGCGCGGCAGGACCAGGTCGGACACGCCCGTTGCCAGGCAGATTACCTCCCATAGCAGGAAGAAACCGGCCAGTGCCAGGACGGACAGGATGTAGCGCTTCGTCTTGGGCGAAAGCAGCGGCTTTTTCTCATCGCTCATGCGACTCTCCTTGCGAGCGGTTCGATCTCGGCGGGAGCGGTATCGCTCTCCGTGCGCGCATGGGCGATGCGCATGCGCAGTTCCTGGACCAGGGTGGCGAATTCCGGCGCGTAGCTGTCCTCCAGCGTGCGCGGGCGCGGGAAACCGACCTCCCGGTCCTCGAGGATGCGGCCGGGGCGCGAGCTCATCACGCAGATGCGATTGGCCAGGTAGGCGGATTCGCGTAGGTCGTGCGTCACCAGCAGCACCGTCGGCCGCTTGGCGATCCACAGCTCCTGCATGATGGCCCACAGTTCTTCCCGGGTGAACTGGTCCAGCGCGCCGAACGGCTCGTCCAGCAGCAGCAGTTGCGGGTCATGCACCAGCGCGCGGCACAGCGACGCCCGCTGCAGCATGCCGCCGGACAATTGCCATGGGCGCTTGTCGCCGAAGCCTTTCAGGCCCACCTGTTCCAGCAGCGCCTCGGCCCGCTCGGCGAACTCGCCCCGCTTCTTGCGGGCGTAGTCGGCGCGGAACGGCTGGACGATCTTGAGCGGGACCATGACGTTCTCGCGGATGGTCAGCCAGGGCAGCATGGTGGGGTTCTGGAACGCCAGGCCGATGCGTACGCGCGGCGTATGCGGATCGACCGGTCCGCCGCCCTTGGCGCCGGCCTCGCGCCCGCCGACGATGACGCCGCCGGAACTGGGATTGAGCAGCCCCGCCACCAGTTTCAGGATGGTGGATTTGCCGCAGCCGCTGGGGCCGACCAGCGCGACGAAGTCGCCCTGGTCGATGTCCAGGTCGGTGTGGTCCAGCGCCAGCGTGCCGCCGCCGTAGCGCAGCGTCACATCCGCCAGTTCGATGAAGGATCGGGTCATGGAGTCATTCCCTGAGGAGAGACGGCGCGTCGATGCGCAGGATGGCGGCCACCGGCCCGCCGCCGGGTGGACCTTGATGCTCGGCGCCGCCGGACACGTACAGCGCGGTATGACCGGCTACCGATGCCAGCACGCCGCCGACCGCCGCGCGCGCATGGCGGGTGGCGTTGATGTCGGAGTCGTTGAGCATGGTGTGGCGCTGCCCCCGCACGCCGCCGTCGGGACTGGCCTCGGCCTTGGCGAGCAGGTTCACCAGCCGCTGGCCGAGCGCCTCGGCATCGCGGTCGGGATCCAGGCCGAAGGACTCGCGCAGCATGGCGCGCACGCTCGCGGCGTCCACGGCGTCCCGCATCAGCGTGTGCGCCATGCGATAGGGCGACAGGCTGCCCTGGGCCTCGCCCAGGACGATCACCACGTTGCCCTCGAGTTCGATGCCGGCCGACACCGATGCGCGGGCCGACCACAGCGACCAGTCGTCCAGCACCGAGTCATCGCCGACGCGTTCGCGCGCGATCTCGCCGGTCGCCACCGCCACGCCCAGCGCCGAGGCGCCACGCGAGTAGCCCATGGACTCGTAGGTGTCGCGCGTGACCGGATCTGCCGAGCGCGACAACGCATCGTTCACCTTGGCCGAGGTCAATAGCGGACACTTGACCTGCACGAAATGCACGTCGGCCGCCGACACGATGCCGGCGTCGGCCATGGCGGCCTTCACGGCCTCGGCCGTGGCGTCGATCTGCGCCACGCGGCCGATTTCCTCGGGCGCGAAATCGCGCGTGTGCGCAACGCCCACCACCAGCCGCTTGCCCGCCGGCGGCGCGTCCGCAGCCGCGGCGAAACGGCGCGTGAATACGGTGAAATGCGGCGACAACACGCCTTCGGTCCCGCCCGACATCACAAGCGCCACGCGCGATTCGACCTCGGCCGGCGTGCAGCCCAGGTAGGGAGCGAGGAAATGGCACCAGCTCACCGCCGCATACTCGCGCGTGTGGTCGTTGACACAGCCATTGCCTTCGGTCTTGCCCATGACCGCCAAGACGTGGCGCGGATCCAGTTCGCCCGTGTCCACCAGCGTCCCGACTCCGGACAGGTCGCCCGGCCCGCGGCAGGATACGCGATGCACGCCCACGACCTGCGCCCGGCGGCCCGCGGCTTCTGCTGTCCCGGTCATGTGGCCTCCCGGCTGGGTGCCGCCGTGGGCGGGACACCCGCCGGCGTCTCCAGGATGTTCGACGTGTAGCTCTCGACGTTGCGGGGCCTGGAAGCCGGCATGCGCTGCACGCCCTTGACCGACTGTCCCCACCCGGCGGCCTCCTCGACCAGCCGGCCGTCGCGCATGACGAAGCGGCCGCGCACCAGGGTATGCAGCGGATACCCCTTCACGACGCGGCCGTTCCATGGCGAGATCTTGCTGACGCTGTGCAGCTTGCCTTCCGACAGGACGCCTTCGCGCGCCAGGTCCACGATGGCGATGTCCGCATGCGCGCCGGCGGCGATCACGCCTTTCGTGCCATACAGGCCCCAGGCCTTGGCCGGGTTGACCGAGCTCCAGCGCACATAGTCCATCAGGCTTGCCCGCCCGCGGTTGATCTCGGTCAGCATCAGCGGCATCTGCGTTTCCACCCCGGGGAAGCCGCAGTCGCATTGCCAGATATTCGGCCGGCTTTTTTCTTCCGGCGTGTGCGGGGCGTGGTCGGTGGCGATCATGTCGATCACGCCTTCCACCAAGGCATCCCACAGCGGCTGGTTGTGATGGGCTTCCCGTATGGGCGGGTTCAGGCGCAGGATGCCGCCCAGGCGCGTCATGTCGCCGATGTTCAGCAGCAGGTACTGCGGGCAGGTCTCGACCGTGACGTCCACGCCGCGCCGCTTGGCGTCGCGCAGCAGGAACAGCGAATCGCGTGAACTGTGGTGGGCGATGTGCACGCGGGCCCCGGTCCATTCGGCCAGGGTCAATACCCGGCCGATGGCCTCGATCTCGCATACGGCGGGACGCGAGGCAAGATGGGCCATGGCGTCGATGCGTCCCGCCTCTTCCATGCGCTGCTGGCGGCGCGCCATGATGGACGAGTTCTCGGCATGCACGACCGTGCGTATGCCCAGGGGCGCCAGTTTCTCGAACCCCTCCAGCAGCGCGCCGTCGGTGGGCGCGGGCAAGTTGCCGAAGGTGTTGCCGACGAAGGCCTTGAAGCTGGTCACGCCCGCATCCAGCAATTCTTCCAGCCGGTCTATGGTGTCGTCGCCCAGGAGGCCATGGATGCCGTAGTCCACATAGGACGATTCCGCCGCCTTCTGCTTGATGCGCAGCGCCTCGACCGTGCCGGTGGCGGGGTTGGTGTTGGGCATCTCGAACACGGTGGTGACGCCGCCGCAGGCCGCCGCGGCCGACCCGCTCTTCCAGGTTTCCTTGTTGGGATACCCCGGGTCGCGAAAATGCACGTGGCTGTCGATCGCGCCCGGCAACAGGTACAGGCCGTCGGCCCGCAGCGTCTCGCGCGCGGAAGGCATCATGTCGTCATGGCCGACGGCGACGATCCGGCCACCGTCGATGGCGACCGACGCCTCGATGATCTGGTCGGGCGACACGATCCTGCCGCCCCGGATGAGGAGATCTACCTGGCTCATGTGTCTTCTCCTTACAGTGCGGCCCAGCCGCCGTCGACCGGCAGATCGACGCCGGTGATCTGGCGCGACGCGTCGCTGGCAAGGAAGAGGCAGGCCATGGCCACGTCCTCGTCGGTGGAAACGCGGCGCAGCGCATAGTCGGCGGCATGGCGCGCCATGGCCTCTTCCAGCGGGATGCCGTGCTTGCGCGCCATGTCCGCGCAGACCTTCTCGCGAAAGCGGGGGCCGTCGACCATGCCCGGGGCAACGCAATTGACGTTGACGTTGTGCGGGCCGGCCTCCAGGGCAAAGCTCTTGGTAATGCCGCGCAGGCCCCATTTCGAGGCGGAGTACGCCATGCGACCGGCGCGCCCGCGCATGCCGAACGTGCCGCCGACGTTGACGATCTTGCCGTAGCGCCGGGCGATCATGCCGGGCAGCACGGCATGCATGGTGTTGAAGCAGCCTTTCATGTTGAGGCCGACGATCTCGTCGAACTCCTCGGCGGTGGTCTCCCAGCCCGTCTTGCCGATCGGGCCCGAGCCGCCGGCCACGTTGACCAGGATGTCGACCCGGCCGAAGGCCGCTTCGGCTTCCCGCCCCAGGGCCTCGGTCTGGCCGGCGTCGATCAGGTCGCACCGGATCACCTTGGCGCGCACGCCCAGCGCGCGCGCCTCGGCGGCGACCGGCTCGATGGCGACGACATCCCGCCCGGCCAGCACCAGCGCACACCCTTCACGGGCGAAGGCAAGGGTGATCGCCCGGCCCATGCCCTTGGCGGGGCCGGTGATGACGGCCACTTTGTCTTTCAGCTGCAATTCCATGTCTTATCTCTCGTTCAATGCGGTAGTACTCGATCCCGCCGCGCCTGCCGTCGCCGGCGGTGCGGGGGTTCAGAAATGCGTGGGCCGCTCGGCACGCGCCGGCAGAAAGCCGCGGTCGAACACCGCTGATACGGCGGGCGTGCTGCCCAGCTGGTTGGCCTGCACCACGAGATCGATGGCCCGCTTCAGGCGGGCATCGTCCACGTCGCCGAGCCCGATCCTGGCAATCTCGGGGTGGCTCATGTCGCGCTTCATGGTCGACAGGAGCTTCTCTTTCTCCAGCTCGGCCTTGAGCAGCGGTTCGCGCTTGAGCACCGCGGCGATGCCGGCGTCGGGATCGGCCACGACGTCCTTGATCGCCTTGTTGAGCGCGCGCAGGAAACCCTTGACCGCCTCGGGGTTCTCCCTGGCGAACTTGCGCGAGAACATGATGGTGTTGGAGTACAGGTCCAGGCCGTAGTCGGCGTACTTGATGAAGCGCAGGTCCTTCTCGGGATCCATGCCGCTCAGCTTGGCGGCGAACCACACGGTGTTCACGTAGCCGAACACGCCGTCGACCTGGTCGCGCAACAGCATCTGCTCGCGCAGGTTGGGCGCCATGTTGTTGATCTTGACCTTGGCCAGGTCGAATCCCGCCGTCTTCGCCAGCGTGGGGAACAGCTTCAGGGCGCCGTCGCTGGCGGGCCCGCCCAGGGTGCGGCCCTCGAAATCCTTGGGCGTCTTGATGGGGCTGTCTTTTTTCACGACCACGGTGAACGGCGCGACGTTGTACAGCATATAGACGGCCACCGGCGCATCGTCGGGCCGGCGCGCGGCAAAGTCGATCAGCGCATTCATGTCGCCGAACGCCGCGGTGTACGTACCGGCGGCGACCTTGGGCACGCCGGCTGCCGACCCCTCGCCCTGGTCGATCTGGACATCCAGTCCTTCGGCCTTGAAATAGCCGCGCTCCTGGGCCAGGAAGAACCAGGCCTGTGCCCCCTCGTACTTCCAGTTCAAGGTCAGCTTGATCCGGGGCTGGGCATCGGCCAGGGCCGGAAGCGCCGACAGGCACAGTCCGAGCGCGGCGGCGCCGGCCGAGGCGCGAACCAGCCGTTTCAGATGATCGATCATGGAGCGATTCCTATAGAACGAGGAGTGGAGGGAAGCTCCGGCGATTGCGGAGCGTTGGCTGCCAGCGCGCCAGCCAGGTCTTGCGCGCTGGCGACGAAACCGTGCAGTTGTCTGACCAGGAAATGAATGGCCTGGGTGACGTAATCAGGCGATGGCGACCCGCAGGCATCGGCCAGGAGAATGTTGTCGTAGCCCAGAAACCCCGCATCCTGCAGCGTGGAGAACACGCAGCGGTCGGTATTCACGCCCGCGTAGAACAGTGTCGTGATGCCCTGCTGGCGCAGCAGGCTGTCCAGCTCGTTGTCCCAGAAGCCGCTAAGGCGATGCTTGTAGACGGTCACGTCGTCCGCCGCCACCGGCAGTTCCTCGACGACGCGCGCGCCCCACTCGCCGGCCACCACGCTGGGGCCGCGATCATCGGGCGAGCACTCGGCATAGCCCACGCCGCCGGCGCTGCGCTTGCCTTTGAAAAGGATGGTGGGGCTGAGATTGAGGCGATCGGCACGCACGCCCCAGTTGAGCCAGACCACCCGTCCGCCCGCGGCGCGCCATGCCGGCAACAGCGCGGCGATGGCCGGGATGGGTGCGCGCATGGGCGAGACGTCCACGCCTTTCTGGCCGAACCAGCCGTCGGCATGGCAGAAGTCATTCTGCATGTCGATCACGATCAACGCGGAGCGAGCAAGATCGAACTCCAGCGCCTGTCCATCGGACGGCAGGCGCAGCGGCCGGGACGGGCGGGCCGGGCGGACGAGGCTCAGGCAATCGTCTCGCTGGGTCCATGCGTTGTCCGGCGAGGGGCCGAAGGAATGGGTGGGAACAGTCGGTGCGGTCATGGTCTGGACGATGCGTGGATGCCGGCGAATCCCGGAACATGATTTGCTCTATGCAATGACCGTACCCGTCCACCTGATTCTGCGATCCAATTCAATGCCATTTGACGGACTACCCGTTGCCGTATCGGCAACGATGCGGAACACGCCCGCGCCGCCCCTGGCTGGTGGCCTTTCCGAACGGCTGCCGCGCTCGACGGGCGGCGGGCCGGCCGCCGCCGATGCGCCTCGCACACGTACCGGCCCATGCACCAAACCGAAGCGGCATGCCCGCTATCGGGCGGCGCAGGCCACGAAGCAGTGCATCCACCCCTTCCCCACTTCCAGGTCCTCCCCTCATGAATCACCTGCGCTTTCTCCGCTACGTCGACGAAGTCGCTCGCGTCGGCTCCATCCGCCAGGCTGCCGAGCGGCTCCACGTCGCGCCGTCGGCCGTCAACCGCCGCATCCAGGATCTGGAGGAAGAATTGGGCACGCCCATCTTCGAGCGCCTTCCCCGAGGCATGCGGCTGACCACCGCCGGCGAGCTTTTCGTGCGCTACATACGCAGCCGGAGCGCCGAACTCGACGGCGTCCGGTCACAAATCGAAGAATTGAAGGGAAAACGCCGCGGCACCGTCCGGATCGTCGCCAGCCAGGCGCTCGCGCCGGTCTGCCTGCCCGGCGCGGTGTCCTCATTCCGCGCCGCCCATCCGCTGGTCTCGTTCGAGGTCACCTTCGGCGACCACCTGCAGGCGCTCGAGGCGCTGCGCGCTTTCGACGTGGACCTGGCCCTGGTCTTCAACCTCGCGCCGGAGGCCGACATCGAGTCCATCAGGCAGTTCGACCAGCCCCTGGTCGCGCTGATGCACCGCAGCCATCCCCTGGCCGGGCAGCCTCGCGTCTACTTGCGCGACTGTGCCGACTATCCCGTCGTACTGCCCGATCGCGACATAGGCGGCCGCCAGTTGCTGGAGCGCTTCATGACGCGCAGCTCGATCAAATTGCACCCGATGGTGGAAAGCAACTCGTTCGAATTCCTGCGCGGCTGCCTCTACTACCAGCAAGCCATTTCCTTCCAGATTGCCATCGGGGCGGTCACCGAAGGCGGGGAACTGGTCGCGCGGCAGTTGGAGGACCGGCATTTCCCCAGGGGCAAGCTGGTGCTGGCGAGTTTGCGGCACCGCCAGTTGCCGGTGATCGCGCATGCCTTCGTCGAACACATTCAGCAGACGCTGGCGGCGGCCGAAGCCTGATGCCCGCCACCCGGCGCGGATCAGACCACGCGGAGCTGTCCCGCCACCTGCATGCCGCGCTTGAACACGGCAAGCCGGGCGGCCTGCCGCAATATCGCGTCGGACACGCAATGCGCGTCCAGCAACACCAGATCCGCATGACAGCCAGGCGCCATGCCATAGTCGCGCAATCGCAGCATGCGCGCCGCATTGCCGGTCATGGTCGTCCAGATCCGCTCCAGTCCGGCGTTGTGCAGTTGGCGCGTGATCTGCGCGAGCAGCAGCATGGCCTTGAGCGGATCGGCATCGCCATAGCGCACGAACGGATCGCGCATGTTGTCGGTGCCACAGGCCACGTTGACCCCGGCCTCCATCAGTTCGAGCACGCGCGTGAGCCGCATGCGGGTGGGCAGTACGCAAACGTTCACCTCGGCGCGCCTAACCGCGTCGATCGCGTCGGCCGCCTCGGCATCGCCGACCGCGGCCAGCGAGGCAATGTGCGACACCGCCACGCGGCCTTGCCATCCCTGCGCCAGGGTCTTGTGCGCCACGTAGGGCAGGGTGAACGACTCGGGCGTATCCCAGTTGTCGAGGTGATAGTCGATGTCGCAGTCGTAGCGCGCGGCCAGCGCGAAGCTCTCGTCCACCTGGCGCTCGGGATCCGATGGCCACAACGCCCGGTTGACGTTGCCGCCGACGATGCGCACGCCGGCCTCCAGGGCCTGCTCGATGTACGGCGCCGCGCCGTCCTCGGCCGAGCCGGCGGTCTCGAACCAGCCTTCCTGGGGAAATGCGATGACCTGCACGTCCACCGCGCCCGCCAACGCCCGGGCTGCCGCACGCACGCCGGCCACGGCGCGCAAGCCGACATGGCGGTCAGCCTCGCAGTTGGTGCGTGCCACGGTCGTGCCGTGCGCCAGCCCCATACGCAGAGACGCCGCCGCCCGGGCGGCGACGTCCTCCTCGGTAAAGCCGGACTTGAGGCGACGCACGGCCCGGATCGCCGCGTCCAGGTCGGACGCGGCCACGGCATCATCCACGCGGTCGCTGGTCAGCGCCTTGTCCACATGGACGTGAGGGTCGACGAAGGCCGTCGAGAGCAGCCGTCCGTCCGCGTCCCAGGCGTCGGCATACCGGCCGCCGTCGCCCTCGGGCGCGATCTCGGCAATGCGCCCCCCGGCCACGATCACGCGCCACCGCCCTTCGCGCCCGGGGAGAGCCGCATTGCGGATGCCCCAGGCATCCGTTGCCGCCTGCGCGGCCGTCATAGCGGCAGCCTGGCCGTGCGGTCAGCCTTGGGCGGCAGGAAACTCCGGTTGAACACCTCGCCCGGCGACGGCTTGCGCGGCAGGCCGTAACTGTCGGCGATCTGGTCGATGGCGCGCGCCATGCGCTCGTCGCGCACGTCCCCCAATCCGATCTCGGCCACCTCGGATGTCAGGATGGAATGCTTGAGGACGTACAACATGCGGCGCTTCTCGATACTCTTGTCGATCAGCGGCTCGTTGCGCGCCAGGTTGTCGATGCAGGCGTCCGCTGCGGCGATGCATTCCTTCATCGCCCGGTTGACCGCCTTCACCAGGCCGCCCACCGCGCGCGGTTGCTCGGCCAGCAGCTTGGGAGATACCAGCACGCCATTGCTGTACAGATCGAGGCCGTTGTCGTTGTAGAAAATCCAACGGATGTCCTTGTCCGGATCCACGTGCTGCGCGACCAGATTCATGTAGCTGGTGGCGGCGAATACCGCCGAGGCATCCACCTGCCCGCGCAGCAGCATCTGCTCCTGCAGGTTCGGGGCCATGTTGGTCCAGCTCACCTTCTTCTCGTCGATGCCGTTGCGCTTGGCGAGCGCGGTGAAGACCTTCAGCGCCGCCGCCCCGGCGGGCGACCCCAGCGTCTTGCCCTCGATGTCCTTGAGCGTCTTGATCGGCCCGCCGGCCTTGGTAATCAGCGCAAACGGCGCCTGGTTGTAGATCATGTAAACCATGACAGGCGCCTCGCCGGGCTTGGTCGCGGCATTCTGGATGATGGCGTTCACGTCGCCCACGCCCGCCTGGTAGCCTCCGGACATGACCCGTGTCACCGCCGCCGCCGACCCGTCGCCCTGGTCGATGGTCACGTCCAGGTTCTCATCCTTGAAATAGCCCTTGTCCTTGGCCCAATAGAACCAGGCGTGGACGCCCTGGATCTTCCAGTCCAGCATGAATCTGATCTTGGCGGGCGATTGCGCGGCGGCGGGCAAGGCGCACGCCAGGGCGGCCAGGCCGGCGGCCCGGATAATCCAGCGGAAAATAGACATGTCGGATCGTTCCTTCGATAAGGTTGCGACCCGGAAGGCAATCCGCCTCGCTGCTCCGAGCGGCGGGATGCCCACTGATGGTGCATGCGGGCGCCCCGTTCCAGGCCACGCCCGACTCATGCATACCTTGTGCCAGTTGGCGTACTCGAACCTTGCCTTTTCACGGCCTGTCCGTTGCCGTATTGGCAACGGATGGGCGGGCTGGAGCGCTCAGTGTCCGGATTTGCGCTTGCGGCCCGGTTCCAGCAGCCGCGGATCGAGCGCGTTCAGGTGTTCGTAGATGTCGAGCATGGCCGACTTCAGCCGCGCCACTTCGCTCCGGCCGAAACTGTGGATGGCCACCTCCTCGAATTCGACAGCCAGCGGAATCAGTTCTTCCGCCAGCCGCCTTCCTTCCGCGGTGAGATTGATCGCCACGGCGCGCGCATTGTCCTCCAGCCGGTTCCGGACCACCAGGCCGCGCTCCTCCATGGTGCCGATCAGCCGCGACAGCGACGACACCTCCAGCGTGGTCGCCTTGCCCAATTCGTTCAGTCTCTGGTCGCCCCTTTCCCATAGCGACACCAGCACGCGATACATCGGCAGCGTGAGGTCATAAGGCTTGAGCCGCTTGCTGAACAACTCGCCTATGCGCACGCCCACGCGGTTGAGCAAGTAGGGAAAGGAATCGGTCAATCGATACATGGTCAAGGCTGCGCTCAGGAACCGGGGCAGAGAAAACCCCTATCTGATTTGGACTTTACAACAGTTGTATTTTCAATTGTTGTATGTGAAACTGTTCAAACAGTACGAAGAACATGGAGGAAGACACATGGCCGCCACGCCTTCCGGCGACGTGCAAGTCGCGTTTCGCCAGGCCATGCGCAGCATCGCCGCCACCGTCTCCATCATCACCGCTGGCGACCGCGAGCGCGGCCACGGCATGACCGCCACCGCGGTCACCTCTGTATCGCTCGATCCCGCGGCGCTGCTGGTCTGCATCAATAACCGCACGCTGCTGCATCACATCATGTCCTCGACCGAGCGGTTCTGCGTCAACGTATTGGCGCAGGAACACCAGGACCTCTCCGCCGCCTTCAGCGGCGCGGTCGCGCCCGGCGAACGGTTTGCCCTGGGCGACTGGGCCGAAACCGAAGAAGGCATCAAGCACCTGGCCTCGGCGCAGGCCCGCATTTTCTGCGTCAAGAAGCTCGCCGTTCCGTTCGGCACGCATACCGTCTTCATCGGCGAGGTCGACGACGTACAGCTGTCAGACCGCAGTGCCCCGCTGCTTTACCAGAACGCGACCTATTGCCGCTCGATCCCCATGGCGTCGGGCTAGCGCATTTCCACTCCCTCGCACCGCGCGCCGGCAGGCCGGCCATTCATGCACATAACTCGGAGACCATCATGAGCAGTTTCGCGGAACACGCCATTCTGTCGCCGCCCGGCGGCACGGACGCGCCCTCCCCGCCCCTCGTCGCCGCATTGCGCGAGCTGGCTCCCGGCTTGCGCGCCGCTGCGCGAGAAGTGGAGGCCGCGCGCCGCATACCCGCTGCCCACATGGAACGGGTGCGCGCCACCGGCTTCTTCGACCTGGTCAAGCCGGCCGCATACGGCGGCGCGGAGCAGAGCTTCGCAGCGCTGGTCGAGGCCAATCTGCTCCTTGCACAGCACTGCGCATCGACCGCCTGGGTGTGCGGCCTGCTGGCCGCGCATCAATGGCTGCTGGCGGGCTTTCCGGCCGAAGCGCAGCACGACGTCTGGGGCGCCGATCCCGATGCGCTGCTATGCGGGTCGTATGCGCCGGCAAGCCGGGCGCAGCCGGCGCCAGGCGGCCTGCGGCTGAGCGGAAGCTGGAGTTTTGCCAGTGGCTGTGAGAACGCCCGGTGGGCGCTCTGCGCCGCCATGGTGCCGTGCGCCGACGATCCGTCTCGCCTGGAGCCCGCCTTCCTGCTGGTACCCGCGACGGACTATCGCATCGTCGACACATGGGACGTGGTCGGGCTGGCGGGCACAGGCAGCAAGACACTGGTGCTCGACGATGTGTACGTACCCGCCCATCGTCTGCTGACCTTCGCCCAGACCACGTCGGGCGACACTCCAGGGGCCGCGCATTACCGGCAAGTCCCCGGCTACCGCATTCCCATGCTGACCGTCATTCCCTCGTGCCTGGCCTCGGTCGCGGTAGGTGCCGCGCAGGGGGCACTCGACGAGTACGTAGCGGTCACCAGCGGCCGCGTCACCCGCGGCGCGGTGGCCGGCGCGCATCAGAAGATGGCCGAGTTCGCCACGGTCCAGTTGCGCGTGGCGGAAGCGGCCGCCAGCGCGGACGCGGCACGGGAGATCCTTCTGCGCGACCTGCGCTGGGTCACCGCCAGGGTCGGCGGCGGCCATGCCGTGACCGAGGAAGACCGCATCGTTTGCCGGCGCGGCCAGTCGTTCGCGGTATCGCTGGCGCTGCGGGCGATCGAGGCCCTCAACGCGTCCACCGGCGGCGCGGGCCTGCAGATGGACAACCCGGTGCAGCGGGCCTGGCGCGACATCAACGCGGTCGGCCGCCACATCAGCATGAACTGGGATGCGGTGGGCACGATGTACGGGCAGATGGCGCTGGGGTTGGCGCCGCGCGGGCAATATTGACCCCCCCTACGCGCTGACGCGCGCCCCCCAGGGGGCGATGCGGGTGGACCGGCGGAGCCGGATCCACCGCATCCTGGGTCTAGGGCCGCTTTCTTGGACTGTGGCGCCGGTGCTTCGCTGGCTGCCAGCGGCAGCAGTGGCGTGACACCTCAAGAAGCTCGTACTAGACGGGCACCGCGTGCTGCGTGAATTGGGATCTTGCATTTTCTGACTGCATGTACAGGAGAGAGGAATGAAAGGAAAAATCGCGCTGGAAGAACATTTCGCCACGGAAGAGACCCTGATGGATTCGGCGGGCTTCGTGCCGGAGAAGGACTGGCCGGAGCTGAAGTCGCGGCTGCTCGATATCCAGGACAGGCGGCTGCGCCTGATGGACGAGCATGGCATCGAGGTCATGATCCTGTCGCTGAACGCGCCGGCGGTGCAGGCCATCGGGGACCACCGCAAGGCGCATGAGACGGCCCGCAGGGCCAACGACTTCCTGGCGGAGGAAGTGGCCAAGCGGCCGGACCGGTTCCGCGGCTTTGCCGCGCTGGCCATGCAGGAGCCGGAACTCGCGGCGGCCGAACTGGAGCGCTGCGTGAAGGACCTGGGTTTCGTCGGCGCGCTGGTCAACGGATTCTCCGAAGACGTGCGGCATTCCAAGCCGCTGTACTACGACATGCCGCAGTACCTGCCGTTCTGGGCAACCGTCCAGACGCTCGACGTCCCGTTCTACCTGCATCCGCGCAATCCGTTGCCACCCGACGCCGGCATCTACGACGGACACGGCTGGCTGCTCGGACCGACGTGGGCATTCGGGCAGGAAACGGCGGTGCATGCCCTGCGGCTGATGGGCTCGGGCCTATTCGACCAGTTTCCGGCGCTGCGCATCATCCTGGGCCACATGGGAGAAGGCCTGCCCTACAGCATGTGGCGCATCGACCACCGCAACGCCTGGCTCAAGGCCAAGCCGAAGTATCCGGCCAAGAGGAAGATCGTCGACTACTTCAACGAGAACTTCTACCTGACCACCTCGGGCAACTTCCGCACGCAGACGCTGATCGATGCCATCCTCGAGATCGGCGCCGACCGCATCCTGTTCTCCACCGACTGGCCGTTCGAGAACATCGACCATGCGGCCGAATGGTTCGACTCAACCAGCATCAGCGAAGCCGACCGGCTCAAGATAGGCAGCGCCAATGCGGCGCGGCTGTTCAAGCTGGACCGGTAATCGCCCCCCCCGGCCGGACATCGCATCCGGCCGGCGATCCCATCCCATAGATGGCCCGAGCCATCAGGAGGAAGACAATGAAGACGATCAATCGATGGTGGATCGTGGTCGGATCCGTGTTCGGCCTGTTGGTCGGCAACGGTCCTATCATGCAATTCACCTTCGGCGTGTTTCTGCTGCCGGTCACCAGCGAGTTCGGCTGGTCGCGTTCCACCACATCGCTGGCCCTGGTGATCGGGCTATGCGTGACCGCGCTATGCGTGCCACTGGCCGGAAGGCTCGCCGACCGCCACGGCGTGCGCGCCGTCACCCTGCCGGCCATCACGCTGTTCGCGCTCGCGATGGTCGCGCTGGCCTTCCTGGCCGATACGCCGGCGAAGTTCATGATCATCTATGCGCTGATGGGCATCGCCGCGGCGGGCCAGACGCCCCTGCCCTACGCCAAGGCGATTGCCGCCTGGTTCGACGACAAGCGCGGGCTGGCGCTGGGCGTGGCCATGTCCGGCGTCGGCCTGGGAGCGGCGCTGGTTCCCCAGTTCGCCCAGGCGCTGGTCGCGCACGTGGGCTGGCGCGGCGCATACGTCGGGCTGGCGGCGCTCACCTTCGTGGTCGGGTTTACCGCAGTCGGCCTGGCGGTGCGCGAACCGCCCCATCGCGCCGCGGCCGACGGCCTGCCGGCGTTGCCCGGACTGACCGGTCGACAGGCGCTGCGCAGCCCCCTGTTCTGGAAACTGGCCATCGCCTTTGCGGGCGTCGCCCTGGCCACGAACGGCGTCATCGCCCACGTGGTTCCGCTGCTGGTCGACCGCGGCATTGCCGCCACGCTCGCCACCTCGGCGCTGGGCTTCGCCGGCCTCGCGCTCATCGGAGGCAGGCTGCTGGCTGGCTTCCTGCTCGACCGCATCTTCGCGCCCTACGTGGCGGCCTTCTTCTTCCTGGTCCCGGTAGCCGGCATCGCCCTGCTGCTCGCCAACCCGTCGCCCGCCTATGCGGCCGTCGCGGTCGTGCTGATAGGGCTGGGCCTGGGCGCGGAAGTAGACCTGATCGCCTTCCTGCTGTCGCGCTACCTGGGCTTGAAGAGCTTCGGCGAGATCTATGGCTATCTGTTCGCAGCCTTTATGGCGGGGTCCGGCGGAGGCCCCTATGTCATGGGGCTCGTGTTCGACGCGACGGGAAGCTATTCGTCGGCATTGGCCGGATTGAGCCTGGTCCTGCTGGCTTCGGCGATGCTGGTGTTGCGGCTCGGCGCCTATACCTACCCTCGCCAGAATGGCGGCGGCAATCGGTCGGAGGTGTTGCAGGCGGCGCATTGACCAGCACGGCGCCACCGCAATGCATCGGGAAGCGGGGCGGATGGCCGCCCCCCCCGCCGCTACTCGTCGCTCACCAGGAACAACCGCCGGTGCTCCTTGATCGCATACCGGTCGGTCATCCCCGCGATGTAGTCGGCAATGGCCCGCGGCTGATCCACGTTGGCCCGTGCCTGGTACTGCGGCGGCAACAGGCGCGGGTCGTCCAGGAAGGCGATGAAGAGGTCGCGCAGCACGCGCTTGGCCTTGGTGGTCATGCGCAGCACCCGATAGTGGCGATACAGGTTGTCGCGCAGGAAGATCTTGAGTTCCTCGGCCTCGGCCTTCACTTCGGGGCTGAAGCCCGCCAGCGGCGGCGCGCGGCGCACGTCGTCGATGGAGGCCGGCTGGTGCCGGGCGATGCGGGCCGCCGTGGTCTCGGTCAGGTCGATGATCAGGGTGTTGATCATGCGCCGCACCGTTTCGGTGATGGCACGCCGCTCGGGCAGGTCCGGGTAGCGCTGCACGACCTCGGCATGATGGCGGTTGAAGATGCCGACCTGCCGCATCTGCTCCAGCGAGACGAGGCCGGAGCGCAGGCCGTCGTCGATGTCGTGGTTGTTGTAGGCGATCTCGTCCGACAGGTTGGTCAGTTGCGCTTCCAGCGAAGGCTGGGTGCGGTTCAGGAAGCGCTCGCCCACGTCGCCCAGGCGCGCCGCCCGGGTCAGCGAGCAGTGCTTGAGGATGCCCTCGCGGGTCTCGAAGCACAGGTTCAGGCCATTGAAGTCGCCGTAGCGTTCCTCGAGTTCGTCCACCACGCGCAGGCTTTGCAGGTTGTGCTCGAAGCCGCCGGCCTCGGGTGCGAACTCCTGCATGCAGGCGTGCAGCACATCCTGTCCGGCATGCCCGAACGGGGTGTGGCCCAGGTCATGGGCCAGGGAAATGGCTTCGACGAGGTCTTCGTTCAGGCCCAGGTTGCGCGCGATGGACCGCGCGATCTGCGCCACTTCCAGGCTGTGCGTGAGCCGGGTGCGGAACAGGTCGCCCTCGTGGTTCACGAAGACCTGGGTCTTGTACTCCAGCCGCCGGAAGGCGTTGGAATGGATGATGCGATCGCGGTCGCGCTGGAATTCGGAACGCCCCTGGGGCGGGGCTTCGGGGTGGCGCCGGCCGCGGGTGGCGGCCGGGTCGGCGGCGTAGGGAGCGAGGACTTGGGGCATGACGTCGGGGCTCCTCCGGAGTGGGCGGGGTCAGGCGAGCGTGGCTGGCTGCTCGCCCGCTGTCTTGGCGACGGTCCGGTCCAGGACCTGCCGGACCAGTCCGGCCTCGGCCGGGGTCCGTACCGCTTCCCCCAGCCTGGGCAAGAGGATGAAGCGGATCTGGCCGGCTTCGGTTTTCTTGTCGCCCTGCATCAGGTCGAACCAGCGGTCGGGCCCCAGGTCGGGCGCGTACACCGGGCAGCCGATGGCCAGCACCAGGCCGCGGATGCGTTCGGCGTCGGCCGGCGGCAGCCCGGCGGCCAGCGCCGAGAGCTCCGCCGCCTGCACCATGCCGCAGCCGACGGCCTCGCCGTGCAGCCAGGCGCCGAAGCCCAGCCCGGCCTCGATGGCGTGGGCGAAGGTATGGCCGAAGTTCAGGATGGCGCGCAAGCCGGTTTCCCGTTCGTCCTGCGAGACGACGTAGGCCTTGAGTTCGCACGAACGGGCGATGGCCACGGCCAGCGCGCCCGGTTCGAGCGCGCGCAGGTCCCGGGCGTGGGCCTCGCACCAGGCGAAGAAGTCGGCATCCAGGATGGCACCGTACTTGATGACCTCGGCCAGCCCGGCGGAGACCTCGCGCGCGGGCAGCGTGGACAGCACGTCGGTGTCGATTTCCACGGCGATCGGCTGGTAGAACGCGCCTATCATGTTCTTGCCGATGGGGTGGTTGACGGCGGTCTTGCCGCCCACCGACGAATCGACCTGCGACAGCAGCGTGGTGGGCACCTGGATGAAGCGGATGCCGCGCATGTAGACCGCGGCGGCGAAGCCGGCGATGTCGCCGATCACGCCGCCGCCCAGCGCGACGATCACGGCCTTGCGGTCGCAGTGCCTGGCCAGCATGGCGTCGAAGATCAGGTTCAGGGTCTGCCAATCCTTGTATTGCTCGCCGTCGGGCAGCTCGATGCGCAGGATGGGCCGGCCGGTGGCCGCCAGGGCCTGCTCGGCGCGCTCGGCGTACAGCGCCGCCACGGTGGGATTGGTGACCACGACCAGGGTGGTGGCGTCGGCCGGCACGGCCTCGGCCAGGCGATCGAGGCGGCCGGGGGCGATCCGTATGGGATAGCTCCCGCCCGGGGTCTCGACACGGACTTCTTTCATAGACACTCCAGCGGGGGCAGGTCGGCGGCGGGCGGCCGGACCTGCTTGTTGCAGGTTGCGAGCATGGGCAGGATGCGGCCGACCAGCCGCGCCACCGACACCTTGCCGGTATCGACGACGAGGTCGGCGATTTCCTCGTACAGGGGTTCGCGCTGGCGCAGCAGCTCGGTGATGCGGCCCAGCGGATCGGCCGTCTGCAGCAGCGGCCGGTTGCGGTCGTAGCGGGTACGCTGGTAGAGCTCCTCGGCCTTGGCCCTGAGGTAGACGACCGTGCCGCGCTGCTGCAGCATGCGGCGGTTTTCCTCGGCCAGCACGGCGCCGCCGCCGGTGGCCAGGACTACCCCGGAAATCCGGCTGCATTCGTCCAGCGCATGGGTTTCGCGGCGCCGGAAGCCGGCCTCGCCTTCCAGTTCGAAAATGGTGGGCACCCGGACCCCGCAGCGCGCTTCCAGCACCAGGTCCACGTCCAGGAACTGGCGCGACAACGCCCGCGCCAGGCCGCGGCCGATCGTGGTTTTGCCCGCCCCCATCATGCCGACGAGAAAGACGGGCGGCACGAACACCGTGCCTGCCGGCCCCGTGGCGGCGGCCGCGCATGAATCGTAAGAGACCTGATCCACTAGCTCGTGAGGCCGAAGCCACAGAAAGATATCGATATAAGATGCATTATCCCGCAAGAGGGCCGGAAGCGGAAAATCGGCCCCCGGGACCCGGCACACCAACTGTTACAGGAACGCCCGGGCCGCCGGGCGGTCTATAAGCCGATCCGTTTCGATGTTCCTATAATGGGTCTCGTCCTCGCACGAGAAGCTGCTTCCTCATGTCCCGTATTCTCCTGAAGGTCGCCGGCGTTCTGGCCGGGCTGGCCGTTTGTGGCGCCCTCCTGGTGGGGCTGGCGCTGGCCCTCGCCTACCCGAACCTGCCCGACCTCGACGCCCTGACCGACTACCATCCGAAGATGCCGCTGCGGATCTACACCGCGGACAATGCCCTGATCGGCGAATTCGGCGAGGAAAGGCGCAACGTCGTGCGCATCCGCGACGTACCCGATGTACTCAAATCGGCGATCTTGTCGGCAGAAGACGACCGTTTCTACCAACATGGCGGCATAGACTGGTCCGGCGTCATGCGCGCGGCCCTCACCAACATGGTGAACCTGTCCAAGAGCCAGGGCGCCAGCACGATCACCATGCAGGTGGCCCGGAATTTCTACCTGTCGTCGGAAAAGACCTGGACCCGCAAGCTCTACGAAATCCTGCTGACCTTCAAGATCGAGGCCAACCTGACCAAGGACCAGATCCTGGAGCTCTACATCAACCAGATCTACCTGGGCCAGCGCGCCTACGGCTTCGCCTCGGCGGCCCGCATCTATTACGGCAAGCCGCTGTCGGAGATCACCGCCGCCGAGGCCGCGATGCTGGCCGGCATTCCCAAGGCCCCGTCGCGCTACAACCCGGTGGTCAACCCGACCCGCGCCAAGCTGCGCCAGCAATACGTGCTGCAGCGCATGCTGAGCCTGGGCTATCTGACCGAGCCCGAATACCGCGCCGCCCTGGACGAAAAGCAGCAGGTCCGGCAACTGGGCGGAGAATTCGGCGTGCGCGCCGAATACGTGGCCGAGCTGGCTCGCCAGCTGGTCTACGACATCTATAAGGAAGAGACCTACACCCGCGGCCTGAACGTCTATACGACCGTGAACCGGGACATGCAGGATGCCGCCTACGATTCGCTGCGCGACGGCGTGCTGGACTACGAGCGCCGCCACGGCTACCGCGGCCCCGAGGCCTTCGTCGACCTGCCCAATGGCATCGACAACAACCCCGAGAAGCTGAACGAGGCGGTCGACGACGCCCTGAACGACTATCCCGACAGCGATACCCTGCTGTCCGCCGTGGTCCTGGCCGCCGATGCCAACAAGGTCCGCGTGGCCCGCAGCTCGGGCGAGATCATCGACATCACCGGCAAGGGGCTCAAGTTCGTGCAGCCGGCGCTGTCGGCCAAGGCCCAGCCTTCGGTGCGCATCCGCCGCGGCGCCATCGTCCGCATCCTGAAGACCGGAAACGAGTGGGAAATCCTGCAAACGCCCCAGGTCCAGGCGGCCTTCGTCTCCACCGACCCGCAAAACGGCGCCATCCGCGCCATGGTCGGCGGCTTCGATTTCCACAGCGGCAAGTTCAACCGCGTCACCCAGGCCTGGCGCCAGCCCGGCTCCAGCTTCAAGCCCTTCATCTACGCGGCTTCGCTGGAACGGGGCCTGACTCCCGCCACCATCATTTCCGACGATCCGTTCGTGCTCGAAGCCTCGGCCACCGGCTCGCAGCGCTGGGAACCGAAGAACTACGACGGCAAGAACGAGCCCCCCATGACCATGCGCCAGGGGCTGGCCAAGTCCAAGAACATGGTGTCGATCCGCGTGCTGCAAAGCATCGGTCCGCAGTACGCCCAGGACTACATCACCCGTTTCGGCTTCGACGCCGCCCGCCACCCCGCCTACCTGACCATGGCGCTGGGAGCGGGTTCGGTCACGCCGCTGCAGATGGCCGGCGCCTATTCCGTCTTCGCCAACGGCGGCTACCGCGTCACCCCCTACCTGATCGACAAGGTCACCGACAGCACCGGCCGCGTCCTGATGCAGGCTCGCCCGACCAAGGCGGGCGACGAATCGCTGCGCGCCATCGACGCCCGCACGGCCTACATCGCCGACTCCATGCTGCGCGACGTCGTCCGCACCGGCACCGCCCGCGCCGCCCTGTCGCTCAAGCGCCAGGACGTGGCGGGCAAGACCGGCACCACCAACAACTCGGTGGACGCCTGGTTCGCCGGCTACACCCCCGGCCTCGTGGGCGTCGCCTGGCTGGGCTACGACCAGCCCCGCTCGCTGGGCGTGCGCGAAACCGGCGGCGGCGCCGCCATGCCGATCTGGCTGAAATACATGCAGCGCGCGCTCAAGGACATCCCCCAGCGCGAACAGCCCATGCCCCCCGGCATCATCGTGCAGAACGGCGACTACTATTTCGCCGAATTCCCGCCCGGCCAGGCCGTCGCCACCGTAGGACTGCCGCCCCCCTCGACCGATCCCATGTCGCGGCTGATCGACAGCCTGGGCAACCTGATCAATGGCAATGGCGGCAGCTCGGGCAGCACCAGCGGCGGCGGCAACACCCGCCCGGAATACCTGCCCTGACCGCCCCTACGCCCGCCCGCCATACCCCCACGGGCGGCCACCACCACAAGACGCCGCAGGCTGGGTCCGGGGCGCCGAGAGGCCGGACGGCGCATTCGGTGCCCCGGACCAGCCGTGTTTAGAACTCACCGAACCGGCAGTTCCTCTACCACAATCTCCTCCCCCGACTGCTCGGAACAAATCCGCGACAACGCCCGCGCCAGTTCCTCGCCAGACCGCGTATCCAGCCACTTCCCGTCCTTCAGGCGATAATGGAACCCGCCGCTGCGCGCCGCCACCCACATTTCCTGCATGGGCGCCTGGCTGTTGATGACCGCCTGGCTGCGATCGGCGAAGGTCAGCGTCAGCACGTTGCCGCTGCGCGTCGCCTCGATATCGATGTCGCGCTGCTCGAACCACACGTCGGCCTGCCGCTCGATGGAATCCAGGATGGCGTCGGCCAAGGCAAGAAACTCGCTTTCGTTCATAATTTCGACTATGTCCGACATGAAACCCACGCGCCCTGCGCGCGCCGCATGCCCAGACCCCTCGTTGGTTGCTGATACCGGCATTGTAGCCATCGGCGCCCGGCCGGCCGGGCGCCGCCTGGCTCCCCTGCTGGCGGTCCTGCCGCTCGCGCTGCTGGCCGCCTGCGGCATCAAGGGCCCGCTCTACCTGCCTGCCCAGCCGGCCCCCACGGCGCCCGCGCCGGCCGTGCAGCCCGCCCCCGCGCCGGTGTCCAAGACCACGGGCGACGTCGACGACATCTCCCGGCGCAACGAATCCATCTCGCATACCCCCCTGACACAATGACCACCCCCGCTTCCCTGCCCACTCCGGTCGGCAGCCCCCACTTTGCCTATCGCGACGGCGTGCTCCACGCCGAAGGCGTATCCGTGGCCCGGCTGGCCGACCAGCTGGGCACGCCGCTGTACGTCTATTCGCGCGCCGCGCTGCACGCCGCCTACGACGCCTACCGGCGCGGCATCGGCTCGCGCGACGTGCTGGTCTGCTACGGCATGAAGGCCAACTCCAACCTGGCGGTGCTGCGGGAATTCGCGCGCATGGGAGCCGGATTCGACATCGTGTCCGCGGGCGAGCTGCAGCGCGTGCTGGCGGTGGGCGGCGATCCGGCCAAGGTGGTCTTCTCGGGCGTAGGCAAGCAGGCCGCCGAAATGCGCCTGGCGCTGGAAGCGGGCGTCAAGTGCTTCAACGTCGAATCCGTGCCCGAACTGCACCGCCTGTCCGAGGTCGCGCAGGCGATGGGCAAGCGCGCGCCGGTATCGCTGCGCGTGAACCCCGACGTCGACCCCAAGACCCATCCCTACATCTCGACCGGCCTGAAGGAAAACAAGTTCGGCATCGCCATCGACGACGCCCCCGCGGCCTACCGGACCGCGGCCTCGCTGCCGGGGATCGAGATCGTGGGCGTCGACTGCCACATCGGCTCGCAGATCACCGAGACCGCCCCCTTCCTGGACGCGCTGGACAAGCTGCTCGACCTGCTCGACAAGCTGGCGGCCGACGGCATCCGGGTCGAGCACCTGGACCTGGGCGGCGGCCTGGGCATCCGCTACGCCCACGAGACCGCGCTGGCCCCCGCCGACCTGCTGTCCCGCGTGTTCGAACGCATCGACGCACGCGGCTACGGCTCGCGCCAGATCGTGCTGGAACCCGGCCGTTCCCTGGTCGGCAACGCCGGCCTGCTGGTGACGCGCGTGGAGTACCTCAAGCCCACGGAAGCGAAGAATTTCCTGATCGTCGACGCGGCCATGAACGACCTGATCCGCCCGACGCTGTACGAGGCCTACCACGGCGTGCTGGCCGTGGCGCCGCGCGCGGACGAGGCCACCGGACGCTACGATGTGGTCGGGCCGGTGTGCGAGAGCGGCGACTGGCTGGCCAAGGACCGCGACCTGGCCGTGCGCGAAGGCGACTACCTGGCCGTGGAATCGGCGGGCGCCTACGGCATGGTCATGGCCAGCAACTACAACACCCGCCCGCGCGCCGCCGAAGTCATGGTGGACGGCGACCACTACCATGTCGTGCGGGCGCGCGAAACCGTCGAGCAGTTGCTGGCGCTGGAATCTACCCTGGGCTGACCGGGTCCGCGCGGCCCAGTCCTCGCCAACCCGCGCAGGCCGCGCGCAGCGCATCGGCGACCTGGCGGGCCTGCGGCGTGGGCGAACGGTGGACGTGCAGCAGCACCTGGGTGCGGGCATCGCACTCGGCCAACGCCACCAGGCGCACCTCGGCGCGCGCGTCGGCCGCCATGTCCGCCGGCACCAGCGCGACGCCGAACCCCAGCTCCACCAGCCGCAGCAGGGTCGCCTTGCGGGACACCGCCTGCGCGGCCAGGGGAAAGAACCCGGCCTGCCGGCACAGTTCCACCACCCGATAGCTCAACCCGCCCCGATGGGCATGCGGCAGCGACACGAAGCGTTCGCCGCGCAGGGCATGCAGCGGCACCGCGTCCCGCCCCGCCAGCGGATGTTCCGCCGGCACGGCCAGCACCAGCGCTTCCTCGTACAGGACCTCCGTCAGCACGTCGGGCAGCTGCCGTAGCACCGGCGCGCGGGCCAGGCCCAGGTCCGCGCGTCCGTCCTGGATGTCCTGCGCCTGCTGCTCGGACGATGCGGACGAGATCGACAGGCTGACACCGGGCTGGCGCGACAGGTGGCGCCGCAGCGGCGCCAGCAGCGACCGGCCCAGCGGCACGGAACTGGAATGCAGCAGCGCCACGCTGCCCTGCACGCCGCGCTCGGCCTGGCGCGCGCGGCCCGCCATCTCGCCCAGCCCCGCCAGCATGCGCACCGCGTCCTCGTGGAAGGCCCTTCCCGCCGCCGTCATTTCCACCTGTCGCGTGGTGCGCGCCAGCAGCGCCACGCCCACCTCTTCCTCCAGCAGCTTGATCTGCCGGCTCAGCGCCGACTGTGCCACGTGCAGCCGCTCGGCCGCCTCGCTGAAGCTGCCGGCCTCGACGATCGCCACGTAGTATCCAAGCTGCCTGACCGAGAACATTTATCGCGCGATGAGATGGATGAGGCCTGATTTTAGAATTGGACCGCCACGCGCGCAGGGCTCAGACTGCTGCCGTTGCCCCGATCGAGCCCAGCCGTGGATGCCCTTCTCTTCCTGCTTCCCGTTCCGCTTTCCCAGTTCGCGCTGATGTTCGCCGGCGTGGCAGCGGCCTACGTCATCTTCGGCATGGCGGGCTTCGGCACCGCGCTGGTCGCCGGCCCGCTGCTGGCCAACTTCGTGCCGGTGGCCACCATCGTACCGCTCCTGGCCTTGCTGGACTTCGCCGCGGCCACCACCAGCGTGGCGCGCGACGTGCGCCACGCGTCGATGGGCGAGCTGCGTCGGCTGGTACCGGCGATGGTGCTCGGCAGCCTGGTGGGCGCCGTCGTCCTGCTGCGCAGCCGGCCGGACGCCCTGCTCCTGTTGCTGGGCGTGTTCGCCATCGCCTACTCGCTGTATTCCCTGAGCGGCTTTCGTCCGCACCGGACGCTGCCGCCAGGGTCGGCCTATGCCTTCGGTACGGTGGGTGGCGTGTTCTCCGCGCTGTTCGGCAGCGGCGGTTTCATCTATGCCATCTACCTGGCCGGCCGCCTGCGGGACAAGAACGACATTCGCGTCACGCAAAGCACCCTGATCGGCCTGGCCACCTTCACGCGCGCCGTGTTCTTCCTGGCGGCCGGCGTCTATGCCGACACCGGACTGCTGGCCACCGCGCTGATGCTGGCGCCGGCCATGCTGCTGGGCACCTGGGCAGGGCGGCGGATCACGCTGGCGCTGAGCCGCGAGGCCTTCCTGCGCCTGGTGGCGCTGGTCGTGCTGGCCTCGGGCGCGGTCCTGGTCTTGCGCTACTTTGCATCATGACCGCCGGCGGCATCAGCCCAGCGCACCGGCGATCTTGCGCTCCTGCTCCTCGCGCACGGCCGAGCCGAAAGTCTGCTCGAACCATCCGTCCTTGACCAGCTTGAGCACCAGGCTGTTGTCCACGACCTTGCCCAGGTCCAGCTTGCGCACCGCCGGCGTCTGCTCCGCCAGCCGGTCGATGGTGGCCTGGATGGCGGCCTTGGAAATCAGAGGTACGCGGTCGAGCACGTTGCGCTTGACGTAGATGTCGTAGACCCGGCTTATGTCGGCCTCGCTCTCGGGCTGGTCAAACGCCTTGAAGGTCGCCACGGCGAAGGCCTTGTCATCGTAGAAACGCTTGATCGCCTCGGCGTGGGCGCGGATCAGGCCCTCGGCCCGGCCTCGCTGCTCGGCCAGGTAGCTGCGTTTGTGGAGGAAGGCCGTGCTGACGTAGATGTCCTCGTGGTCGGGCAGCTCGGTCAGCACCTTCAGGCCCTGGGTTTCCAGCTTGAAGTACGACGGCGCCGTCAGCAGCCCGGCATCCACCTGACCGCCCAGCAGCATGCTGGCGCGCGACGCGGCATCGGTGCCGGTCGACACCCATTGCACGTCGTTGGGCGCGAGGCCGTACTTGCGCAGCAGCTCGACGGTATAGAAATACGGCGGGCTCGGTGCGCTTCGTCGATGCCACCGACATGGTCGACCACATCAAGGCCATCAAGAGCGCCGACGAGATCGAGGCCATCGGCCGCATGGCGGCCATGCAGGACGAGGTACTGCAGGCCCTGGCCCGCCACATCCGCCCCGGCATGAAGGATTTCGAGGTCGCCGCCTACGCCCAGTACGCGGGCCAGCTGCGCGGCAGCGAACAGGGGCTGTTCATCGGCTCGTCCTCGCCCGCCGGCCGCGCCGCGATGTACAAGCCCCGCCACCTGCAAGGCAGGGAGATGCGCGAAGGCGACGCCTTCACGCTGCTGATCGAGAACAACGGCCCGGGCGGCTACTACGGCGAACTGGCCCGTACCTTCGTGCTGGGCAAGGCCTCGCAGGAACTGCTGGACACCATGGCCCTGCTGGTCGAGGCCCAGCGCCACACGCTGGACCACCTCAAGCCCGGCGCGATGCCCGCCGACATCCTGGCCGCCCACAACGCCTTCATGCGTGCCCGCGGCATGCGCGAGGAAACGCGCCTGTATGCCCACGGCCAGGGCTACGACATGGTCGAGCGTCCGCTGATACGCGAGGACGAGACCATGCCCATCGCCGCCGGCATGAACATCGTGGTCCATCCCGGCCATGCCACCGCCAGCGTCTTCACCACCGTCTGCGACAACTACATCATCGGCCCCGACGGGCCGGGGGAATGCCTGCACAAGACCCCCAAGACCGTCATCGAACTCTGAGCCCGCCCGCCGCGCCCCGGCGCGGCGCTTCGCCGCATTACCCCTGCCCTTCCCCTTCTGGAGGCACGCCATGCAACGCAACGGATCGACCCCCTACCGCCTTCGCGCGCTATACGCCCTCGCGTCCACCCTGGCCGCCGCGGCCGCGCTTGCCGCCCCCGCGGCCCACGCGCAACGCTACCCGGACCGCCCGGTACAGGTCATCGTGCCCTACGCGCCCGGCGGCAGCGTGGACGTGATCGCGCGCTCGCTGGCGCAGAAGCTGACCGAACGCATGGGCCAGACAGTGTTCATCGAGAACCGTGCCGGCGCCGGCGGCACGATAGGCGTGGGCGCGGTCACGCGCGCCAAGCCCGACGGCTACACGCTGCTGCTGACTTCGCTGGGCGCGGTGACGGTGACCGTGCACCTGACCAAGGCCGGCTACGACCCGCTCAAGGACCTCGCCCCCATCTCGCTGCTGGCGACCAGCGGCCTGGTGGTGTCGGTCAAGGAAGACTCGCCCATCCGGTCGGTGCGCGACCTGATCGCCGCCGCCAAGGCCAAGCCGGGCGCCCTGAGCTATGCCGTGACCGGCGTCGGCAGCCAGACCTTCCTGGCGGGCGAATTGCTGAAGCGTTCGCTGGACCTGGACATGGTTCCGGTGCAGTACAAGGGAGGCGGCCCCGCCGCGGCCGCCGTGGCGGCGGGCGAGGTGCAGGCCGGCATCACCGATTCCGGTCCCATCCAGCCGCTGCTCCAGTCCAAGCGGGTGCGCGTGCTGGCCGTGACCGGCAGCCAGCGGGCCTCGGCCATGCCCGACGTGCCGACGATGGAAGAAGCCGGCGTGCCGGGCTTCAAGATCGACTCGGCCATCGCGCTGTTCGCGCCGGCGGGCACCCCGCCCGAGATCGTCGACAAGCTCAATGCCGAAGTCGCCGCCGCGCTGAAATCGCCGGACCTGATCGACCGCATCCATGCCGCCTCGCACGATCCCAAGCCCAACAGCCCGGCCGAGATGAAGACCATGCTCAAGTCGGAATTCGACCGCTGGGGCGCGATGGTGCGCGAAGCCGGCGTCAAGCTGGAATAGCGCCATGAGCGGACTCGAGCTCAGCTTCGCGGCGGGTCCGTACGACCGCCTGCAAGGGCTGTACGACGGCAGCGTGGCGATCGACGGCGTGCGCATCGTCCCGCACGTGCGCCAGCGGCCGGTGGACATCTTCAGTCCCATGATCGAACACGGCGCCTTCGACGTCGCCGAGATGTCGCTCACGCACTGCTACGCGCTGACCGCGCAGCGCCGCGCCAACTTCGTCACGCTGCCGGTGTTCCCGTCGCGCATGTTCCGCCACGGCTTCATCTTCGTGAACGAGGACGCGGGCATCCGGTCGCCCGCCGATCTCGCCGGCAAGCGCATCGGCGTGCAAGGCCACCAGATGACGGCCGCGGTCTGGATCCGCGGCCTGCTGCGCGACGGCTACGGCGTCGACCTGGCGAACGCCGAATGGTACGAAGGCGGCGTGAACGAATATGGCGTCGCCGGCGGCGACATCATGGAGCTGCGCCCCAGCCGCCCGTTGCAATGGCAACGCATCCCGGCCACCACATGTCTGTCGGACATGCTGGCCCAGGGCGGCATCGACGCGCTCATCGGCGCCTTCATCCCCCGCTCGTACGGCAGGCACCCCGCCGTGCGGCGGCTGTTTCCGGACTACAGGCGCGTGGAAGCCGCCTACTACGAGGCGACCGGCGTGTTCCCCATCATGCACGCCCTGGTTCTGCGCCGCGATCGCCACGAGGCGCATCCGTGGCTGGCGCCCGCGCTGGTGCGGGCGTGCGAACAGGCCAAGGACCAGGCCTGGCAGCGGCTGCGATTCAGCGGCGCGCTGGCCGCCACGCTGCCCTGGCTGATGGACCACGTGGAAGAAACGCAGGCCGCCTTCGGCGCGGATCCCTGGCCCTATGGCGTGGCGCGCAACCGCGCGACCCTGGAGGCCTTCTCCGCCATGCTGCATGCCGATGGCTACCTGGATCGCGCATGGTCCGCGGACGAGGTGTTCGCGCTACGCTGACGCGCGACAGGCGCGCCGGGGCGTGGCCCACGTGCGCGAAAAGCCTTAGCATGGAGGCTTCGCAGCCAATATTTAATTAATCGCTTATGAAATTGGTCAGCGGCCGCCGGGGCGCCCCCGCAGCCCAAACCAGGCGCAAGGCCGGCCAGAAGGGCCCCGGCCGCCCCGAGGGCACCAGCGTCGTCCGGGACGACATACTCGATGCGGCGGAAGAACTCTTTTCCAACCTGGGCTACGCGGGTACCACCTTGCGGGAGATCGCCGACCAGGCCAAGGTCACGCAGGCACTGATCAACTACTACTTCGGTTCGAAGTACGGCCTGTACGAAGCCGTGTTCATGCGCCGCAGCCAGATCATTTCGCAGCAGCGCCTGGAGAACCTGGCGCAGTTGCAGGCCAAGCCTGGCCGGCCCAAGGTGCGCGATGTCGTACAGGCCTTCCTGATGCCCACGCTGGCCTTTCGCGCGACGCCCGAGGGGCGGTCGTTCCTGCGCCTGCAGGCCCGCCTGCACACCGAACCGCCGCAGATTTCCTACAAGCTGCGAACCGACGCCTACGGCAGCTCCACGCGGCTCTATGTGGACGCGGTGCGCAAGGCACTACCCAACCTGCCGGAGCTGGACGCGTACTGGCGCGTCACCTTGATGGTGGGTACCTATCTGTATGCGTTCTCGGATACCCACCGCATGGAAGAAATGGCGCCCCCGGGTCTTTACGATCCGGACGACACCGACAGCCTGATCGACCAGGTCACCCGCTTCGTGACCGGCGGCATGCAGGCCCCCTAGCGCGGGCCGGGGCGCCCCCCGGCCTTTCAGTCGTCCAGCCGGCGGAGCAGGTCGGCGTAGTCCATGACCTCGGCGTACTTCTGCGCCATGTCGAACAGGCTGGCCTCATGAGGTCCGACGGCGCGGTCGCCCACGCAATCGGCCAGCACCACCGGCCGGAAGCCCCAGCACATGGCATCGACCACGCTCGCGCGCACGCAGCCGCTGGTCACGCAACCGGCCACCACGAGCGTGCGCACGCCCCGCTGCGTCAGCCACGGGGCAAGGCCGGTGGCGAAGAATGCCGACGGCACGTTCTTGCGCACCACCAGCTCTCCCGGCAGGGGCGCAAGTTCCGGCACGATGGCGCTGGCCGACGCGGCTTCGGTCAGGCCCAGCATTCCCGGCACCTTGGCGGAAAAGACATTGGCATCGGCGCCATCGTCCGCGTAGACGATGCGCGTGTGAGCGACGGGCCAGCCGCGTCCGCGCGCCAGCGCGAGCAACGGACGCGTGGCCTCGATGGCCGCGGGGATGTTGCCGCCGCCGAAGATGGCCGGATCGGCGAAGCCGTTGACGAAGTCGACAACGAGCAGGCCGAACGGAGGCTCGGGCACCAGCCCCGCGCCGAAACCCTGGCGGGCGTAGACCGCGCGGTCGTTGCCGTCCTTGCTCATGATGCGGCCTCCGCCTCGGCCAGCCGCTCCTCGATCAGGCGGCCCTCGGCCACCACCTCGCGGCCGTCCAGCGACACCGTGCAGCGGCGCAGCGGAATGTCCATGTGGCACGCGGTGCTGCGGGACCCGCCCACCTCGTTGTTGGGCCCGAGCGAGAACAGGAAGTTGCCGGCGTAGGCGCGCGCATCCATGCCTATCGTGGCCTCGCGATCGTACAGCCCCAGCGTGGACCAGCGCGCGCGGTTCTGCGCCCCCCAGCCGATGTGCGACATGGCATAGGCTTCCGGGTCGTTGAAGGATTCCATGTAGTCGCTGAGCAGTTCGGCGTCCATGCCGCCCGTGATGGACGTGACGTAGCCGTCCTCCACCTCCATCACGATGGGATCGCTGACGTACGACTTCATCGGCAGCAGGATGTCGCCCTTGTCCACCACGATGCGGCCGCGCGTGGCCCGCTCGTTCGGCCAGGTCAGGGCGAAGCCGCTGGGCCAGTGGTCCCAGCGGCCCGGCTCGTCCACGAAGCCGTACTCCTTGACCACCGGGAACTCGCCCAACGGACAGACCAGGTCGGTACCCGCCGCCGACGTCACCCGCATCTCGCGCGAACGTTCCAGCAGCGCCCCGCAGGCCAGCACGCGTGCGCGGTCCGCTTCGTTGGGGACCATGCGCAGCAGGATCTCGGGCGGCTCGACGGCCAGCAGGATCTTGCCTCCCCCTTGCAGGATGTCGTGCTGCTCGGGCGAGAAAAGCAGGGTCATCAGATCGACCACCAGATCGCTGGCCTTGAGCGCGGCGATGGCCGCGCGGTTGCCGCTCAAGGGCGTGGTGCCCAGGTAGGCCAGGGAATCGCGGCTGAGCGATTTCTCGCCGTTGACGGGCGCCAGGTCCAGCCGGTTGACGCGCGCGCCCAGCAGCCCGGCGGCGGTCATCGCGCAGCGCAGGGTCTGGGGATGGGTCACGCCCTCGGTGGTCAATACCGTGACGGTGTCGCCGCGCTTCAGGCGCGACAGCGTCAGGACCTGGGTCCATGCCTGGATCAAATCGGAATCGCTGACAGCCATAGCGTGCTCCTTGCTAAACGGGGGTTCCCAGAAAGGTGCCAAAGCCCTGGAAGAAGCCTTCCTCGTCATCCCAGGGGATCATGTGCCCGGCCGTCGGCACGGTCCGCACTTCCAGCCCGGGCATCAGGCTGCGGATCTCGTCGACGTCGGCCGCCTCGATGACGCCTCCCTTGCCGGCGACCATCAGCAGCGCGGGCACCGCGATCGCCGGCAGGTCGGCATGCATGTCGTGCGTGCCGAAGGCGTGGTAGGCGCACACCACGGCGTCCTCGTCGCAGGTATGCAGCCATTCGGCACGCAGGCGCAGTTGTGCCTCGGTCCAGGTAGGCGAGAACGGCTTGAGCTTTTCCCAGTCGGCGCCTTCCCGCATGAGCCGAATGGAATCCACGTACCAGTCGATCCTGGCCGGATAGGGCCGGCGGCCCGGTCCCGACACCGGCGGGTCCACCATGACGAGGCGCGCCAGCCCTTGCGCGTGGTGCGCGGCCACGATGGCACCGATACGCGCGCCCATCGAATGCCCGACCAGGAAATAGTCCGCCAGCCCCAGCGCCTGCGCGAAGGCGCCCACGTCGGCCGCGCAGGCCTCCAGGCTGTAGTCCATGCCCGGCGCCGTCTCGGACAAGCCGCGTCCCCTGACGTCGAGCACGTAGGTGTCGAACTGGCGCCCCAGCCGCTCGGCCACGAACGCCCAGGTCACCGCGGGGCTGGTGATGCCTGGCACCAGCACCAGGGGCCGGCCCTTGCCGCCGAAACGCAGATAGTGTTGGCGTATGCCGTTGGCGCGCACGTTGGCGCCGTAAAGAAAAGTGCTGCTCACGAATGGCTCCCTAGTAACGGCCCGACAGCAAGGCCCCGGCCCCGGGCACGATGGGCTCGAGGTCCAGCGCCTTGAGCATGGCGTAGGTGGTGGCGACGGCCGCGGTCACGGCCGGCTTGCCGGTCAGCGCCTCGACCCGGGCGATGACCGGCAGCGACGGCATCTGCACGCAGGCGGACAGCACGACGGCATCCACGTCCGAGGTATCCATCGAGGCGACGATGTCCGGCAGCCGGCCTGGATCGTGCCGCCCCACTTCCAGGTTGTCGGGAATCTCCAGCGCGCGCCATTGGGTCACCTGGACGCCCTCGCTTTCGATGTAGCCGATCACCAGCCGGGTCAGCGGCACCATGTAGGGTGCGACCAGGGCGATGCGCCGGGCGCCGAGGATCTTCAATGCGTCCACCAGCGCGCCCGCGCTGGTCACGACCGGGGCGGCGCCGCCGTTCTCGCGGGTACGCTGGCCGAGCCGCGCCTCGGACTCGCGGTGATAGCCCGTGCCCATCGCCATGATGGCCACCAGGCAGGCGTAGCCCAGCACATCGACCCGGGCGTCGCTCAGCTCCAGGGCGCAGCGGTCGGACTCGGCGTCCATCGCGGCCAGTTCTTCCTTCGTGACGTGCTTCATGCGCATGCGCGCCGAATGGAAGGTGAACCGTTCCGGCCGGATCTGCTCGCGCAGCCGCAGCATGGCCGGAATCTCGGTCTCCATGGTCGTGTTGGAACTCGGCACGATCTGGCCGATGCGGTAGCGGGATGTCATGGAGGTCCTCCCCTTCACGCCGCCAGCGCCGGCCGGCCGAAGCGCTGCGCGCACGTGGTCGCGTCGTAGATGTAGACCCAGTTTGCCTGGATGCCCACGGCATTGGGATTGATCAGCTCGCGCCACCGGTACAACAGGTCGCGCTTGAACTGCGCCCACGGCGACGGCAGGTGATAGGTCTTGCCGCGCTCGCGGGCTTCCAACTGCACGCGGCTGGTGCGCGGCTTGCGCTCGGCCTCGTAGGCCTGCAGCGCGGCGCCGACGTCGCGGCCATAGTGCTCCAGCGCCGCGCCAAGGACGTAGCCGTCCTCGATGGCCATGGCCGCCCCCTGGGACAGGAAGGGCAGCATCGGGTGCGCCGCATCCCCCAGCAGCGTGACCCGGCCCTTGGACCAGGCCTGCATCGGATCCCGGTCAAACAGCCCCCACTTGTAGACATCCTGGGTCCGGCTGAAAAGCTCGATCACGTCGGGATGCCAGCCTTCATAGGCCTTCGTGAGTTCTTCCCGGCTGCTGCGCACGTTCCAGGACTCCTCCACCCAGTTGCGCGACTCGTTCACGGCCACGATGTTCACCGCCGCCCCGCCGTTGACGTAGTAGGTGACCAGGTGTCCGTGCGGCCCCATCCAGAACGCCGCGTCCGGACTGACGAACTTCAGCGGATGGCGGTCCACCGGCACCAGGGCCCGCCAGCACATGTGGCCGGTGAACTGCGCCGACTCCGTGCCGAACAGCGCATCGCGCACCACCGAGCGCACGCCGTCGGCGCCCACGATCAGGTCGGCCTCGTATTCGCCGCCGTCGCTCAGGGACGCGACGGCGGTCCCGCCCTCGGTGCGCACGCCGGTGCAATGGATGCCCAGCGTCGCGCCCTTGCCGTCGGCCAGGTGTTGCGACAGGATGGCATGCAGGTCCGCGCGATGGACGTGATAGAACTCCGCGCCGTAGATCTGCGGGCAGCTTTCCTTCAGCGGCGTGCGGAACAGCTCGCGTCCCGAGCGCCAGTTGCGTCCCACCATGGCTTGCGGCAGGAACCCCACCCGCTTCAGGTCGTCCGTCAGGCCCAGCGCCTTCAAGACCTTGACGGCGTTGGGCGTGACCTGCACGCCGGCGCCGACTTCGCCGAACGCCGACGCCCGCTCGAACACATGATTCTCGATACCGCGCAGCGTCAGGGCACGCGACAGCGCCACGCCCCCGATCCCGCCACCCACGATGCCTACGCGCAAGGGACGACTCATACGGCTTCTCCTTTCCTTCCTGCGGGGGCCGGCGGCAGGCCGGCCCCCATAAATAATTAAACAGAAAATTAATAAATGCTTCGATGACGCCCGGGCTCCATCGTCGCCTGGGGCCTGCTCACGCTAGAAGGCGGCTGGCACAGGCCCTAGCCTCCCAGATAGGCGGCCAGCAGTTCCGGATCCTCCAGCAATCCCGCGGACTCCCTCTGCGCCACGACCCGGCCGGTCTCGAACACATAGGCACGCGACGCGGCGGTCAGCGCGTTGTGCACGTTCTGCTCCACCAACAGGACGGTCACGCCCTGCCTGCTGATCTCGCGCACCACGTCGAACACCTCGTCGGCCATCTTGGGGCTGAGCCCCAGGCTGGGCTCGTCCAGAAGGAGCAGCACGGGCTCGGACATCAGGGCGCGGCCGATCGCCAGCATCTGCTGCTCGCCGCCGCTGAGCGTGCCGGCCAGTTGCTGATGGCGTTCCTTCAGCCGCGGGAAACGTTCGTACACCCTGGCCACGCGCTGCTGTACGGTGGCCTGCGACCGGCACAGGTAGGCGCCGAGCACCAGGTTTTCGTAGACCGTCATGGCGGGCCATACATGGCGTTCCTCCGGGCTCTGGGCAATGCCCAGCCCGACGATGCGGTCCGGCGCCATGCCGCCTATGTCGCGCCCGTTGAAGCGGATGCTGCCGCGCGTGGGCTTGAGCAAGCCCGAGATGGCGCGCAGCGTCGTGCTCTTGCCCGCCCCGTTGGCGCCGATCAGCGCCACGGTCTCGCCCGGCTGCACGCGCAGGTTCACGCCGTGCAGCGCGGCGGTCTTGCCATAGCCCACGTGAAGATTGTCCAGCTCCAGCAGCGGAGCGGATGATGCCTGGACGGTGCTCATGCCGCGCGCCCTCCTCCCAGATAGGCCTCGATCACGCGCGGGTCGCGCTGCACGTCCGCCGGCACGCCCTCGGCCAGTTTTTCGCCGAAGTGCATGACGACCACGCGGTCCGATACGCTCATGACCAGGCCCATGTTGTGCTCGACGATCAGGATGGACTGCACCTGCGTGCCCCGCAGTTTTTTCAGGATGCGCCCCAGCTCCATGGCTTCCTGGCTGTTCAGGCCCGCGGCGGGCTCGTCCAGCATCAGGATGTCCGGCTTGGCCGCCAGCGCCAGGCCGACCTCCAGCAGGCGCAGCTCGCCGCAGGACAGCAGGTAGGCCGGCGCGTTCATGCGTTCGCCCAACCCCATGATGTGGACGATGCGTTCGGCCTCCTCGCGCGCGGCGCGTTCGGCCGCGCGGACCTTGCGGCCCGGGAAGAAGGTCTGCAGCAGGCCCTGCCGGGCGCTCAGGTAGTGGCCGGCCAGGATGTTCTCGAACACCGACAGCGACTTCAGGATGTTCGTCTTCTGGAAGCTGCGGACGATGCCCTTCCTGGCCATCTGGTAGGGTTTAGCGCCGGTCAGGTTCTCGCCCCTGACGTGGACTTCGCCCGAGGTGGGCGCGTAGAACCCGGTGATCAGGTTGAAGCAGGTCGTCTTGCCCGCGCCATTGGGCCCGATCAGGCCGACGATCTCGCCCGCCCTGACCTGGAAGCTGATGTCCTTGACCGCCTTGATGCCGCCGAAGGTCTTGCACAGCCCGCGCACGTCCAGCATGGGGGCGTGGCCAATTGCATGCACAGTTGTCATTTCGGTTTCCCAAGGCGCCACGCGCCGCTTACACCGGATAGAATGGCGCCCCCCCGACCCAGGGCACAGCGGATCTGGCTCCGCCAGTCCGCCGGTGCCGCCCCCCGGGGGGCGCGCGACAGCGCGTAGGGGGGAGTCCTCATCTCTCGGCGGGTCGTCAGGAATCCCATCAGGCCGCGCGGCAGGAACAGCACGATGGCCATCACCGCCAGGCCGAACAGCGACAGCCGCAGTTCCTTGGCCTCGCGCAGGTATTCCTCCAGGAAGGTCACCAGCAGCGCCCCGATCAGCGGCCCGACCAGGGTCCCCTTGCCGCCGATCAGCACCATGATGATCATGCTGACCATGAAGGCGAAGCGGAAGACTTCCGGCCCGACGAACGAGATGTAGTGCGCGTAGAACCCGCCCGCCATGCCCGCCAGGAAGGCGCCCAGCACGAATGCCAGCATGGCGTAGCGAAACGGCCGGATGCCGATGGACTGGGCGACGTAGCGGTTCTCGCGCACGGCTACCGCGGCCCGGCCGGCATTGGAATAGACGAAGCGGTACGCCAGGTAGAGCGAGACCGCCAGCACGCCCCAGGCCAGGTAGAAGAAGAACTGCTTGGTCGCCAGGTTGCCTGCCTGGGCCAGCCATGCCGGCTGCGGCACCCCGGCGATACCCATCGGGCCGTTGGTGAAGGCGACCCAGTTGTCCGCGACCAGGCGCAGGACCTCGGCGAACGACAGTGTCACGATGACGAAGAACGGCCCCTGCAGGCGCAGCGTGATGCTGCCGATGAGCAGCCCCATGGCCGCCGCCAGCACGCCGGCGGCCGGTATGGTGGCCCACATCGGCCAGCCCAGCTGCGTGGACAGCAGCGCCGCGGCGTAGGCCCCCGTGCCCAGGAAGGCGGTGTGGCCGAGCGAGAACTCGCCCACATAGCCGACGACCAGGTTCAGGCTGGTGGCCAGCACGGCATAGAACAGCACCATGATGGCCACATGCAGCAGGTACTGATCATGGACCGCCAGCGGCAGCAGACCCGCCGCCAGCAGCGCGACCAGGATGGCGTTACGTTCGAATTGCATGATCAGGCTCTCTCGGCTCGTTTGGAGAACAGGCCGTAGGGCCGGAACACCAGGGTAAGGATCACGATGACGAAACCGATGATGTCGACCCAGCCGGTGGCGACGTAGCCGCCCCAGAGCGCCTCCGCCACCCCCAGCACCAGCCCGCCGACGATGGCGCCCGCGAAGCTGCCCATGCCGCCCAGGATCACCACGACGAAGGCCTTCATGCTGACCAGCCCGCCCACCGACACCTGCGCCGAATAGATCGATCCGAGCAGCATCCCGGCCAGCGACGCGATGACGGTTCCCAGCGCGAAGGTGCAGGCGTATACGTTCGCGGTCTTGATGCCCGCCAGTTGCGCGGCCATCGGATCCTGGAAGGTCGCCCGCATCGCGCGGCCCAGGCGCGTCTTCTGGATCAGCAGGTAGGCGGCCACGATCAGCGCCGCGCACACCGCGACGGCGAACAGCCGGATCTTGGTGACCACGATGGGGCCCAGGAACACCGGCCCGCTGGAAACCGGCCCTTCCACCTTCAGCGGCGCGGTGCCCACCACCAGCAGCGCCGTGTTGGCCAGGAAGATGGACAGGCCGATGGTCAGCAGGATGCCCGGCTCTTCGCCCTGGCCACGGATGCGCTCTATCAGCACGCGGTCGACCAGCCAGCCGAACACCCCCATGACCAGGGCGACCAGCGCCAGGCCCGTCAGGAAATCCAGGCCCAGGGCGGTGGTCACCCACCAGCCCAGCACGCCCCCCAGCATGTACAGCTCTCCATGGGCGAAGTTGACGACGCGCATCAGGCCGAGGATGAGCGTGAGCCCCAGCGCCGACAGCGCATAGAAGGACCCGATCACCAGTCCGTTGGCCAGGAACTGCGGCAGCAAGTCCATCGTTTCTCCCGACTCGGCGCGCGGATCAGGGCCGCTCGGTGGGGGCCTGCGCCACCACCTTGGGCTCGCGGTTCTGGATCTGCACCAGCACCACGTCGAAGCCGTAGCCCTCGCCCTTCTCGGTGAACTTGAAATGGCCGTTGGGCGCGGCGTAGTCCGTCTTGCGCAGGGCATCGCGGATCGCATCGGGCTGCGTGTTGCCCGCCCGGGCGATCGCCTCCATCACGATGTTCAGCGCGTTGTAGCCGGCGGCGCCGTACTTGCCCGGCTTTTCCTTGTAGGCGGCGCTGTAGTACTGGACGAAGGCCTGGTTGCGCTCGCCCGGCATGCTGGAGGCGTAGGGCACCGCCGCGTAAATGCCTTCCGAGGCGTCGCCCGTCAGCCCGATGAAGTCGGAGGTCGCCCACGATCCCACGCCGAAGATCTTGGTCTGGATGCCGAACTCCTTGAACTGCTTGACCAGGATGGAGCCGTCCTGGGTCTCGGCGGCGACGAAGACCCCGTCGGGCTTGGCCGCGCGCAGCTTGGTCAGCAAGGTGTAGAAGTCGGTGGCGCCGTGATCGAAGTACTCCTTCATCACCGTCTTGACCCCGAGCGCGGAGAGGTCCTTGGAGAAGTCCTCCACGCCGCCGCGGCCCCAGTCGTCGTTGACGCCGATGTAGGCCACCGTTTTCAGTTGCAGCTTCTGCGCCAGGATCTTGCTGAAAGTCCTGGACATCAACCGGTCGGTCTCGGCCGAGCGGAAGAAGTACTGGAGTCCCTTCTCGGTCAGGTCCGCCTTCGAGGACACCCCGGTCAGCATGGGCAGCTTGTATTTCTCGGCCACGGGCATCACCGCCGCCGTGGCCGAGCTGCAGAAGGCCCCGGTCAGCGCCACGACCTTGTCGCGCACGATCAGTTTCTCGGCCGCGTTCACCGAGTTGGCGGGACGGCACTGGCCGTCCTCGATGACCAGCTCGATCTTCTTGCCCAGCACGCCGCCGGCCGCGTTGCGGCGCTCGACCGCAAGCTTGGCGCCGTTGACGTAGGTGAGTCCGTTGTAGGCGACCGAACCCGTGAGGGGCTGGATGACACCGATCTTGATGGTTTCCTGCGCCCACGCCGCGGGAGCTGCCCCGCCCATGGTCCCCGCCAGCAACAATGCCCAAGACAGCTTACGCATAGCGACCTCTCGCAAAGGTTCCGATTAAGAATTGCCCACCGCCTCGATTAATTAAACAAGTAATTAATTTATCGATGAATTAGGGTTTACGGCAATCGGCACGATCCGGGAAAAATAATTGATCGACTCAATAATTTCCCGGCACCGTCGCTTCGTAAGCAGGAAGAGTGCCAGCCGTGCGCCCTGGGCGGACCACCGGTGCGGCGCCCGCTCGGGGCGCGCCGCCGCACCGGCGGGGGTCCATGCGCACCGGAATGGCGCGGCGGGCCGGCCTCAGGTCTTCATCTTGTAGCCGGTGCGGAAGATCCAGGTCACGATGCCCAGGCATACGACCAGGAACGCCAGCGTCATGCCCAGGCTGACCACGACGTTGACGTCGGACTGGCCGTAGAAGCTCCAGCGGAACCCGCTGATGAGGTAGACCACGGGGTTGGCCAGGGTGATCTTCTGCCAGATCGGCGGCAACATGCTGATGGAATAGAACGCGCCGCCCAGGAAGGTCAGCGGCGTGACGACCATGAGCGGAATGATCTGCAGCTTCTGGAAGTCGTCGGCCCACAGGCCGATGATGAAGCCGAACAGGCTGAACGTGACAGCGGTCAGGACCAGGAAGCCCACCATCCAGACGGGATGTTCGATGTGATAGGGCACGAAGATGCGGGCCGTGACCAGGATCAGCAGGCCCAGCATCATCGACTTGGTGGCGGCCGCGCCGACGTAGCCGACCACCGCCTCGACCGGCGACACCGGCGCCGACAGCAGCTCGTAGATGGTGCCCGTCCACTTGGGCAGGTAGATGCCGAACGAGGCGTTGGAAATGCTTTCGTTCAGCAGCGACATCATGATCAGGCCGGGGATGATGAACGCCCCGTAGCTGACGCCGCCGATCTCACCCATGCGCGAGCCGATGGCGGTGCCGAACACGATGAAGTAGAGGGAGGTGGACAGCACCGGCGAGGCGATGCTCTGGGTCAGCGTGCGGAAGGTCCGCGCCATCTCGAACCGGTAGATCGCCCGGATCGCGTAGAAATTGATCATGCTTGCTCCCGCACCAGGCTCACGAAAATATCCTCCAGCGAGCTTTCGCTGGAATGCAGGTCCTTGAAGTCGATGCCCTGCTCGTTCAGGGCCCGCATCAGCGAGGCGATGCCGGTGGCCTCGCCCTGGGTGTCGAAGGTATAGACCAGCGCATTGCCGCCGTCGGCCAGTTCCAGCGCGTAGCCGGCCAGCGCCGGCGGCAGCGCCTGGAGCGGGGCCTGCAACTGCAGCGTCAGCTGCTTCTTGCCCAGCTTGCGCATCAGCGCCCGCTTTTCCTCGACCAGCACCAGCTCGCCCTTGTTGATGACGCCGATGCGATCGGCCATGTCCTCGGCTTCCTCGATGTAGTGGGTGGTCAGGATGATGGTCATGCCCTCGTCGCGCAGGCGGCGCACCATCTTCCACATGTCGCGCCGCAGTTCGACGTCCACGCCGGCGGTGGGCTCGTCCAGGAACAGCACCTTGGGTTCGTGGGCCAGGGCCTTGGCGATCAGCACGCGCCGCTTCATGCCGCCGGACAGCGTCATGATCTTGGCGTTGCGCTTGTCCCACAGCGACAGGTCGCGCAGGATGCCTTCGATGCGGGCCGGGTTGGCGGGGTGGCCGAACAGGCCGCGGCTGAAGCTGACGGTGGCCCACACCGACTCGAAGGCGTCGGTGGCGAGTTCCTGCGGCACCAGGCCGATGCGCGTACGCGCCGCGCGATAGTCGCGGACGATGTCGTGGCCGTCCACCAGCACGGCGCCCGCGCTCGGGCGCGACAGCCCGCAGACGATGCTGATCAGGGTGGTCTTGCCGGCGCCGTTGGGGCCCAGCAGGGCGAAGATCTCGCCCTTGCGTATCTGCAGGTCCACGCCCTTGAGCGCGTGGAAGCCATTGGCGTAGGTCTTGGCGAGGCCCGAGATGGAAACGATCGCGGGCGCCTCGCCGGGAAGCGGGGGGCGGGTCGAGACTGGCTGCATGGCGTGATGGTCGCGCCGCGGGGGAATGGGAGGGGAAGGCACGGTCCCGGCGGCGGAAGTCGAGTGTATAGGATAGGCATGGCAGCGTCTTCAAGCCTGTTCCGCCAGCAGGGGCATTTCCCGCGCGGGCCGACCCGGTATCATCCTGTTTTCGCGGCAGGCATCCGCCCGCCGCCGCACGACCGGAGCATTCCCCCATGAACCATCCCCCGGAAAACGTCAGCATGGCGCTGTTCTGCGACTTCGAGAACGTGGCCCTGGGCGTGCGCGACGCCAAGTACGAGCGCTTCGACATCAAGCTGGTGCTCGAACGCCTGCTGCTCAAGGGCAGCATCGTGGTCAAGAAGGCCTATTGCGACTGGGACCGCTACAAGGGCTTCAAGGCCACCATGCACGAGGCCAATTTCGAGCTGATCGACATCCCGCACGTGCGCCAGTCCGGCAAGAACTCGGCCGACATCCGGATGGTGGTCGATGCGCTGGACCTCTGCTATACCAAGTCGCACGTCAATACCTTCGTGATCATCAGCGGCGATTCCGACTTCTCCCCGCTGGTCTCCAAGCTGCGCGAGAACGCCAAGCAGGTCATCGGGCTGGGCGTCAAGCAGTCCACCTCGGACCTGCTGATCGCCAACTGCGACGAGTTCATCTTCTACGACGACCTGGTCCGCGAGACGCACCAGGCCGCCCGCCGCGAGCCGCGCGGGGCGCAGCCGGCCAGCCGCCGCCCGCAAGACGAGGACAAGGCACGCAAGGACGAACTGGAGTCCCGGCGCGAGAAAGGCATCGCGCTGGCGGTCGAGACCTTCGACGCACTGCTGGCCGAACGTGGCGACACCGGGAAGATCTGGGCCTCGGTGCTGAAGGAGGCCATCAAGCGCCGGCGCCCCGACTTCAACGAGTCCTATTACGGCTTCCGCGCCTTCGGCAACCTGCTGGAGGCGGCCCAGTCGCGCGGGCTGCTGGAGTTCGGCCGCGACGACAAGTCCGGCGCCTATGTGTATCGCGCCAACGGCGAAGCCGCGCCGGTCGAGCCGGCCGCGCCCAGGCCGGCTGCGGCGCCCGCCCCGGCTCCCGCCGTCGAACCCGCCGAGGCGCCCGCAGCCGAGGCCCCCGCCCCCCGGGCGGACAAGCGGCGCAACACCCGCGGCGCCGGCAAGAGCGCTTCCCGCCGCGGACGGCCCGAGGCCGAGGCGGCCGGGGAAACGGCGCGGCAGGAATCCGCCGCCCTGCCCCTGTTTGCCGCCGAACCGGCCGCCCGGCCCGAACCCGAGGCCGGGCCCGCGCCGGTCGCCGCGCCGCCCGAGCCGGCCCAGCCGCCCGCCGTTGAAACCGCCAGCGCCGACGCTGCCGCCACGGCCGGCGCCCCCGCCAAGAAAGCGGCGCGCAAGACCGCCCGCAAGACGCCCGCGCGCCCCCGCGCGCGCAAGACCGCGGCGAAGGCTCAGGAAGACTGAGCGCCCGGCCGGCCGCCGAAGGCGCGCGCCAGCGTCAGCACTTCGCCGGTCGCCACCGGTTCATAGCCCGGCAGCGCCTCCAGGCGCCGTATGAAGCCGGGCGCCTTCAAGATGGCCAGCACGTCGTCCAGCCGCCGCGCCTCCAGGGCCGACTGCTCCACCGCGAAGAAGTAGCGCTCGGTCACCAGCGGCACGAAGTCCAGTCCGAAGCGCCGGGCCGCGGTCTCGATGCCGAAGCCGACGTCGGCCATGCCGCTGGCGATGTAGGCGGCCACCGCCGCATGGGTGAACTCGGTGCTGTCGAAGCCGTTGATGGCCTGCTGCGGCACCTGGTCGCGCGCCAGCATCAGCTCCAGCAGCATGCGCGTGCCCGAGCCGGCCTGCCGGTTGACGAAGCGCACGCCCGGCCGCGCGAGGTCGGCCAGCGTCCGGATGCGCTTGGGATTGCCCGGCGCCACGCACAGCCCTTGCACGCGCAGCGCGAGCTGGACCAGCACGTGCTTGCGCGGATCCAGCCATTGCAGGTACTGGCGCACGGCGTCCCGCTCGAAGGGGCCGATGGGCACGTGGAAACCGGCCAGGTCGCATTCGCCGCGCGCCAGCGCGGCCACGGCCTCGGTGCTGTTGCGGTAGCGCAGTTCCACCGGCATCTGCGCGGTGTTGATCCAGTCCACCAGGGCCGCCACGGCGAAACCGTGGCTGGCGTACAGCCGCAGGGGCGAGCGTTCGGGCGCCACCGCCTTGCGGATCTCCGCCTCGAGTTCCGAGGCCAGGCTGTCCAGCGTGGGCGACAGCCGGGCGCGGATGCGGTCCTCGGCCAGCAACAGGACCGTGCCCAGGTGGCTGAGCCGCGTACCCTTGCCCGGCCGCTTCTCCAGCAGCGGCGTGCCGAACAATTGCTCGGCGCTGCGCAGGAGCCCCCATACGTGGCGATAGGACAACCCTTCCAGGCGGCCCGCCGCCGCGATCGAGCCCGACTCGCGGATGCTGGCCAGCAGGCGCAGCAGCAGGGACGTATCCACCGCGGAAGAGGCCTCGGCCCCCGTCCCCTGGACGTACCAGCCGGGCTGGATCGCGATCTTGAACATTTATGCAATCCTGAACATATTTTTCGACGGAAATTTCTTTGTTAGAGTGGGTCGCGTAGCAAGACATATGTTCTGAATTTCATATATTAGCCGTTTCCTCCTTCGCGACGCACGGCACGGAACCCCATGGACCAGAAAGTCATTCCCATCGTCGCGGCGGCGCCCACGCGCGAACGCAGGCGCCAGCAACCCAAGGGCCGGCGCGTCGATCCCGCCGCGCTGGCCGAGGTGCGTGCGCTGTTGGGGGACGCGCCGCGCCGGCGCGACCTGCTGATCGAACACCTGCATCGCATCAACGACCGCTACGGCCAGCTCGGCACCCGCCACCTGGCGGCGCTGGCGCAGGAACTGCGCATGGCGCAGGCCGAGGTCTATGAAGTGGCCTCCTTCTACCACCACTTCGACGTGGTGCGCGACGACGGCCAGGCCGAATCCGGCACCGCGCCGCTGGCCGTGCGGGTGTGCGGCAGCCTGTCCTGCGAACTGGCGGGCGCCGGACCGCTGATCGAGCGTCTGCGGCAAGTGCTGGGCGCCGGCGTGCGGGTCGTGCCCGCCCCCTGCCTGGGGCGCTGCGAACAAGCACCCGTGGCGATGGTGGGCCAGCGCCCCATTTCCTGTGCAACGGCGGATACGGTGCAGGCAGCCGTCGCGAGCGGCGACACCCGCGACGTGCCGGGCGCCTACATCGACTACGCCGGCTACGTCGCACAGGGCGGCTACCGCGTGCTGCGCGAATGCGCGTCCGGACAGCGCGACGTGGAGTCCGTGCTCAAGGCCATGGAAGATTCGGGCCTGCGCGGCCTGGGCGGCGCGGGCTTCCCGGCCGGCCGCAAATGGCGCGCGGTGCGCGCGGAACCCGCGCCGCGCCTGATGGCGGTCAACGTGGACGAAGGCGAGCCCGGTACCTTCAAGGATCGCTACTATCTCGAGCGCGATCCGCATCGCCACCTGGAGGGCCTGTTGATCGCGGCCTGGGCCGTCGAGGCGCAGGCCGTCTACATCTACCTGCGCGACGAATACCACGGCTGCCGCGCCATCCTGCAGGCGGAGCTGGACCGCCTGCGCGCCGATCCGCCCGTTTCCGGCCTGCCCCGCATCGAATTGCGGCGAGGCGCCGGTGCCTACATCTGCGGCGAGGAATCGGCCATGATCGAATCGATCGAAGGCAAGCGCGGCATGCCCAGGCTGCGCCCGCCCTATGTCGCGCAGGTCGGACTGTTCGGCCGTCCCACGCTCGAGCACAACTTCGAGACGCTGCACTGGGTCCGGGACATCCTGGAACGCGGCGGCGCCTGGTTCGCCTCGCAGGGCCGGCGCGGGCGCAAGGGCCTGCGCTCGTTCTCGGTATCGGGACGCGTGCGCCAACCCGGCGTCCATCTGGCACCGGCCGGCATCACCATCCAGGAACTGATCGACGAATACTGCGGCGGCATGCAGGACGGCCACGAGTTCTACGCCTACCTGCCGGGCGGCGCGTCGGGCGGCATCCTGCCGGCATCGATGAACGACATCCCGCTGGATTTCGACACGCTGCAACCCTACGGCTGCTTCATCGGCTCGGCGGCGGTCATGGTCCTGTCCCATCGAGACACCGCCGTGGGCGCGGCGCGCAACATGATGGCGTTCTTCAAGGACGAATCCTGTGGCCAGTGCACGCCCTGCCGCGTGGGCACGGCCAAGGCGCTGGAGCTGATCCGCCAGCCCGAGTGGGACATCCCGCTGCTGGAGGAGTTGTCCGCCGTCATGCGCGATGCCTCGATATGCGGACTGGGCCAGGCCGCCCCCAATCCGGTCGATTGCGTCATCAAGTATTTTCCTGGAGAACTCGGCTCCGGGTCGTCCGGCCGTGCCACGGGTAACTGACATGAATGCCATCAATCGCCGCGAGCTCGGCCTCTCTGCCGTCACCGTGAACTTCCGCCTGAACGGGCAGGAAGTCAGCGCCGCCGACAACGAAACCCTGATCCAGGTGGCCGACCGCCTGGGCATCGAGATTCCCCGCCTGTGCCATGCCGACGGACTGGAGCCGGCCGGCAACTGCCGCTCGTGCGTGGTCGAGATCGCCGGCGAGCGCGTGCTGGCGCCGTCGTGCTGCCGCACGCCGCGCGAGGGCATGGAGGTCACGACCGACAGCGAACGCGCCGTGCGCGCGCAGAAGATGGTGCTCGAGCTGTTGCAGGCCGACATGCCCGAGACCTCGTACACGCGGAACAACGAAGTCGATCTCTGGGCGCGCAAGCTGGGCGTGGGCAAGCCGCGCTTCGCGCCGCGCGCGCCGGTGGCCGCCGACACCTCGCACCCGGCCATCGCCGTCAACCTGGACGCCTGCATCCAGTGCACGCGCTGCCTGCGGGCCTGCCGCGACGAGCAGGTCAACGACGTGATCGGGCTGGCCCATCGCGGCGACCATGCCAGGATCGTGTTCGACATGGACGACGCCATGGGCGCTTCCACATGCGTGGCCTGCGGCGAATGCGTGCAGGCCTGTCCCACCGGCGCGCTGATGCCCGCGCGCGAGGTGGCGCTGCAAGTGCCGGACAAGGCGGTCGAATCGGTCTGCCCCTATTGCGGCGTGGGCTGCCAGCTGACCTACCACGTCAAGGACAACCGCATCCTGTACGTCGAGGGCCGCGACGGTCCGGCCAACCACGAGCGCCTGTGCGTGAAAGGCCGCTACGGCTTCGACTACGCCCACCACCCCCACCGCCTGACCCGCCCGCTGATCCGCCGCGCGGACGCGCCCAAGCGCGGCGACGCCGTGATGGATCCGGACCGCGTCATGGAGGTGTTCCGCGAAGCGACGTGGGACGAGGCGCTGGACCTGGTGGGCGAGCGGCTGCGCACGATCCGCGACACGCACGGCAAGCGCGCGCTGGCCGGCTTCGGCTCGGCCAAGGGCAGCAACGAGGAAGCCTATCTGTTCCAGAAGCTGGTGCGCACGGGCTTCGGCAGCAACAACGTCGATCACTGCACGCGGTTGTGCCATGCCTCGTCGGTGGCGGCACTGCTGGAAGGCATAGGCTCGGGCGCGGTGTCCAATCCGGTGATGGACGTGGGCAAGGCCGAGGTGGTGATCGTGATCGGCGCCAACCCCACGGTCAACCATCCGGTGGCGGCGAGCTGGATCAAGAACGCGGTGAAGAACGGCACCAAGCTCATCGTGGCCGACCCGCGCCGCTCGGACCTGGCCCGGCTGGCGCACCGCTTCCTGCAGTTCAAGCCGGACACCGACGTGGCGATGCTGAACGCGATGATGCACGTGATCGTCCATGAAGGCCTGGTCGACGAAGACTTCATCGCCGGCCGCACCATCGGCTACGACGAACTGCGCAGGAACGTGGAAGGCTACAGCCCCGAGAGCATGGCGCCCATCTGCGGCATCGACGCGGACACGCTGCGCGAGGTCGCGCGGCTGTACGCCACCTCCAAGGGCTCGATGATCCTGTGGGGCATGGGCGTATCGCAGCACGTGCACGGCACGGACAACGCGCGCTGCCTGATCGCGCTGGCGCTGATGACCGGGCAGATCGGCCGCCCCGGCACCGGCCTGCATCCGCTGCGCGGCCAGAACAACGTGCAGGGCGCGTCGGACGCGGGACTGATTCCGATGATGTATCCGGACTACCAGCGCGTGGACAACGCCGCCGCGCGCCAGAAGTTCGAACAGTTGTGGGGCATGCCGCTGGATCCGCAGCCGGGGCTGACGGTGGTGGAGGTGATGCACGCGATCAGGGCCGGCACGGTGCGGGGCATGTACATCATGGGAGAAAACCCGGCGATGTCGGACCCCGACGCCAACCACGCGCGCGAGGCGCTGGCGGCACTGGACCATCTTGTCGTGCAGGATATCTTCCTGACCGAGACGGCCTACCTGGCCGACGTCATCCTGCCCGCCTCGGCTTTTCCGGAAAAGACCGGCACGTTCACCAATACCGACCGGCTGGTGCAGATGGGCCGGCAGGCCCTGGATCCGCCGGGCGACGCGCGCCAGGACCTGTGGATCATCCAGCAGATCGCGGCGCGCATGGGGCTGGACTGGCACTACCGCGACGTGTCCGAGGTGTTCGACGAGATGCGCCATTCGATGCCGAGCATAGGCGGCATCACCTGGGAGCGCCTGCAGGCGGAGCATGCGGTGACGTATCCCTGCCTGGCGGAGGGCGATGCCGGAGACCCTGTCGTGTTCACGACCACGTTCCCGACCGAGACGGGCCGCGCGCGTTTCGTGCCTGCCGACATCATTCCGGCGAACGAGCGGCCGGACGGAGAGTATCCGCGGGTATTGATCACGGGGCGGCAGCTGGAGCACTGGCACACGGGCAGCATGACGCGGCGGGCATCGGTGCTGGATGCGATCGAGCCGGATCCGGTGGCGTTGGTGCATCCGCTGGATCTGGAAGAGATCGGGGTGCGGCCGGGAGACGTGATCACGCTGGAGTCGCGGCGCGGAGAGGTGTCGCTGTATGCGCGGGCGGAGGAAGGCACGCCGCGGGGAGCGGTGTTCGTGCCGTTCTGTTATTACGAGGCGGCGATCAACAAGCTGACGAACGCCGCGCTGGATCCGTTCGGGAAGATTCCGGAGTTCAAGTACTGCGCGGTACGGATCCGGGCGGGAGGGACGGAGCCGGTGCAGAGCAGTTATGGGGGTGGGCAGATACTGGGGTTGGGCGCTTGAGCCGTCACAGCGGGTTGCTGTCCTGGTAGATGATCTTCGACTCCGTGAAGTCGCTCAACGCCTCATGTCCATGCAGGCGCCCCAGCCCGCTGCGGCGATAGCCGCCGGTTTCCGCTTCGGCCATCAGCTTGTTGTGATCGTTGATCCAGACCGTGCCCCGGCGCAGCTTGCGGGCGACGCGTTGGGCGCGGGCGCCGTCGCGGGTCCAGACGCTGGAGGACAGGCCGTAGACGGTGTGGTTGGCGCGGGCGATGGCTTCGGCCTCGTCGTGGAATTTTTCCAGGACGACGAAGGGGCCGAAGATTTCCTGTTGGACGAAGAAGGCGCTGGTGTCGCCGTGAGCCACCAGCGACGGGGTCAGGAAGGCGCCGTGGGGATGCTGGCTGTCCAGCGTGGAGCCTTCCAGCAGCACTTCGTCGGCTTCGCTCATGGCGCGGTGGACCTGGGACAGGACGCGGTCGCGCGAGGCGCGGTCGATCAGGGGGCCGAGGTGGTGGCCGGGCAGCCAACCGGGGCCGGTTTTCAGGGCGGCCAGGGCGTCGCGCAGGTGGGTGCGGGCGGCGTCGTAGGCGTTGGCATGGACCAGCACGCGGCGCGCGGCGGTGCATTGCTGGCCGGAGATGATGGTGGCGGCGTCGGCGATCTTGCGCATGACGTCGGGGATGGGGGCGTCGTCGAAGACAATGCAGCTGGCCTTGTCGCCCAGCTCCAGCGACAGCTTCTTCATCGTGGGCGCGGCCGAGGCGTAGATGCGCTGGCCGGTTTCGTTCGAGCCGGTGAAGCTGATGACGTCGACGTCGTCGGACTGGCAGATCAGTTGCGAGAGTTCGGCGCCGTCCTCGACCACCATGTTGACGACGCCCGGCGGCAGGCCCGGGATCCTGATCAGTTCCTTGAGCATCTCGCAAGTGACGAGCGCGGTCTGCCAGGCGGGCTTGATCACCGTCGTGCATCCCGCCGCCAGCGCGGGGGCCAGGCTGCGCACCAGCAGCAGCGCCGGGGCGTTCCAGGGCACGATGATGCCGGCCACGCCGGCGGGTTCGCGCAGCATGGTCGAGAACACGCCGGGGCTGACTTCCTGCGCGTTGCCGGCGATATAGCGAGCCAGGCCGGCGTAGTAGTTGATCTCGGAAATGGCGCCATGCATTTCGCCGGTGGATTGGGCGATGACCTTGCCGTTCTCCATCGTCAGCAGTATCGCCAGTTCCTGGGCGCGCGGAGCGAGGTTGCGCGCCCATTGCAGCAGCACGTCCTGCCGCAGGCGGGGGGAGTTGGCCCAGGCCGATTCCTCGAAGGCCTGGCGGGCCGCGCCGATGGCGGCGCGCGCGGCCGCGGCGTCGGCCGTGGCGACGGTGCCGACGGTCTCGCCGTTGGCCGGGTTGATGTTGTCCAGGACCGGCGCCGCGCCGGACTCCTGCAGGGCGCCGGCGATGATCAGGCCGGAATGGTGTCGGGTCGTCATGATTGCTCCATAGGGGACACGGCCGCGGTCGGCGGCTCGAAAGAGGAAATCGGCCGCGATCCGTGCGCGAGACACGAGGCGTCGAGATCGCGGATGTCGGCGCGGCCGATCAGCGCCAGGTCGCGGTCCAGTTCGGCATGCAGCAGGCCGATCGCCCGCCGCACCGCTGCGGTGGCGCCCACGGATGCCGCGTACAGGAATGGCCGGCCGATCAGCACGAAGTCCGCGCCCAGGGCCAGCGCCTTGATGATGTCGGTGCCGCGCCGGAAACCGCCGTCCACGATCAGCTTGGCGCCGCCGCGCAGCGCGGCGATCCGGGGCAGCATGCGCAAGGGGGACACCGCGCCGTCCAGTTGCCTGCCGCCGTGGTTGGACAGGATCATGCCGTCCACGCCGGCGTCCAGCGCGATGCGGGCGTCGTCCTCGTGAAGAATGCCCTTGACCAGCAGCCTGCCCCGCCACCGGCGCCGGATGTAACGCAGGTGGTCCCAGGTCAGGCGGTCGCGGCCGACGCGGAACCCTGGGCTGGGCGGTGCCACGATCGGTCCTCCACGGTCGGCGCCGAAGTTCTCGAAGCGCGGGATGCCGCCGTTCAGGAGCGTACGCAGCACCACGCTCGCCATCCAGCGGGGATGCGCCAGCACGTCGCCCAGCAACCGCGGGCCAGGCGTGACCGGGATGCCGAATCCTCGCCGCAGGTCGTTCTCGCGGTTCGCCGCGACGGGCACGTCTGCGGTCACGACCAGCACTTCGATACCGGCACGTTCCACGCGCTGGAGCAGGCTGTCTATCCGCCCCGGGTCCGCTGGCAGATAAGCCTGGTACCACGCCCCGGGCGACCGCGCTGCGATGGTTTCCAGCGGCACGGACGAGGCCGCGCTCAGCACGAACGGGACCTGTTGCGCGGCGGCCGCCTCGGCCAGGGCCAGGTCCGCCTGGAACGCGAACAGGGCCGCGCCGCCCATGGGCGCGATGCCGAAGGGCGCACTGTACTCGCGGCCCCACAGCTGGCAGCGCGTGGACCGGGTTCCGACATCGACCAGGACGCGGGGCACCAGTTCCAGCCGGGACAAGGCCTCGGCATTGGCGCGCAGCGAACGCTCGTCCTCGGCGCCGTGTGCGGCGAAGCCGTAGATGCTGCGTGGCAGCCTTTTCCTGGCCTCGCGTTCGAAGTCGGCAAGCGCAAGCATCGGGCCGCCCTACTCCACCTTGATGCCGGCCTGCCGCACCGCTTCCGTCCAGCGTCCGGCCTCGCCGCTCACGAAGCGGGCGAACTCGGAGCGCGACTGCGGCGCGGGCTTCTCGCTTCCCCAACCTTCCCACATGCGCTGGATGTCCGGGTCGGCCAGCGCCCGGTTGAGCAGGTCGGACATCGCATCGGCGATGCGCGGCGGCGTCGCGGACGGCGCGAATACGCCGTACCAGGTCCCGAGCACCATCCGGTCCAGCCTCAGTTCCTTGACGGAGGGAACGTCGGGAAACAGCGGGGAGCGGCGAGCTGATGTGACCGCGAGGGCCTTCAACCGGCCCTCGCGCACGAACGTGGAGGCGGCCGGCATGGTGTCGAACAGCACGTCTATCTGTCCGCCCACCAGGTCCTTGAGCGCCGGCGCGCTTCCCTTGTAGGGTATGGCAACCATGTGGATGCCGGCGCTCTGCGCGAACGTGATGCCGGCCAGGTGCTGGAGGTTGCCGACGCTGCCCACGCCATAGCTGATTCCTTTGTCGGTGCCCCGCGCCTTGGCCACGAGCGCGTCCAGGATGTCCACGCCGGTCCCGGCCTTGACCACCACCAGGTTGGGCATGGTGGCGAACCGCCCGATGGGCAGGAAGTCCGGTCCCGTCAGCGGATAGGACAGCGAGGGCGTCAGCGCCATCCGGGTCAGTTCATGGACACTCCCGAGCAGGAAGGCGGTGCCGTCCGCGGGCGCGTGGGCCACGAATTCCCGCGCCAGCACGCCGGCACCGCCGCTGCGGTTGTCGACGATGAAGGTCTGTCCCGACAGGCGGCTCATCACGGCCGCCAGCGGCCGCACCATCTGGTCCATCGACCCGCCCGGCGAGGCCGGCACGACCAGCCGCACCGGCTGCGTCGTCCAGGCCCCTGCCGCCGGCGCGGCCGTTGCGGCCGCCAGTCCCAGGACGATGCTTCCCCCCGCTCTTCTCCACACCATGTCGTCTCCCTGGTCGAAATGATGAACGATGCCGCGCCGCCGGGACGCCGTCGTTCACGCGCGAAACAGATCGAGCATCTCGGCGCTCGGCTCGAAGCCCAGCCCGGGCGTATCCGGCAAGTCGAGCCATCCGGCAGCAGGCTCGGGAAAGCCGACGAAAAGGCGACGCATCAACGCCACCGTGGGCAGGTGCCACTCGACCTTGCCGCCGTTGGCCAGCCCCGCATGCAGATGCATGTTGTGCAGCGGAAAGGCGCCGCCATTGGTGACAGAGACATTGAACGCGCTGGCAAGGCCCGCGATACGGACGCATTGCGTGTATCCGCCGCCGATCACCACATTGGGCTGGATGAAGTCCACCGCGCCGTGGACCAGCATGTCGCGAAAGCGGAAGGCCAGCCCTTCGTTCTGCCCGGCCGCCACGGCAACGCCGCAACGGCGGCGCAGGTCCGCCATGGCGGGAATGTCGTTCTGCGTGACCGGTTCCTCGAAGAAGGCAATGCGGCAATCGGACAGATTCATTGCCAGGCGCTGCGCATGGAAGGCGTCGAGGCTGCAATTGGCATCGATGTAGACCTGCGCGTCGCTGCCCGCGGCCTCGCGCACGGTTCGCACCCGGCGCTCGTCCTCGGCGATGACCTCGTCCAGCGAAGGGCCGCCACGGTCGCGCCTTTGAAGCGCCTGATGGCCGACGACCATTTTCAGATGCTGGTAGCCCTGGGCCCTGAGCGTCGCGGCCGCCTGGCCGAGCGCATCGCGGTCCAGGAAATCGAAGCCGAAGGTCGCGTAGACGGGCACGCGGGAACGGGCGCCCCCCAGCAACCGCCACACTGGCTGTGCCAGCGCCTTGCCCTTGATGTCCCACAGGGCGATGTCGAGCGCCGCCATGGCATGCGCGGCGTGGCCGGTCTGTCCCCGGGGCGACAGCAGCCAGTAGAGACGGTCCCACAACGCCTCGTGGTTCATGGGGTCCTCGCCGACCAGCGCCGGCGCGGCCACGTCGTTCACGGCCGCGGCCACGACCCGTTCATTGGTGATCGATGTCAGTCCATGGCCGCACAACCCGGTGGAGGTTTCCACGCGCACCAGGCACGCCCGGATTTCCTGCTCGACGGGCGTGGTCCCGCCTATGCCGACCTGCACGGGCCATTTGATCGGCACCGCCGCGACTCGCGTGATCTTCATGTCCGCTCCCGTGCGCCCTACTCGACCTTGATGTCGTTCTCGCGCGCCACCTTGGTCCAGAGCGGCACTTCCTTCTCGATCAGGCGACGGAACTCGTCGGAGGTGCTGGCCTGGGCCAAGCAGCCGAGGGAGGCCATCTTCTTGCTTACCTCGGGCAGGGCGACCACGCGCGCGATCTCCCGCTGCAATACCTGGACCACGTCCGCCGGCGTGCCGGCCGGCGCCAGCAGGCCCGCCCACAACTCGACATCCAGGTCCACCCCCGCCTCCCGCATGGTCGGGACCTCGGGCAGGAAGCCTGCCCGTTGCGGCGAGGTCACGGCCAGGGCCCGCACGCGCTTGCCCTGCAGGCCGGTCATGGCCGGCGCCGGATCGGTGATGGCCATGGTGACGTTGCCCGCCATGACGGCCTGAATCGATTCGTTGCTGCCTTTGTAGGGAATGTGCGCGAAGCGCGCGCCGGTCTTGCCGTTGAACAGCTCGGTCACGAGCTGGAACGAGGCGGCGCTGGAGCCGTAGTTCGCCTTGTCCGGGTGCTGCTTCGAATAGGCCACGAGGTCGCTCACCGACTTGATCGGCAGCGAGGCATCCGAGACCAGCACTAGCGGGAACTTCGCCGTCAGCGACACGGGGGTGAAGTCCTCGACCTTGTAGGGCAGCTTGGCGTACAGGGCGGGATTGAACGAGATGGGACCGCTGGCTCCCCAGAACAGCGTGTAGCCGTCCGGCCTGGCCTTGGCCACGTAGGCCGCGCCCACGATGGAGGCCACGCCGGGGCGGTTCTCGACGATCACGGGCTGCTTGAGTCCCTTGGTCATTTCCTCGGCCACGATACGGGCCAGGACGTCGTTGCCCCCGCCCGCCGCGTAGCCGACGATGATGGTGATCGGGCGCGCCGGATAGTTCGGCTGCGCATGCGCGGCCGGCAGGCCGAGCGGCGAGATGGCCAGCGCCAGCGCGGCCAGGTTCAGGATGCGACGTACTTGCATGGTGTCTCCTTCCACGGGACTCGTGCGTTCCCTTGATTCCGGCCACGGGCGGCGCCGGCCGCCCGCGCCCCTAGATTCCGCCGATGCGCACGTGCAGCACCGTGGCCCGTCCTTCGTCGACGGCGCGCAGGCAGCGGGCGATCGCGTCCGGCACGTCGTCGGGGTCCTCCACCGTCTCGCCATGGCCGCCGAAAGCCTGGGCGACCAGTTCGAAGCGGCGCGTCTCGCCATGCAGCCGCGCGTGGAACTCGTCCGTGTCGGCCGCCGAGCCATCCGGGTGCACGCGCAGCACGGCCTCTTTCACCGCCTGCCATCCGCCGTTGTCTAGCACGACGGTCAGGATGGGCAGCCGGTAGCGCTGCGCCACGTCATAGACCGAGGTGGGCGTGCCGAAATGGAAGCCGCCGTCGCCGACCACTTGCACCACGCGCGCATCCGGCCGCGCCAGCTTGACGCCCAGCGCCATGCCGCCGCTGTAGCCCAGGCCGCCTCCGGCCGTGCCCAGCAGCGTCAGCGGCCGGGTCCGGCGAATGTGGCCCAGCACCGCGGGCGCGTTGCGGATGGCCTCGTTGATGACCACGTCGTCCTGGGACAGGGCCGCGCTCAACTGCGCGCACAGGAAGGCCGGCGAGATCGCGCCGCGGGCGCCGCGCTTGCCCGCGGTCTGAGACAGCGCGTCGGCGCGGGCCTTGGCCTGCGCCCGATAGCCGTCCAGGCGCACGCGCACCCGCTCGTGGAAGTCCTTGCCGGCACGGGCCCGGACGATGTCGATGACCTGGCGCAGCACCGTGGCGCAATCGGCCTGCACGCGCATGTCGGTCGCGAATCCCCACATGGGGAAGTCCTTCTTGATCGGATCGACATCGACATGCAGCCAGCGCATGTCGGGCCGCTCGGCCACGTACTTGGGCAGCCAGGGCACGTCCACGTCCAGCAGCAGGCCCAGGTCGGCGTCGGCCTGCGCCGCGCCGGGGTCGAAGCCGCCGAAGCAGGGCGAATCGCGCGAGATGCCCAGGTAGCTGGGCGCGAACTCGAAGACGCGGATGCCGCACAGCAGCGCCAGTTCCTCCAGCGCCTGGACGGCCTCGGCCTTGCGGCCGAGATAGGCGGTAACGGCCATGGGGCGCTCGGCCCGCATCAGGGCCTCGGCGATCTGCGCGGCCCGCGCCTCGTCGATGCCGCCGGCGGCGACGGGACCGTAGCGGTCCTGGCCAAAGGCCTTCACCTGGTCTTCGGCCCATTCCTGGGTCAGGGCCTCGCGCGGCAGGGTCAGGTAGACCGGCCCCGGTGGATCGCTCTGCATGACCGAGTGGCCGCGCCGCACCACTTCACGCGCATTGATGCCGGTCGAGAGCGAGTATTCCCATTTGACGTAGGGACGCACCAGGCTCGCCATGTCGAAAGGGTCCTGCACGAAATGCACGTAGTTGTCGCGCGAGCCGGGCAGCTCGCCGCGCACGGTGCCCGGCGCCCGCCCCGCCATCAGCATGACGGGCAGGCGCGAGCGGAACATGTTGTGCATGCCCATGGCCGCGTTCGCCGTGCCGGCGTCCACGTGGACCATCACCGCCTGCCCCTTCCCGGTCATGGCCGCGTAGCCGGCGGCCATGTGGATCGCGACATTCTCGTGCGGACAGAGCATGAAGCGGGGATGCTTGCGTCCCTGCTCGCGCCAGCGCGCGAGTTCCTCGATGACGGAAGCGTGGTCGGTGCCCAGGTTGGAAAACACGTACTCGATGCCGAGATCGGTGAGTCCCTGGAGCAAATAGTGGGCGCTGCTGTACATGGGGTCTCCTGTGCGGTTGGCCCATGTTAGGAATCGGAGTGAAATCCGTAAAATGAAATGAACTGATGTCTGACATGCACCATAGGTATATCCAAGCCATGGCCAAGCGTCTTTCCCACCAGGTGGACCTGAACCTGCTCGAGCTCTTCCTGGCGGTATACGGCAGCCGCAACCTGACCACCGCCGGCAGGGAACTCGGGCTGAGCCAGCCCGCGATGAGCCGCGCCCTCGCCCGCCTGCGCGATGCCTATGGCGATCCGCTGTTCGTGCGGCAGCCGCACGGCCTGCTGCCCACGCCCCTGGCCGACGACCTGAACACATCCCTGCACCAGGCCCTGGACATCGTGAGGGGGACGCTGCAGACGCCGGCCTTCGTGCCCGCCACCGAACGGCGCGTATTCACGCTGGCGATGTCGGACGTCAGCGAGCAGGTCTTTCTGCCCGGACTGGCCCGGCGGGTGGCGGAGCTGGCGCCCGGCGTGCACCTGCGCACGAGCCAGTTGCAGGGCAAGGCACTGCGCGAGGCCATGGCGGACGGCAACGTGGACCTGGCCGTCGGCCACTTGCGCCTGGATCCGGAGGGACTGCAGATCGGCCGGCTCTTCTCGGCGCGCTACGCCTGCATCGCCCGCAACGACCACCCCGCCATATTCGGCCGGATGACCATGGAGAACTTCCGTCAGCTCGGCCACGTGATATCGGAAGGTTCAATGACGGGTCATGCGCACGTGCTGGAGGGCATTCTCGCCTCGCCCGGCGTGGGCGCTTCCGTCGCGCTGCGCGTGGGCCACTTTCTCTCGATCGGCCGCATCGTCGCCCAGACCGACTACATCGCCACCATTCCCCGCACCCTGGCCGCGACGTTCGAGGCCGCATGGGGCGTCAGGATGTATGACCCGCCGCTGCGCCTGCCCGCCTACGACGTATCCCAGTTCTGGCACGAGCGCTACGCGCGCGAACCCGGGCGGGTCTGGATGCGGACGGTGATCCACGAACTGTTCGGCCGGGCCCCCTGACCGCGCGGGCGGGAGCCGGAGGCGCCGCGCCGCGGGTCGGCTCGACAGCACCCCGGCCAATTGCTATGTTCGCGAAAAGGGGCGCCGTCCCGGCTCCCCGCCGCTACCCGGCTTTCCCTCGTCCATGAACACACACGAAACGGATGCCCCGACGGCAGCCCCCGGCAGGCCCGACGGCGGCTACGGCTGGGTCGTCGTCGCCGCGGGCGCGCTGATCACCTGCGTGGCCGCGGGTGCCATGTTCTCGCTGGCGGTCTACCTGCAGCCCATCTCCACCGATACCGGCTGGTCGCGCGCAGGCATCTCGGCGGCCATGACGCTGGACTTCCTGGTGATGGGCGCCGCGGCGTTCGGCTGGGGCGCGCTGAGCGACCGTTACGGCACGCGCCCCGTGATCCTGGCCGCCTCGCTGTTGCTGGGCCTGGGGCTGCTGCTGGCCAGCCGCGCCACTTCGCTGCTGGCCTTCCAGCTCGGCTATGGCGTGCTGGTGGGTGTGGCGGGCGGCGCGTTCTTCGCCCCGCTGATGGCGGTGACGACCCTCTGGTTCGAGCGCCATCGCGCCCTGGCCGTCTCCCTGGTCTCCGCGGGCATGGGCGTTGCGCCCATGACCGTGTCGCCGCTGGCCAGCTGGCTCATCCTGGAGCATGGCTGGCGCACGGCGATGACGACGACAGGCATCGCCGCCCTGCTGCTCCTGATCCCGGCGGCCCTGTTCGTCCGGCAGCCACCTGCCGGAATGGCCGGCCAGGCCCGGCCCGAGGCGGAGGATCCCGGCCTGTCGGTCCGCCAGGCCCTGAGATCGGCGCCCTTCGCCGCGCTGGCGCTGACCTTCTTCCTGTGCTGCGCCGCCCATTCCGGCCCGATCTTCCACGTGGTCAGCTTCGCCACGTTCTGCGGCATCGCGCCCATGGCCGCCGTCACCATCTACAGCGTCGAAGGACTGGCCGGGCTGGGAGGACGGTTGCTGCTGGGGACCCTGGCCGACCGGCTCGGCACCAAGCGGGTACTGATCGCGGGCCTGCTACTGCAGGCGCTGGTGATAGCCGTCTATTCGCAGGCCCGCGCGATCGGCGAATTCTATGGCCTGTCCATACTGCTGGGAGCCGCCTATGGCGGCGTGATGCCGCTGTACGCGGCGCTGGCGCGGGACTACTTCGGGCCGCGCATCATGGGCAGCGTGCTGGGCGCCGCGGTCATGGCCTCCAGCCTGGGCATGGCCTTCGGACCGCTGGCCGGAGGCTGGATCTTCGACCACTTCAACGGCTATGCCTGGCTGTACCTGGGCTCGGCCGCGGTCGGCATGGGCGCGGTCGCGATGGCCTTCGCCTTCCCGCCGTCGCCGACGCGGGCGCCGCCGCATCCGGCCTGAGGATCAGGCGGGGTACATCGGCTTGTTGTCGTTCAGGTTCAGCCAGCCCTTCACGATGCGGTAGATGTACCAGATGAAGGCCACGAACCACACGACCCAGCCGATGAAGGCCCACACCGTCAGCGCCCCCACGATGGCCCACAGCACGGAGAACCAGAACGTGCGGATCTGCCAGCGGAAGTGGCTGTCCAGCCAGGTGCCGGCCATGTCGCCTTTCTTGACGTAGTTGATGATGATCGCGACGATGCTGCTCAGCCCGATCAGGATGGCCAGCGCATACAGCGCATAGACGACGGTGGTGAGGTTCTTGGCGGATTGAAGCTTGGCGGAGTCGACCGTGACGTCGTTCATGATGCACCTCTTGTTGTTGTCGGTAGCGGGCATCGGGAAGCGCATGGTCGGGCGGCCGCGCCGCCTGCTGCGGTCACGGCCTGGCGGCACGCCGGCGCACCAGGCGCCATCCCATCAACCCCGCGAAGACCACAGTGTAGAGAAACACCGCCGAAAAATCATTCTTGCCGGCCTTCTGCCACCAATAGTGCAACAGCACGAGCACGCCGATCAGGTAGACCAGCCGGTGCAGCGACTGCCAGCGCGAGCCCAGGCGCCGCATCCAGCCGCGCGTGGACGTGGCCGCGAGCAGGCATAGCCCCGCGAAACCGGCGAAGCCCATCGTGATGAACGGACGCCTGGCCACGTCGCGTGCGATGGACATGAGATCGAACCACTGGTCCCACCAGATGTAGGTGGTGAAATGCAGGCAGGCGTAGAAGAAAGCGAACAGCCCGCACATGCGGCGCACCCGCAGCAAGGCCGGCTGGCGGAGCAGGACGCGCAGGGGACTGACCGCCAGCGTGACCAGCAGCGCCACCAGGGTCCAGGTGCCCGAGGAACGGGTCAGGAACTCCACGGGATTGGCCGTCAGCGCATCCGTCGCCCCCAGCCAGATCCAACGCGCCAGCGGCAGCAGCGCGACGATGAACAGCAGGACCTTGAAGCGCCCCACCGCCAGTCCGAACACGCGCGGCTCGGGCGGCGCGGCCCGGGCGGCGGTCCGATGCGATGCGACGGGCGCATCCGCCATCTCAGTAATCGCGCGCCAGGTCCATGCCGGCGTAAAGGCTGGCGACCTGGTCGCCGTAGCCGTTGAACATCAGCGTCTTGCGCTTGGGCGAAAACAGGCCGTCCTCGCCGATGCGCCGCTCGGACGCCTGGCTCCAGCGCGGATGGGGCACGTTGGGGTTGACGTTCGCGTAGAAGCCGTATTCCTGCGGCGCGGCCTTGACCCAGCTGGTGGCGGGCTGCTTTTCCACGAAACGTATCTTCACCAGCGACTTGCCCGACTTGAAACCGTATTTCCACGGCACCACCACGCGCACGGGCGCGCCGTTCTGGTTGGGCAGGGTTTCACCGTAGACGCCGAAGGTGAGCAGGGTCAGCGGCTGCATGGCCTCGTCCATGCGCAGCCCTTCGACATAGGGCCAGTCGAGCACGCGCGTCCGCAGGCCGGGCATGGTATCGGGCTGCACGGCGGTGACGAATTCGACGAAACGGGCGTTGCCGGTGGGCTCGACCCGGCGGATGAGCGCGGCAAGGGAATACCCGGTCCAGGGGATCACCATGGACCAGCCCTCGACGCAGCGCAGCCGGTAGATCCGCTCTTCCAGCGGCGCCAGCTTGCGCAGGTCGTCCAGGGACAATACCTGCGGTTTCTTGACCTCGCCCTCGATCGCGACCGTCCAGGGCGACGTGCGGAAACGCCCCGCGTGGTCCGAGGGATCTCCCTTGTCGGTGCCGAACTCGTAGAAATTGTTGTAGGTAGTGACGTCCTTCTGCGAGGTCGGCTTGTCCATCACCACGAAGGCGCCATTACGCTGCGCCGCCAGCTTCACGCCCGTCGTCTGCGCGAACGCCTGGCGGCCGCTCCACCCCGCCAGCCCCATCGCCGACGCGGCCAGCCCCGCCTGCAGCATCAACCGCCGCCGGTCCCGATAGACCGCCTCGGGCGTGATCTCGGAAGGCAAAATATCGGAAGGCCTGCGTATCAGCATGACGGTCTCCAGTCCGTATAAAGCCCACCCCGTACCCGCTTACGCGGGCCCCCTCAAGGGAGCGACGCGGGTGGACCGGCAAAGCCGGATCCACCGCATCCTGGGTCTAGGACCGCTATCTTGGGGTGTGGTTCCGTTGCTATCGCTGGCTGCCAGCGGTAGCAACCGTGAGCCAATGTCAGAGCTCTCCATAGGAGTGCAGGCCGGACAGGAACATGTTCACGCCCAGGAACGCGAAACCCGTCACCAGCAGGCCCACCAGGGCCCAGTAGGCGGCGGCGTTGCCGCGCAGGCCCTTGATCAGCCGCATGTGCAGCCAGGCCGCGTAGTTGAGCCAGACGATCAGCGCCCAGGTTTCCTTCGGGTCCCACTGCCAGTAGGCGCCCCAGGCGTCGGCCGCCCACAGCGCGCCCAGCACCGTGGCCACGGTGAAGAACGCGAAGCCCACGGCGATGGCCTTGTACATGATGTCGTCCAGCACCTCGAGCGCGGGCAGGCGCTCGGCAAGCTGGCGGCGGCCCAGCAGGATGCCGCCGACGATCAGCGCGGCCACGCCGGCGTAGGTCATCCAGTAGGCCGGCATGCCGCTCTGGCGGAAGATCATGGGTTCGACCGCCAGCAGCACGCCCAGGACGAACAGCGGCGCCAGCTTCACCCACGAGGAGGTCTTGCCGTGCGCCTTGACGAGGTAGGCGAAGGCGACCATGGCCGCCAGCGAGAACGTGCCGTAGCCGATGAAGTTGGCGGGCACGTGCAATTTCATCCACCAGCTTTGCAGGGCCGGCACCAGCGGCTGGATCTGCTGCGCGCCGCGGTCGAAGGTGTACCAGATCAGGAAGGCGACCGCAGAGGCGATGACCAGCAGCACGAAGCCACCCAGGCTGCGCGTGTCGTACTTGCGCTCGTAGTACAGGTAGAACAGCGCGGTGATGAGCGAAAAGAGGATGAAGACCTCGTACAGGTTGCTGACGGGGATGTAGCCGATGTCCGGGCTGAGCAGGTAGCTTTCATGCCAGCGCACCAGGAGGCCGGTCAGGCCGGCGAACACCGCGCTCCAGGTCAGCGCCGTCCCCAGCCAGGCCGCGGTGCCGCTGCGGGCGACCAGGCCTATCCAGTAACACGCGGTGGCGATGATGAACAGCGCGCACATCCACAGGATGGCGGACTGCGAGGACAGCAGGTACTTGAGGAGGAAGGCCTGGTCGGCCCGCGCGAGGTCGCCTTGGTAGAGCGTGACGGCCAGGCCGCCGCTGATGGCCACCGCGATCATCAGCGCACGCAACGGCCGCCACAGCCACGCCAGCCAGGCCAGCACCACGACCGCGCCACCCAGGATGGCCTTGTCGTAGTAGTTCATGATCCCGCCGACCCGCTGGAACGCGAAGGCGGCGCCAGCCGCCAGCAGCACGGCGAAGGCGATGTCGGTCCAGTCTACCCGGCGCGGGCCATCCATGCCCCGCCGGGGAGCCCGGCCGGCGCCCGGGCGGGCGGATGAGGTCAGTTCCATTTAGCTACCCTTTCTGCTGCGGCGACAAGGCGGCGATATCCGCCTTGAGCCGTTCGAATTCCTGGTTGAAATCCAGCGTGCGCCGCTGGGAAGTCATGGCCATCAAGGTCTGCGCGCCCTGCCCGTCCTGTCCGGGCTTGACCCACAGCCAGACGCGGCGCTCGCGGATGTAGAACATCGAGAACACGCCCAGGATCAATAGCACGCAACCCAGGTATACCGCATTTTTACCGGGGGTCCGGCTCAATTGGAACACGCTGGCCTGGACGTGATGGAAATCCTTCAGGCCGAGGATGACCGGCGCCGGATACAGGAACAGGTCCGACATCGCGCCCACCGCCGCCTGCGTCCACGCCACCGCCGCGGCCGCCTCGGGGCCGCTGGTGGGCAGCGCGGGCAGCCCGGCGCGCTCACGCTCGACCGCGCGCAGCTCGGCCATCGCCCCGCCCAGCAGCTTGACCACGACGTCGGCCGCGCGCTGCTGCTCGCCCGACGACACATTGGTTTCCAGGAAACGGGCGATGGATTGCAGGCCACCGTCGGCGAAAGTATCCAGGGCCCGCTCGGCCGATGCCTGCAACTGCGCGGTCAGTTCGCCGTCGGCGGCGCCGCCCGAGGCGAGCCGGTTGGCGTGGGCGAACCTGCGCGCGGCCAGCGCACGGGCCTGCGGATCCTGCAGGATGGCGCGCAGCCCCATGAATTCCTTCAGGGAATTGTCGGCGTCGGCCGGCATGCGCACGTAGCGGAAATCCTCGTCGGGATTGGTGCGCACCCCGGACAGGAAGACCTTCACGCCGTCGACGTCGACCGGCAGCATGTAGTTGTGGAACTCGTGCGCCTGGCCGCTGGCGTCGCGCAGCTTGTACTGCACGCTGGGACCGACGTTGCGGAAGTCCTCGTTCTGGCCCACGCGGGCGGCGCTGCCGGACACCGCGGCCACGTGCTCGCGCAGCGCCTTGGGTTCGGCCGCGCCCACGCGGCCATTGGCGAAGTTCTCGACGTTGATGGGACGGAAGCCGCTGAACTCGACGGTCAGGTCCTTCAGCGCGTCGCTGGCCGGAGCGCCGTCGGCCACCAGTTGCGCCGTGCCGCCGACCTTGCCCGACACCGGGAAGGTATAGGGCTGGTCGCCGCGCAAGGCGTAGCCCGTCAGTTCCAGGGAACTGCCGCCGTCGTCGAAGCTGGACTGGTAGACCGTCACGCCCTTGTAGCGCAGCGGTTCATTGACCTTGATGGTGGCGGGGAAGTGTTCGCCGGTCTCGTTGTCGGTGACTTCGACCTCGCTCGCGAACAGGCGCGGCATGCCGGTGGAATAGTATTCGACGATGAACTTCTTCAGCTCCAGCGTGAACGGCAGGGGCTGCACCAGCGCACCGTCGTCCACCATGACGATGCCGTTGCGCGCCTTGCCGCCCTCGGGCACCAGCACGCTGCTGCGGAAGCTGGGATTGCCCAGGCCCAGGCGCCCGGAAGCGGGCACGTCGGCGATGGCCATGTTCTCGAACAGGGGCTTCTTGCCGGCCAGCCAGATCTGCAGCCGTATCGGCAGTTCGCTGTCGAGCAGGCCGCCTATGCAGACGATGACGATGGCCGTGTGCGCGAAGATGTAACCCAGCCGATTGCCGCTGCCCCGCTTGGCCGCCAGCAGCGTGGCCGGGCCTTCGGCCCGGGTGCGCACGGCATAACCTTGGCGCTTGAGCAATTCGGCCAGCGAGCCGGCCACCCGCGACGGCGCCTCGGGCGACGCGAACTCGGCGCGATGGTGGAAGGACCGCAGGCTGTTCTCGCGCACGTGCTCGCGGAACGAGCGCATGTCGCGGACCATCTTGGGCGCGGTGCGGATGATGCACAGGCTGGTGGAGACCACCAGGAATCCCATGATGAGCAGGAACCACCACGCGTTGTAGACGTGATAGAGCGAGAAGGTGTCGAACACCTCGAACCAGAACTGGCCGAACTGGTTGACATAGTTGTTCGACGGCTGGTTCTGCACCAGCACCGTCCCGACGATGCTGGCCAGGCAGATGAAGACCAGCAGGCTGACGGCGAACCGCATCGAGGCCAGCAGTTCGAGCAGGTCGGCGCCAAGGCCGCGCGAGGCTGGGCGGGAAGCGGAGGAAGTAGCGATGGTCATGATGGGTGCTGCGGACCTCGGTTCGGACAGGTCGGTTGCCGCTGGAATCCTGCCAGGTATGCATCCTGCCAAGAATGCAAAAGGGGCGGAAGATCCGCCCCTTCAATGACCGCGATCGACAGCAGTGGTTCCTGGCGCGGATCAGCGCAGGCCGGCGATGTAGTCGGCCACGGCCTTGATTTCGGCGTCGGTCATCTTGTTGGCGATCTGCGCCATGGGCACGTTATTGTGCCGCGCGCCGCTGCGGAAGGCCACCAGCTGGGCCTCGGTATATTCGCCGAACTGGCCACCCACGCGCGGATATTGCGAGGGGATGCCGGCGCCGTTGGGGCTGTGGCAGGAGGCGCAGGCCGGGACGCCCTTGCTGGCGATGCCGGCGCGGAAGATGCGCTGGCCCAGCTCGACGGTGTCCTTGCTCTTGGCCACGGCGGGCTTGAGGGTCTGGGCACCCAGGTAGGCCGAGATGTTGCGCATGTCCTCGTCGGTCAGGCCGGCGACGTTGGCGTTCATGACGGCATTGACGCGCTCGGGCGTCTTGGCGCCTTCCTTGACCTTGAAGTTGACGAGCTGCTTGTAGATGTAGTCGGGATGCTGGCCGGCCAGCTTGGGGTTGGCGGCGCCGGCGCTGTTGCCGCCGGGACCATGGCAGCTGGCACAGGAAATGATGTTGCGGGCCGCGTCGCCGTTGGTGAACAACTGCTCGCCCTTGGCCGCATCGACCTTGGGACGGGGCTGGGCATCGGCGGCCACGGAAGGCAGGGCCACCGCCGCACCCAGGATTGCACCGCTCGCGACAAGCATCAGGGACAGCACACGCTTCATGAAAACCTCGACCTAAATTCCACAATCAGGCTACGGATACGCGACTCACGGATGCCCTGCTCCTGCTGCTCCCGCCGGCTTGCGGCAAGGATTCTCCTGCAGGTGTCTCCGCGGGGCCCACCTACCCCGTTATCGATTCGACCCGGCTCGCGCCGGAGGTGATCGTTCTTCTACTGCGAGTTTTGTTCTACTGCAAACCCGGTCCGCCCCCGCTTGCGCGGGGAGCGCATAGGCAAGCCCGACCGCGCTTTCCTATGTTAAGTAACCGCTTATTATAGCAACTACAACGTAGCCCATAGAAAACTATTCGGGAAGGACCACCATGGCTGTCTACCAGCTCGGCGCCGACGCGCCCCACATTCCGGACTCGGCGTACGTGGCCGAGCAGGCCACCGTCATCGGCAAGGCCAGGCTGGGCGAGAACGCCAGCGTCTGGCCGGGCGCGGTGATCCGGGCGGACAACGACGACATCATCCTGGGCGACTCCAGCAACGTCCAGGAAGGCGCGGTGCTGCACACCGACCCCGGGCTCAAGCTCACCATCGGCGACTACGTGACCGTCGGGCACCAGGCCATGCTGCACGGCTGTACCATCGGCGACGGTTCGCTGATCGGCATCCAGGCCGTGGTGCTGAACCGCGCGGTCATCGGCAAGAACTGCCTGGTGGGCGCGGGCGCCATCGTGACCGAGGGCAAGGAGTTCCCCGACCGATCGCTGATCCTGGGGGCACCCGCCAAGGTCGTGCGCCAGCTGACCGACGAGGACATCGCCCGCATCCGGGCCGGCGTGGAAAGCTACGTGAAGCGGCAGCAGTTGTTCAAGAAGGAATTGAAGCGGGTCGGCTGACGGGCGGCCGCGCCGCGGGGCCGGTCGTACAATAGCGGGTTATTGCTTAACTTCGCCGGCCGGCGACGCCCAGTGTCCATTCTCCATCGCGCCCATTTCACGACGTCCGCCGCCCGGCTCGACCAGTTGCCCCCGCCCGGGGCGCCGGAAGTCTGCTTCGTCGGCCGCTCCAACGCCGGCAAGTCGTCGGCGATCAACGTGCTGACCCAGCAAAGGCGCCTGGCCTTCTCCAGCAAGACGCCGGGCCGCACCCGGCTGATCAACATGTTCGGCCTGCCCGATCCGCTCGAACCCGAGCGCGACCTGGGGTTCCTGGTCGACCTGCCCGGCTACGGCTATGCCTCGGTGGCCCGGGAAGACCGCTCGCAGTGGGCCCAGGTGCTGGGCGGCTACCTGCGCAACCGGACCTCGCTGGCCGGCGTCGTGCTGCTGGTGGACATCCGCCGCGGCGTGACCGACCTGGACCGCAACCTGATCGACTGGATCGCCCCGTCCGGCAAGCCGGTACTGGCCTTGCTGACCAAGGCCGACAAGTTTCCCTACGGCCAGCGCATCAAGGCCCAGTTCGCGGTGAAGAAGGAACTGGCCGCCATCGGCGCGCTGCACACCGTGCCGTTTTCCTCGACCCATCGCATCGGCCTGGACGAAGCGACGGCCCATATCGAGGGCTGGCTGATGCCGCAGGTCGCGGCATGACGCCCGCGACGGAGCGATGGTATCTTGCGATGGCATGGGGCCCGTCCCCCGCCGCGCAGCATTGACAGGACGACAACCGCAATGAGCCAACACGAAGTATTCGCCGACTTTCCCGCCGGTCGCCCCCGCCGCCTGAGGCGCGACGACTTCACCCGCCGCCTGGTGCGCGAGAGCCGGCTGTCGGCCGACGACCTGATCTATCCCGTATTCGTGGCCGAGGGCAAGGGGCTGCGCCAGCCGGTGCCGTCGCTGCCCGGCGTCGAGCGCTACAGCCTGGACACCCTGCTGCCGGTGGCCGAGGAATGCGTCGAGCTCGGCATCCCGGTCCTTGCGCTGTTCCCCGTGATCGCGCCGGAGCTGAAGACGCCTGACGGCATCGCCGCGACGCGCCCCGACGGCCTGATCCCGCGCGTGGTGGCGGAGCTCAAGAAACGCCTGCCCGAGCTGGGCATCCTGACCGACGTCGCGCTCGACCCCTACACCAGCCACGGGCAGGACGGCCTGATCGACGAATCCGGCTACGTGCTGAACGAACCCACGGTCGAGATACTGGTCAGGCAGGCCCTGGCGCAGGCCGAGGCCGGCGTGGACATCGTCGCGCCCAGCGACATGATGGACGGGCGCATCGGCGCCATCCGCCAGGCCCTGGAAGGCAACGGCCACATCCATACCCGCATCATGGCCTACTCGGCCAAGTACGCCAGCGCGTTCTACGGCCCCTTCCGCGATGCCGTCGGCTCGGCCTCGAACCTGGGCAAGTCGAACAAGGCGGCCTACCAGATGGATCCGGGCAACATCGACGAGGCCCTGCGCGAAGTCGCGCTGGACCTGCGCGAGGGCGCGGACATGGTCATGGTCAAGCCCGGCATGCCCTACCTGGACGTGCTGAGGCGGGTCAAGGACACCTTCCGCGTCCCCACTTTCGCCTATCAGGTCAGCGGCGAGTACGCGATGCTCAAGGCGGCCAGCGCCAATGGCTGGCTGGACGAGGACAAGGTCGTCATGGAAGCGCTGCTGGCGTTCAAGCGCGCCGGGGCCGACGGCATCCTGACCTATTTCGCCCTCGACGCGGCCCGCAAGCTGAAAGGCTGAAGCCATGGACGTCCTCTGGATCTCGGAACACGGAGGGCCCCGTCCACACAACGCGGCGCAATTGGCCGCCAGCAAGGGCTACCTGTGGATAGACGCGGGCGCCGAAGACCTGGCGGCCGACCCCGACGCCTGGCGCGACGAGATCGCGCGACTGACCGGCGTGCAATTGCACGACCTGCACCTGCAGGACGCCGCCAACCCGGTCCACCCTTCGTACTTCGACAACACCACCACCTACGAGATGGTGGTGTTCCGCCGCATCGTGACCGACGCGCCGGAGGCCGAGCCGCGCCCCGCGGCCAACGGCAAGATGGGGATCCCGCTGCTGGCGAGCCTGCGCACGCAGCCGGTGTCGTTCTTCGTGCTCGGGCAGGCGCTGATCACCGTGCGCCACGGCTACAGCGCCACCTGCCAGGAAATGAAGCGCCGCCTGGCCGAGCAGCGCGGCGAGGCCCCGCCCGAAGGGCGGCGCGACCGCACGCCCAGCAGCATCGGCCCGCTGGGCCGCGTTCCGTCCGGCCCCGCCGAACTGATGCTGCGGCTGCTGAACGGCATGGTCGACAAGTATCTCGCGCTGCGCCAGCCCCTGACCCTGCAGCTCGATCGCTGGCAGCGCGAACTGCTCAACCCCAACGGCCGTTTCCGCAACTGGCTGGCGCTGCTCGATGCCCGCATCGTGCTGCGGCGGCTGGAGAACATCTGCGAGGAACAGTACGACGCGCTGTCCGAGCTGCGCGACGCGGCCATGGACCGCAGCGAGGATGCCTGGGGCTCCGGCGCCTTCGACCAGCGGCGCGATGCACTGCTGGTACGCATCAATGACGTCATGGAACACGTGAACCGCGTGCTCGGCCACGCGCGGCGCATGGAGTCGTCGGTGGAAACCGCGGTGCAACTGCACTTCTCCGCCACGGCCCACCGCACCAACGAGATCATGCGCATCCTGACCGTCGTCACGGTCATCTTCATGCCGCTCACACTCATCACCGGCATCTTCGGGATGAACGTGGACCACGTGCCCTTCGTGCACGAGCGGGGCTCGTTCTGGTGGATCATGGCCGGCATGGTGCTGCTGGCGCTGCTGCTGTGGAGCTGGTTCTCGGCCCGCCGCTTCCTGGAAATGCGGCCCTACCGGGTGGCGGAGGCCCTGGCGCGCAAGGCCGGGCTGAGGGCCGGCAGGGAAGACGCGGACACGGCGGACAGGCTTTGACCCATGGCGACACGCGCCTCGCTCCCGGACCGTTCGCGCTTGATCGCCGCGCGCCTTTACGAAGGCATCGCGGCGCCGGAGCAATGGCAGGCGGGACTGGGCCTGCTGGCCGCTGAAGTGGGCGGCCAGGCCTTCCACCAGGTGACCGTGAACCTGCGTGACGGCAGCGTGCCGGACAGCGTGATCTGCGATGCCGCGCCGCTGCACAAGTTCGCCGAATACGCCGAGCACTACGTGCGGGACGACGAACGGCTGACACTCTTCGCGCACCTGCGGGAAGGCAGCTTCATTCTCGACCACGAACACCTGGATCGCCGGCAGATGTCGCGTTCCGCGGTCTACGCCGATTTCCTGCGCAGCGTGGACCTGCGCCATACCCTGTGCGTCCTGCAACGCGACGACGGCCAGACGCGCGACTACCTGGGCATCATGCGTCCGGTGGACCACCGCCCCTATGGCGAACGCGAGCGCGCCCTGCTGGAACTGGTCATGCCCGACATGGTTCGCGCGGCGGAACTGCGGGCGCGCATGAGGCAATTGCAGCGCGAAGCCCTGCTGGGCCGGGCCGCGCTGGACGGATTGCCGCGTGGCGTGGCAATCGTCGACATCCGTGGCCAGGTCGAATACGCCAATGCGCGCGCCGAAAGGTACCTGCGCGTTTCGCCCTGGGCGAGCGCGAAAGGCGGCATGCTGGCCATGCGGGACGCCCCCACTCAGCGGCGACTGCAGGCGGCGCTGAAGCAGGCCTGCTCGGCCGGCAGGAAAGCCGACCTCTTTCCGGCCGGCGGGTCCCCGGCACCGGCCTGGATCACGGTCCTGCCGCTGGATGCCACGCACCTGCTGGCCGGGCTGCGCGATACGCCGCTGGCCATGCTGATTTTCTCCGTGCCTGCCGACAGCCTGCCGCTGGACGCCCGGCTCATCATCCAGGCCCTGGACATCACGCCCGCGGAGGCACGCCTGGCCCACGCCCTGGCCACCGGCCAGACTCTCAAGGAATTCGCCGCCGCGCACGCCGTCTCGCCGGAAACCGTGCGCAGCCACCTGAAAAATCTTTTCAGGAAGACCGGCTGTCGGCGGCAGGTCGAGCTGGTGCAGTTGATCCGGACGCTGGCCTGAGCGTCAGCGCGCGGCCGTCGCCAGCACGTCGTCCAGCACGCGCGAGAAACGCTCGGCCCCCTGGAAACCGATCACCCGCTGGGGCAGCGGCGCGCCGCCCGGCGCGAAGAACACGATGCCCGGGGGCCCGAACAGCCGGAAGCGCTTGAGCAGTTCGCGATCGTCGGCATTGTTGGCGGTCACGTCCGCCTGCACGAGGCGCATGCCGGCCAGCCGCTGCGCGACGTCGGGGCGGGGAAAGGTCAGCGCCTCCATTTCCTTGCACGAGACGCACCAGTCGGCATAGAAATCCAGCATCACGGGACGGTCGGACGCGGCCAGCAGCGCGTCCAGCTCGGCCACCGAGCGTACGCGCTCGAATGACGCCGCAGCCCCGGGCCGCGACGAGGCTCCTCCTGGCGGGCTCCAGAGTCCCTCCCCGCCCCGGGCCGGAGCGGGCCCCTGCACGGGCGGCGCCAGGACCGGACCCTCGCCGCCCGAGGCGGCGAGATGCCCCAGCGGCTGCAAGGGATCCCGGCCGCCGCTGGCCACGCCCACCGCCTGCAGGACGCCGACCAGCGCGAACAGGATGCCCAGGCCCTTGAGCACGCGGCGGCCCGTTCCGGCATCGGCGGGCAGGGCGTCGAACGCATGCAGCAGCGCAGCCGCCAGGATGGCCAGTACCGCCCAGCCCGCCATCTGGATCCAACCCGGCAGCACGGGCCAGAGCATCCACCACGCCACGGCCAGCAGCAGCATGCCGAAGAAACGTTTCACGCCCTCCATCCATCTTCCCGCCTTGGGCAGGAGCGCGCCCGCCGACGCGCCGGCGGCCAGCAGCGGCACGCCCATGCCCCAGGCCAGGGCGAACAACGCGACCCCGCCCAGCAGCACGTCGCCCGTCTGCGAGACGTACAGCAGCGCGCCCGCCAGCGGCGCGGCCACGCACGGCCCGACGATCAGCGCGGACACGGCGCCCATGGCCAGCGCCCCGGTGGCGCGGCCGCCGGGCAGGCGCGAGACCCGGTCCGACAGGGAAGACTGCCAGCTGGACGGCAATTGCAGCGTGAACACGTCGAACATGGCCAGGGCCAGCACGGCCAGCAGCGCGGCGAACACCCCCAGCACCCAGGGCGTCTGCAAGGTGGCCGCCAGGCTGACGCCGCTCAGTGCCGCCAGCAGCCCGACCCCGGTGTAGACCACCGACATGCCCAGCACGTAGGCCGCAGCCAGTCCCAGCCCGCGCAGGCGGGGCCGGGACTGGCCGGCGGCGTCGCCGACCACGATGGCCGACAGGATGGGCACCATGGGCAGCACGCAGGGCGTGAACGACAACAGGATGCCCAGGCCCAGGAAGATCAGCGCCGTGCGGACCAGGCCGCTGCCGGCCAGCATGTCGGCCAGGCCCACGTCGTCCGTGCCGGCGAAGGCCGACCACCGCAGGCCGGCCCCCGCCCCGCCCTCGACTTGCGGCAGGCCGCCCGGCGCCGAAGCGGCGGCGATGCGCAGCTTGTGTTCGGCCGGCGGATAGCACAGGCCGGCGTCGGCGCAGCCCTGGCTGGTCACGGCCAGCGCGAACGCCGTGCCGGTGGGAATCGTCAGGCGGGCCGACACCTTGTCGCGGTAGGTCTCGACCTCCTTGTCGAAGGTCTGGTCGAACTTGACCTGTCCCGGCGGCAACTGGGGATCGCCCAGCGCCACATCCGGCGGATCGGCGACGAAGCGGAACTGCTCGCGGTACATGTAGTAGCCCGGCGCGATCGCCCAGGACAGTTCGATGGCGTCGGGCGCCACGGCGCGCGCGGAAAAGCGGAAGGCCTGCTCCGGCGGCAGGAAGTCCTCCGCCGCCGCGGATCGCGGCATGAACGCGGCGCAGGCCCACACGAGGCACGCCAGGAACCAATGGACGCGCGGGCCGGCGGCCCGCAAACGGAACATGGACATCAGTTTTTCGTTTCCTGCCGGACCCAATCCAGATAGGCCGGCAAACCGTCGGTCACGGGCACGGCGATGATCTCGGGCACCTCGTAGGGATGCAGCCGGGCGATCGTCTCCTGCACGGCCCTCTGGCGGGCCGCCGTGGTCTTGATGAACAGTGGAATCTCGTCGGCGGACTCCACCTCCCCCTTCCATCGATAGATGGACAACACCGGCGCACCGACGTTCACGCAGGCGGCCACCCCGTCTTCGACGAGGCGACGGGCGATGGCCCCGGCGGTATCGGCATCGGGAGCATTGCAGAATACCAGCACCACTTGGCGGGCGGCCTCGGTTGGCGACGACATGGCGATCTCCAGGATATCAGCGCAACAGGCGGCGGCGCATCAGCGCGGTGGCCAGCCAGATGGCGACCGCCGCCGTCAGCGCCAGCTGCAGCACGGGCAACCACGGCTGGTCCGGCATCCGCCCCAGCACCAGCGGCCTCACCAGTTCGATGGCCGGGGCCAGGGGCAACAGCCGTGCCGCCTGCACCAGCGCCTCGGGCAACTGCGACACGGGAAAGAACACGCCGGACAGGAACACCATCGGCGTCACGCCCAGCGTGAAGTAGTACATGAAGAAATCGAAGCCCTTGGCCAGGGCCGACATGACCAGCGCCAGCGCGGCGAAGGTCACGCCCAGCAGGACCAGCGCCGGCGGGATCCACAGCAGCGTGGCGGCGCGCGAGATGTCCAGCGCCACCACCACCAGCAGGATCGCCAGCCCGCTCTTCATGCTCTTGGCCGCGGCCCACAGGATCTCGGCGAACACCACGTCGTCCAGCGACAGCGGCGTGTTCAACATCGCATCCCACGTACGCTGGATGTGCAGCCGCGAAAAGGCGCTGTAGGTGGCCTCGAAGGTGGCCGCGTACAGCGCCCCCATGCAGATCGAGCCGGCAGCCAGGAAAGTCACGTAGGGCACGCCGTCTATGCCCGGCAGCAGGCTGCCCAGGCCGTAGCCCAGCGCCAGCAACGCCACCATCGGATCCATGACATCGCCCAGCACGGTCGTCAACGCCGTCTTGCGCCAGACCAGGAAATTGCGCCGCAGCACCGGCACGCATCCCCGCCCCGGCCGAGGCAAGCCCCAAACTCCCGATCGCGAAGTATCCACCGCCCATTCACTCATCTCAGCCCCCAATCATCCCGACCCTCGATCCAGGGCACAGCGGATCCGGCCGCCGGGCCGCCCCGAGGCGGGTCCCCGCCCCCTCGGAGGACTGCCGCGTAGCGGCTGGGGGCTCACCATGCCGGGCGCGCGAAGCGCGTAGGGGGGTCATTCTCTCAAATCACGGCCGGCCATCCGCAGGAACAGGTCTTCCAGGTTGGCCGACCGGTGCAGATAGCGTATCCGGCCTCCCTCGCGCAGCAGGCCCAGCACCGGTTCCGGCTCGGCCGTATAGCAATAGACCGTTTCGCCGCTGACCTCGACCCGGCCCGGCAAGGCGGCGCGGTGGCGCTCCAGCCAGTCCAGGGCGCCCTCTCCGAACACTTCCACCACCTCCGGTTCGACGTGGCGCGCGATCAGGTCCTGGGGCGCGCCCTCGGCTATCATCCGCCCCCGCTCGAGCAGGCCCAGCCGGTCGCACAGGCGCTCGGCCTCGTCCATGAAATGCGTGGTCAGCAGGATGGTCTTGCCCTGCGCCAGCAGCGTCTTCAGGCGCTCCCAGATCAGATGGCGCGCCTGCGGGTCCAGCCCGGTGGTGGGCTCGTCCATCACGATCAGGTCGGGATCGTTCACCAGCGCCCGCGCCAGCGTCAGGCGCCGCTTCATGCCGCCCGACAGTTCGTTGATGCGCGCCCTGCGCTTGGCCGCCAGCGACGCGAACTCCAGCAGGCCGGGAATGCGGCGGCGGATCTCGGCGTCGGCCAGGCCGAAATAGCGGCCGAATACGAGCAGGTTTTCCTCGACGGTGAAATCAGGATCGAGATTGTCGATCTGCGGCACCACGCCTATGCGCGCCCGGGCCTGGCGCGCCTGCGCCGGCACCGGGTAGTCCAGCAGCCGGATGGTGCCGCCATCCACCGGCGTCAGGCCCAGGATGGATCGCAGCGTGGTGGTCTTGCCCGCGCCGTTGGGGCCCAGCAGTCCATAGCATTCGCCGCGCGCGATCTGGAAGGACAGCGCGTCCACGATGACGCGGCCGCCATAGCGCTTGTCCAGCCGCTCGACCCGCAGCGCGGGTCCGGAGGTAGCCAGGGGCCTGGCCCCCGCGTGCAGCGAATTGGTGGTCATGCGATGAATAGTACCCCGGGGCCGGCGCGCACCCGCTGCGACACCCCCGCGCAGGGTTTTCCTTATGTGGTCGGATGGTTGGAAGTGATTGCCAACTTCGCAGTTTACGTAACATGATGTAACGATTAACCGAGTACATGACCATCATGGGTATGCCCCCGTCCCAGGAAACCTACGACGCCCTCGTCGGACTCTGCTATGAAAGCGTGCTGGACAACGCGCGCTGGCCGGCGCTGCTGGACGCGCTGGCCGCCGCCAGCGGCAGGCAGTTCGGCGCCGTCGCGATCAGCCTGCCCGGCGAAAGCGCCGCCACCGTCACGCTGGCCGCCCGGTGCGATCCCGCCGCCATCCAGGCCTACAACGCCCACTACGGCGCCATCGACCCCATGCGCGAACTGATCGCCGCGACCGATGACGGCCGGTGGAATCACGACCGGCGCGAACTGTCGGCCGAAACCTTCGAGCACCATCCGTACTACCAGGACTTCCAGCAGGCCCAAGGGATGGACAATCGCGCGTCGATTCGGCTGAACGGCCAGGGCACCTGTGTCTACGTCGCCCTCCTGACCGCCATCGGCGTGCGGCCCGACGCCTGCCACGACGATCTGCTGGCGCGCATCGCGCCGCACCTGCAGCGAGCCGGCACGCTTTACGACACGCTCGCCGGATTGCGCGACGGCCTGGCGTTGCGCGACCAGGTGCTGGACAGCCTGCCCACCCCGCTGTGGCTGCTCGATGAAGGCCGGCACGTGGCCTACCGCAATGCAGCGGCCGAACGGCATGCGGCGCTGCCCGATGGCGCCCTGTGCGAATACAACGGCCAGATCCGCCCCCGTCACGCCACCGCCAGCCGGCTCGAAACGGCCATCCTGCAGGCCACGGGGCACGCGGGATCGCGTCGTGCCGCGCGTATCGCGCCGCCCACCGCCGGCGGCCCCGACATCCTGGTTACGCCGCTGTCCGAGGACCACCCCGACAACCCGCTGCAACGCCCGCTCGTCGCGGTCAGCGTGGTCGATCCGGAACAGCAGAACCTGCGGATAAACGACCTGTTCCAGTTCAGCCGGGCCGAGGCGCGCCTGGCCAGCAAACTGCAGGAAGGCCTCAGCCTGGCCGAGTATGCCGAGCGCCAGGGCATCGCGCTCAGCACCGCTCGCACGCAGTTGCGCGCGCTCTTCACGAAAACGGGCACGCACCGGCAGGGCGAGCTCGTCAGCCTGCTGCTGAGGATGGCACGGCACTGACCGCTTCCCGGCAAGCTCCGGGCAGCGGCCGGATGCCTGTCAGGCCGGGACGGGCTCGTTCTCCGCCCACCGGCGCGCCGCCGGCGCACCCCGCCTGTCGCGCGCCAGCGGCGGCCGGCCCAGGATATGGTCCGCCGCCTTCTCGGCCATCATGATGATGGGCGCGTTCGTCGGCCCCCGCACCACGCGCGGCATCGCCGACCCGTCCACCACCCGCAGGCCTTGCACGCCGCGCACCCGCATCTGCGCATCGAGCACGGCATCGGGATCGGCATCGCCGCCCATCCTGCAGGTGCCCACCGGGTGGTGCAAGGTGATGGCGGTACGCCGGATGAAGGCATCGATGTCCGCGTCGCTCGTGGCCTGTGGACCGGGCGCCAGCTCCTCGGCGCGGAACGGCGCGAGCGGCGGCTGTTCGCCGATGGCCCGCATGATGCGCACCATCTGGCGCACGGCGCGCCTGTCGTAGTCGGTCGACAGGAAGTTCTGGCGGATCACGGCGGGAGCCGTCGGATCGCCACTGGCCAGCGAGACGCTGCCCCGGCTCTCGGGCGTGATGAAGACGCCCTTGATGGCAAACGCGTCGACGTAGGGCTTGAGCAACGGACCGAGGTGCGGGCCGGCGTCCATGGGCGCCGCGGCCAGCAGCAATTGCAGATCGGGCAGCGGCAAGTCGGAATGGCTGCGAACCAGGCCCACGGCGGCGGCGGGCACTTTGCTGGACAGGCCCGAGCCGAACATCCAGGTGCGCAGCAGATCGAAGCCGATGCGGTCCAGGCGCAGCGCCCGGTGCAGCGGCCCCGTTTCCTTGCGGCGCCAGCGCACGTCGCAAACCACGTGATCCTGCAGGTTGCGTCCCACGCCGGGCAGGTCGACGCGGGTCGCGATGCCGTGCCGGCCAAGCTCCGAGGCATCGCCGATGCCCGAGAGCATCAGCAACTGCGGCGAGTTGATCACGCCGCCCGCCAGCAGGACTTCACGCTCGCACCGCACCTGCTCGCGGCGTCCGCCGCGCAGGACTTCGACGCCCACGGCGCGGCCCTGCTCCATCAGCACTTTCGTGGTCAGCGCGCCGGTCCACACCGTCACGTTGCCGCGCGCCACCGCGGGCCGCAGGTAGGCCGACGCCGCGCTCCAGCGGCGGCCGCGGCGGATGGTGGCCTGCATGGGGCCGAAGCCTTCGATGCTGGCGCCGTTGTAGTCGTCGTTTCGAGCATAGCCGGCCAGGTCGGTGGCGCGCAGGAAGGCGTCCACCAGCGGGTCCTCGTAATGCAACCGGGTCACGGTAAGCGGGCCGTCGCCGCCCCGCAGGTCGCTCGCGCCCTCTTCCCACGATTCGCTGCGGCGGAAATACGGCAGCACGTCGTCGTAGGACCATCCCTCCAGTCCCAGGCCACGCGCCCAGTGGTCGTAGTCCTCGCGGGCGCCGCGCGCATAGGCCATGCCATTGATCGAGGTCGAGCCGCCCAGGACCTTGCCGCGCGCGCATTCGATGCGCCGGCCGTCCATGCCGGGCTCGGGCTCGGTGAAGTAACCCCAGTCGTACATCCGGTGCTTGAGGATCAGGCCCCAGGTCAGCGGAATGCGGATCACGGGCGATCGGTCCGGTCCGCCGGCCTCCAGCACCAGTATCTTTAGCGCCGGGTCGGCACCCAGCCGGTAGGCCAGCGTGCACCCCGCGGAGCCCGCACCCACGATGATGTAGTCGTAATGATTCATGTCATTTCCAAGCCGCTAGCGCATGTCGATCCAGGGCGCCGCGGATCCGGCTCCGCCGGTCCGCCAGCGCCGCCCCCCGGGGGCGCCCGAAGGGTGTAGGGGGGACTAATTCAGTTTCAGGTTGACGTTCTTGGTGTAGGTGAACTCCAGGAGCTCCTCGAAGCATTCCTCTCGGCCTATGCCCGATTGCTTCACGCCCCCGAACGGCGCGCCGATGAAGTGCTGGCTGGTGTTGTTGATCCAGACGTAGCCGGTATGGATGCGGCGAGCCGCCCGGTGCGCGGTGTCCAGGTCGCGGGTCCAGATCGAGCCGGTCAGGCCGAAGTCCACGGCATTGACGTCGGTCCACAATGCGTCCTCGTCGGACCAGCGGAACACCGACATGATGGGACCGAACACTTCCTCGCGCGCCAGCCGCATGTCGGGCCGCATGTCGGCGAAGATGGTGGGCTCGAAGAAGAAGCCGTCGCGCAGCGCGGGATCCTCGGGCTGCCGGCCGCCGGTCACCAGCCGTGCCCCCTCGTCCAGCGCGGATCGCACGAAGCCTTGCACCTTCTCGAGCTGCGCCCGGCTGACCAGCGATCCCATGGTCGTGGCGGGATCGGTCGGGATGCCCGGCCGGTGGCGCCTGGGCAGCAATTCCGCCACGCGCGCCAGGACCTCGTCGTGGATGCTTTCGTGCAGGAACACGCGGCTGGTGGAGCCGCAGCTCTGGCCCGACCACGTGAAATTCATGCCGCCCACGATGCCGTCCACCAGCTTGTCGAGGTCCGCGTCCGGATAGGCCACCAGCGCGTTCTTGCCTCCCAGCTCCAGCAGCACGGGCTTGAGCCCGTCGGCCGCGGTCTTCATGACCGACTTGCCGGTAGGCACGCCGCCGATCAACGTGATCTTGCGCACCAGCGGATGCTCGGCCAGGGCCTGCCCGCACTCGCGGCTGCCGCACAGGAAGTTGACCACCCCCTTGGGAAACACGTGGCCGATCAGCTCGGCCAGCCGGATGATGGACAGCGGCGCCTGGTCCGGCGACTTGACCACCACCGTGTTGCCCGCCGCCAGCGGCGCCGCGAGGCGCATGGCGGCGAACATCAGCGGATGGTTGTAGGCGACGATGCGCGCCACGACCCCCAGCGGCTCGCGCACGGTGTAGTCCAGATAGCCGGGCCCCATCGGCAGGGTCTCGCCCTTGACCTCGGTCGCCAGGCCGGCGAAATACTCCAGGCTGTCGGCCGCGAAGTCCGCGTCCTTGGCCAGGATGGACACCGGATTGCCGTTGTTCAGCGCATCCAGCAGCGCCAGTTCCTGGGCATGGGCGCGCAGGATGTCCGCGGCCTGGCGCAGCATGCGGCCGCGCTCCCTGGGCAGCGTGGCCGCCCACGCGGGAAAGGCGACCTGGGCCGCCCGCACCGCGGCGTCGACGTCGCGCGCATCGGCGACCGGCGTATCGGCCAGGCGCTCGTCATACGCGGGATTGATGGTAGGCGCGTAGACGCCGGCCAGGGGTTCGTGCCAGGCTCCCCCATAGAAAAGCTGGCGGTGGGTCGGCAGGATGCCGGCGGGAATCTCGTGTGCGCGCATGGCGTCTCCGATAAGTCAGTACAGTCGGTGTTCATGGCCCTGTATCCCCGGGGCCGTCCCCTTGGGGGACGCCCGCAGGGCGTAGAGGGGTCAACTCCTGAGACGGACAGCGGCCGCTCGCAGCGCCTCGTAGTCCTTGCGGGCATCGGTCGACAGTTCCTTCATCGCGGCGGGGATCACCGCGTCCAGGTAGGCCTTGGCATCGGCCGGCGGCAGCTCGATCATCTCGCCGCCGCCCTTCTCCCAGATCGCGCGGGCCTCGGCCACGCGCGCATGCACGCGCGGACCGATCTCGGCGTCGGTCTTGCGGGCGGCCTGGCGCAGCGGCTGCTCCAGCGCACCTGCCGACTTCAGGAAGGTGGGGCTGACCAGCCCGACGATGGCGATATACGTGGACGGCAGCAGCGTCTGCGACTTGGCGACGTCGAAGTACTTCAGCGCCGAGGGAATGGGCGTGCCGGAATAGACGCCGTCCAGCGTCCCGTTCTGGAAGGCGGGCAGCACCTCGCCCAGCGACATCGACACCGGGTTGGCGCCCAGCTGCCGCAGCTGCGCGATCAGGATCGAAGAGCCGGGAACGCGGATCTTCTGCCCGGCCAGGTCCGACAGCTTGCGGATGGGCTTGCGCGAGACGATGCTGCACTGGGAATGCACCAGCGTGGTCAGCACCTCGACGCCCTTCTTCGAGGCGATGGACGCGAGCCTGGTCTTGACCTCGGGGTCGGCCAGCACCTTCATGCCATGGTCGATGCCGTCGAACAAGCCGGGCACGGCCAATGCGCCAAAGCGCGCGTCCAGGCCCTCGTACATGCCCGAGGCATTCAGCGCCATCTCGACGGTGCCCATGCTCACGCCCTCGATCGTGCGCTGCGCGGTGCCGAGCTGGCTGGCCGGGTACACCTGGCCCTTGACCTTGTTCTGCGTGGCCGCCTCCAGGTTGACCTTGTAGGCGTTCAGCCAGTCGACGCCCAGGTCGTCGGACGTGGTGGTGGTGAGCTTCATGACCAGGTTCTGCGCGCGGGCGACGGGCAGGAGCGCGAGCGCTCCCAGGCCGGCCAGATGCGCCAGGCATAGACGGCGATTCATGATGATGTCTCCAGTGGTGGGTGGCCGGCGGACGGCCTTCAGTTCAACAGCAAGCGCATGCCCCAGAGGGATATGTCCGGGATGTAGGTGATCAGCCCCAGCGCGATCACGTAGATGACGACGAATGGCACGATGCCGCGGTAGATGCTTTCGAGCGGCAGCTTGAGCACGCTCTGCGCGACGAAGATATTGATGCCGAAGGGCGGGTGGAACAGGCCGATGGACAGGTTCACCGTGATGATGATCCCGAAGTGCACCGGATCCACGCCGATGGCCGTGACCAGCGGCATCAGCAGCGGCGACAGCAGCAGGATGGCCGACAGCGGATCGATGAAGCAGCCCACCGCCAGCAGCAGCACGTTGATCGCCAGCAGCAGCGACCAGCCCGGCAAGTGCAGGTCGGTCAGCCACTGCACCAGCGCGGCGGGTACCTGGTGCACCGTCAGCAGCCAGCCGAACACGTTGGCGCAGGCCACGATGATCAGGATCTGCCCGGTGAACACCGCCGTCGTGCCGGCGCTGGCCAGGATGTCGCGCCAGGACAGCTCGCGGTAGAAGTAGCGCGCCACGACGATGGCGTACAGGCAGGCCACGGCGGCGGCCTCGGTGGGCGAGAACACGCCGCCGTAGATGCCGCCCAGGATGATCACGGGCGCGCCCAGCGCGCCCAGCCCGCGGGCCGCGGCGCGGCCGAAGGCCGCCCACGAAAAGCGCTCGCCGCCGCCGATGCGATGGCGCCGGGCATACCACATGACGTAGGCGCACAGCATGCCGGCCAGCAGCAGCCCGGGCAGCACGCCCGCAGCGTACAGCCGGGGAACCGACTGCTGCGCGGCCGCGCCATAGACGATCATCGGGATGCTGGGCGGGATGATGATGTCGATGGCCCCCACCGCCGTCAGCAACCCCGCCGAGAACTTCTCGGGATAGCCGTTGCGCCGCAGCGCGGGCAGCATTACCCGGCCGATGGTGGCGACGGTGGCCGCGCTCACGCCCGAGATCGCGCCGAACAGGGCCGAGGACCCGACGGTGGTCACCGCCAGGCTGCCGCGCACCGAACCCACGCCCGCGTTGACGAAGCTCACCAGCCGGTCCGCCACCGATCCGCGGCCCATCAGTTCGCCGGCGAAGATGAAGAAGGGAATCGCCAGCAGCGCATAGGCGTCGATGGCGCCGAACAGGTTCTGGTGCAGGGCCGTGAGCGGCACGTCCATGAAGAACAGCAGCGCCACGCTGACCGACGCCAGCAGCACGAGGAAGATGGGAAAGCCCAGCAGGAGCAGGCCCAGGGGCAGGAAACCGAGCGCGAAACTCATGACAGCACCTCCTCGGCCCCGTCCACCGCCTCGGGCTGGCGCAGGCCGCTTCCGGCCACCCGCAACACCACGTCGAACAGGCCGACGACCACCATGGCGGCGAACGCCACCGCCACCAGTGAATGCGGGATCCACATCGGAATGTGGCCGTTCTCGCTCACGCTGCCGATCTGGTAGATGCGCCAAGCGTATTCCGACGAGATGAAACAGACGAAGCCGCACAGCGCCACGGCCGCCAGCGCCTCCAGCGTCGACAGGAAGCGCCGCAGTTCCATGGGAAAGTAGCGGTTCAGCACGTCCATGCGCAGATGCTGCCCGCGCACCGCCGCCACCGCCGAGCCGAAGAAGGCCAGCGCGGCCATCAGGTAGACCTGCAATTCGTCGGCGCCGGTGATCGAACGGCCGAACACATAGCGCGCCACCACATTGGCCACGTTGATCGCGACGGCCGCCAGCAGGGCGCTGGCCAGGGCCCGTTCGAGACTGGTGGCGGCGCCTTCCAGGCCGCGCAGGATGCGCCGCGCGCCGCCGGGCTGGGTACTGGACATGATGTCTCCTCTCGTTGTGGGGAGAGATCCTAGGTTGACGCCAACCATTCGTCTAATTCAAATATTTCCCTTATTGAATAGCCGATTGACTATGAATTGACGATCCCCCCTCATGGCCCGCTTCGACCCCTACCTCACCTTGCAGAAACTCGAGGTCTTCTGCGTGGTGGCCGAACTGCAGAGCGTGACGCGTGCCGCGGACTACCTGTTCGTCACGCAACCCGTCGTCACCTCGCACATCCGCAGCCTGGAAGAAAAGCTGGGCACCACGCTGGTCCGCCGCGAAGGCCGGGGCATCGTGCTGACCGCCACCGGCCAGCGCGTCTACAAATGGGCGCAGGAGGTCGTCACCCGCACGCGCGAGCTGGAACGGGAACTGGGCGGCTCGACCGACCTCGCGCCGGGCCAGGCGGTGGTCGCCGCTTCAATGAGCGTGGGCACCTATCTGCTGAGCCAGTTAATCTGCGACTTCCAGGTACGGCGGCCCGACGGCCAGGTCCACGTATCGATCTCCAACCCGCAGGTGGCCCTGGAGGCCACGCGCGCAGGCGCCTGCGACTTCGCCGTCCTGATCATCGCGCCGACGCAGAACCTGGATGGCCTGGCCGTGCGCCCGCTGTGGGACGAAGACTTGCTGCTGATCAGCGCCCCAGCCAGCCGCTGGGTGGGCGACGAGGCGCAGCGCGAGGAGATCTCGCGCCTGCCCTTCATCAGCACCGCGAACAGCACCGTCATGCAGCAACTGGAGGAAGGGCAACTGCGCGCCAACGGCATCCCGTCTCGGCGCATCGTGCTCAACCTGGGACATCCGGAAGCCCAGAAGGAGGCCGTGCGGCGCGACCTGGGCGTGTGTTTCTTCTCCAAGACGGCGGTGGAACGCGACCTGGCGCGGGGAGAGCTGCGCTGCGTGCGCACGCCCGGCCTCGCGCTCACGCTCCCGCTCTACCTGGCCAGCCGCGAAGGCAAGGAATTCTCGGAATTCCAGCTGGCGCTGAAGCGGCATATCGAAGAAGCCCGGCCGCCGGGGCTCAAGCCTTTCCAGGGCAGCTCCATGGAAGGAACTGCGCCCAGCGCTCCACCTGCAAGTACGACTGGAACGCCTTGAAGTTCCGCGGCAAGGTCAACATCGGCGACGACGACGCGCTGATGTGCGTGATGCTGGGTTCGACCCAGCCGCAGAAGCCCACCTGCGAGCCGGATGATCCGCTGTCGAAGGTCAGGCGCTAGGCACCGCGCCGGCGCCGCGGCGGATGCGACGCCTCCTCCAGCGCCGGCAAGTCCGCCGCCGTGGCCCGCAACAACTCCCGCAGCCATGAGATGGCCGGATCCCGCTCCTGGTACTTATGCCATTGCAGATTCTCCGCGAAACGAGGAAGCGCGATCGGACACGGCACCACCCGCAGCGGAAACCGCGCCGCCATGTGGCGCGCCAGCCGGGTCGGCAGGGTCGCGATGCGCGGCGTGCCCACCAGCAGTTCCGGCACCAGGGTGAAGTTGGGCGCGATCACGTCCTGCCGGCGCTGGCGCCGGCTGCGCGACAGCATCTTCGCGTCATAGGTGATCCGCCGCCCGCCTCCCCATTCGACGCCGACGTGCGCCGCGTCGAAATAGGCGTCGCTCGACAGTTCGAACGCGGGGTCGACATGCGCCTCGCACACCAGGCAGGAGAACGTGTCCTCGAACAGCGGTTCCGCGGGATGCCCCGCCACGACCGCGAACTCCGGCGCGATCAGCAGCTCTATTCCGCCGCTGTCCAGGTGCTCGGGCGTCTGCGGGCTGATCGCCCGCAGGTCGAACTGCATCAGCGGCGCCAGCCTGGCCGCGCGCCGCACCACTTCGGCCAGCAGCACCGTGATGACGTAGTCCGAGGATTCGATCGTGAAGCGGCGCGTGGCCGTGGCCGGATCGAAGGTGGGCCGGGCACGCGTCACGGTCTGGATCTGCAGCAGCACGTCGCGCACGGGCTTGACCAGTTGCTCGGCCAGCGGGGTCGGCACCAGGGTCTTGCCCACCGACACCAGCAGTTCGTCGTCGAAATACTCGCGCAGGCGCCCCAGCGCCAGGCTGGTCGCGGGCTGGCTTAGGAAGAGGCGCTCGGCGGCGCGGCTCACGCTGCGGGTGGCCAGCAGGGCGTCCAGCACCACCAGCAGGTTCAGGTCCAGCTTGTTGAAGCGCATGGCTCATCTATTTACCGAGCAAATGGTTCGAATTTAAACAATTAACTTTACGTCTGTCGACAGGGTCGCCACCATGCGAGGCATGCGGCTCGGAGCCGCCATGACGAGAAAGCTGGAGACGAGCAATGCAGTGGGATGTGATCGTGGTCGGTGGCGGCCCGTCGGGGTTGACCATGGCCGCCGAACTGGCCGGCTCGGGAGCGAGGACCCTGGTCCTGGAACGACGCACCGAAGGCGTGCAGTCGCGCGCCGGCACCCTGCTGCCGCGCGTGCTGGAACTGTTCGATGCGCGCGGCATCGCCGACCGCTTCATCCGGCGCACGCGCGACATCAGCCCCTACCCGTTCCGCCCTTCGCACATCTGGGCGGGTTTCCATCCCATCGAGTGGCATTACCTGGAGACCCGCTACGGTTTCACGCTGGGCCTGCCGCAGAACCTGACCGAGGAAATCCTGTGGACCTGGGCCGAGGAAAGCGGCGCCGAGATCCGGCGCGGCGTCGAAGCCCGGGCCGTGCGGCAGACCGCGGACGGAGTCGAGGTGGACGTCGGTGGCGGGGACGGCACGGCGGCCACGTTGCGCGCCCGCTACCTGGTCGGCGCCGACGGCGGCCGCAGCGTCGTGCGCAGCCAGGCCGGGCTTCCCTTCGACGGCCGCGGCGGCTCGTTCCGCGGCATCGTGATCGATGCCGAACTGGACGCGCCCTGGCCCGGCGGCCGCATCAACGTCGACAACGAGATGGGCTGGGTGCGCGGCTACGCCTTCGGCGCCGGCATCACCCGCTTCAACATCGTGCACCGCGACCGGCGGCATGCGGCCAAGGACGAACCCGTCACCCTGGAAGAAGCCCTGCAGTGCATACGCGACGTGCACGGCACCGACTATGGCATCCGCGGCCATCGCTGGGCGTCGCGCTTCGATGACCAGATGCGCGCCGTGCCCACGCTGCGCAGCGGCCGCGTATTCCTGGTGGGCGAATCGGCGCGCATCCACTACCCCGCCAGCGGCGTGGGCATGAATTTCTGCCTGCAGGACGCGTTCAACCTGGGCTGGAAGCTGGCCCACGTCGTGCAGGGCCACAGCGACGCCGCGATCCTGGACAGCTATGACGAGGAGCGCCTGCCGGTCATGCGCGACCTGCTCGACAGCGTCGCGACCCAGTGCGCGCTGCAATTCAATTTCGAGCCCGAGGGCGTGGCGCTGAAGCGGCGCATGCAGCGCGAGTACATTCCGCTGCCCGACGTGCAGCGCAAGCTGGTGCGCGAACTGTGCGGCCTGACCCGGCCCTATCCCGCGCCGCCGGGCAGCCATCCGCTGGCCGGGCAGCACGCGCCGGACATCGACCTGGTCGCGCTGGACGGCCAATCCGTGCGCCTGGCCGAGCTGCTGCGCGAACGGCGCTTCGTGCTGCTGGACCTGGAAGGCTACAGCAACCAGTATGCAAGCCTGCCGCTGGACGCACTGCCCGTGCGTTGCGTGCAGGCGCGCCTGGGCCGCGCGCCCGCCGCGCTGGCCGACGTCAAGGGAATGCTGGTGCGGCCGGACGGCTACATCGCCTGGGCCGGCACGTCCGTGCAACAGGCCGGCGATGTACGCGCCGAACTGGCCCGCTGGCTGCGCGGGGCCCGGGCATGACCCGCCGCACGCTCATCCGCCAGGGCTGGATCGTCAGCGTCGATCCCCAGGTGGGCGACCTGCGCCAGGGCGACTTGCTGATCGAGGACGGCCGCATCGCCGCGATCGCCCCGCAACTGACGGTGGAGGATGCCGAACAGCTCGACGCCCGGGGCATGATCGTCCTGCCCGGCTTCGTCGACACGCATCGCCATACCTGGCAGACCTGCGTGCGCCACCGCTACGCCGACATCGATCCGCAGATCTATTTCGCCGAGATGCTGGGCGCCAAGGGCGCGGCCTTCCGCGCCGAGGACGTCTATGCGGGCACGCTGCTGGGCGCGGTGTCGGCGCTGGACGGCGGCATCACGACCATGATGGACTGGTCGCACGTGCAGAACAGCCCCGAGCACAGCGACGCCGCCGTCCAGGCGCTGCGCGACGCCGGCCTGCGGGCCGTGTTCGGCCACGGCTGGCCGCTGGTCGAAGGCGCGAGCTGGATGTTCGACAGCCAGCGCGGCCATCCGCAGGACATTCGCCGGCTGCGCCGCGAATTCTTTTCCTCGGACGACCAGTTGCTGACGCTGGCCATGGCGGCGCGCGGCCCGGAGATGGCCCGCCGCGAAGTCTGGCTGGACGACCTGCGCCTGGCGCGCGAACTGGGCCTGCGCTCCAGCATCCACATGGGCGCCTACGCGCGCAACGCGCCGATACGCGCGATCGCGCAGATGCACGCCGAAGGCGCGCTGGGCCCGGACCTGACCTTCGTGCACTGCTGCTTCTGCGGCCGCGACGAGATCGCGATGATGGCCGATGCCGGGGTGACCGCCTCGCTGGGCGTGCATTGCGAGATGAACGCCCAGGGCATCGGCGACATTCCCTTCGACCGCCTGCTGGCCGCCGGCATCCGGCCCAGCCTGAGCGGCGATACCGAGACCAAATGCGCGGGCGACATGTTCACCCAGATGCGCCACGCCTTCGCCTACTACCGGTCGTGGATGGGCGGCGGCCACTCGCGCGTGCCCGATGCCCCCGCCACGCTCACGCTGCGCGACGTGCTGGAGTTCGCCACGCTGGCCGGCGCGCGCGCCACCGGCCTGGACCACAAGACCGGTTCGCTGACGCCCGGCAAGCAGGCCGACATCGTACTGATACGCGGCGACGATCTGAACTTGACGCCCGTATCGGACGCGGTAGGCGCCGTGGTGCTGGCCGCCCACCCCGGCAATGTCGACACCGTGTTCGTGGCCGGCCGCGCCGTCAAGCGCGCGGGGCGACTGCTGCATATCGACGTCGAGGCGCTGCGGCGGCGGGCACGGGCCTCGCAGGCCCACGTACTGGAGCTGCCGGCATGACGGCTGCGCCGGTCGTGCCGCTGGACGCGGACCTGGCCCGCATCGTGGCCGCCCTGCGCGCGCAGAATGCCCCGCCGCCCTTCGCCGGCAGCGCGCCCGAGGCTCGCCAGCGCATGGCGCGCGCCATCCTGGCCGCGCGCGAACGCCACGGCCTGCCCGAAGTGGGCGCCGTGCGCGACCTGGACGACGCCCCGGTTCCCGGCCGCGTCTATCGGCCTGCCACGGCGGGCCCGCACGCCACCGTGGTCTTCTTCCACGGCGGCGGCTTCGTGCTGGGCAGCGTCGAGCTGATGGACGACATCGCGCGCAAGCTGTGCCGCGACCTGGACGCGGTGGTCGTCTCGGTGGACTACCGGCTGGCGCCCGAGCATCCCTACCCGGCCGCGCACGACGATGCCCTGGCCGCCACCCGGTGGGTACAGGCGCATGTCCGCGAACTGGGCGGCGATCCGGCCCGCGTGGCCGTGGCCGGCGAAAGCGCGGGCGCCAACCTGGCCGCCAGCGCCGCCCTGCTGTGCCGCGACGCCGGCCGGCCTCTGGCGGCGCAGTTGCTGGTCGTGCCCGGGCTGGACATGGCCCGCGACACCCTGCGGCTGGAGGCGGACGGCCGCGACTATCCGATGTTGTCCCCCGCCGACCTGCGCGACATCGCCCGCCTGTACATGGGCGAACGCGCCGGGGAGGCCGCCGCGTTTCCGCCTTCGCCGCTGCGCGCCGCCAACCTGGGCGGGCTGCCTTCCACCGTCATCGCGGTGGCCGGGCACGACCCGCTGCAAGGCGAAGGCCTGGCCTACGCCGACCGGTTGCGCGGCGCCGGCGTGCCCGTCACGCTGCTGCGCCACGACGACATGTTCCACCCGTTCCTGGGCTTCTTCGAAGCCTCGGCCGCGGCACGCCGCGCCAACGACGATATCTGCCGGGCATTCCGCGCCTGCCTGGCATCCCTTTCCCAGGCCGGGGCCATGTCCCCCGGCCATGTAGCCCCCCAAGAGGACCCACGATGAGACACGCCAAGCAACTGATCGCCGGAGCGCTGGCCGCGCTGCTCGGCATGGCCTGCCCGCTGCAGGCGGGCGCGCAGCAGCCCTACCCCAACAAGCCCATCCACGTGGTGTTCCCCTATCCCACCGGATCGCCCATCGATGCCATCGGCCGCCTCATCGCCGATCGGGCCGGCAAGCTGCTGGGCCAGCCGCTGGTGTTCGAGAACCGCGGGGGCGCCAACGGCATCGTCGGCACCAGCTATGCGGCGCGCATGGCGCCCGACGGCTACAACATCCACCTGACCACCACCTCGGCCCTGCTGCTCAACAGCTACCTGCGCAAGGACCTGCCCTACGAGCCGCTCAAGAGCTTCACGCCCATCACCGCCGTGGCCGACCTGCCCGTCGCGCTGATGGTCAGCGCCAAGGTGCCGGCCAACACCACGCGTGAGTTCGTCGACTACCTGAAGCGCAATCCCGGCAAGCTCAATTTCGCCAGCGTCGGCAACGGCTCGTTCAACCATCTGTTGGGCGAACAGTTCAAGGCCGCCGCCGGGGTCGACATGCTGCACGTGCCCTACCAGGGCGCGGGCCAGATCGCCATGGAACTGCTGGCCGGCCGCCTCGACGCCACCATCCTGAGCGTGGGCAGCCTGCTCGGGCAGTGGAAGGCAGGACAGATCAAGGTGCTGGCCTTCATGACGCCCAAGCGCCATCCGCTGCACCCCGACGTGCCCGCCATCACCGAAGACTTTCCCGACTTCCGCCCCTTCGGCAACTGGATGGGATTCGTCGCGCCCGCGGGCACGCCCGCGCCCATCGTCGCCAAGCTGGCGGACACCTTCCGGGCCGTGGTCCAGCAGCCCGACGTGCGCGCCAAGATCGAGGAACAGCACTGGAGCGTGATCGGCAGCAGCCCCGAAGCCTTCGCCGCCTCGCTGCGCGACGACACCGCCATCCTGCGCGCGGCCGTCGACATGGCGGGCGTCAAGCCGGAATAGGAGCACGCCGATGCGCGCCTCTGCCTTGACGATCCATCTCGAACGCCGCGCCGCCGTGCATTCGGTGGACTGCTTCGTGTACTCGGTGCCCGACCTGGCCGAGGCCGAGCGCTTCTACCTGGCCTTCGGCCTGGACGTGCGGCGCCGGGCCGGCCATCTCGAGCTGCGCACGCACGGCCATCCCCACGTGTGGAGCCGCCTCCACGAAGGGAGCGCGACCAAGCGCCTGCAGTACGTGCGCTACGGCATCCACGCGCGGGACCTGGACGAGATGCGCACGCGCATCGAGGACGCCGGCCTGCGGACCGAGCCGCACGACTTGTCGGACGGCCAGGGCCTGTGGCTGCGCGATCCGGACGGCACGCCGCTGCAACTGGTGGTGGCGGACAAGGTCTCGCCCGCCGCCAAGAGCCCGCCCACCCCCGTCGCCCCGGTCCCGCCCGGCCAGGGCGCCGCGCCGGCCCGCAGCCGCGTGCAGCCGGTGCGGCCGCGCCACCTGTCGCACGTCCTGTTCTTCACGCCCGACGTCACGCGCATGGTGGACTTCTGCCGGACCATCCTGGGCCTGCGCGTGTCGGATCATTCCGGCGATCTCATCGCCTTCATGCACGGCATCCACGGCAGCGACCACCACCTCGTGGCCTTCGCCAAGTCGCACGCGCGCGGCCTGCATCACTCGAGCTGGGACGTCGACAGCCTGGACGAGGTCGGGCGCGGCTCCGAACAGATGCGCATCGCCGGCTACCAACAGGGCTGGGGGGTCGGCCGGCACGTGCTGGGCTCGAATTACTTCTACTATGTACGCGACCCCTGGGGCAGCTGGGCCGAATACTCGTACGATATCGACTACGTTCCGGCCGGACTGGACTGGCCCGCCGCCGACCATCCGCCCGAGGACTCGCTCTACGTCTGGGGTCCGCCCCTGCCGGCCGACTTCATCACCAACCAGGAATACCCCGGCTGACGGGGCAACGAGACACACCATGAGACTGATCGCCTTCAAGAACCAGGCCGGAGCGCCCGCCCTGGGCGCCCGCATCGGCAACGACGTGGTCGACCTGACCGCGCGCGGCCTGCCCGCCACGCTGGACGAACTGCTGCGCGACCCCGGCGGCCTGGACGCCGCGCGCGCCGCCGCCAACGCCCCCGGCGAGCGCCTGGCCCTGGCCGGCCTCGCGCTGCTGCCGCCGCTGCAACACCCCGCCAAGGCCTTCGCCATCGGCCTGAACTACGTGGACCATGCCGCCGAAAGCAATTTCGCGCCGCCCGCGCATCCGGTGCTGTTCCAGCGCTTCCCCTCGTCCTGGGTGGCCCACGGCGAGGCCATCGAACGCCCCCGGGTATCCGAGCAGTTCGACTACGAGGCCGAGCTGGTCGCGGTCATCGGCAAGGGCGGCCGCTACATTCCCAAGGAACGCGCGCTCGAGCACGTGGCGGGCTATTCGCTGTTCAACGAAGGCTCGATCCGCGACTACCAGTTCCGCTCCAACCAGTGGCTGTGGGGCAAGAACTTCGACCGCAGCGGCGGCTTCGGCCCGGAATTCGTCACCGCCGACGAGTTGCCCGCGGGCGCCGCCGGCCTGCGGATCCAGTGCCGCCTGAACGGCCAGGTGATGCAGGACGCCAACACCCGCGACATGATCTTCGACGTCGCCACCCTGGTGGCTGCCTGCTCGGAAGGCATGGCGCTGCAACCGGGAGACATGATCATCACCGGCACCCCGTCGGGCGTGGGCCTGGCGCGCAAGCCGCCGGTGTGGCTCAAGCCCGGCGACGTGTGCGAGATCGAGATCGAAGGCGTGGGCGTGCTGCGCAACCCGGTGATCGACGAGGCATGAGGCCTGGCGGCCACCGGGCCAGCCCCGGCGACTAGGCCAGGTAGCGCTTGAACCAGGCGATCGTCCTGTCCCAGGCCAGCCTGGCCGCCGCCTCATCGTAGCGGGGCGTGGAATCGTTGTGGAAGCCGTGGTTCGTGCCCGGATAGACGTGAGCCTCGTAGGTCTTGCCGGCCGCCTTCAGGGCCGCCTCGTAGGCGGACCAACCGTCGTTGATGCCCTTGTCCAGTTCGGCATAGTGCAGCAGCAGCGGCGCCTTGATGCGCGGCACGTCCGCCGCGCTGGCCTGCCTGCCGTAGAAGGGTACCGCCGCGGCCAACTCGGGATACGCCACCGCGGCGGCATTGGCCACGCCGCCGCCGTAGCAGAAGCCGGTGATCCCCACCTTGCCGGTCGTCCTGTCGCCCTGCATCAGGAACTCGACCGCGGCGAAGAAATCGTTCATGAGCTTGGCCGGATCGACCTGCCGCTGCAGGTCCCGCCCCTTGTCGTCATTGCCCGGATACCCGCCCACCGAACTCAGGCCGTCGGGCGCCAGCGCCAAGAAGCCCGCCTTGGCCAGGCGGCGCGCGACGTCCTCGATATAGGGGTTCAGGCCACGGTTCTCGTGCACCACGACCACGCCCGGCACCTTGCCCGCGGCCTTCGCCGGCCGCACCAGGTAGCCGCGCACCGTGCCGTGGCCCTTGGGTGAGGGATAGCCGATGTATTCGGCAACGATGTCCGGATCGGTGAAGGACACCTGCTCGGCCAGCGCATAGTCCGGGCTGAGCGAAGCCAGCAGCCCGGCGGCGGTCAGCCCGCCCACCGCGAACCTGGCCGCCCGGTCCAGGAACTCCCGCCGGGATATCCTGCCGTGGACGTAATAGTCGTACAGCTCCAGCAGTCGAGGGTCGAAGTCCTGCGCAGTCAGACGAGCCATGGCATGCCCTTTTCGGTAAGGTCCGCGAGTGCGGACAACATACACCGGGCAAAAAAAAACTGCGAGACAAGCTCGCAGTTTTCATGAAACCAGACATCCGGCAGGGGCAAGCCCGGCTTGGCCTTGCTTACTCGGCGTCGGCGGCTTCGGCTTCCGGCGCGCGGTCGACCAGCTCCATGTAGGCCATGGGAGCGTTGTCGCCCTGGCGGAAACCCATCTTCAGGATGCGGGTGTAGCCACCGTTGCGCTCCTTGAAGCGGGGGCCGATCTCGGCGAACAGCTTGACGACCAGGTCGCGATCGCGCAGGCGGGCGAACGCCAGGCGCTTGTTGGCCAGGGTCGGTTCCTTGCCCAGGGTGATCAGCGGCTCGACGATGCGGCGCAGTTCCTTGGCCTTGGGCAGGGTGGTCTTGATGGCTTCGTGCGTAAGCAGCGAGACAGCCATGTTGCGGAACATGGCCAGACGGTGGCTGCTGGTGCGGTTCAGTTTACGGAGACCGTGACGGTGACGCATGATGACTTCCTTTATGAATCTAAGAGCGGCTTTGCCGCGAGGTTTCCAGCTCTTCTATCGGCAAAGCGCCGCGGGCCGGTGAAAAAATTCGGTACTGCTACTACTGCACGGAAGAAGCTCCGCTACCCAAGGCACAGCGGATCCGGCTCCGCCGGTCCGCCAGTGCCGCCCCCTGGGGGGCGCCCGTAGGGCGTAGGGGGGGGGACCCCTACGGCCGCTCGAGGCCGAGAGGCGGCCAGTTCTCGAGCTTCATGCCCAGGGTCAGGCCGCGTGCGGCCAGGACTTCCTTGATCTCGTTGAGCGACTTGCGGCCCAGGTTCGGGGTCTTCAGCAATTCGTTCTCGGTACGCTGGATCAGGTCGCCGATGTAGTAGATGTTCTCGGCCTTCAGGCAGTTGGCCGAACGAACGGTCAGTTCGAGGTCGTCCACCGGGCGCAGCAGGATCGGATCGATCTGCGGCGTGCCTCGGGCGGGCGCTTCGATGGTCTCGGTCGAGCCTTCCAGCGCGGCGAACACCGACAGCTGGTCCATCAGGATGCGGGCCGACTGGCGCACGGCTTCCTCCGGCGAGATCACGCCGTTGGTCTCGATGTCCAGGACCAGCTTGTCCAGGTCGGTACGCTGCTCGACGCGGGCGCTTTCGACGGTGTAGCTGACGCGGCGGATCGGGCTGTACGAAGCGTCCAGCACGATGCGGCCCACGGTGCGGGAATGATCATCGGCGAAGCTGCGCAGGTTGCCCGGCACGTAGCCGCGGCCCTTCTCCACCTTCAATTGCATTTCCAGGCGGCCGTTGTCCGTCAGGTTGGCAATGACGTGGTTGGGGTTGATGATCTCGACGTCGTGCGAGATCTCGATGTCGCCGGCGGTGACCACGCCGGGACCTTGCTTGCGCAGGGTCAGCACGACTTCGTCGCGGTTGTGCAGCTTGAACACCACACCCTTGAGGTTCAGCAGGATGTCGACCACGTCTTCGCGCACGCCATCGATGGCCGAATATTCGTGCACGACACCGGTGATCTGCACTTCGGTCGGCGCGTAGCCCGCCATCGACGACAGCAGGATGCGGCGCAGCGCGTTGCCCAGGGTATGACCGTAGCCGCGCTCGAACGGCTCCATGATCACCTTGGCATGATTCGAGCCGATGGTTTCGACGTCGATATTGCGCGGTTTCAGAAATGCGGCATTCGCCATGAATCTTCCTTATTCCTTATCAATACCCTCGGCTCGTTACACCGATAAGGCTGGGGGAAAAATAGGCCCACCCCTACGCGCTCCGCGCGCCCCTCAAGGGGCGGCACTGGCGGACCGGCAAAGCCGGATCCTCTGTGCCCAGGGATGGGAAAGCCGGCACCTAGAGCCGGCTTCAGTTATTACCGCGAATAGAGTTCCACGACCATGGATTCGTTGATGTCGCGGGCGACATCGGCACGATCCGGGGCCTGCTTGAACGTGCCCTCCAGCTTGGTCATGTCGACGCTGACCCACTGCGGCATGCCCTGGCTGGAGGCCAGTTGCAGCGCTTCCTGGATACGGGCCTGCTTCTTGGCCTTCTCGCGGACGGTGATCACGTCGCCGGCCTTGACGATGATGGACGGCACGTTGGCGGTGTGGCCATTCAGCATCAGCGCCTTGTGGCTGACCAGCTGGCGCGCTTCGGCGCGGGTCGAGCCGAAGCCCATGCGATAGACCACGTTGTCCAGGCGCGATTCGAGCAACTGGATCAGGTTTTCACCGGTGTTGCCCTTGCGGCGCTCGGCTTCTTCGAAGTACTTGCGGAACTGCTTTTCCAGAATGCCGTACATGCGCTTGAGCTTCTGCTTCTCGCGCAGCTGCAGACCGTAGTCCGAGGTACGGGCACCCGAGGTGCGGCCATGCTGGCCGGGCTTGCTCTCGAGCTTGCACTTGGAATCCAGCGAACGGCGGGCGCTCTTCAGGAAGAGGTCCGTGCCTTCGCGGCGGGAAAGCTTACATTTGGGGCCAATATAACGTGCCACGATGTATCCTTTTCTCTGTCAGGCCATGCACCAGACATGGCGAGGAGTTTGCCTTGGTCTATTACGTTCGATGAACCAGAACGCGGCAAACGGTGGTCTTACTCGGCGCGCCCGACCCATGCCGGCCGCGCCCCCAGAAAACAATAAAAACTACGTACTGCCAACAGCAAAGCCCACTATTCTACCGCGCTTTGCCCCAAACCCCCAGGCAACGTTGCCCAACGGGCAACGAGCCCACCGATCCAGGGCACCGCGGATCCGGCTCCGCCGGTCCGCCAGTGCCGCCCCCTGGGGGGCGCGCGAAGCGCGTAGGGGGGGGCCTAGATCCTTCTGCGCTTCGGCGGACGGCAGCCGTTGTGCGGCACCGGCGTGATGTCGGCGATGCTGGAGATCTTGATGCCCAGGGCGTTCAGGGCGCGAACCGACGATTCGCGGCCGGGACCGGGGCCCTTGATACGCACTTCCAGCGTCTTGATGCCGTATTCCATCGCCACGCGACCGGCGGACTCCGCCGCGACCTGGGCCGCGAACGGGGTGGACTTGCGCGAGCCCTTGAAGCCGGCGCCGCCCGACGTCGCCCACGACAGGGCATTGCCCTGGCGATCGGTGATCGTGATGATGGTGTTGTTGAAGGACGCGTGAACGTGCGCGATGCCGTCCGAGACGTTCTTCTTGACTTTCTTGCGAACGCGCTGGGCGCCGCTGTTCGGGGATTTCGCCATTTCTGAATCCTTGACTGGCTGTCAGCCGATTACTTTTTGAGCGACGCAGCGGCGCGACGCGGACCCTTGCGGGTGCGGGCGTTCGTACGGGTACGCTGGCCACGCACGGGCAGACCGCGCTTGTGGCGGAAGCCACGATACGAGCCGAGGTCGATCAGACGCTTGATCGACAGTTGGATTTCACGACGCAGATCGCCTTCGACGGTGAAGGTGTTGATCTGTTCGCGAATCCGCTCGAGCTCGGCGTCGTTCAGATCCTTGACCTTCTTGTTGCTCGGCACGCCGGCCACTTCGCAAATCTTGCGAGCGCGCGAACGACCGATGCCGAAGATAGCCGTCAGACCGATTTCGGTGTGCTGATGCGGCGGAATGTTGATGCCAGCAATACGGGCCATAACGTTTCCTTGAATACCTGTAGCGTAGAACCGAGCCTAGGCTCAGCCCTGACGTTGCTTGTGGCGCGGGTCGGTGCAGATAATCCGCACCACGCCCTTGCGCTTGATGACCTTGCAGTTCCGGCAAATTGCTTTGACCGATGCCATTACTTTCATGATTGACTCCTAATTCTTACCCGGTAAGCCCCAGGCTTACTTCGAGCGGAACACGATTCTTGCTCGCGATAGATCGTATGGCGTCAGTTCGACCGTCACACGATCCCCCGGCAGGATGCGGATGTAGTTCATCCGCATTTTTCCCGAGATATGTCCCAGCACGACATGGCCATTCTCGAGCTTGACACGAAACGTCGCATTGGGCAGGTTCTCCAGGACCTCGCCCTGCATCTGGATAACGTCGTCTTTGGACATTTTCTCGTTACCGCACCGGTAGATTTCCGCCCTTGAAGTTCGCCTTCTTGAGCAGAGAATCATATTGGTGCGACATCACGTATGCCTGCACCTGGGCCATGAAATCCATCGTGACCACAACGATAATCAGCAAAGACGTACCACCGAAGTAGAACGGCACGTTCCACCGCAAGACCAGGAACTCCGGCAGCAGGCACACCAACGTGATGTAGATGGCGCCGCTGAAAGTCAGGCGCATCAGGATCTTGTCGATGTACCGCGCGGTCTGCTCGCCCGGACGGATACCCGGAACGAACGCGCCGCTCTTCTTCAGGTTGTCGGCGGTCTCGCGGCTGTTGAACACGAGCGCCGTGTAGAAGAAGCAGAAGAACACGATTGCAATGGCATACAGCGTGATGTACAGCGGCTGCCCGGGCGACAACGCGGCGGCCAGGTCCTTCAGCCAGCGCAGGCCGTCACCACTCGAGAACCAGCTGACCACCGTGGCCGGGAACAGGATGATCGACGACGCGAAGATCGGCGGAATCACCCCGGCCATGTTCAGCTTCAACGGCAGGTGCGAGCTTTGTCCGCCATACACCCGGTTGCCCACCTGGCGCTTGGCGTAGTTGACGACGATCTTGCGCTGCCCGCGTTCCACGAACACCACGAAAGCCGTCACCAGCACCACCAGCACGACGATGAACAGCGCCGTCAGGACAGCCATCGCTCCGGTATTGACCAGCTCGAACAGCCCGGCCAATGCGTGCGGCAGGCCGGCCGCGATACCCGAGAAGATCAGGATCGAGATGCCGTTGCCCAGGCCCCGCTCGGTGATCTGCTCACCCAGCCACATCAGGAACATCGTTCCCGTGACGAGCGAGATCATCGTGGTGGCCCGGAACATCAGGCCAGGATCGATGACCAGCCCGGGCTGCGACTCCAGCGCGACCGAGATGCCCACCGACTGCACCAGCGCGAGCGCCAGCGTACCGTAGCGCGTGTACTGCGTAATCTTGCGCCGCCCGGCCTCGCCTTCCTTCTTGATCGCTTCCAACGACGGCACGATGACCGTCATCAGCTGCATGATGATCGACGCCGAGATGTACGGCATGATCCCCAATGCAAAGATCGAGAAACGCGAAAGCGCACCGCCCGAGAACATGTTGAACAGGCCCAGAATCCCGCCCTGGTTCTGATGGAACAGGGAGGTCAGCTGGACCGGATCGATCCCGGGAACAGGGATGTGCGTACCGATCCGGTACACCACCAGGGCGAGCAACAGGAAGACCAGCCGGCGCTTCAGGTCGCCGTACTTGCTGCCGGTCTTGCCCAGTGCGTTCGCATTAGCCAAAGCTCAGTCCTCGGTTATCAGACCAGGGAGCCGCCGGCGGCTTCGATCGCCGCCTTGGCACCGGCCGTCGCCGTCATGCCCTTGAGCACCACCTTGCGGGTGAGCTCGCCGGTCTTGATGACCTTGACGTAGCGGACTTGCTGGCCGACCACGCCGGCCTGCTTGAGCGCCTGCACGTCGATTTCGTCGACCGGCAGCGCTTGCAGTTCGGACAGGCGGACCTGCGCGTACAGGTGCTGGCCCAGCGACTTGAAGCCACGCTTGGGCAGCCGGCGCTGCAGCGGCATCTGGCCGCCTTCGAAACCGACCTTGTGGAAGCCACCCGAACGGGACTTCTGACCCTTGTGGCCGCGGCCGGCGGTCTTGCCGAGGCCGGAGCCGATACCACGACCGACACGGCGCTTGGCGTGCTTGGCGCCTTCGGCGGGCTTGAGCGTATTGAGTTGCATGCTAGACCTCTCAGGCTTCCGACACGGTGACCAGATACGACACCTTGCGGATCATGCCGCGCACTTCGGGCGTGTCGACCAGGACGCGCGAGCTGTTCAGCCGGCGCAGTCCCAGGCCACGAATCGTGGCGCGGTGCGATTCGGGCGTCCCGATGGGGGAACGCACGAGCGTCACTTTGACGTTTTTCTTCGTCGTCATGGCTTATCCCAGGATCTCTTCGACCGACTTGCCGCGCTTGGCGGCGACGTCGGCCGGAGTCGAGCTTGCGCTCAGACCGTTGAGCGTAGCGCGCACGAGGTTGTACGGGTTGGTCGAGCCGAGGCTCTTGGCCACCACGTTACGAACGCCGAGCACATCGAAAATCGCGCGCATCGGGCCGCCGGCGATCACGCCGGTACCTTCGACGGCGGGCGAGATCAGAACGGTCGAGGCGCCGTGCTTGCCGACCACGTTGTGGTACAGGGTGCCGTTCTTCAGGGGCACCTTGACCATCTTGCGGCGGGCTTCTTCCATGGCTTTCTGGACGGCGACCGGGACTTCCCGGGCCTTGCCCTTGCCCATGCCGACGCGACCGTCGCCATCGCCGACCACCGTCAGCGCCGCGAAACCGAGGATACGACCGCCCTTCACGACTTTCGTGACGCGGTTGACGGCAATCATCTTCTCGCGAAGACCGTCGTCGCGTTCCTCAGCCGCTGCATTCTTACCTTGCATCTTGGCCATGTAATCCTCGCTTAAAACTTCAGGCCGGCTTCACGCGCGGCATCAGCCAGGGCCTTGACGCGGCCGTGGTAGCGGAAACCGCTGCGATCGAACGCGACGGATTCGATACCGGCAGCCTTGGCCTTCTCGGCCACGCGCTTGCCCACCAGGGTTGCTGCGGCCACGTTGCCGCCCTTGCCCGAATCGCCAGCCAGTTGCTGACGAACCTCGGGTTCGACGGTCGAGGCACTGACCAGCACCTTATCGCCTTCAGGCGAAATGATGTTTGCGTAGATGTGCAGGTTGGTGCGGAACACCGACAGGCGATGCACGCGCAACTCGGCGATCTTCCGGCGGGTAGGTACCGCGCGACGCAAACGAGCTTGCTTCTTGTCCATGATTCGTCCTTGCCCGCCTTATTTCTTCTTGGTCTCTTTGATGATGACCCGTTCGTCCGCATAGCGCACGCCCTTGCCCTTGTAGGGCTCGGGGGAGCGGTAGGCGCGGATTTCGGCGGCCACCTGACCAACCTGCTGCTTGTTGGCGCCCTTGATGACCACTTCGGTCTGCGAGGGGCACTCGACCTTCACGCCGGCAGGCATCTGATGCACGACATCGTGCGAGAAACCGAGCTGCAGCTTGACGGAATCGCCTTGCGCCTGGGCACGGTAGCCCACGCCGACCAGGGTCAGCTTGCGCTCGAAGCCCTTGCTCACGCCGGTCACCATGTTGTTGACCAGGGCCCGGACGGTACCGGACATGGCCTTGGCTTCGCGGCTGTCGTTGGCGGCGGCGAAAGTCAGCTTGCCGGCGTCTTGCGCGATCGTGACCTGGCCGGTCAGGGCCTGGACCAGCGTGCCCAGGGGCCCCTTGACGGTGATCTGGTCGGCAGCGATCGTGGCTTCGACGCCCTTGGGCAGCTCGACGGGATATTTAGCTATACGCGACATGTCGGCTCCTTACGCCACGTAGCAGAGGACCTCGCCGCCCACGCCGTTGGCGCGCGCCTTGCGATCGGTCATCACGCCACGAGAGGTGGACACGATGGTCACGCCCAGGCCGTTCATGACCTGGGGAATGGAATGACGGCCCTTGTAGATGCGCAGGCCGGGCTTCGAGACGCGTTCGATGCGCTCGATGACCGGACGGCCGGCGTAGTACTTCAGGGAAATTTCGAGTTCGGGTTTGCCATCGTTGGCCTTGACCTCGAAACCGTCGATATAGCCCTCGTCCTTCAGCACGGTGGCAATCGCCACCTTCAGCTTCGAGGAGGGCATGGACACGGACGCCTTATCTACGCGCTGCGCATTGCGGATGCGCGTCAGCATATCGGCGATCGGATCGCTCATGCTCATGAATGACTCTCCTACCAGCTGGCCTTGGTCATGCCCGGAACTTCGCCGCGCATAGCCATCTCGCGCAGTTTGTTACGGGCCAGACCGAACTTGCGAAACACGCCACGGGGGCGACCGGTCACCGCGCAACGGTTGCGCTGGCGGGTGGGGTTGGCGTTACGGGGCAGCTGCTGAATCTTCAGGCGAGCCTGGTAACGTTCTTCGTCCGACTTGGACGCATCGTCGACGATAGCCTGGAGCGCGGCGCGCTTGGCGGCATACTTGGCCGCCAGCTTGGCACGCTTGATATCGCGGTTGATGAGTGAAAGCTTAGCCACTATTTCACCCCTTAATTACGGAACGGGAAGCGGAAGGCCGACAGCAGCGCCTTGGCTTCTTCATCGGTCTTGGCCGTGGTCGTGATGCTGATGTTCAGCCCACGAAGCGTGTCGATCTTGTCGTACTCGATCTCGGGGAAGATGATCTGTTCTTTCACACCGATGTTGTAGTTGCCGCGACCGTCGAAAGCACGGCCGGACACGCCACGGAAATCGCGCACGCGCGGCAGCGCGACGCTGATCAGGCGATCGAGGAATTCGTACATGCGGGCGCCACGCAGGGTCACCATGCAGCCGATCGGGTAGTTCTCGCGGATCTTGAAACCGGCGATGGCCTTGCGCGACTTGGTCACGACGGGCTTCTGGCCGGCGATCTTGGTCAGGTCGCCGGTGGCGTGCTCGATGACTTTCTTGTCAGCGACCGCTTCCGAGACACCCATGTTCAGGGTGATCTTGGTGATGCGGGGCACTTCCATCACGGATTTGTACGAGAACTGCTTGGTCAGGTCGGCAACGACCTTCTCGCGGTAATAGTCTTGAAGACGGGCCATTGTGTTTGCTCCCGCTTACGCTTTCGTCGCAATGGCTTCGCCATTGGAACGGAAGACGCGCACATTCTTGCCGTCGACTTTCTTCACGCCCACGCGATCGGCCTTGCCGGTGGCGGGGTTGAAAATCGCCACGTTGGAGACGTGGATGGGCATGGTCTTGTCGATGATGCCGCCGGGCTGGTTGGCCATCGGATTCGGCTTCACATTCTTCTTGACGACGTTGATGCCCTCGACCACGACGCGGTCTTCGGCAACGCTCAGCACGACGCCGCGCTTGGCCTTGTCCTTGCCGGTCAGGACGATGACTTCGTCACCTTTGCGAATCTTGTTCATCGCGGTCCCTTTACAGCACTTCGGGCGCCAGCGACACGATCTTCATGAAACGCTCGGTACGCAGTTCACGCGTAACGGGTCCGAAGATGCGAGTGCCGATGGGCTCGAGCTTGGCGTTGAGCAACACGGCGGCATTGCCACCGAAACGGATCAGCGAACCGTCCTTGCGACGGACGCCCTTGGCGGTACGAACCACCACGGCGTTGTAGATTTCGCCCTTTTTCACGCGACCGCGGGGGGCCGCATCCTTGACGCTCACTTTGATGACGTCGCCGATGCCGGCATAGCGGCGCTTGGAGCCGCCGAGCACCTTGATGCACATAACCGAGCGCGCACCGGTGTTGTCGGCCACGTCCAACGTGGTCTGCATTTGAATCATGGTTTACCCTGTTCCAACTTAACCCGAAATGCCCGGCACCACCTTTTCAGTGAACGCCAAGCCTTCCGATCAGTTTTGGTCCCGTCAGGCGGCAATGCGACTTGCGCACCCTGGGTTGAAATTCTGAAGCGGACACCGCAAGAACGCGGTGCCAGGCCAGTTACTACCCACCCCGGACTCCCCCTTCCCGCCACGCGCGATAGCCGCGAACTACACTGGCAAAAAGGCAAGAACCCATAGGTAAGCCTGCCATCATACCCGGCAAACTGCCACATAGCAAGCCTTTTGTCGGGATATCCCCCACAGCCGGCGCCCTCATCCGCCGGCCGGCCCGGGCGTGTGCTCGGCGTATCGCAGGTCGACGTTGGCCTGGAGGAAATCCAGCACCGCCCGGGTGCGGGGCGGCAGCCGGCCGGGCTTGCCCACGTAGACCGCGTGGATGGGCTCGAGGTCGCCGGTATTGTAGGGCTCCAGCACCGGCACCAGGCGGCCTGCCAGCAGGTCGTCCCAGGCGTGATACACCGACAGCCGGGCCAGTCCAGCGCCGTTCAGGGCAAGGCGGCGCATCACCTCGCCGTCGTTCACCCGGACGATCTCGCCGATGTCGACCTCGATCCGGCGCCCCGCCACCTCGAAAGGCCAGCGCGGGACTTCGCGCCGGTAGTTCCAGCCCAGGCGCAGGTGGGCGCCCAGGTCGCCGGGAAGGACGGGCGTGCCGTGGACGGCGAGGTATTCAGGGCTGCCGACGACGACCTGGCGCGTGCGGCCCAGGAGCCGAGCCACCACATCCGAGGCGGGCAGCCGCCCCCAGCGGATCGCGATATCGACCCCCGCTTCCAACAGGTCCACGACCTGGTCGGTGAAGCTGAGGTCCAGCCGCAAGCCGGGGTGCGCCGTCAGCAGCCGCGGGATGAGCGGCCCCAGCAGGGTCTGTCCGGTCGACGTGCTGGCAGTGATGCGAACCAGTCCGCGGGGCTCGGCCTGCCCCGCGACCGAGGTCTCCAGTTCGTCCAGATCGGCCAGCACGCGCTTGCCCTGCTCATAGTATTGGGCGCCTTCCGCGGTCAGCAGCACCCGCCGGGTGCTGCGCTGCAACAACTGCACGCCCAGCCGCGCCTCCAGGCGCGACATGACCTTGCTCACGGCCGAGGGCGACACGCCCAGCCGACGGGCCGCGGCCGACAGGCTGCCCCGCTCGGCCACCAGCACGAAGGTCCCCAGCTCGCCCGACCGGTTGGCATCGGCGGGCGCAGGAGCCCGTGCGGCACGGGTCGGGGCGGTCTTGGCGGAGATCGGCACGGCTTTTCCTTGATGGAACAGATGTCATTCCATTATTCCATCTACACAAAGGTCGCGCCCGCCTCCACAGTGTCGCTAACGACTGCAATCCACTCACAGGACCCCGACCATGCCACTCTCTCTCCTGGCGCTGGCCGCCGGTGCCTTCGGCATCGGCACCACGGAATTCATCATCATGGGCTTGCTGACGCAGGTCAGCACGGACCTGGGCATCTCCCTGCCCACGGCGGGCACGCTGATCTCGGGCTACGCGATCGGCGTCGCGGTGGGCGCGCCCGTGCTGACGCTGCTGACCCGGACCTGGCCGCGCAAGCGCCTGCTGCTGTCCCTGATGCTCATCTTCATCGCCGGCAACGTCGCGGCCGCGGCGGCGCCCGGCTACGGGTGGCTGATGGCCGCCCGCATGCTGACCTCGCTCACGCACGGCACCTTCTTCGGCGTGGGCGCCGTGGTCGCGACGGGCCTGGTCCCGCCCCACAAGCGCGCCTCGGCGATCGCGCTGATGTTCTCGGGGCTGACGCTGGCCACGCTGCTGGGCGTGCCCGCCGGCGCCTGGATCGGCCAGCATTTCGGCTGGCGTTCGGCCTTCGCCGCGGTGGCCATGGTGGGCGTGGCCGCCTACGTCATCCTTGCCTGGTTCGTGCCGCGCGACCAGGGCCGCCCGCAACTCGCGCCGCTGGGCCAGGAGCTGGCCGTGCTCGGCCGCATCCAGGTCTGGGCCGGTCTGGGCATCACCGTATTCGGGTTCGCCGGGGTGTTCGCGCTCTATACCTACATCGAGCCGCTGCTCAAACAGGTCACCGCGATGAGCGACAACCTGGTCGCGGTCACCCTGCTGCTGTTCGGCGCCGGCCTGGCGGCCGGCAACCTGCTGGGCGGGCGCATGGCCGACCGCGGCGTCATGCAGGCGCTGCTGCTGACCACCGCGGCACTGATGGCGGCCCTGGCACTGGGCCCCTGGGCCTTCGGCCAGCCGTTGGTGGCCATGGCGTACACCATCGTTCTCGGCACGGTGGCGTTCGCCACCGTCGCTCCCATGCAGATGCGCGTGCTGCAACAGGCCGGCCCCGCCGGCGCCACGCTGGTCTCCAGCCTGAACATCGCCGCCTTCAACCTGGGCAATGCCCTGGGGGCGTGGGTGGGCGGCCTGGCCCTGTCGGGCCTGGGCCTGGTGTCGGTGGGTTGGGCCGGCGCCGCCCTCACGGGCGTGGGCCTGCTGCTGGCGCTGTGGAGCGCAAGGATGTCGCCGGCCTCGGCGCCCGCCATCGGCCAGCCCCGGCAGTGCGCGTGACCGATGCCCGTCAGGGGCGCCGCGCCAGCACCGTCAGGACGGGCCGCTCGCCGTCCGCCTTGCCGGTGATGGGCGGCCGGGGCAGCCGGGCCTCGCCGGGCTCGATCACGAAGTGGTGGTCCATCGAGTACCACTTGCCCCGCAGATCGGGGTCGGGCGCGGGCTCGGTCGCGCTGTCGTGCAGCACGTACTGCCCCACCAGCGCCTGCGTGACGCCGAACTGCACGTCGGTCTCCAGGTTGGGATCGTCGCTGGAATAGACCTGCGAGAACTGGGTCTTGAAGCCCGGCTTGTAAATCATGAAATGGATGTGGGCCGGGCGCATGTTGTGCCGGCCCTGGGCCTGGATCAGTTCGCCCACGGGGCCGGTCACCGGGATCGGATAGCCGGCCGGCTTGATGCTGCGGAACGCGACGCGCCCATCGCCGTCGGTAACGAACTTGCCACGCAGGTTCATGTCGCCCTGCGCCGGATCCTGGTTCTCGTAGAAGCCCTCGGTCGAACTGTGCCAGACGTCGACTTCCGCGCCCTCGACCGGCCGCCCCTCGCGGTCGCGCACCCAGGCCTGGACGAACACCGGGTCGCCCGGCGTGGGAGAACGCACGATGGACCCGCCGTTGGGCGTCTCGGGCGAGCCCATCCGCCAGAACGGTCCCATCAGGTTGGCGGTGGTCTCGGTCTGGCCGTTGTCGCCGTTGTTGAGCAGGCAGACCAGCGCGGACAGGCCCAGCGAGCCGGCGGCCAGCACCACCTCGTTGTGCGAGGCGGTGGTCGCCTGGCCTAGCCGCGCGATCGCGCCGCACAACTGGTGGAACTCCGCCTCGGTCAGCCGCGCCTCGCGCGCGAAGGCATGCAGGTGGCGGATGCCCGCCGACAGGATTTCGCGAAAGCGCGCATCGGGCGCGCGGGCGGCCTCGGCCAGCACCGCGCGGGTAACGTCTTCCTGGTTCTTGATGATCATGGTGGGTCCGTCTGGAAACTCGGCTTGCGGACCCTCCAGATTACCGCGCTGGCAGCTGGTAGCTCCAGGTCTCGGTCAACGCGCGCTTGCCCTCGACCAGCGCGGCCCGCATCTCGACCGGCCGTTTCGGGTCCTTGACCTTGACTCGCAGCGTCAGGCGCCAGCCCTGGATGGCGGGATTGCGCTGCAGGACATTCTCGATCAGCTCGGCGTTGTCGCCCACGCTGACCTCGGCGCCCACCGTGGCATCGGGCGAGAGCCGCGCCAGGACCGGTCCTTCGAAATCCACGATCAGGGCCGTGCTGCCGTCCAGGTGGCGGATCAGGTTGGCCTGGCGGATCTCGCCGTCGGTCCGCAGCGTCTGCTTGACCCAACCCACGTCCTTCTCGATCAGCGCGGGTTCGTTCATCGTCCAATGGATGCGGTAGTCGTGGCGCATGGGCTGGCCCTTGGGCGGCACCACGTCCGGCGTCCAGAACGCGACGATGTTGTCATTGGTCTCGTCCGCCGTCGGGATCTCGACCAGCTCCACCTTGCCCGGCCCCCAGTTGCCCTTGGGCTCGATCCACGCGCTGGGGCGCAGGTCGTAGCGGTCGGCCAGGTCCTCGTAGCGGGAGAACTCGTGCCCCCGCTGCAGCAGGCCGAACCCCTTGGGATCGGTCACCTGGAATGAGCTGACCGACAGCGTGGGCGGGTTGTTCAGGGGCCGCCACAGCCATTCCCCGCTGCCGGTGTGGATGGCCAGGCCGTTGGAATCATGCAGCGCCGGACGGAAGTTGTTGCCCCGCACGCCCTGGTTCGGCCCGTACAGGAACATGCTCGTCAGCGGCGCAACGCCCAGTTTGTTGATCTGGCCGCGCAGGAACACGCGCGACTCGACGTCCAGCACGGCGTCCTCGCCCGGCCGCAGCACGAAGCGGTAGGCGCCGGTGGCGCGCGGCGAATCCATCAAGGCGTAGATCACCAGGAAGCGGTCCTGGGGCTTGGGCCGTTCGATCCAGAACTCGCGAAAGCGCGGGAACTCCTCGGCCATGCCGTCCTTCCACGCGGTGTCCAGGGCCAGGCCCCGCGCCGACAGGCCGTAAACCTGGCCCTTGCCGATCACGCGGAAATAGCTCGCGCCCAGCATGCTCATGATTTCGTCGTGCACGCCATCGCGATTGATGGGATAGAGCACGCGAAAGCCCGCGTAGCCCAGGTTGCGCGTCGTGTTCGCATCGAAGGACATGCCGCCGAAGTCGAACTTGGCGGGGTCGTACTTGATCTCGTGGACCTGGCCGTCGACCACCTCGTTGATGCCGACCGGCGTGGAGAAATGCATGCCCTGGTGGTAGAACGCCAGCCTGAACGGCGTATCGCGGTCGTGCCACTCGAACTGGTCGCGGCGTGGCTGGATGCGCAGGTAATCGGCGAACTGCATCTTGCTGAAGGCCGGCGGCAGGTTGCTGACCGGGGCCTGGTAGGCCCGGTCGGCAAGCGTCCTGGCCCGCGCCGTCACGTCGTCGAGCGTAAAGGCGCTTGCCGTGGCCGCGCCCAGCAAGGACAACAAGACCGTGGCGATCCCGAGCGACACAGGCGCGAACCTGTTGCGCGCGAAGCTGGCTACGTCTGCAAAACCCACTAGTTTCTCCCTGGAACGATGTGGACGGTGGAACCCCGAGTCGGGTTACGACCGCCGCAAGGCACGATGATTCCTCGATCCGGGGGCCCCGGACCGTCGCGGTTGTAACAAGCCGTCTGGCGCGCCAACGCCCGCGCGCCCTGCCGCCACGCGGCCCGGGCGAAACGGAAAGTATCACAGCCGGACGCCGCGCCAGGGCGCACGAGGGCAGAATCGCGCCGTGCACCCGTACAATCGGGCGACCTTCCGCGGCGCCGCGTCCCGCGTCGCCGCTCCCCAGGCCCGCCCCCATGGAGGACGACCACTTGGCGCCAAGTTCATCCCATCGATTCCGCCTTCTCCCCCATCCTCCCCTGGCCCGCCCTTCGCGCGGGACGGCCGGCGCCGCTGGCCGGTCGGTGGCGAAGCGGCTCGCCCTGGGCCTGTGCGCCTTCCTGCTCGCTTCCGGCGGCGCCCGCGCCGCGGCCAACCCCGCGCTGCTGAACGACAAGGATGCCTTCATCGCCGACCTGATGTCGCAGATGACGCTGGACGAGAAGATCGGCCAGCTGCGCCTGATCAGCATCGGCCCGGACATGCCGCGCGAGAAGATCGCCAAGGAGATCGCGGCCGGCCGCATAGGCGGCACGTTCAACTCGGTCATCCACGTCGACAACCGCATGATGCAGGATGCCGCCGCCAGGAAGAGCCGCCTCCGCATCCCGCTGTTCTTCGCCTATGACGTCGTGCACGGCCACCGGACCATCTTCCCCATCGGCCTGGGCCTGGCGTCGAGCTGGGACATGGGCGCGATCGAACGCGCCGCGCGCGTGTCCGCCATCGAGGCCGCCGCCGACAGCCTGGACATGACCTTCGCCCCCATGGTGGACATCGCGCGCGATCCGCGCTGGGGCCGCACCTCGGAAGGGTTCGGCGAAGACCCCTATCTGGTTTCGCGCATCGCGCGGGCCACCGTCAAGGGCTACCAGGGCCCGTCACCGGCGCGGGCCGACAGCATCATGGCCAGCGTCAAGCATTTCGCGCTGTACGGCGCGGTCGAAGGCGGCCGCGACTACAACGTCGTCGACATGAGCCCCCTGCGCATGTACCAGGACTACCTGCCCCCTTACCGCGCGGCCATCGACGCCGGGGCTGGCGGCGTGATGGTGGCGCTGAACTCCATCAACGGCATCCCCGCCAGCGCCAACACCTGGCTGCTGCAGGACCTGCTGCGCAAGGACTGGGGGTTCCGGGGCATCGCCATCAGCGACCATGGCGCCATCACCGAGCTGGTCCGCCACGGCGTGGCGCGCGACGACCGCGAGGCCGCGCGGCTTGCCATCAAGGCGGGCGTGGACATGAGCATGGCCGACACGCTGTACCTGCAGGAGCTGCCCGGCCTGGTCAAGTCGGGCGAAGTCACCGTCGCGGAGATCGACCGCTCGGTGCGCAACGTACTGGGCGCCAAGTACGACATGGGCTTGTTCCACGACCCCTACCTGCGCATCGGCGCCGCGGCCGACGATCCGCCCGACCTTTATGCCGAAAGCCGCATGCACCGCGCCGACGCGCGCGAGCTGGCGCGCAAGTCGCTGGTCCTGCTGGAGAACCGCAACCAGACCCTTCCCCTGGCCAGGACGGCCACCGTCGCGCTGGTCGGTCCGCTGGCCGATTCGCCGCTGGACATGATGGGCAGCTGGTCGGCGGCCGGCAAGAGCGAATCCTCGATCACGCTGCGGCAAGGCATGGAAGAAGCCATGCGCGGCCAGGGCCGCCTGCTCTACGCGCGAGGGGCCAACGTCACCGATGATGCGCGCATCGTCGACTACCTGAACTTCCTGAACTGGGACAACAAGGAAGTCTTCCAGGACCCGCGGCCGCCCGCCGACATGATCGCCGAAGCCGTCGGCATCGCCAGGCAGGCCGACGTCATCGTCGCCGCGGTGGGCGAATCGCGCGGCATGTCGCATGAATCCTCCAGCCGCACCCGGCTGGACATTCCCGCCAGCCAGCGCGCGCTGCTGCATGCGCTCAAGGCCACGGGCAAGCCGCTGGTCCTGGTGCTGATGAACGGCCGGCCGCTGGACCTGCAATGGGAGAGCGCCAACGCCGATGCCCTGCTCGAGACCTGGTACAGCGGCACCGAGGGCGGCCATGCGATCGCCGACGTCGTGTTCGGCGACTACAACCCCGCCGGCAAGCTGCCCATCTCCTTCCCCCGCTCGATCGGCCAGATTCCGACCTACTACAACCATCCCCGCGTGGGCCGGCCCTTCGTCGAAGGCAAGCCGGGCAACTACACCTCGCAGTACTTCGAGGAAAAGAACGGGCCGCTTTATCCGTTCGGGTACGGCTTGAGCTATACCGGCTTCAGCCTATCGGACGTCGTGCTGGACAGCGCCACGATGGCCCGGGGCGGCAAGCTCGGGGCCCAGGTCAACCTGAAGAACACCGGCACGCGGCGCGGCGAGACGGTGGTGCAGCTATACATCCACGATGCCGCCGCCTCGGTCGTGCGGCCGGTGAAGGAGTTGCGGGGCTTCCAGCGCATCGCGCTGGAACCGGGCGAGACACGCACCGTGCGCTTCGAGATCGACGAGAACGACCTGAAGTTCTTCGATGCCCGCCTCCAGCACGTGGCGGAACCCGGAGACTTCGAGGTCCAGATCGGGCTGGATTCCCAGGACGTCAAGCGCGCCAGCTTCACGCTGCGCTGACCGCGGCGGGCCGCCCGCCGGGGCGGCCCGCTGCTAGTCGGGCTTGATCTGGTGGGCGTCGATAACCTGCTTCCACTTGGCGCGCTCCTTCGCGGCATAGGCGCCGAAGGCGTCGCCCGACAGCTCCAGCGGCGCGCCGCCCAGGGCCTTGATCCGCTCGTCTACCTCCGGATCCTTCAGCGCCGCGGCGACGGCCGCGGCCAGCCGGTCCACCACCGGTCGCGGCGTGGCAGCCGGCGCGAACAGGCCGAACCAGCCGGTGGCCTCGAAACCCGCGATGCCGCTCTCGGCCACGGTCGGCACATCGGGCACCAGGCTGCTGCGCGTGGCACCCGTGACCGCGAGCGGCTTGAGCCGGCCGCCCTGGATCATGGGCAACAAGGTATTGATGTCGCCTGACATGAATTGCACCACCCCGCTGGCGACGTCGTTCATCGCCGGCGAAGCGCCCTTGTAGGGAATGTGGACCATCTCCACCTTCGCCATCGTCTTGAACAGTTCCCCTACCAGGTGGTTGGTGGTGCCCGTGCCGGGAGAAGCGAAATTGATGGCGCCAGGCTTGCGCCGGGCCAGTTCCACCAGCCCCTTCACATCATTGGCCGGCAGGTTGCGGTTCGCCACCAGCATGAACGGCACCGAGGCCACGGCAGCGACCGGCCGCAGGTCCCGGGCAGGGTCGTAAGGGAGCTTGGGATCAAGGCTGGGGCTGATGGCGATCGGGCCATTGCTGCCCAGCAAGAGGGTATAGCCGTCGGCCGGCGCCCGCACCACGGCCAGCGACCCCAGCGCCCCGGCCGCTCCCGGCCGATTCTCGACGATGACCGACTGCCCCAGTTGCTTGCCCAGCGACTGCGCCACGGCGCGCGCCACGGCGTCCGTCCCGCCCGCGGGCGCGAACGGCACCACCAGCTTGACCGGGGCCGAGGGAAAAGGTTGGGCCAGCGCCATGGGCAACGGCGCCGCCAGCAGCAACGACGCAAAAATGCCGAAGCGATGCATGAAAGTCTCCTGATCTTGTCGCGGGACGGCCCGCGCGGCCGTCCCCATGTTCGGTGTCAGTCGTAGCGCTTGCGGAAAAGGGGGCGCAATTCGGAAATGGGCGCCTTGGATACGATCAGTTCCCGCATCTTGTCCTCGGCACCGCCGACCTTCTCGGCCTCGTCGATCAAAGGCTCGATGAACTCGGCCGGGACCACGCAGATGCCTGAATCGTCAGCCACGATGAGGTCACCCGGATAGACCACGATGTCGTGCACGCGCACCGGTCCGTTGATCTCCATGGCCTCCATCCGGAACTTGCCGGTGATGGGGGTCACGCCCGCGGCCCAGACCGGATAGTCGATCTCGCGGATGGCCGGCAGGTCGCGCACCGCGCCGTTGACGATCGCCCCGGCGAACCCGTGGGTCTTGGCCACCAGCGCCGATTGCCCGCCCATGTTCGAGACGTTCAGGTCGCCGCCGAAATCGGCCACCAGCACGTCGCCCGGCTCGGACAAATAGTAGATCTCGCGCGTGGACATCTTGATGGGCTCCTTGTCCAGGTAGCCCTGCGTGGGCGTCTTGCGCTCGGGCATGGAGCGCAGGGTGACGGCATGGCCCACGATCTTTCTGCCGCTTTGCAGCGGCTTGATGTGCGAAGCGGCGACCACCCCGCACACGCCGAAGCCGTCCAGCAGGTCGGACACGGTGGTGGTCAGGTCGGGCAGCGCCAGGTAACGCTCCACGACCGCCCGCGAGACACGGGGAAACTTGATGCGAGTGATACGTTCGACCGGCACTTGCCCCCAGATCCGGCCCTGTTCCCGATATTCCTCGTAGTCCTTCAGCACTTCCTCTCGGCGCATGATGCTTCCTTGGTTGGATAAAATTTTTCCCATATTAGGAGAAATAAATTTTTCCGTCAAAGAGAGAATTTTTATTATTCCCGCGATTACGAAGAAGTGCGATGTTGTGCGATCATAGGAAAATCCTGATCCCGCCGCCGCCGATGCCCGTCCGTTCCCCTTCTCCCGCAGCGCTCCCTCCCATCCCGACCGACGCCACGCCGCCGCCAGCCACAGGCGAAAGCGCGGTCGGCCGGCTGCTGACCATCCTGGATCTCTTCACCGCCGACAACCTGCAGATCCAGGTGGACGAAGTTGCCGCCCGGCTGGGCGTGGGCCGCTCCACCTGTTATCGCTACCTGCAGGAACTGAGCGATCGCGGGCTGCTGGCGCAGCGGGGCAAGGGCCGCTATTCGCTGGGCTCGCGCATCGTCGAACTCGAAAGGCTGCTGCAGCAATCGGATCCGCTGCTCAACGCCGGCAAGTCGGTCATGGCAGGTATGGCGGACATCTGCGACAACCGGGCGCTGCTGCTATGCACCCTGTACAACGATCGCGTCCTGTGTACCCACCAGGTGGGCTCCAGCCACATCATCCACGAAGGGGAGCGCATGCCGCTGTATCGTGGCCGTGGATCCGCCTTCCCCCTGTTCCAGGGCGCCGGCTCGCAAGCCATCCTGGCCAACCTGGCTCCGCATCAGATCCGTGCCCTGTACCTGGCGAAGCAGGCCGAGATCGCCGAGTCGGGACTGGGTCAGGACTGGCAGGAATTCCGCAGCGCCCTCGCGACCATCCGCAAGCAGGGTTACGTGGCTACGGTGGGCAAGCGCAATCCCCGCATCCTGGCACTGGCCGTTCCGGTACGCCATGTCGACGGGCAAGTCATGGGCAGCTTGCTGCTGCTGACCGCCCACACCGAAGCGGAACGCGCCCAGGCTCTGGCTCTCGTTCCCCGCCTGCAGGCGGAAGCGGCGCGGATAGGCGAGTTCGAGCAACGCCTGTCGAGCGGCGACACGGTTCCACCGGCCAACTGAAGACGGGGCTCTGCGCCCGTGCCGGCAGGCACCCAAAACAAAAGGCCGTGGAGTTGCCTCCACGGCCTTGCGCCGGACATCTCGCGATGCCCGTTCAGCCTGCGGGGATCAGATGATCCGCGCGGCTTCGACCAGACGGACCACCGACCAGGCCTTGGTCTTGGAAACCGGACGGGTTTCCGAGATCTCGACCAGATCACCGGTCTTGTACTGGTTGGTTTCGTCGTGAGCGTGGTACTTGGCGGACCGGACGACGATCTTGCCGTACAGCGGGTGCTTGACCCGGCGTTCGACCATCACGGTTACCGTCTTGTCCATCTTGTCGCTGACCACACGACCGGTCAGCGTACGCTTCAGCTTGGTTTCGCTCATGTTTACTTCCCGGCTTTCTCGCGCAGCACGGTACGGACACGCGCGATGTCGCGGCGCACCTTGCCGAGCTGGCTGGTGTTGGAAAGCTGCTGGGTAGCCAGCTGCATGCGCAGACTGAACTGAGCCCTAAGCAGACCCTCGAGCTCCTTGCCGAGCTCGCCGGCGTCCTTCGAACGGAGTTCGCTTGCCTTCATTGCTATCTCCTTACGTTCCGAGATGACGCGTCACGAAGACGGTCGAGATCGGAAGCTTGGCAGCCGCCAGGCGGAACGCCTCGCGCGCCAGTTCTTCGTTGACGCCTTCCATTTCATACAGCACCTTGCCGGGCTGGATCTCGGCGACCCAGTACTCCGGGTTGCCCTTGCCGTTACCCATCCGGACTTCGGCGGGCTTTTGCGAGATCGGCTTGTCCGGGAAGACGCGGATCCAGATACGGCCGCCACGCTTGATGTGGCGGGTGATGGCACGACGGGCCGACTCGATCTGGCGAGCGGTCAGGCGGCCACGACCCGTGGCCTTCAGACCGAATTCGCCGAACGAGACATTGGCGCCGCGCGTGGCCAGGCCGGTATTGCGGCCCTTTTGTTCCTTGCGGTATTTCCTGCGCGATGGCTGCAGCATGCTTATTCTCCGTCTTTGGCAGGCGCGGCCGCGTCAGCAGCCGGCTTGCGCGGCGCACGCCGGGCACCACCCTCGGGCGCGGCAGCAGCAGCTGCCTCGCCTTCGGGCCGGCGGCCGCCGCGACCACGACCAGCGCCGGGGCGGTTGCCCGGACGGTCGTTACGCGGGCCGCGGCGCGGCTTGCGCTCTTCGTCCTTGGTTGCTTCAGGGGCGGCGGCCAGCTCGGCCGAGCCCAGCGTGTCGCCCTTGTAGACCCACACCTTGATGCCGATCAGACCATAGGTCGTACCGGCTTCGGACGTGCCGTAGTCGATGTTGGCGCGCAGGGTGTGCAGCGGCACACGGCCTTCGCGGTACCATTCGGTACGGGCGATCTCGATGCCGTTCAGGCGACCGGCGCTCATGATCTTGATGCCCTGGGCACCCAGGCGCATGGCGTTCTGCATGGCGCGCTTCATCGCCCGGCGGAACATGATGCGCTTTTCGAGCTGCTGGGCGATCGAGTCGGCGATCAGCTGGGCGTCGATTTCCGGCTTGCGGATCTCTTCGATGTTGACGTGCACGGGCACGCCCATCAGACGCTGCAGATCGGCCTTCAGGATCTCGATGTCCTCGCCCTTCTTGCCGATCACGACGCCCGGACGAGCCGAGTAGACCGTGACGCGCGCGTTCTTGGCAGGACGCTCGATGACCACGCGACCCACGGAAGCGCCTTTCAGCTTCTTCTTCAGGTACTCGCGGACCTTGATGTCTTCCGCCAGCATGCCGGCGTAGGCGCTACCGCTGGCGTACCAGCGGGAGGACCAGTTACGGCTGACCGAGAGACGGAACCCGGTCGGGTGAATTTTCTGTCCCATCGTGGCTCCTTAGCTGCCGACCTTGACCACGATGTGGCAAGTCTGCTTCTCGATCTTGACGCCGCGGCCTTTGGCGCGGGCGTCGAAACGCTTGAGCGACGCACCCTTGTCGACGTAGATGGTTTTCACCTTCAGTTCGTCGATGTCGGCACCGTCGTTGTGCTCGGCATTCGCGATGGCGGATTCGACCGCCTTCTTGATGATGCCGGCGGACTTCTTGGGCGTGAACGTAAGAATGTTGATGGCCTGGGCCACCGACTTGCCGCGGATCATATCCGCGACCAGACGGGCCTTCTGGGCCGACACGCGTACGCCACGAACAATCGCAGTGGTTTCCATCGCGCTTACCTCTTGGCCTTCTTGTCCGCAGCGTGACCCTTGAACGTACGGGTCAGCGCGAACTCGCCGAGTTTGTGACCGACCATGTTCTCGTTGACATACACGGGAACATGCTGGCGACCATTGTGAACCGCGATCGTCAGACCGATGAACTCGGGCAGGATCGTGGAACGACGCGACCAGGTCTTGATCGGGCGCTTGTCTTTGCCGGCCGTGGCCGACTCAACCTTCTTCAGAAGGTGCAGGTCGACAAACGGGCCTTTTTTAATCGAACGTGACATGGCTCGCCTCGCTTACTTCTTCTTGCGCCGCTGGACGATCATATTGTTCGTCCGCTTGTTGCGGCGGGTCTTGAAACCCTTGGACGGAGTGCCCCAGGGGCTGACCGGCTCACGGGCTTCGCCAGTACGGCCTTCACCACCACCGTGCGGGTGGTCGATCGGGTTCATGGCAACACCGCGAACGGTGGGGCGAATGCCGCGCCAACGAGTGGCACCGGCCTTGCCGATCTGGCGCAGGCCATGCTCTTCGTTGCTGACTTCGCCGATGGTCGCACGGCACTCGATGTGCACCTTGCGGACTTCGCCCGAACGCAGGCGAACCTGGGCATAGGTACCTTCACGAGCCAGCAGCACGGCCGATCCGCCTGCCGAACGCACCATCTGGGCGCCCTTGCCGGGGATCATTTCCACGCAGTGGATGGTGCTACCGACCGGGATGTTGCGGATCGGCAGGGCATTGCCAGCGCGGATGGGCGCTTCGCTACCGGACACCAGCGTGGCGCCGACTTCAAGACCGCGCGGGGCGATGATGTAGCGACGTTCGCCGTCGGCATAGCACAGCAGAGCGATGTGCGCCGTACGGTTGGGGTCGTATTCGATGCGCTCGACCTTGGCCGGGATGCCGTCCTTGGTGCGCTTGAAATCGACCACACGATAATGTTGCTTGTGACCACCGCCGCGATGACGCGTGGTGATATGGCCGTTGTTGTTGCGGCCGGCATTCTGCATCTGCTTTTCAAGCAGACTGTCGAGCGGGCGACCTTTGTGCAGGTGGGGGTGAACCACCTTCACCATCGCGCGGCGACCGGCGGAAGTCGGCTTCAGCTTGACGAGGGGCATTTACTTCACCTCCTGCGCAAAGTCGATTTCCTGACCCGGCTTCAGCGACACGTACGCCTTGCGCTCGTTGCGGCGGCGACCGATGAAGCGGCCAAAGCGCTTGACTTTGCCCTTGGTATTGAGAACCTGCACGGACTCGACCTGCACCTTGAAGAGCAGTTCGACGGCAGCCTTGATTTCCGGCTTGGTGGCGTCTTGCAGGACGCGGAAAGCCACTTGCTGGTTCTTGTCGGCGATGAACGTGCTCTTTTCAGAGACGATCGGAGCCAGCAGAACCTGGAGCAGACGGTCGTTGCTCATCCCAGCATCTCCTCGAGCTGAGCGATCGCGGGCTTGGTGATCAACACTTTGTTGTAGTGGATCAGCGACAGCGGATCGGCATAACGGGACTCGACCACCGCCACGTGCGGCAAGTTGCGCGTGGCCAGATAGAGGTTTTCGTCAACCGTATCGGTAATGATGAGGACCGAGTTCAAGCCCAGGCTCTTGAGCTTGTCGGCGGCCACCTTGGTCTTGGGCGAATCGACCACGAAGTTCTCGACGATCGCGATCCGGTCTTCGCGGGCCAGTTGCGACAGAATCGACCGCACACCGGCGCGGTACATCTTCTTGTTCACTTTCTGGCTGAAGTTTTCTTCAGGCGAATTCGGGAAAATGCGACCACCCCCACGCCACAGCGGCGACGAGGTCATACCGGCGCGAGCGCGGCCGGTACCCTTCTGGCGCCAGGGCTTCTTGGTGGAGTGCTTGACTTCCGTGCGGTCCTTCTGGGCGCGGTTGCCGCTGCGGGCGTTGGCCTGGTAGGCGACAACGACCTGGTGCACCAGCGCTTCGTTGAATTCGCGGCCGAAGACCGTATCGGGGGCGCTGACGGTCGCAGCGACCTGGCCCTGGTCATTCAGGAGCTTGAGATCTGCCATGTTCAGGCTCCTTTCACAGCGGGACGAACGACGATGTTCGCGCCGGCATGGCCCGGGACGGCGCCCCGGACCAGCAGCAGGCCGCGCTCGGCGTCCACGCGGATCACGTCGAGGTTCTGCACGGTGCGGGTGACGTCGCCATAGTGGCCGGCCATCTTCTTGCCCGGGAACACGCGGCCCGGATCCTGCGCCATACCGATGGAGCCGGCCGAGTTGTGCGACACCGAGTTACCGTGCGAAGCGCGGTTCGACGAGAAGTTGTGACGCTTGATCGCGCCCGAGAAGCCCTTACCGATGGTCGTACCCGTCACGTCGACCTTCTGGCCGACCGTGAAGACGGATTCCACGGTGATGACTGCGCCCGGAGCGAACTCGGCCGCTTTGGCCGGATCAAGGCGGAATTCTTTGAGCACGCTGCCCGCTTCGGCACCCGCTTTCGCGAAATGGCCGGTAAGAGGCTTGGTGACGCGCGAAGCACGGCGCGTACCGAACGTGACCTGAACGGCGGCGTAACCGTCCGTTTGCGGGGATTTGACCTGGGTCACACGGTTGTTCGACACGTCCAGCACGGTCACGGGGATGGACTCGCCATCGTCCGTGAAAATGCGGGTCATGCCAACCTTGCGACCCACCAGGCCGAGCCGGAATGCGGCTGGCGTGGAGGCCGTCGATTGGGTCGACATCGTTTTCTCCATTCCCGACTACGATTGGCCGGGGCTAAAAATGGCGTCGCACCGAAGTGCGGCACCGGACAGCAACGCCAAGGGCGCTGCGCCTACATTGATGCGATAGTGATTGCTGGCGGCACGACCCGGGAAAAATGCCGGGGAAACCCCGCCGGATCAATACGTGCCAAAAATACGTGCCAAAAACCCATGGGCTCACCCACGGGCTAGCCGGCTAGTATAGCCTGCGCCCGGCGGCCTTTTCAAGCCCCGGGCGCAAATACCACGTCACTGCAAAGCGATTTCCACATCCACGCCAGCCGGCAGGTCCAGGCGCATCAGCGCGTCCACGGTCTTGTCGGTGGGATCCACGATGTCCATCAGGCGCTGATGGGTGCGGATCTCGAACTGGTCGCGCGACGTCTTGTTGACGTGCGGCGAACGCAGCAGATCGTAGCGGCGGATACGGGTCGGCAGGGGAACCGGACCACGAACCACGGCACCCGTGCGCTTGGCGGTTTCGACGATCTCAGCGGCCGACTGGTCGATGAGCTTGTAATCGAACGCCTTGAGGCGGATGCGAATCTTCTGCTTTTTCATGAAACTGTCCTAAAGAGCGAGGTTGGACCCCCCCCCTACGCGCTTACGCGCGCCCCCCCGGGGGGCGACGCTGGCGGACCGGCAGAGCCGGATCCGCGGCGTCCTGGGTGGGGCCGTTTTTTTAAGGGAGACCCTTAAAATCAAGCAATAATTTTAGCGACGACGCCGGCGCCGACGGTACGACCGCCTTCACGGATGGCGAAGCGCAGGCCTTCTTCCATGGCGATCGGCGCCAGCAGCTTGACCGTGATCGACACGTTGTCGCCCGGCAGCACCATC